>Ga0172381_10000509_pt1 | contig 46741 bp, 47 predicted proteins | sample Leawel6488metaG_FD_119754 | JGI IMG/M metagenome (GOLD analysis project Ga0172381, IMG submission 119754) | Leachate microbial communities from a municipal landfill in Southern Ontario, Canada - Leachate well 64-88 metaG | ecosystem: Engineered > Solid waste > Landfill > Unclassified | place... | reverse complement strand
GGCTTGATCTCCTGCCGCTTCTTGAGCTCCTCGGCAACCTTCCTGATGAGGTGGTCGGCCGGGACATCATATACGGTCGTCATGAATAGTCCTCACTGTTTTTAAAATTAAATAACAGTCTTATCTTATTGGTAAGCGAGGTTCTTATATATTTCGAGAAGCCGGACCCCTACTCGGCCGACTAGAAAAAGGGTTTATTTTTTCTCTTTTTTCTCTTTTTTCCCGCGTGCCGCGAGTACCATCGTTTTTCCCCGGACGCTGACGAGTACGGCACGGGCCGCCTCCGCTACTGTTTCCGGGTCAACCTCCGTGTTCTGGAGCCATTTCACCTTGATTACGTTACGCTTCTTGAGCTGGGCCACGATCTCCTCGATCGTCGCCTCCGTGCAGCCCTGTTTCCCGATCCAGACCGTCGGTTTGAGGTCCTGCATCGCGGGATCAGTCTTTGTGGTCATGAGATCTCTCCATCCTATACCGGGTTGTTTTCTTGCATTCGAGGCAGGTGACTGCCACCCATCCAGGATGAATCCGCACCCGCATGTTAACCCCGGGCACCAGGTACCGGTAACAGTGGTGGCAGAACCGGCGCCGGTACTCCAGGTCAATCCTGACCCGTTGGCGCATGGCAATCTTCCGGGCAAGGGCGACATACCGGTCGCTGTATTCCGGGTGCTCATGATAGACGTTCTCTGCTTCAGTAAAGAGCACCGCGATACGCTCTCGGGCCAGGGGTTTTACCGAGGGGGTGCGGTGCTTGTCTTTCATGATTCACGGTCTGCCTTTTTGACGTGTCATACTATCAGCGCCCGGGATATAAAAATGACGGGGCGCGGGCAGGATGCTACGAAAGCCACGCCAGCCGGCCTTACATCCGGGTCCTTACTTTCCGTCCTTCGATTGAGAGCCGGTCCTCACAGAAGAGCCGGACTGCTTCAGGGAGTGCGAGATGCTCCTGTATGAGGATGCGATTCGCTAAAGTATCTTCGTCATCGTCATCCATCACCCGCACGCAGCGCTGGAGGATGATAGGGCCGCCATCCAGGCTCTCGTCTACGAAATGCACGGTGCACCCGGCAAGTTTTACTCCCTGTTCAAGTGCCTGCCGCTGGGCATGGAGGCCGGTGAAACTGGGAAGGAGCGCCGGGTGGATGTTTACCATCTTCCCGGCATACTCGCGGACAATTGCCGATCCGAGGATACGCATGTAGCCGGCGAGAATAACAAGGTCAGGCCGGACCTCATGAAGCGCCGCAAGGAGCGCCTGTTCATAGAGTTCCCGTGTAGCAAATGAACCGTAATCCACCACGACAACCGGGATATTGGCTGCCTCTGCCCGCTCGATTGCATAGGCTTTGGGATTGTCGGTGACAAGCGCCACGCACTCGGCCGGGATATTCCCGCGCTGGAGGGCCCCGATGATGGCCTGGAAGTTCGAACCGCGTCCCGATGCGACCACTACGATCCGTTTTGTCATGGTTTCTCCACTCCTCCCTTACGGGTGCTCTGCACCGTTTGTTGTCTCAGGACGGATGACGCATTTGATCTTGACAATCCGCCGGCCGTGCATCTGCATGACGACAAGCGTGATTCTCCCGGCCTCGATCTCTACTTTCTCCCCCGGGTGCTGCGGGATGTGGCCGAGCCTGTCGATCAAAAGGCCGCCGACCGTCTCGTACGATTCGTCCAGGGGCAGCCCGATACCGAGCTCGTCATTGATATCGTCCACCCACATCTGGGCGTCGAGCACATAGACCCCCTCGGAGATTGTCTGCACCTCGGGTTCCTCTTTGTCGTACTCGTCCATGATCTCGCCCACAAGTTCTTCAAGGATGTCCTCGACCGTGACGATCCCGACAAAACTGCTGTACTCATCGATGACGATCGCGATCTGCACCCGGTGTACCTGGAGTTCTTTTAAGAGATCGTCAATCTTCTTTGTCTCGGGTACGAACGTCGGGTCGTACATAATCTCTTTTATCGAGATGTCTTTCCTTTTCGAAACCATCGCGGAGAAGACGTCCTTGACATTGAGGACGCCGGTGATGTTGTCGATCTGCTCGTGGTAGATCGGGATACGGGAGAAGCCGGTTTCGTTGAAGACCCGGATTGCCTCACCGATGCCCGAGGTGTCTTCCATGAGGATCACGTCCACGCGGGGAGTCATGATCTCCCGGGCCGTGGTGTCCCCAAATTCGAGCACCGAGTACAGCATCTCTTTTTCGTCTTGCTCGATTGTACCCTCTTCCTTACCCACGTCGATCCATTCTTTGATCTCTTCTTCAGTCACCGCAGGTTCGGCCGCATCTCTGCCGGCACCAAGCGACGGGCTCACCCGATCGACAACCCAGATAATGGGCGAGACGATGCGCGAGAGGAAAAGGATAATGGGCGCCACGGCCCGGGGAAAGGTGTCCGGGGCCCGGCTGGCGTAGATCTTCGGACCGATCTCCCCAAAGACCAGGAGGACGATCACGACAACCCCGGTGGCGATCCCGACACCGATATTACCAAAGACGCTGATCGCAATAGCGGTTGCGATAGCAGCGGCAGCGATGTTGACGATGGTGTTTCCGATAAGGATCGTAATCAGGAAGTGATCCGGGTTCTCCTTTAAGGTGGCAAGGGCAAGGGCACCGGGCTTGTTATCGTTCACGAGCGTCCGCACCCTCGCTTTGGTGATCGAAATCAGTGCTACTTCCGAACTGGAAAAAAACGCGGAAAGCAGGATGCAGATGATAAAAAGCAGGAGATAAAAAAGATCCTCAATCATCCTATTTCACGCCGTGTAAAAACACGCCATACTATTTGGTTCATAGTCGTTCTTATACTCCAGATATGGGGAATGTGATTTAATAAAACCAACGGACGGCGACAGAACCGTTCAGTCAGGCTCCATACATTCCCTCATAAACGCATTATCCCTCGCGAGAACCGCGCACTTCTCCTCCGCCGAAAGCGGTTTTCCGAAGTTAAGGTCGTCGATCTCAAGCATCAGACCGCCCGGGTAGTGACAGTCGCGGAGCTTCTTTAGGATTCGGGCGATCACCGGGCTCCGGTCGAGAGGGAGATGGAGCCGGCCGTTTCCGGCCCGGCTGATGTGCACGTTCGCGAGCCGGTCGGCGCAGAGATCGATGTACTGCATCGCGGTCTCTTCGGAGGCCGCGAGCGCGTGGGAAGTATCGAGCGTGAACTTCAGCCACGGTTCGTCATCGAGGACTTCCCGCATCCGTTCTGGCGTGCAGATGAGAGAGTTTATGGCGGGTTCCATGTTTTCGATCGCGACCGTAACCGTATCTTTAAGGGCAGCTGCGCGGAGCGCCCTCATATAATGGTCGAACCGGGCGCGATCCGCATCGCCCGGGGGACGTTTTGCCGTTCTCCGGCCGGGGTGGACGGTGAGAACGCTGGCCCCGAGTGCCTGCGCCATTTCAAGCGACCGGACGGCGTATGCAACCGAGATCTCCGCAACGTCAGGATTGATGGAGCAGGGGTTCAGGTCGAGAACCGGGGTATGGATAGTGAACGTGACGATCTCCGGGTGATCCCGACGGCAGGCAATCAGCTCGTCTGCCGGGAGATCGCGGAGCCAGAAATGCGGTGTCTCCAGCCAGTATTCGATCCCGTCAAGGCCTGCCTGTGCGGCAAACGAGAAGATCTCTTCTGTGGTATATTCATGGAAGAACATGCTCGATACGCCGTAGGCAGTCATGATAATACTAATTGATAAGCGCTTTAGCGCATAATATTTCTTTCATGGACTGGTTTTACCGCACCGAGCCCCCGGAGGCGCAGGAACCAAAAGAGATGTCCGTCCTCCCGGATACACCGCTCACGGTCGGCGAAGTCTCTACAATCATCGAGCGCCTTCTCGATGACCGGCAGTTGCAGGATATCAGGGTACAGGGAGAGGTCACCAACTACAAGCACCACTCCCGGGGCCACCGGTACTTCTCCCTCTCGGAGAAAGGGGGAGGGAGCATGGCGGCGGTGATCAAGTGCGTCATGTGGCGGTCGGATGCGGACCGGCTTTCCTTTGAGCCGGAGGACGGCATGGAGGTCGTCATCACCGGTTCGGTCCGGGTGTACTCGCCGCACGGGTCCTACCAGATGCAGATAAAAACCATGACCCGGGGGGGAGCCGGGGAGAAGTACCTGCTCGTAGAGAAATGGAAGAAGGAACTGGAAGCGGAGGGCTGTTTTGCCACAGAACGGAAACGCCCGCTGCCGCCGTTTCCCGCGCGGGTGGGCGTGGTCACTTCTGAGACCGGGGCGGTCATCCACGATATCCGTACCGTGATTGCCCGTCGTTACCCTGTCGAGATCGTTATTTCTCCCACCACAGTACAGGGTGATGTCGCTCATAGGGAGATTGCACGGGCTATCGAACGGGTGGCGGGGCACGTGGATGTGGTGATCGTCGCACGGGGCGGCGGGAGTTTTGAGGATCTCTTCCCCTTTAACCACCCCGATGTAGTGCGGGCGATTGCTACCTGCCCGGTACCGGTTGTCTCAGCCATCGGTCACGAGGTGGATGTGACGCTGGCGGATCTCGCCTCCGATATGCGGGCGGCGACCCCCTCGGCTGCGGCCGAACTGGTGGTACCGGACCGAAAAGACCTCAGGCTCGCACTCCGGGATCTCCGGGGCCAGCTGGGCGCGACGCTGCTTTCCCGCGTCTCACGGGCACAGGATGAGATCGCTGCACTCCGGGACAGTCTCCGCCCGCAGCGGTTCTGCCGCAGGATCGGCGAGAAACGGCAGGCAGCCGCGGATCTCTCTGACCGGCTTGAACGGTCGTTCTCTACACGGATCGAGCGCGACCGGCTCATGCTTGCGGAGATGAGAACAGCACTTGAGGGAAGGAGCCCGCGTGCAGTGCTCGCCAGGGGGTACTGCGTCGCAGAAAAGAACGGCATCGTGGTGAAATCCGTGAATGCCATGAGAGAAAACGACCGGCTGAACCTGCGGTTTTACGATGGTAAGAGTAGGGTAATGGTGGAGCGTGTGGATCATGACGGAAACCTATGAAGAAAAGATCGAACAGTTACGGCAGATCATCGCAAAGATCGAGGACGGCGGCACGAGCCTTGACGAGAGCATGAAATTGTACGAACAGGGTGCAGCACTCGTCAAGCAGTGCGAAACCCTTCTTGCCGGGGCAGAAGAGAAGATAACAACCCTCAGTCGGGACGAGTGACCGTTAAGGTTACCGTCATCTCCGACCCTTTTTTGAGCGCGGCTACCAGGTCACGGGGCAGGGTTGCTGCGACATAATCCGAGCAGATGCCGATCGTCCTCCCGCAGGTAAAGGTACTGCGCCGCCAGACCAGATCCGTCGGGTGATCGAGGGTAAGGTGTGCCGATCCCCGGGATCGCACCTCTACTTCAGTGTTCCCCGCAGAAAGCCGTGTCACAAGAATCGCGTCATCATGGGCAAGCGCAGTTCTGAAGGCTGCGGAGAGGCCGGAGCAGCCCTTGTCGGCAGCGACTCCGATGATGCAGTTACCGTTTTCGGAAAGATGCTCTTCGCAGGTCACCTCAAATGTAGTCGGGTGGGTGCCAAGGACAAGAGGATGTCCCCGGCACCGGATAATCTCGTGCGCCTCCATGCTTTATCATGTGAGGGTTGCCATTCATATTCAATGTTTATCACCGTTTTGTGTCCCGAATGCGGGGAAGAGACCGAGCACGAGGTCCTCGCGGAGTCCCGCGACCGCCTTGTCCGGTGCACAGCGTGCGGGCACCACCACCGTATACCCTGGGAAAAGGAACCTGAAATGCAGGTAATAAAGACAATTGTCTCCCGGGAAGGGACTTCACTTACCGGCACCATCGAATTTGACCCGGAGGACGAGTGTTTCCTTGACGACCATCTTGTGGCAGAGTGCGGAGACGAAGCCTACGGGGTCGAAGTCACAGCAATCGAGTGCGGGGGAAAACGACTGACGCGTGCGAAAGTAAAAGACATTACGACGCTCTGGACCCGGACCATCGACAAGGTGGTCGTGAAGATCTCCGTCCATGACGGCAGGAAGACAATTCCGCTCTACCGGGAATGCGACGGGGAGGATGAATTTGTGGTCGGAGAGAAATACGTTGTCGACGGGAAACGGTTCAAACTCTCCCACATCAAACTGCGTGACGGTCCCCTAATGAGAAAAGAGGGATGGAAAACCATCGCTTACAAGATCAAACGTATCTATGGGTTCCGATCATAGGAGCCTTTTTCTTATTGTTACCACCCAATCTCGCGGGCAGGATAAGGCTACCGGCGGTCCCTAAAAGAAACAAAAAAGGAATACATCGTTTCGGTCTCCCGGCATGACATTCCAGCGAGGGATTAATCCCTCTTTTTTAAGAACACACAATACAACGGATACACGCCTCATAAAAAGATTAAAAAAGTATCCGGGGGATCAGGTCGCCTTATTGATTGAGACGACGGTAACATCAACACTCGGATAGGCGAAATCGAGAGTGATCCCGTCAGATGTCTTATTGGTGATCTCACCGAAACGGACATAGTACTGGGCAGTGGAATTGTCCGACGCCGCATCAGGGTTATCGGAAACGCCAAGGGCCATTAACTGGCCGACCTGCATCGATGAGAGACTCATGTTGTTCTTTGCCAGCTGGTCTGCCGACCAGAACTGTGTCATGGGCTGTTTCGACGCAAGAGAGATCGTTTTCTGGCCGTTGGTTTTGAGGCCGACAATACCCGTGCTGATTGCATCGTACTCGTTCGCGAATAAAGCAAACTGGTTCGCCCAGCCGGTCTTCTCGGAATAGATCTGCACCGGGAATATCGATTTTGTGAGCGACTGGTTTGCCGTTATGGTCACCTGTTTTGAGTACATGACACCGGAACCCTGACTGACAAGCTGCGTGTACAGCTGTGAGTTCGAGGTGATAAGCGCTTGTCCCTGCGCATCCCGGAGCGTATAGTCCACAACCGCCACATCGCCGGGTTTGACCGCAGCAAGCGATGTGATCCAGCTTGAGCCCATTGAGGATACTACCATCAGAACAACAAAGAGTACACCGGCAACAATCGCGAGTACTTTTGTCCACACCTTCTTTGATTTCTCTTCCTGCTTTTTTGCGCCCATTATTAAAATCCTCCTTATTATGTCAACGGTGAACGGTCATAAACTATTCTGATAGGATCCATATCTGGTTACCTGCTAGTTCCGCGTGGATGTGAGGGAATATGATGATGAGATCGTTATCGTTGCCGATCTACCTGGCATCGAAAAAATGAACGTCAGCATTCAGTTAGTGAACCCCAGTACTTCTCTATTTTCACGTTGAAAGAACAACCACTAAAAATTCGAATGAGACAGATCTGGAAGCGGGAGTACCCTTTTTTGGCAGTCGCCACCCTCCTTTATGCCAGGAGGGGGTACCTCCCCATTTGTACAAAGGTGGCACCCCCCACTCCCGGGCCATAAGAAGGGGGTGGGGGATCATGCTTTTAAAAAATTGGCCGGGGGGTCAGGGTACCTCCCGGTTTTGGGAGCGGGGGGTGCCCCCTTGCAAGAAAAGAGGCCCCTACCCCCCAAGCCATCGGTCGGAGAAAATATCCCTTCAGACGATAACTCCATGCGAAGCACAGGTTTTGGAAATGTCGGAAAGGGGGGGGTAGGCCTCCTCTTATGCCCGGACAGGGGGGAGGGGGTATCGTGCTTTTAAAAAATTGGTCGGGGGTCAGGATACCTCCCGGTTTTGGGAGCGGGGGGGTGCCACCCCGGGCTGGTTGAGGGGGGTACCCCCAATGAACCAAAAATCGATTCGGCAAACCTGTTAAAAAATTCTGATGTGTGTAAAGGAAAATTTAGAGAAGTACTGAACCCGCGTGTCCTTGAGATATCTGCGAACATAAATGAGAGACTGATGAGAAATCCAAAGGTTACTACATGCGAGAGCGGATGTACGGCACGATGCGACGTGTGGTGACACTGCCTGCATATGTAACCGAGAGCGATGCCAAAGCCCGTTTCAAAAACGGTGTGCTGGAAGTCCACATCAAACGTTCAAAGATGGCACAGGTTTCACACATCGCTATCGAATAGATTCGCCACCCCATCTCATACCTTTTTTACCGATTCATTTAAAGTCATCAGCGCCGGAAACTGTAATGATGGACAAAAAAAAGGTCAAGGATTATATGACCTATGATGTCGTCAGCGTGGATCTCCACGGTACGGTGCAATCGGTTATAGAGAAGATCCAGCAGACCAATCACGACGGCTTCCCGGTTGTTGACGGTTCAGCAGTGGTCGGGTATATCGCAGCCAGAGATCTTCTCTTTGTAAAGCCGGGCGAGACCATCGAGCAGGCGATGTCCGGAGAACTGATCGTCGCAGATCCAGAGATGGACATCACAGATGCCGCACGTGTGATCTTTCGGAGCGGTATCCAGAAGCTTCCCGTAGTGGACGAGAAAAACCACCTGCTCGGGATCATCTCCAATTCCGATGTGATCCGCTCGCAGATCGAGCACGTATCCCCGGAAAAAGTCTTCAACTTCATATCGACGCTCAAAAAACTCTATGGTGTCGATCCTACGCTCAACCGGGGCATTGTGCCCATAAAAGATCTGCTCCCCACCCAGTCCAGGATCTACGAGGATGAACTGGAAGGCAGAATCTACGAGATCAAAAAAGGGCTGGCTGAACCCATCATCGTGGTGAAAAGGCCGGGCCGGATTATTCTCGTCGACGGTCACCACCGTGCGATTGCCGCAAAAAGGCTTGGCATCACAGCGCTTGATGCATATATTATCGAGATCCGCGAGGATGTGGAACTGGGCATGGAGCGGACGGCAAACACGATGAACTTAAAAACGCTCGATGACGTGCAGGTGCTGGATTACGCCCGGCACCCCCTCGTTGCGATCACTCACCGGCTGGTAAAACGGCCATAAAATAATTGCAATCTTTTTTACGACCCTTCGCACCGGATATCGAACTTATCGTTTAAGATGTGTTCTTTTACAATAGTCCCGTCAGGAACCACGACCTCGGGCCAGATCCGGGTCTTTGAATGGACCACCACGTTGTTGCGTAAAACAACTCTGGGGCCGATCACGGTATCGTTTTCAATGCTGCATCCTTCCCCGATATGGGTATCGTTATCGATAATGCTTCCCGAGATCGTGGTGTTTGCCCCGATCACTGCCCGGTTATAGAGCGACGAGGAGAAGATCTTCGCATTGTTCCGGATGATGCACCGCTCACCGATGCTTGTATAGGGACCGATGAGGACATTGTCTCCGATCGTCGTTCCCGAACCGATCGCCACCGGGCCAATGACCCGGGTATTCTTCCCAAGAGTGATCGAATCACCCAACTGCACCGGGCCCTGCACCCGAGCGCCGTGCATGGAGAGATCTCCGATGATGTCGGTGATCGTGATATCCTGTAGTTTCCAGCGCTCTGCCTGACGGAGCGAGTGCGGGCTTCCCACATCGGTCCAGTTCCCGCGGGCAAACCAGCCTTTGAGGGGTATTCCTTCCTCCATAAGGTGCGGGAAGAGATCCCGCGCAAAGTCAAACTTTTTTCCTGTCGGGATGTGATCGAAGATCTCCGGACTGCAGACATACATCCCGGTGCTTGCGAGATTGGAGAATATTTCACCGGGCGAAGGCTTCTCCTTGAACCGCTTTATCTCGTAGTTGACATCGATCTCAGCGATACCATATTCCCCGGGATCATCAATCGAGATGAGACCGATGGTGATCATCGCCTTTTCTTTCTGGTGGGCGCGGTAGAATTCAAGGACATTTAAGTCGGTCACATGATCCCCGCCGACAACCAGAAAATCCTGCCCGTCCAGGTATTTCTTTGCGTTTCTTACACTGCCGGCCGTGCCGAGTTTGGTCTTCTCGTGGACATAGGTGATATCAACGCCAAAAAGGGAGCCATCACCAAGGGCAGCCTCGATATCCTTTCCCAGGTATCCAAGGGTCATCACCACTTCACGGAATCCAAGGTTCGAGAGGTGTGAGACGAGATGCTGGATTGAGGGCCGGTTGACAATCGGGATACAGGGCTTTGGACGTTCGAATGTGAGAGGGCGCAGGCGCGTTCCTTCGCCCCCGCACATAATACACACCTTCATGGCTCTAATTTTGGCGTTGAACTGTTTTAAGTATAGTGCCCGAGATACTATGGGAGAAGAGAGGACCAATGTATGGGATCTGATACGTACCGGGAACTGGACGTTAAAGGCGGCACAGTCCAGTGCCTGCCGGAAAAACGGGAGCCTGTCGGGTACTGCCGGCTCTGCATCCATTGTCGTGAGTTTAAGGTAAATGGAATCTATGTAAAATCCCCGTCACTTGCCTACTGTGTGAAGTGCCGGGTGACCGGAGAGGTGGATCTCTCCACCGTGCAGGCAGTCAGGTGTGCGGACCGTCAGGGGGAGGGCTTCCACAGCATTACGAGTCTCATCGGGTAATTGCCTCTTATGCAAAAACGCCGAATCCTCCCGCAATTCCCTTTATTCCTTCAGTATTGCGATTATTGCCCCCATATCCACATTCTGCTCAAATAAAGTCGCAAGCGTATCGTAGGGATCGCTGCCTTCCTGAAGGATCGGGTTAAAGGGCAGCCCTTTTTTCCCGTAAAGGTAGGAGAGCAGTGCATTTACCGCTGACGGGTTTAAAAACAGCCCGTGCATGTAGGTACCAAAGACAAGTCCATCGGCACTCACCCTGCCATCCCCGCTGAATGCCTCGCCATCCATCTCCTCATGGGTAACCCCCATATGGATCTCGTACCCTGTCACTGTGCCCATGGCCGACAGGATGGGGGGGACCGGGCATGCCTCGCGTTTCACCTGCGTGGTATTTTTGGAATATGAGGAAAAACGGGTGACACAGTCAAGCAGGCCGAGGCCTACATAGGTCCCGGCCACCGATTCAAAACCTTCATCAACGAGAGTTTTTCCCAGAATCTGGTACCCCCCACAGATACCGATCACCGGGACGTTCCTTGCCCGTGCATCCCAAAGTTCACGATCGGTTCCTTTCGCCTTGATCGCTGCAAGATCCTCGATCGTATTCTTTGTTCCGGGAAGGATAATACAGTCATAGCCCTGAAGTGAGGTTCCACAGGAAACATACTCGACAGCCGCATACTGTTCCAACAGTTCGAAATCCGTGAAATTGGCGATGTGAGGGAGCCGAATCACCGCGATCCGGACCGGAAATTCCCGTGCTATCTTGTCCCCGATGGAGAGGGAATCTTCGCTTGGGAGCGGGAGGGTAAAATAGGGCACGACGCCGAGCACCGGCACTCCGGTAATTTCTTCGATCATCTTTACCCCCGGGGCAAAGATGGCCGGATCGCCCCGGAACTTGTTGATGATAATCCCCCGCACCAGCGGCTTAACCGATTCTGGAAGGAGATGGATGGTACCGTATACCTGGGCAAATACTCCGCCTCGTTCGATGTCGGCAACAAGGATCAGGGGGAGTTTGAGTTTCTCTGCAAGCAGCGTATTTGCGATGTCCCGATCATACAAATTCACCTCGGCTGCACCACCTGCCCCCTCAACCACAACCTGCCCGTGCTCCTGGAGAAGCCGTCGGAATGCTGCAACTGCTTCCGTGAGGAGATATGGGGTTTCCGTGTAGTAGTCCGCAATTGGGACATCCTTATACGGGTGACCGAAAAGCACCACCTGCGAAACGCAGTCACCCTTCGGTTTGAGCAGCACCGGGTTCATATCGGTCGTGGGTGAGAGCCGTGCGGCCCATGCCTGCATTGCCTGTGCCATCCCGATTTCCCCGCCGTCCTCCGTAACAAACGAGTTCAGGCTCATGTTCTGGGACTTAAAAGGCGCAACCCTGATACCGCGGCGTACCAGGCACCGGCAGATCGCAGCTACCGTGATGCTTTTTCCCACATGTGACGAAGTCCCCACGACCATGAGTGACATAGGTACTCATTTGAATGCCCGCACATAAAACGGATATGTGCCGGAAACTGCAGCAAACGCAGCATATCGACCGAATATCATCCGGACAATGCCAAGTAATAAATAACCAGAACTTGAAAATAGCTGTAATGATTGGTGGCATTTGCCCGACGTGTGGACTTCCCAAGGAATTATGTATCTGTGAGGAGGTAGCAAAGGAACAGCAGCGGATCAATGTAAAAGTGAACAAACGCCGGTACGGGAAAGAAGTGACCGTGATCGAAGGCCTCGACCCGACCGATATTGATCTCGAAGTTCTTTCAAAGTTCATGAAAGGAAAACTCGCATGTGGTGGTACCGTGAAAGGGAATTCTATCGAACTCCAGGGAAACCACCGCGACAGGGTAAAAGAGCTCCTCTCCCTGAAAGGATACAGCACGGAAAATATTTCCTGATGGGTGTACCCCAACATATTCTCATTTTATTAAGATTTAGTGTGACATTCCGACCAGTTACCGGATTCCGTGATTTTGTGTAATATCGGATGTTTACAGTTGTCTCTTTCAGGTTCCTCGCATTCGGAGGGCTTTTAGAGAGAATAATAAACCGCTGCCAAGAATAAAAAACAGGTCAGATGAAGAAGCGGAAAACAACCCATGATACGATCAGCATAATCGCTGAATATTTAAGACCGCCAACAACCCGTCCTTCACCCATCTGACCGGCGCAGAGCCCGGAGAAAAACCCTTGTATCATTGCGGCATGGGTGAACAGCCGTTTGTATGCCGGGAGATCTATTTTTGACATGAACTGGCTGCTCGCTGCCGTCGCCTGCGCCGACGCACCCGCCGTGGCCATTGTCGTTAAAAAGGTGCTCACCAGAATCGCAATAACAAACATAAAAACTGCCCACGAGACTAATACGATGATCACGTAGATCAGCATGTTATTCCGGCGTTCCTGGGAAAGGTTGACCACCTCAAAGGTATCGCTCGCTGCTGCACGGAGCACTTCGCTGATATCCCCCCCGGCCTTACTTGCCTTTGCGATCAGATCGACACTCCGGTCGGCAAGCGGTGTTCCCAGGTTCTTCCCGAACCGGTACATACCCTCTACAAAACCAACACCCCACGACATCTCGTTGTCCAATTTCCGTATATGGGGTGTGAGGGTCCCGTATTCAGCGCTGGCGACAAGGTGAACGGCATTGGGAAGTGTCATCCCGGAATCATTCATCCCGGCTAGATCGCGGAAGAAGTTGGGGAGGGCATCCTCGAGATTTTTTATCCGCTGCTGTTCCCTGAAATCAAGAACTGCTACAGGAATAATTGAGATTAGCACCGCAAGCACTGCAAAATCATCGATGACCGTCGAAGTAAAAAGCACCTTGATGCCATATATCTTCACCATCGAGATAAAACCGCCGATAAAGACAACGAGCGACAGGGGGATACAAACGATAAGGATATTAACGGGTTGTTCCGTGAGAACCTTGAACGGGTGCTTGAAGAAGCGCCCGATTCCTTCCCGGCTCTTCCGTTCAGACTCAAGTCGGCAGGTGATATCAGTAAGTTCCCCTTCAACCGAATCCATCTCGGCGCGGGTAAGCGGCTGAGGGGGCCGTGAAGCCGGATCCTTCTTTTGTCCAAGCAGACCGGTGAAGGTATCTTTAATTGCCATATCAAGTCTCCGGGGTCATAGAGCTAATCATTATGATAAACATCATCGAGCCAAAGGGAATCATCAGGTAGATGATGATATAGAGGAACATGGGCTTTGCATCGCCACCAAGGACCGACATGATCGACTGGAGAATGATCAAAAAGAGCGTGCCTGCCACCATTGCCGTAACGTACGATTCCGCGATCAGCGCGAGCGTATCCAGGAACATTTTCTGAGTCTGGCGGTTCTCCAGGGCGTACTGGTTGGCCTTGGTACGGAAATAGTCCGTGAGGTTCCCCCCGCTCGATATACTGGCCATCGCGCCCTGTAAAAACTCTTTCATCCGCCGGGAGGGAGTGCTCGCAGAGACAATCCTGATCGCATCAATAAGATCTCTCCCGAAAATGTCGATTTCGCGTGCGATATATCGCGCTTCCACCGAACTCTCGCCATAGATCGGACTGTCTCCCAAGAGACGGAAGATCTCCGCCGGGGTTATACCGGCGGTGGACATGGATGTAATATAGTTGATGGCGTAGGGTATGGTTGCGTCGATATTTCTCCGTCGGTTTCCGGAGACGACCGAGGGGTACACGAGAAATACCGCATACGTCATCCCGCCAAAGACAAGGAGCGAGAAGATGATCACAAAAACAGTTCCGATAATGAGACTATGCTGGGATAAAATGAGGAACGATGCAGGAACCGCTCCTTTGTATTTTATGAGGTTGGGGAGGTTGAGAAATCAGGTAAGAAAACCTAATCCTGCTGCGGCGATAAGGCCAACAAGGACTGAACTGACAATGGCGGTGGAGATATAGACTTCAAACGGGGTTTTAAGCCGGGCCGATATCAGGTCATTACGGAGCTGGGAGTACTGCTCCCGTTGTGCCTTCATCCGCATGCCAAGGAGATTGAAGCAGAACCGTTCAAAACTATTCATACAGGTCCTTCCTTACACGTTCGATAACGACTTCCGGCTCCCGGTAATATGAGATGAGGATCTTTGCAACATCCTTGTAGTGCCGGATCTTCTTGATGCGCATCCACTCCAGCACTTCCTGCCGGCGCTTGAGTTCTTCCCGCATCCGGTTCTCGTTCCAGCCCCGGGCCTCCATGATCTCTTCAAGGAGGTAAGACTTTCCGGAATAGGAGATCTCATCGGTTGCCGATCGCCATTTGAAAACCTCGTTTGTAATCAGCTCGTTTGTCCGTGGGTCGATATCGAGGATCTCAACGATCTGCTTGTTCCGGCGGATACGTTTACCCCCCATCCGGGCCTGTACCTGGATGCAGACAAAATCAAGTGCCGAGAGCATGTTCCGCGGCACATCCATGGGAGGATTCTCGATACGGTGAACGACGCTCGATACCGAGTCCGCGTGGATCGTGGAATACGTGACGTGGCCGGTACTCATCGCCTGGAAGAGTGTCTGGCACTCCTTGCCACGGACTTCCCCCACGATGATGTACTCAGGCCGCTGCCGCATGGCGGCACGCAGGAGTTCGTACATGTTGATCTCCCCGCGTCCTGCCGTGTCAAATGAGTCACGTGTTACACTGGGGATCCAGTTGGGATGCGGAAGCTTCACTTCGCGTGTGTCTTCGAGGCTGACAATCTTTGCCATCGGAGGAATAAACAGGGAGATTGCGTTTAACGACGTAGTCTTACCGGATGCAGTTCCCCCGGCAAAGATTGCGGATTTGCCATTCTCGACTGCCAGCCAGATATAGGCAAGCGAAAGCGGGGCAAACGTGTGCTACTCAATGAGATCCGTGGGTGTGATCGGCTCATCCTTGAACTTACGGATGGTGAATGTGGAGCCATGGGCGGTCACTTCCTGCCCGAGTGTCATCTGGATGCGGGAACCATCCCCCATGGTCGCATCCAGAATCGGTTCCGCAATGGAGATATACTTGCCGGCACGCTGGGCGAGTTTTGTGACAAACGAGTCGAGATCCTCTGCATTGTGGTACATCAGCGTCGTCTTCATCGATTCGTAACTCGCGTGGAATGCAAAGAGGGGGGTGTCGACACCGTCGCAGGAGATATCCTCGATGTACTTGTCATGCATGATCGCGTCGATCAGGCCGTCGCCCAGGAAATCCTTGTGCATGTTATACAGCATCTTCTCGCGCTGGACCGGGCTGAGCTTGATCCCGTAATCAGCGAGGATCTCATCCACCGAACTCCTGAGTTTGAGCCGTGCCTCCTCTTTGGAGATATCCTTGGTGTTGACATCGAGCGTTTCAAAGAGGCGTTCTTTTAATTCCTTTAAGAGGTCTATTTCAGGCTCGGTTAGAACAGGCTCGATAACCTGATAGGTGTATTCATGCGTAGCGTGGTCATAGATTATCCGGACATATGCGTAAGGCTCATTAACCGGATATATCTCCATCTCTTCGATACCCGGTTTCGTTTCAAATGAGAGGTCCACAAGAGGACCATGCTCCCCGGGGTTGTATTCCACGGATGCCGGCCGTATGACGTTGAAGAACGCAGAAAACCGGCATTTCTTTGTCGCGGCGGGTTCTGCTTTTTTCGGCTCATAGGTCAGTTCGGATTCGAGATCCTTGAACCCTGCAGTCGAGAATTCCCGTTTCCAGATATCAGCAAGTTCCAGGGGCAGGGTTCCGGTCCCGGTATGCTCAAAGGTATTTAGTCCGCCATGAAGTTTGATCTCATCGATCTGGAATGTTGAACGTTTGGGAAGGATGAGCCCGGAGTAGTCTGATATCTGGTCGGCAGAGATGATCCGCTCATCTTGTTCACACTCGCCAGAATCAGCATGTTGGGATGGTACTTCCTGCTTTGCCTTTCGCTTCCGGAATAATGAGGAGGTATGGCGATCCCGGGGATCTTCATCAATAATTTCAACAACCGGTTCTGGTGGGGGTTTGGCAATTGGGGAAACGGATTTTTCTTCGGGGGGTATAGATAAGGCGGGTGTTGCCGCAGCCCCAAATTTCACCCCAGACTCACGGGGCACATCACGTACATCCTTTTCACTCGTTCCGGATTCCGGCAGGGTTATATCCTCAAGCAGGTCATCAAGATCATCTATACCCAAGCATACTGGTGCCCCACTCTTTTCCGGGACTTCTCCGGCAGGGGTTGCGATTTTTTTTTCTATGCCAAGTTTTTGCAGGAGAAGAGAGAATTCCCCCGCTTCCTCATGGCTCGGTTCTTCCGGTCCTGGTTTTTTTTCGGGAGATCCTGTTACAGTACCGACTAATTTATCTTTGGGGGTTTGTGCACCCCGGATTTTTTTAAGAAGGGCACTTATATCGTCATGAGCCTCGTCATCATGTGCTTTCAACCCTCACATCCCCCGGTCCGATAATCACGATCAACTGGTATTACTATATAAAGATTCTTTTATCTTGAACTATATCTATTCTCTGAATTACTGCAAAAAGAACTTGGCATCGTGCCCCATCCCATTTTTACCAGACATAAACCTACCGGTACATCCGGCTCACCGGGTAATTGTGAGAAAAACGGCCCGGCCCCGGAAACGAGTGTCTCTACACCCGAAAGTCCAAATAATCCTGTCAAAGTGTCTTCACAAACGATACATACAGCAACCGTACCGGTTCCAAAAGGGGGAGAGACACCTTCAAGCGATACTGTACATGCCGATAGCGAGCACGATTTGGATCCTTTGGATTCCATGAACATTTACCAGATGACAAACAGATCCAGTGAGAGTGCAGGACACGACCTGATACGTGAGATAAAAGATATTTTAAACTGGTGGATATAACACGAATATGAAACGCGAAAAGCAAAATCCTTCTTTATTCCTATAATTGCAGCAAATTATAATCGGGACGACTGGTATCTGATGGTTAAAATATATACGATCGCATCCGGAAAAGGAGGTACCGGTAAAACCACGGTTTCTATCAATCTGGGGACGATGCTTGCAAAACTGGGAAAAGAGACCTACCTTATAGATGCGGATATCGGCATGGCAAACATCGGCCTGATCCTGGGGCTAGAAGATGTACCGGTAACCCTGCATGAGATCCTTGCCGGAAAAAACACTATCGATGAAGGGATCTATAATGGCCCGGCCGGGCTCAAGGTTATTCCGAGTGGCATATCCCTGCAGGGCTTCCAGCAGGCAGACCCGGACAAGATCCGGGACGTTTTGTCGGAGATTGAAAAAAGGTGCGAGTTTCTGATTATCGATGCACCTGCCGGGATCAGTAAAGACGGTGTGGTTCCGCTAGCTGTTGCTGACGAGGTTATCCTGGTTGTTAACCCTGAACTGCCCTCCATTGTTGACGCACTTAAAACAAAAATTCTTACCGAGGTCGTAGGCGGACATGTTCTCGGCGCGATTATCAACCGCGTTGACCAGGACACGAGCGAGATCATTTCAAAGAAGATTGAAAAAGTGCTTGGAGTAAAAGTGATCGGGATCATCCCGGAGGATATCAATGTGAGGAGAGCCGCAGCTGCCCGTTCCCCGGTTATTGTTAAATTTCCGGATTCCCCCGCCTCAAAAGCAATACAAAAAATCGCATCAGACCTCGCCGGTATTACGTATAAGGAAGAGGCGGAAAAAGTCTCAAGTGAAGGGTTTGTCGAGCGTTTCTCAAAAGCACTCTTCAAAAAGAAATCCGACAAGGAACGGCATTAAGCACTTTTCCTTTATCTTTAACGTTATGGCATAGCCAAAAAGCACAGTTTCAGATTTTTTCTGCCATCTTGATCTCGGTCGGAGTCTTTTCACGGATCTGAACCGACACGCCAATCATCTCGTTCTTGTCATTCTTTACCGGGCGTGCCGTGAGTGCAACATACCTTTTCTTGTTCGCAAGGGTCACAAGCACCGTATTGAAATCATAGGTTACGACAATTTTATCCCGGATTACATCAAGCGCCGGGTCGTTGATCCGTTCTCCGGTCTGTTTGTTTACCAGAATAAGTATCTGTTTGAGAGGTTTTACCAGTACGTCCTTTTCCAGAACATCCAGAAGCCTGCAGGAATATGGGTTTAAAAAGATGATGCGGCCCCTGGTGTCGGTAATGATTACTGATTCAAGCGCTGCCATAATTTTAGGCATATCCCAGAGTGAAGCCTTGTCAAAATACCGTTTGCGCATGCTGTGGTTGTACAGGGCAATCTCGATGTTGGAGACGATCTCGTTTGAATTGAACGGTTTAAGAATAAAGCCGTACGGTTCTGCAACCTTGGCCCGGGTAAGGGTAGTATCGTCGCACTGGCCGGTTAAAAAGATCACCGGAATGTGGAAGATGGAGTTGATGTATTGTGCTGCAATGATTCCATCAATCGACCCGGCGAGATTGATATCCATGAGCACAAGATCCGGCTGGAATTCAGCGGCCTTCATGACCGCATCTTCACCAGTCGTAACCTTGCCTGCAACAACATACCCCTTTTTTTCAAGGATTACGCTGATGAGGTTGGAGATTATCTCGTCATCTTCCACAATCAGGATCTGAATAAAGGTGGGCATGGTATTCACAAGGATCGACGAGTAGTTCCGGTTAAATAATTAGAAACCGGAATATATAAAGATAGATTTTTGAGCGTGAAAAACCTTGCATCTGCCATGAGACCCGGCACCTTATTATTCCATTTGAGGTATTAAAGATCCAGAATATGAGAAGTGTGGGATTCATCAAAAGTGATCTGGAAATGCGTCACATTCTGGAACCGGTCCTGAACGAGGCAGGAATAGTTACCGTGCATCACACGGAAACTGACCTCCCCGTTCCCGGTAGTGGAATCGCTCCCCACAATTTTTCCATCTTTTCTGATCGAAACACGCACGCCGTTCTGCAGGTTTTTTTCTCGCCGTACTGACAGGGTAACAACCCCGATACCCGGGCTTTTTTCCCCTATTTCAGGGACGGTGTACGTACCATTTTTCCGGATATGCCCCTTTTCAAAGATCCGGCATCCCATAACAAAAGCATCGATTATTTCCGGTTTCACATCGCGGATAACATAGTTCCGGCCTGCCCGTATATGGACGACAGCCTTGTCACCAAACAGCGCCCCGTCACTATCCACATAGATCGCTCCTTCAGGTTCACCGTTCAATATTGCAAGGTAACACTCACGGTTTCCTTCTTTTGCCACAGCAATCGCATCCAGGTGTCGCGAGGCTGCAAACGTGAGCAATTCAGGGAGCGAAAAGGTACCCTGGCACTTCGATCCTTTATGGATATTTTCCAGCAGTTCCTGCAGATCCATGAAACAATCCTCTCACGTATACTCTCGGGGGGAATTTTTTTGTTCTCCCACAGATTGCTCTTTAATAATCTCAATCATGTATTCGCAACAGGTTTATTAGACATTTGCAAAGTTTATCTTCACGAAAAAAGAAGGGGGATTGGAATATTCCGGATTCCGATGTGGTACTATCTTCATACTGCAATGCAACCCCGTTGTGGCCTGTTCGGGTATCGCCATGCATAAGTTGTAGAAGATATAATGGTACTGCTGTTTATGATATTTTACCCGATGGTAATCTCCGCTGTTGCGGTTCTTGTTACCCTTATCTATGCCTCGTACCTCGACATCAAGGACCGTCGGGTACCGTTCAGGACGTGGTACCCGATGCTTGTTGTCGGGCTCGCCGCAACGATTGTGCTCTTCTACCAGCAGACCGGAAATATCAGCCTGATCTTCGGTTATCTCGCTCTGGTTGCCAGTTTCTTTTACGCAGACTATCTCGACAACCGCGATCCTGAAACCCCGTTCAGGTTCTCTTATCTTGCAGCCATCCTTGCCCTTCCCGCGCTCTCCTGGTTTATTATACCTGCCATTTCGTCAGGAAAACTACCCGAGCTCCAGCTCATCCCCTGGTATGTGATGTTTGTCGGGCTTCTTGCCTATGTATCCTACCGGGAATCCAAAAAGAGGCCCGAACGGAAACTCACGGCAAAACAGATAAAAAAAGACAGCCTGATGGACTCAAACGTGGAAACGGTCTTAACCAGATGGTATTTTGTGCTTATCATCATTATCCTTGCCATCGCGTCATTCTATATGATCGGCGGCGGGAACTGGGGTGTTTCCGGGGTCTATATCGCCCTTGCTGCCGTCTTCTGCGGAGTGTTTTATGTGTTTGGGCAGATGCACTTATTTGGCGGTGCCGATGCCTGGGCGCTCATCTTTATTGCATTCTGTATCCCGACATTTCCCATAACTCCGCTTTTAAATACACCACCGCTCGGTTTTCTCTCGTTCTCGGTGCTAATCAACGCGTTGATCCTCAACCTGGTAGCACCGGCGGGCATTTTTATTATCAACGTGGTAAAGAAGAACCGCGCACCGCTCCAGTACATGTTCTTCGGGTTCCCGGTAAAGGGAGAAAATATCCAGGAGTCGTGGGGCTTTGTAATGGAAGACTTTAACGAGAAAAATGGCAAAGTCGAGCGGAAATTTGTCGGTTTCTGGGACTCCCTGCGCCGGATGCGTTCCGAAGAAGGCAGGATCTATACAAAAGACCTTCGGGAACACCCTGAAGAGTACGAAAAGGAACTGGGGCTCTACCGGAAAGCAGGAACTGTCTGGATCTCCTACGCAGTCCCGTTCATCCTCCCGATAACTGCCGGCCTTATCACCGCCATTTTCTGCGGGGATTTCCTGCTTGCGATCATGACCGCACTCACCGGTGGGGTGTAAGGTGCTTTCCCTTAAATTTTCTGACGGGGGACTGATCCCGGTGATCGTGCAGGATACAAAAACCCGGGATGTCCTCATGATGGCATACGCAAACGATGAGGCAGTGCATCTCACAGAGACCACCGGTTATGCCCATTACTACAGCAGGAGCCGTAAAAAACTCTGGAAGAAAGGCGAGGAGAGCGGGCATTTCCAGAAAGTGAAAAAGATCCTCGTAGACTGTGACGAAGACTGCCTTATCTACGAAGTTGACCAGACCGGTGCTGCCTGCCATACCGGGTACCGCAGCTGCTTTTTCAGGACGCTTGATGGAGGGATCATCGGCCAGAAGGTCTTTGACCCGGAAAAAGTCTATGGGAAGACCGGGCATTGATCCCGACACTCGCATTTCCACAAGGGAAATCCCCTTCGACAGAGATACCATGAGACGACGTATATGAACGATACACCAGATAAACGAGAGGCCACAAACCGGTTAAAAGAGCAGACTGCACACCTGTCAGTCATCTCTAACTCCTGCTTAGTGGTCATGAAATTTGTTGTGGGCTTTGCGATCGGCTCGGTGAGCATCATCTCTGAGGCAATCCACTCCTCCATGGATCTGCTTGCCGCGGTTATCGCCTTTTTTTCAGTGAAAAAGTCCGCAGAGCCTCCCGATGCCGGCCACTCTTTCGGGCATGGGAAATTTGAGGATATTTCAGGACTCATCGAGGCGCTGCTCATCTTTGTTGCGGCCATCGTGATCATAGTTGAGGGAGTACTCAAACTCCTCAGCGGGAGCGAACAGGAGTTCTCGCCTACCCTCCTGTATGCCGGTATTGCCGTGATGGGCATCTCGGTACTCGCCAACTGGTATGTCTCCTCGCGTCTCATGAAGGTGGCAAAAGAAACAGAGTCCATCGCCCTTGAGAGCGACGCATGGCACCTGCGAACGGATATCTATACGTCACTTGGGGTTTTTGTCGGGCTGATCCTGATCCATTTCACCGGCATTACTGTTCTCGACCCGATCATCGCCATCGCGGTCGGCCTTGTGATCCTGAACGCAGCCTACGACCTCCTGAAACGATCGTTTGCCGATCTCATCGACCATTCCATCCCCAAGATTGACGAAGACCGGATCAAGGCGATCATCTGTGAACATGCAAGCGAGTACGCCGGATTCCACGGCCTGCGGACACGCCGGTCCGGCCCGGAGATCTTTATCGAGTTCCACCTGGTCGTGCCCGGAGAGGTTTCCGTCACCCAGTCCCACGATCTCGCCGATCACCTCGAATCAGACCTGCTTGTGGAGTATCCACGGGCAAATGTCACTATCCATATCGAGCCCTGCAATAAAGGGTGCAACCGGTGTGGTTCGTTCTGCACGTATTATGAAAAGCAGAAACAGAACAACCCGTGAATATAGGTGGTTTGTATTTTTTTAAACGAACCTTCAAAAAAAACACGATGAGTTCAGGAGGATTATTTACTTGACGGGCGCCGGTGGAGGGACCGGTCTTCCTCAACGATGTAGTTAATCACGTTCTCGGAGATATCTGCAGAATATTCGCCAGCCCTGCGGATACTTTCGGCGATATAACCGATAGAAATTGCGGTTACCGTCTCCTGTTTTAATGCCAGGTTGTTAATATCTCCGCAGATGTTTTCCAGCGCCGAGACCGACTCAATTGTCTTGTGAGCTTCTCTGATATCGGCATTGAAAAAGGAAATAATGCTCTTGTCAAAGACGTTCATGGACAAGACGCTTGCCTTCTTTAACGCAGTCACGATCTTCGGGTCAAGATTGACATCCATGATCGGCTGGGAATTCTCAGCTATCCGTACGGCATGATCCCCGATCCGCTCAATGATCCGGCTGATGATATAATAGTACATCGCCATACCGACCGAGACCTCCATCTTCCGGGACAGGGACGGGTTCTGCATGATCATATTGGTCTGGCGTGCGATCAGCCAGTTGAGACGATCCGAGTCCATGTCGCGGTTGATCACATCGGTCGCAAGGGTATGGTTGTGAGTCTCAAGTGCGGTGAGGGCATCCTCGTGCATGTTCCTTATGATCACAAACATGCGCTTGATGGTGTTATCAAACGGCATCTCTGCCGGATTGAGCAGGTCTTTTATCGTGATGAGCGTATCCGTCTCCTCGACAACTTCCTGTCCGATGGTCATCTGGGTAAAATCCCGTACTACCGTGCGGACAAACGGGGGAAACCGCTGTTTGGAAGTAATCCTGATCGAGTTAAAACCGGTGATATAGGTCCCGATAAGCATCCTGAACAGGAATGAGGGATCGGTAATGTGTCCGATATCGATCTCTTTTACCCGCTGGAGCGGTTCCTCGGTAGTGTTTTTCGTGACAAGCAGCGTCCCGTCCGGCTGCACGATCAGACCGATGGGATCGTTCTTCTTGATCCGCATCTCCTGTATCCAGTCTTTTGGCAGGGTGACGACGAACGATGACCCCCCGGTCATCTGGACCCGGCGAATTTCCATCTTTTTTCCACCTCACGAATAGAGTAATATGATGAATATGCTTTTCTCTATTTAACACTTTTTTGTATATATACTCGTATAGTTTATGTCGAAAATCTGTATATTAACTCTGGTTAATGTCATGATCGAACACCATGAAAACCAAACGAAGTTCGTATGTATTGGGGACTGTGTGCCTCGCGGCATTACTCATTGTATCGATGTTCGTTGCCGGCTGTACCAGCAACGGGACAACAACTTCCACCGCTGCAACACCGGCGACAACAACTTCGGCCAGTGCCGCAGCCACGCAGGTCGCAGTACCAGCAACCACTGCAGTCCCGGCCACAACGGCAGTTCCCACCACTGCAGCACAGAAGCAGACCATCACCGTTACCGGTTCGACAACGGTCCTTCCCATTGCACAGGCTGCAGCCGATGCCTACATGAAACTGCACCCTGAGGCAAACATCCAGATATCCGGTGGCGGGTCGGGCGTCGGCATACAGTCAATCGGTGCAAAAACCGTTGATATTGGTATGAGCTCCCGGGATGTAACCAAGGCTGAACTGGCAAAGTACCCCGGCTTCAATATCGTCACTGTTGCACACGACGGCATTGCCGTTATCGTCAACCCGAAAAACACGATCCGGTATATCACCATTGATCAGGTCAACCAGATATACACCGGCAAGATCACAAAGTGGACCGAAATTACCGGAGCCGAAGTCCCCAACACCAACAACCAGATTGTGCTCATCGGCCGTGACAGTTCATCCGGTACCCGCACGTATTTCGATGAAACCGTGCTGAAATCAGCAACTCCGGTAAAGACTATGCTCGAACAGAATTCCAACGGTGCGGTTGCGCAGAGCGTTGCCCAGACCCCCGGTGCAATCGGGTACGTATCCATCGGGTTTGTCTCCTCTGATGTCAAGGCACTCCCCATCTGGTACAATGCCAACAAGATCATTACACCCAGCATCAGCACCGTAAAAGACAAGACCTACCCGGTCTCCCGTGACCTCTATATGATCACGAACGGCCAGCCCACCGGTCTTACCAAGGATTACATCGACTACATCCTCAGTGCAGATGGCCAGAAGATCGTCGCTGATCAGGGATATGTTCCCCTGACGAGCTGATGAGAGCATCCTACAAAAACCACTCATTTTTTGTTTAAAATGGGAGGCGACTAATCATTCCATTCTTACAACGAGTTACCGGGAATGCCACAGGGTGTACCGCACAGGTTTCCCGGATCAAGGAAAAAACCATCAAGTCCGTCTTCTTTCTCACAGCACTCTTTGCAGTTGTCGTTGTATCGTTTATCCTGCTTTTCCTGCTCCGGGACGGTTATCCGATATTTGAGACGGTGGGGATCGCGAATTTCCTCTTTGGATCTACATGGACCCCCACCGCAGTTGAACCCAGTTACGGGATATTTGCCCTCATCGTAGGGACAATCCTCGTTACCCTGGGTGCAATGATCTTTGCCGTCCCGCTTTCTATCGGCTGTGCGATCTATATTTCAGAACTCGCCTCTCCCCGTATTAAAAGCGTCCTCAAGCCGGCCACCGAACTGCTTGCCGGGATTCCTTCGGTAGTCTACGGTTTCTTTGGCCTGATTGTTCTTACCACGTTCATCCGCACAACATTTGACATCCCGACCGGGCAGACCTGGCTTGCCGGGTCGATCCTTCTTGGGATCATGGCACTTCCCACGATCATCAGCGTATCCGAAGATGCCATCAGCTCGGTTCCCCGTGAATACCATGAGGGGTCCCTTGCGACCGGGGCCACCCGGTGGCAGACGATCAGCCGGGTGGTTGTCCCGGCAGCACTCTCCGGTATTGCGGCGGCGATTATCCTTGGTGTCGGCCGCGCAATCGGCGAGACCATGGCTGTCATGATGGTGACCGGGAATGCGGCTATTATCCCGGACCCAATCTGGAATGTGCTCTCCCCCATCCGTACCCTCACCGGGACACTCGGTATCGAGATGGGCGAGGTCTCCATCGGAAGCGACCACTACCATGCACTCTTCGGTGTTGCCGTTGTCCTGCTTATCATCGCGCTCATCGTCAACCTCAGCGCGGTGGCAATACTGTCATACCTCCGGGACGGGAGAACTGCCAGTCATAAAAGCACGTTGCGCCTCAAATTCCCACTCGTCACGACATTTAGGGAACGGTTCGGCCAGTGGTGGCGGATCACTGCGCTCGCACTGTTCGTGCTGTTGCTCCTGATCACTGCACTCTGGGGGGTAGCACTCCTTGTCATTCTTGCGGCAGTGCTCTGGCACTACGGCCGGCACCGGCTCTCGCGGAAGCATATCGAGACAATCGCCTTTGCCGGCGTCACGGCGGCGGCCCTGATCGTGCTTGCGATCCTTGCCATCATTCTCGGGGACATTATCATCAACGGGCTGCCGGCGCTCTCTTGGGACTTCCTGACGCAAAGCCCCACTAACCTTGGCAGGGGTGGCGGGATCTTCCCGGCAATTGTCGGGACGCTGTATCTCGTAACCGGCGCGATCCTGATTGCCCTTCCTCTCGGAGTAGGGGCGGCAATCTACCTTGTCGAATATACCCGGGAAGGACGGGTTACAAAGATAATCAGGACCGGCGTGGACCTCCTCAACGGGACACCCTCCATTGTCTTTGGCCTCTTTGGGTTTGCCTTCATCGTGTTGTTTCTCAACGTAGGGGTATCGCTCCTTGCCGGTATGATCACCCTTGCCCTGATGGTGCTCCCGACCGTGATCCGGACAACAGAAGAATCCCTCAAAAACATCCCGCAGTCCCTGCGCGAGGGAAGCCTTGCGCTCGGGGCAACCCAGTGGCAGACGATCAAAAATGTCGTCATCCCACCGGCAATCCCGGGTATCGTAACGGGAGCGATCCTCTCGATCGGCAGGGCGGCAGGAGAGACTGCACCGATCATGTTCGTAGCGGTCGTCTTCTCGACACGATTCCTGCCAACATCGCTCTTTGACCCGGTGATGGCACTGCCCTATCACCTCTACATCCTCTCGACCAATGTACCGGGCGCATCGACCAACAAGTACGGGACTGCCCTCGTTCTCGTAATGCTGGTCGTGGCATTTTACACGGTCGCGATTCTGGTAAGGAATCATTATGCAAAAAAGGCACGGGGATAACACATGTCGGACACAACGATCATTTCCACGAAAAACCTGAACCTCTGGTATAACGAGAAGCACGCGCTCCAGGATATTTCCATGGAGATCGAGAAGAAAAAGACCACCGCACTGATCGGACCGTCAGGGTGCGGGAAATCCACGCTCCTGCGGTGTTTCAACCGGATGAACGATCTGATCAACCAGGTTAAGATCACCGGGGAACTCCTGCTTGACCGGGAAAACATGCTCTCCTGTGACATGGACGTGGTATCTTTGAGGAAACGGGTCGGCATGGTCTTCCAGCGGCCAAACCCGTTCCCGAAATCCATCTACGAGAATGTTGCATACGGCCCCCGGGTCCACGGGATCAACGATCGAAAGGAACTGGACGTCATTGTCGAGAAAAGCCTGCGGCACGCGGCGCTCTGGGAGGAGGTGCGGGACCGGCTCGATGAGTCTGCACTCGGGCTCTCGGGAGGCCAGCAGCAGCGGCTCTGCATCGCACGGACGCTTGCGGTCGAACCGGAAGTGATCCTCATGGACGAACCCTGCTCGGCGCTCGATCCTATTGCTACCGCAAAGATCGAGAACCTCATCGAGATGCTTAAAGAGGATTACACGGTGATCATCGTCACGCATAACATGCAGCAGGCCGCCCGAGTCAGCGACTACACCGGTTTCATGTATCTCGGCAAGCTGATCGAGTACGACAGGACGACGAATATCTTCGAACACCCCAAAGAAGACCTGACCGAGAACTATATTACCGGCCGGTTCGGGTGAGGCGGGAATATGACGGATAAATTCCATACGGAACTCAAAGACCTGAAAAAAGGAGTCTCGGAGATGGCACGGTACGCCCTCTCGATGCTCCAGGACTCGCATGATGCGTTCATCAACCAGGACTCCCCTCTGGCGACAACGGTTCTGGACAGAAAAGACCAGCTCCGGGAAATGACGGTTACCCTTGAAGAGAACTGCTACCAGCTTATCGCCCTGAACCAGCCGGTAGCAAAGGATATGCGGACTATCGTCTGCTCCCTCAAGGTAATCGCTGCATCGGAACGGATCGGGCGATACGGGAAATCCACGGCAAAGATCGTAAAGGAGATCGCTGGCAAGCCCCATATCGCGAACATGATGAGCCTTCCACTCATGTCAGAGTACGTGCTTGCGATGATCGATGATTCTATCAAGGCCTACGAGACGGAGAATATCAGAAAACTCGACGGTTTTTCCGCACGGGACGATACGATCGATGCGCTGCGCCACTCCATCTTCCGCGAAGCGATCACGTACATGATGGAGAACCCCAAGACCATCACGCAGGCCACGTACTACATCATCATCGCCCGGTACCTGGAGCGCTGCGGCGACCATGCCTGCAAGATCGCTGAGAACGTCCAGTACATGGAGACCGGCGAGAGAATCGAGATCAAGTAACCGTCCATCTCCACTTACAGGGCACAAAGGAAGCGCGTGACCAAGTCACTTGTTTACAATAACCGTCCCTTTTATTCCCGCATTATCCGCGCAGTGATAGCCATACGTCCCCGGTACGGTGAACGTGAACTGGTACCGGTGATTATTTTCAAGCAGGGGGGAAGTAAACGACTCGGGAGTCCCGGCATCAGAGGTAATGATATGACGCCCCATATCGTTGTTGAGCCAGGTGACAGTGACTCCACGATCGACCACGAGTATCTGGGGATTGACGCTTGAACTTCCAATAAGAATCGTTGTCTTTGGAGTATAGACCGGTGTCGTGGGCGGGGTTTGAGGGGACGAATTTGTACAGCCTGCCACAAATACGAGCGCAACAAACAGCAGGATTATTCCGGCCAAAAGTGTCGCAGGGCCCGATCGAATATGCATGTAGTACGGTTTGTTCGAACACATTAAAAGTTCGTGGTTACCCGTTACGGACACACGGCGACCTGCGATGAGAGATTACGTCGGGACCGGATCCTGGCATTACTCTCCCGCACGCAGAAACCCGGGGGCAGTCAGGGACATTGAGCGAGTCGGTTCGGGCTAAAGAGGGGGTACCCCCTCCTGCTTTGGCACATGGGTGGGGGGGTGATCCCCTCTGAAAAAATAAATTGTGGGGGGGGAGGGGGATCACCCCCCTCCCCCCCAAGCGCCGCGAAACCACCTTTTCTGCAGGGTTACAACCGGTATTTCGTGTGGACATATCGGCGTGAGGGTGAGCAACAGTAAGATTTTCCGGAAACGGGTTGATGGGCCCGGCCGGGACCGGAAGGGGAGGGGGTACCCCCCACTTGCTCCGGCACTTGGGGTGGGGGGTGGTCCCCTCCGGAAAAATAAATTGCAGGGGGGGCAGGGTGCCACCCCCTCCCCCCAAAAAAATGGTAAGACCCATTTTCCGCAGATGTTTTTATGGCCTTTCGTGTGCAGCCACCAAAAACACCAGAGGATACAAAATATGTGCAGGAGCAAACATCAGCATACGTCTAAAACATTTAGAAGACAGTAAACATTTCCTGAAAACAGCACCAAAAACTTTGTTTCCCCCATCCCAAAACTATTCCAAAAGTACCATAATTTCCTGCAGAACCCCTTATAAACCCCAACGCCTCATATCTTTAACTATCAACGATTCTTCATCGTTGAACGAATAGTATACAACACCATACTATATGGGAGAGAATATTTTATGATACTGGTACCAGATACGAGCGTCCTGATTGACGGGCGCATAACCTCGATGATAAAGGCCGGTGAATACAAAGGAGCAACAATAATCGTCCCTGAAGCAGTCGTTGCAGAACTCGAAGCCCAGGCAAATAACGGGCGCGAGATCGGGTTTTCGGGCCTCAATGAGCTTCAGTCGCTCTGCAAAATGGCAGAGGAAAAAACCATAGAACTAAAATTCTCCGGCATTCGCCCCTCGCTTGAGCAGGTTAAGCTCGCAAGCGGTGGAGAGATCGACGCGATGATCAGGAACATCGCGATTGAGAACTCTGCACGGTTTATCACAAGCGACAATGTGCAGGCCGAAGTGGCGCGGGCTAAAGGGCTCGACGTCATCTACCTAAAACCGCAGATCACCGATTTTGTCCCGCTCGGGATCGACCAGTTCTTCGACGAGCACACGATTGCCGTGTACTTGAAGGAACGGTGTTCCCCTGCCGCAAAGAAGGGCACCATCAACGACATGAAACTCGTGAAGATCCGCGACCAGCCGGTCAGCGAATACGAACTCCGTAACCTCGCACAGGAGATCCTCGAACGGGCCAAGCGCGACCCGGACGGATTTATTGAGATGGAGAAGCGCGGCATCACGGTCGTCCAGATCGGATCGATGCGCATCGCGATCGCGAGGAGACCGTTCTCGGACGGCATGGAGATCACGGCCGTGCGGCCCATTGTTGACGTAACGCTCGACAATTACGCGAAAGCAGATGTCATCAAAAAGCGGATCGTCTCCGACAAGCGGGGCCTCATCATCGCCGGCTCTCCCGGTGCAGGAAAGACCACGCTTGCGCAAGGAATCGCGACGTACCTTTCCGACAGCGGATTTGTCGTGAAAACAATGGAGGCACCCCGCGAGCTCCAGGTGCCCGACCAGATCACGCAGTACACGATGCTCGATGGCAGCATGTCCAACACCGCCGACGTCCTGCTCCTTGTACGTCCTGACTTTGTCATTTTTGACGAACTGCGGAAGAACGAGGACTTCGAGGTCTTTTCCGATATGCGGCTTGCCGGACTCGGCATGGTTGGTGTCATCCACGCAAACAGCGTGCAGGACGCGATCCAGCGCTTCTCCGACCGGGTGGACTTCTCCGTCCTCTCGCAGGTCGTTAACACCATCGTATTCCTGGAAAAAGGCGTCGTCACGAAGATTTTTGAGGTTGGATTTACCATAAAGGTGCCCGAGGGCATGGGAAGCGAGATGCACATCCGGCCCGTGACCACCGTTACCGACTTCGAGACCGGCAGGCTCGTGCTCGATATCTTCCGGTACGACGGCCAGACCATTGTCATGCCGGTGCTTGAGAGTACCTCTGCCGCATCTGCAACACGGATCCCGCAGGTGCCGCAGATCCAGAACTTCAGCCAGCCGGTGTTACCGGTCAACAAGCTTGGCAGTTCTCTTTCAGCCATCCCGGATGCGACCCCACGGGCCCCGACTGATGAACGCCCCGGCTGGAAACTCACCGAAAAAGAGATCCAGCGCGAGATCGGAAGGTATACTGACGGTGCCATCGATGTCGAGATGATCAGCGACACGAAAGCCGTCGTCTTCATCGATGACAAGGATGTCCCGGCTGCAATAGGGAAAGGCGGCAAGAACATCTCGGCTATCGTAAACAAGATCGGGATCGGCATTGATATCAAGCCCCGCTCAGACCTCGACCGGCAGCAGGCGCAGCCGCAGAAACCCGAAGGGGAGTTCTCGGTCGGGAGCGGGATTAAGATCCAGACCGACAAAAAGCAGCTTGTTATCGTCGCTCCCGAACAGTCTGGGAAGATCGTTGATGTCTTTGCCGGCAAGGAGTACCTCTTCACGGCGACAGTGAACGACGCCGGGGAGATCAGCCTTGCGAAGAACTCGAGCATCGCGCAGGAAATGATCCGGCGTTACCAGAACAACGAGAACATCAAGCTGAGGCCGGTATAACAACCCCTGTTTTTTTACGGATTGCTTTCACATAATAAGAGGAGAAGGTGAAGGGATTTTGACCGAATTTGATCTGGGCAAGTTTGAAGAAGAAGCGCACGAACGGTGGCTCCACGCGTTTGAGTCCAACCCTTCGAATCTTGAAAAATTTTACATAACCGTTGCGTTTCCGTACCCGAGCGGCGCCATGCACGTCGGTCACGGCCGGACCTACATCGTCCCCGATGTGATCGCACGGTTCTGGCGGATGCGGCAGAAACAGGTGCTCTTCCCGATGGCATTCCACGTCACGGGCGCACCGGTCGTCGGTATCTCGAAAAGGATCGCAAGAAACGACCCGAAGACGATCCACCTGTACCGCGACCTCTACAAGGTTCCGCAGAATGTTCTCGAAGAATTCACGAACCCGCTGACGATTGTCAAGCACTTTGCCGCCGAGTACCAGCGCGTGATGACCTCCTGCGGTCTTTCGATTGACTGGCGCAGGCGCTTTATCACCGTCGACCCGACCTACAGTAAGTTTGTCGAGTGGCAGTGGAAGCACCTGTACGAGGCCGGTCACGTGATCAAGGGTGTGCACCCGGTCCGGTACTGTACGGTCGATGACAACCCGGTCGGCGACCACGACCTTCTTGAAGGAGACAAGGCAGAAGTGATCAAGTTCACTCTCGTCATGTTCCGTTTCGGCGACGCGTTCATCCCCACCGCCACACTCCGGCCCGAGACCATCCACGGTGTCACGAATCTCTGGGCGAACCCGAATGTTACCTACGTAAAAGCGCTCGTTGACGGTAAGGCATGGATTGTCTCAAAGGAAGCCGCTGAAAAACTCGTTCTGCAGGACCACACAGTCGAGATTAAGGAAGAAGTCCCGGGTAAAGACCTCGTGGACAAGACAGTGAGCCACCCGCTCTGCGGCACTGTCCCGATCCTCCCAGCAGACTTTGTCGATCCCGACATGGCAACCGGCATGGTCATGAGCGTGCCCGCCCACGCACCCTTCGATTATATCGCACTCCGCGACCTCCAGCAGCAGGGGAAGTACACGACCATCAAGCCCGTCCCGTTGATCAAGGTTGATGGCTATGGCGAAGTCCCGGCGCAGGACGCAGTCGAGCGGGCCGGCATCCACCACCAGATGGACAGCCGGATGGACTCCCTCACGCAGGAGATCTATTCCGCCGAATTCTCGAAAGGAAAACTTTTCGCAAAGTTCGGCGGAAAGCCGGTCCGGGTCGCCCGCGAGGATATGGCGCAGGAGATGCTCGACAAGTACGACTCGGTTGTCATGTACGAGTTCGATTCCCGCCCCGTGATCTGCCGGTGTGGCAACAAGGTCAAGGTCAAGATCCTCCACGACCAGTGGTTCCTGAAGTACAGCGACCCGGCGTGGAAGCAGCAGGTCAGCGATCACCTCAAGGACATGGCACTCGTACCCCCCGAGGTCCGGGCCGAATTCGACCGGACGGTCGGTTGGCTCAAGGACTGGGCCTGCACCCGTCGTGTCGGCCTTGGGACGAAGTTCCCGTGGGATCCGGCCCAGCTCATCGAGCCGCTCTCCGACTCGACCGTCTACATGGCCTATTACACGATCGCCCATAAGATCCGTGAGATCGATTCAAAACTCCTCACCCCCGAAGTCTTTGACTACATCTTCCTCGGGAAGAAGTCCCCGGACCTGCCCGAGAAGAAGAAACTCGACGCGATGCGGGAAGAGTATCTGTACTGGTACCCATACGACTTCCGGTTCTCGGCTAAGGACCTCATCAGCAATCACCTCACCTTCCAGATCTTCCACCACGTGACGATCTTCCCGAAGGACAAGCTCCCGAAGGGCATGGTTGTCTTCGGCATGGGTCTCTTAAACGGCGCGAAGATGTCCTCCTCCAAGGGGAATGTCTTCCTCCTGGAAGATGCGGTGAGCGAGTTTGGTGCCGATACGGTCAGGATGTTTTTGACCGGCAGCGCTGAGCCCTGGCAGGACTTTGACTGGAGAAACGAGCTCGTCCTCTCCACAAAAAAGCAGATCGAGCGGTTCTACGCGACCATCACGGAGCTCAAAGGAGCACAGGGCGAGCCGCAGGACATCGACCGCTGGCTGATCAGCCGGCTCCAGGAGCACATCGTAAAGATGACCGCGGCCCTTGAGAACTTCCAGACCCGACAGGCATTGCAGGAAGCCTCATTCGGGATCGAGACCGATCTCAAGTGGTACCGCCGCCGGCTGCCCGAAGGCTGCGATGGCAGCAGGGAACTTGCCACGCTCTGTTCGGTCTGGACCCGGCTCCTTGCGCCGTTCATCCCGTTCACCGCAGAACACCTCTGGAAGGAACTGGGCAACAAGGACCTCATCTCCTTTGCCGAATGGCCGGTTGCGGATGAGAAACTCATCAACTCGAAGATCGAACTCTCCGAGGAACTCCTCGCCCGCACGGTCGAGGATATCGAGTCGATCAAGAAACTGATCCAGCTCACCCCGAAGTCGCTCACCATCGTGCTCGCCCCCGCGTGGAAGCACGAGGTCTTCCGGACGATTGCTCAGTCAACCGACCGGAACACGGTGATAAAGGAGATAATGAAGAACGACGCGATGAAGAAACGGGGCAAAGAGGCGACCGACGCGGCAAAGCAGTGCACCACCCTCATCCACCGCCTGCCCCCGCATGTCGTCGAACCGCTCGCAAAAGAGCCCCTGAACGAACGTGCGGTCTTTGAAGCGGCACAGGCCTTCCTCGAACATGAGTTCGGGGTGCCGGTCCACATCGTCGATGCGGAATCGAGCGGTCATGCAAAAGGGGCAACCGCCCTGCCGTTCAAGCCGGCGATTGTTATAGAATAATTTTCCTTTTTTTTACGATTATATCGTCGGGGATACTATCCTTGAAAGTCGTGATTCCGGGGGTATACTCCAAGAGAGTATCACGTCACCGGTTCGCCCCGGTACCCGTGAGACGCCAGGATCGCGGATACCTTTTGCATCCACACGGGATCGTTGCAGGGCGAGGTTATCAGGCCGGGAGACCGGTCTGCCGGCTTTGGGGATACGGCCGCCACAGCGAGCGGTTTGACCTCGTCACTCCAGATCCGGGCAAGGTCGGGGTCATCGGTCTGGATATCATGATGCCCCACAATCCGGCCCGCGACCGTTCCCCTGTCATTATAGATCAGTATGTGGTAACACCGGAACTCCCGGCAGACCTGCGGCCGGTTTGCGTAGATCGCACATACCGTACCCGGTCCTTCCGGGTTTTTGCGCATGAAAATACATCCCCTGGGGGAACCCGGGGCCTCCCCTTGGTTTGAGGTAAATTCCTCATCTATCTCATCGGCATATTCTGGTTGCACGTGCACCGGGAAAACTTCGCCCGTGATACCGTTACGGCAATAGTAATCCCCGCTTGTCAGCTGCCGCTCGATCCTGATGTATGCGCCAAGACTTGTGCAGCATTTTCCGCAGCCGTTGCAGACAAAAGGTAACATGCCCGTTCACAATCTGTGTGGAGTAGTGATTGAAAAATGAAGATTGAAAGCGGAGAGTTATTCCTCAACGCTCTTTGCCCGCTTAACCCGCTCTTTCGTAGAGAAACCCGTCGCTGCGTCCAGGAATTTCCTGAACCGCTTGTTGGTATCGATGATCACCTCATCGCTTGCCGAGATATCGGATTCGGTGTTTATCCGGAGTGTTTTCCCATCGGCACCGCAGGTCGCTTCCAGTTTTTTGAGGGCCCCGAACCGGATCCGGTAGGCATTCCCGTTCTTTTCCGGCTCGACACCGAAACAGTTTTTAAGTTCTGCCACGATTCTTGGCTCGAGATCCTTTGTCAGGCCTCTTTTTATGGGGTACTCCTGCATACTCTTTTTTAGGTAGTGCGTGTATGTTAATTTAATGACGACCGATTCCTCGCATGATCTCCAGATCTTTTCTAAACCGCTCCCGAGTGAGAGCACGTCGGTGCTGATGGGATTCCCCGGCAGCGGACTGGTCGGCACTATCGCTCTCCAGTATATGGTCGACCAGCTCGAGTTTGAGCTGGCCGGCACCATGACCTCCCGGTACTTCCCTCCCCTTGCCATGATGAACAAGGGTGTGATTAACGATCCGGTACGGCTGTATATGAAAAACGATATCGCAGCAATTGTGGCCGACATCCCCATCCACCCCATGATCTGCTACGAGATCTCAAACGGCATCCTCGACTGGCTCGTGCCGTTCAAGCCAAAGGAGGTGCTCACCATCGCCGGGATCGTAACAAACGAACCGGAGAAGCGCGTGTTCGGCGTTGCAACGACACCCGATGCACTCAAGCGTATCGAGGACCACACGGAAATCCTGCCCATCGGGAGTATCTCGGGAATCGCGTCAAGTATCCTGACAGGATGCAAGATCCGGGGCATCCCGGCCTACGGCCTTCTGGGGGAGACCGTCAATGCACCCGACCCGCGTTCATCTGCGGCAACCATCGAAGTGCTCAACAAGATGTACAACCTCGGCCTCGATGTAAAGCCGCTTTTAGAGCAGGCAGAGGAGATCGAACAGAGCATGCACAAGCTTTCCGAAGAAGTCCAGCAGTCGACAGATACAACGCCGAAAAAAGATCTGCCGATGTACGGGTGATTCACGATGAAATGCGCTGCGTTAACCGGTATATCTCCTGAAGTGATCCGGGATCTTCGGACGGGAAAACCCCGTACTATCGAACTTCAGAGTGCCCATAACATTGTGACCATCGCCGGTGTCGAGCCCGGGCCCGAGATCCACATCTTCATGACCTCAATCGATATCGAGGATTTGGGCCCGGGGGATGCCGGGATCTGCGTGGACCTTCTCTCATCGGTGATCTCCATGAAACGGATCGTGGAATACTCCCAGGGGTTGTATTTCGAGGAACGGGAACGGATGTCGGCCCGGGTCCAGGTCAAATACTGTTCTTCGTCCGTGGTAAAGGAAGTCTTCCATGAAGGTCTCTGTGCCCCGACGCAGGTGGAAGTACTCAAGTCCTCGTGTTATCATGCAGGATGAGGCTAAAGCGGCATTCACCAGATAATCCTATTTTTTTATTGATCGGTAAAGAGGCACGGCGTCTCCATATGAGAACCCCGGAATCCCTTAATTGGCGGGCAGCCTTTGTTAACACTCTGAAAAATTAGTATTTCCGGTGGAAAGCCACAATCCCGAGCCCGACTGCACCAAGGACCATAGCGCCTTCAACCGGTGACTTCTGGGTAGTTGTTGTGGTCTTCGGATACGTGGTTGGCACCTTTGCGGTGGTAACTTTCAGGGTGGTTTTTACCGTTGTCGGCGTAGACGTTGGTGCCGTTGTTGCATCAGTAGCAGTCGCCTTCAGGGTAGCATATTCGTTTATGGTGTTCCCTGACGTTACCGTAATCGTATCCGACCAGTCATTGTATCCTGATAATAAGAGATGAATGGTATGCGATCCCGGGGTGATGTTGTACAACGTCATCGTAGTTTTTCCCATGTAAGCGGAATCCACATAGATGGATGCACCTGAAGGACTGGACTGGACATAGAGGGTCCCATTGACCGTGTCGGAAGTGTATATCACAAATGAGAGCCCGCAGACGTATGTGGTTGCATCATTCGAGACACAGACCTGGTACGTTCCGGGCGCCCGACTGGTCAGGTTGAAGGTTCCACCAATTTTTGTTGAGGATGAGTATACAGCAGTGCCGGGTATATCATTATAACCGGTCCGGGAAAGTTTCATGGTTGCCATACTCAAAAAATTGGTCCCTGTAAGACTGGTAATGGTAATGGTGTTATTGACCAGTCCATTATTCGGTGTTATAGACAACAGGGTGATGGCCGACCCTGCATTGTAAATGGTAAACACAGATGTGGCGGACTGTCCGTCCGGATTGGTGACAACGACATTCCAGACTCCTGCAGGTTTTCCTGTAATGGGAAACTGACACGTGATCGATGTCGTCCCCGCTACGGATACTGACGTTGCGGTGATATTGGTCTGTCCGGATTGTGCCAGAACGATTGTGGGGGATGTCGAAAAGCCGGTTCCTGAAACGGTGACTGTTACGATGCTTGAATTATAACCACTCGTGGGAGAAATGCTGGAAATTGTCGGAGCAGCAACGACAGCGGTCAGGGTTAAAGAAACAACACTCGTTTGGTTATCATTGACCACAACCGACTGGGTGTAATCCTGATACCCGGTAAGTTGTAACAAAATCGTATGGGATCCAGACGCAGCACCAATCACTGCATTTGTTGTTGACCCGGTGGGTACACCGTCCAGATAAATTGTAGCTCCAACAGGTGTTGAACTCACCGAAATATTACCGTCAGCAGAAACCCAAGCCGTGAGGAGTAGTATCGCTAAAAATAGGGATAACAGGAGATTGATTCTTTTCATTATAGGGCTTCCTGATTTTGTGTTCAGATTAAGGTATCTTGGAACCGACATTAGATATATTTTATCAAATCGTATTTGAACAAAAAAAATGGAAAGTGATACCTATTCACGGGTTATCTGTTTCGCGATTCTCAAATAAACCGACCGATTGGCTGGGGAAGCAGATTAATTAGCCCGGAACACGAACCTAATAGGCGTCAAGAGGGCTTGTGGCTTAGCTTGGACATAGCGCCGGGCTTCTAACCCGGATGTCGGGGGTTCAAATCCCCCCAAGCCCGTGTTGTTTCTTTTTTATCCATCGAAACTTATCAACACGTGAGGCAGCTTGCGTAAAAAAAACGTCTGTTTTACCCGAAAGGAAATAAGTGCACACAAAAGAGTGAGAAAAGAAATAGAATAGTTACTGTTCTGCAGTAACAGCGGCATCATCACCGGGCTGCTGAAGGATCTGTACATCGATGATGTTATGCTGCCTTTGAGCCAGTTTTTTTGCCTTGAAGATATTCTTGCCGTTTTTACCGATCGCAATGCCCCGGTCCTCGTCACTGACATCAACCGTGGCGGACTGGGCATCAGGTTCACCGGTAAAGACTATGCTAGTTACCTTCGCCGGTAAGAAACAATTCCTCAAAAATTGTTCGGGGTTGCTATTATATTCGACAACCTCGATCTTCTTACCCATCACTTCAGAGGCCTTCTTGATGGATGCCCCTTTCTTCCCGATTGCAAGCCCCATGTCCCCGGGGTTCACGACAAAGATCAGTCTTTCATTGCGTTCGTCAATGACGCAGTCACGGCTTCCCGCGCCGGTCAGCGATTCGAACTGAGAGATCAGGCGCATGCCGTCTTCAGTCAGTTTGACTTCAACCATATCATGCCGTCCTCTTGAGGGAGAGAATATCCGACTCGCCGGGGCTTACGATGGCAAGTGTGCTCACCATAAAGGGTTTACCACACGCTTTACCAAGTGCAACGCTTGACCCCTCAAACGTGTGGATAAAGATGTTTTCATACCCTGCGAGCTGGGTTTTAAAGTTCTCCGGGCAGTTTGCCGCGATGACGACCATCTGAGCCTTGCCCTCTTTTACGCATTTTTCCGTGTTGTTCTGACCGAGAATGACATTTCCGGTCTTGATCGCTCTTCTCAATGAAGCATTAAAATCCATCTACAATTCTCCTTGGTATTTTTGATTTGTCTGATTTAGTCTTTAGTTGTCAAGTTGTTTGACGGCCACCAGTTTGACATCACCGGTACCGAGCTGGATCGGCTGGCCGACAATGACATTCTCCGTGACACCGCTCAGTTCATCGGTCTCGTTTGCGACCGCGGCATCAAGCAGGTGGTTGACGGTCACTTCGAACGCGGCCCGGGAGAGGACACTTTCCTTCTCACCGGCAATACCGTGCCGGCCGATCTGCTTAACCTCGCCTTCCATGCACATCATGTCAGAGACGAGCATGATATGCCGGACATCCACAAGGATACCCTGTTCATTCAGGGTCGATTGGGCCTCATGGATGATCGCATTCCTGGCCGCTTCGATACCAAGCACCTGGGCGATCTCACTGATGTTGTTGGTGCGGGTCCGTGTGGTATCCACACCCACGACATCAAATACATCCTTTAGGTTAGATCCTTCAGTATAAAGTATATACTCCCCGGTCTCTTTCCTGACGACTACCCGGAGGATATCGTCAATACCCTGAACAATGACATTTCTCACATGTTCGGCAAGCTGGAAGAGGTTCTGGTAGCTCTCGCGGTTTTTCGGGGTAAAGATGATAGTCGCGGTGGACTCGTTGATATCGTGCTCGAAGTCGCGGTAGTGCCGGCGGTCGCGGATCTTCTTAGGCGCAACTTCCATGACCTCTGCCGGCGAGATTTTGCGTTTCTCACAGACCTTGGTATTAAGGTGGACGACCACCTGCATGTTCTCCATATCGGTGGTAATATCCCCGAATTCGTGGAGCGGGGCCGCTTCGATCTGCCAGCTGACCTCACGAGCCTTGTCCCGGTCGACACCGAATTCGGGTTCGAGGTAGACGGTCATGGTCGGGGTGCTGGGCTCTTTTCGCGCATCCATAATTTCGATAAGCCGGGGCAGACCCAGTGTAACGTTAATTTCCGCGACACCGGCGTAGTGAAAGGTACGCATCGTCATCTGGGTGCCCGGTTCACCGATCGACTGCGCAGCAATCACGCCGACTGCCTCGCAGGGCTCGACACGGGTTGAAAGATACTCCTTTATGACACGATCCAGAATTTCTTTGAACTGCGCATCGGTGATCTCTTTTCCATCAAGGAATGTGCGCAGCTGGTCTTTTGTCTTCGGCAGGAGATCTGCAGCCTCGATCTTCTTTTCGTACTTGTCCGGTATCATGATCCTCTAGACCTCCTCTTTTAACACAGATTCTACGATACCTTTGACATCGACCGGATCCCCGAATGCACTCTTCGTGGGGTCAGTGCTGTCCTCGCCGTACTGGAACTGGATGATCCGCCCGCCGGTTGTCCTCACGGTGCCATCGTATGCAACCTTGAGATCCTGTAGCGCATTGATCATACGGCGCTGGAGATACCCACTCTGGGACGTACGGACTGCTGTATCAACAAGCCCTTCACGGCCACCGATGGCGTGGAAGAAGAACTCAGTCGGGTTTAAGCCGCCCTTGTAACTGTGCGCGATGAACCCGTGGGCATCGGCACCCCGGTCGCCCTTCTTGAAGTGCGGGAGTGTGCGGTCATCGTAACCTCTGACGATACGCTCACCACGGACAGACTGCTGGCCGATACAACCGGCCATCTGGGTCAGGTTCAACATCGACCCACGGGCACCGGAGACGGCCATCAGCACAGCGCTATTTCCCAGACCAAGGCGACGGCCGGCAATCTGACCGGTCAGGTCACGGGCTTTTCCGAGCACCTGCATGATCTGCATTTCAAGGGTCTCTTCAATGGTACGCCCGGGCATCGGTTCGAGCTGGCCATCCTCGTAAATCTTAATCCTTCGGGAGACATCGAGCGCGGCAGTCTTCAATACATCATCGATCTGGCCGTACTCGGTCTTGGTGAGATCCTCATCGTCAATACCAAACGAGAATCCATCGATCATAATGCCTCGGATTGAGAGTTTTGTGACCTGATCGATGAACTCTGCTGCACGTTTCATGCCATACAGCCGGATGATACGGTTAACAATCTGACCTTCGAATGCTCCAATCGCTTTCTTATCGATAGTGCCCGACTCAAGTTTTCCGTCAATGATCCTGACGTATGCATCACGTTCGCAGCCATCTTTCTTGCATTCGTCACAGTTCTGGCAGGAACTGGCCTTAAAGACCATGTTGAGTGCGTCAGGCAGGATCTGGGAAAAGACCTGTTTGTTACTCCAGTACTCGACACCGTTCTCGGTCTTGCCGGCCGGAGGCATGTGTTCGATCTTTACCGGCTTTAAGAGGTAAAGGGTTTCTTCCTTGTTGAACCACCGCATATCGTGGGTCAGCATGAAGATCCCCGAGATATGGTCGTGGATACCGCCGATGATCGGACCGCCGAAACGGGGGGAGAGAATGTTTTCCTGAACTGAACAGAGGATGAATGCTTCTGCCCGGGCTTCCTCGGTCTGGGGAACGTGGAGGTTCATTTCATCCCCATCAAAGTCTGCGTTATACGGAGGGCAGACGGCAGGGTTGAGCCGGAATGTCCGGCCTTCCATGACTTTTACCCGGTGCGACATGATACTCATCCTGTGCAGGGATGGCTGCCGGTTAAAGAGCACGATATCACCATCGCGCAACTGGCGTTCGACCGTCCAGCCGGGTTCGATCATATCTGCGACCGTATCCAGGTTATCGGATCCCAACCGGAGCCGGCGGTTGTCAGGCCGGATCACATAGTTTGCACCACAGGGAGCATTTACATCCGGGCGGACCGGGCCGGTTCGAGCAATCTGCTTGAGTTCCTCGATATTGTACGGGGTGACCCGTACGGGGATCGTCATCTCATTTGCGACGGCGCGGGGGATACCAACTTGCGCAACCGAGAGATTCGGATCGGGGGAAATTACGGTACGCGCAGAGAAGTTCACACGCTTACCGGAAAGTGACCCACGGAACCGGCCGTCCTTACCCTTGAGACGCTGGGAGAGGGTCTTTAAGGGCCTGCCGCTGCGATGGCGTGCAGGCGGGCACCCGGCAACTTCGTTGTCAAGATAGGTCGTCACGTGGTACTGCAGCAGTTCCCAGAGATCTTCAATGATCAGCTGGGGCGCCCCTGCATCCTGGTTTTCCTTGAACCGCTGGTTGATACGGATGATATCCACGAGCTTGTGGGTAAGGTCATCTTCCGAACGCTGCCCGTTCTCAAGGATAATCGACGGCCGCATGGTGACCGGCGGTACCGGGAGCACGGTGAGGATCGTCCACTCGGGCCGGGCAACTTTCGGGTTGATCCCGAGAGGAACCAAATCTTCGTCCGGGATCTTTTCGAGGCGCGCACGAATATCGGCGGGGGTGAGCTTGTGCTCGACCTTCTTGCCATCCTCGACCATCACTTCGGAGAACGTAGTCGGCTTCTCGAAGTTGATCTTGAGCTGCTGTTCGCCGCAGTGCGGGCAAACGCGCTCCTTTTACATCCTTTTCCGAGATCTGGTCGCCGGTCTGATCATCATCAGTCCCGATAACCTTCTCAACTTCATCCGGTGACAGGAGCACCCGGCCGCATGACCGGCAGGTAACACGCAGGAGTTTTCTTATAAGCCGGGTGTATCCGACATGGATAACGGGCTTTGCAAGCTCGATGTGCCCGAAATGCCCCGGGCAGTCGCTTGCCTTCTGGTCGCAGGTCTTGCACCGCAGCCCCGGGTCGATAACACCGAGGTTTAAGTCCATAAGACCCTGCGGGTAGGGGAAGCCGTCATCATCGTAGGTGTCCGCCCAGATGATCTTCCTGACACTCATCTCCCGGATCTCTTTTGGAGACAGCAATCCGAACTCAATTTTTCCGATTCTCTTTGGGCTTGGCATGACGCACCTCCTATACGACGTCCTCTAATCTCAGGCGGGGTGCTATCCCCATGCTCTTCATCTCATCAAGCAGAAGCTTGAACGCGTAACTCATCTCGACCGGATAGATATCGGTCTCGTTACCGCAGGCAAGGCACCGGGTCATGTTGCGCTTGCGGTCAAGCATTGCCACCATCCCGCAGTGGGCACAAACATATTCCGTTACCTTATCCGATTCATCGAGCAGGCGTTCCTTTAATGCCATGGCGGCTCCGTGGCCGATCATGACATCACGTTCCATCTCACCGAACCGGAGACCACCTTCACGGGCACGGCCTTCAGTTGGCTGGCGGGTAAGAACCTGCACCGGCCCACGAGAACGGGCATGCATCTTCGAGGATACCATGTGGTACAGTTTCTGGTAGTAGATCACACCGATATAGACATCGGCCTTGAACGCTTTTCCGGTAATACCGTCGTACATCACTTCACGACCGGTATGTGAGTAGCCGAGTTTCTTGAGCGATGAACGGAGGTCGGCTTCGATTTCGCCGCCGAATGCGGTAGCGTTGATCCGCCTCCCTTCCAATGACCCGACTTTACCACCAATCATTTCGAGCATATGCCCGACAGTCATACGGCTGGGGATTGCATGCGGATTAATGACGAGGTCGGGCGTGAGTCCGCTCTCGGTAAAGGGCATATCTTCCTGGCTTGCAATCAGGCCGATGACCCCTTTCTGACCGTGACGAGATGCAAACTTGTCGCCAATCTCGGGCACACGCAGGTCACGAGTCCGCACCTTGACGAGGCGCGAACTGTTCTCACCTTCGGTGATAATAACCGTATCGACAATACCATGCTCGTTGCTGCGCATGGTGACCGAGGTGTCGCGGCGCTTCTCTTCCGCGATAAGTTCTCCTGTTGGTTCCTCTAGGAACCGGGGCGGGGAGGTCTTTCCGATCAGGACGTCCTTTTCTGCCACAATCGTTTCGGGGTTGATCACGCCATCCTCATCGAGGTTTTTGTAGGAGTCCGCACCGTGAGCCCCACTGACATCCTCATCCGGCACTTCGATCCGGTCAATCTGGCCACCCGGGTACCGGCGCTCTTCACCTTCGTAGGTCCTGTAGAAATGCGAACGGCCGAGACCCCGGTCGATCGAAGCCTTGTTGAAAATGAGCGCATCTTCAATATTGTAGCCTTCATAGGACAGGATGGCAACCACAAAGTTCTGCCCGGCAGGCCGATCGTCAGATCCGATCAGCTCAGAGGTCTGGGTGTGGGTGAGAGGTTTCTGAACATAATGGAGCTGGTGGCCACGGGTATCGGGGCGGAGCTTCATGTTCGCCGCGCCAAACCCAAGCGCCTGCTTGACCATCCCGGCGCCCATCGTAACACGCGGACTTGCATTATGTTCAGGGAATGGGACATGTGCCGCACCGATACCGAGGATAAGCGAAGGATCGATCTCCAGATGCGTGTGCTCTGGGGTGATATCCGCGGGGTTCATCGCAATGTAGAGGTCTTCTTCTTCTTCGGCATCGATAAACTCAATCATCCCATGCTTCACGAAGTAAGAGAAATCGATCTCCTTTTTTGCGAGTTTTTTGATCTCCTCGTCGCTAATAAGAGATTTGCCATCCTTTAAGACGATGAGGGGACGTCGTGCACGGCCCCGGTCGGTCAGAAGGATAACATCGCCGTTGAATTCCTTGTATGAGACATTTACCTCTGATGAGAGGGCACCCTGCCGGCGCATGGTACGGATATTCTCCACAAGGGTCTTTGGGTCATTGACAAGACCGATCAATGCACCATCGACAAACACGCGTGACTTTTTCATCGGACCTCACCTCTGATCTGCTCGACATCAAGCGTATGCAGGATGCGCATGATCTCCTCTTCATCGCCAACACCCTTGCTGATCTCGACCATCTGGGCGAAGTTTTTCACCAGACCGCAATTCGGCCCTTCTGGGGTCTCGCTCGGGCAGATCCGGCCCCACTGGGTCGGATGCAGGTCACGGGCTTCGAAGTGAGGCTGTGAACGCGAGAGCGGAGAGATGACACGACGCAGGTGGGAGAGTACGGCCATGTGGTCGATGCGGTCGAGTAGCTGAGACACACCGGTCCTTCCACCCACCCAGTTACCGGTGGCGAGTGGGTGAAGCAGCCTCTCGGTGAGGACGTCGGCCCGGACTGCTGTTGCGATCGACAGGTCGCGGTGCCGCATGCTTGCTCGTTCGAGCTGGTACTTGATATCACGGGTCAGCCGGTTGAGCGAGATTCGGAAGAGATCCTCCATGAGATCGCCGGCCAGTTTGAGCCGTTTGTTCGAGTAGTGGTCCTTATCATCGATCCGGCGCTTGTTTAAGACGAGATCAAAACAGGCCTCGGCCATGCGGCCAAGGAAGTGCGCCTTTGCAAGGCGGACAGATGCAACTGCCTCGGCATAGCCCTCGTCACCTTCCTTAAGTGTGACAGGAAGCGCATAGTTGAGGTGCGGGAGCAAGTAGTTGTCCAGCACAAACTCGGCGCGCTTCTTCTGGTAGTCCTTGGTCTGGTTGGGTGCAAGCTTCTTACCCACGTACATGACGCCACCTTCGACCGAGTCGCACTCGCTCTCTTCGAGGTTCTGCATCATGAAGGTGAGGATATCCTCATCAGTTGAGACCGCATTAACGACTTCCTGGTCGTTTGTCATGCCAAGCGCGCGCATCAGGTCGACAAATTTTAGGTGCCCTGCAACGGATGGGAACGAAACCTCCAGAAGGTTCTTCTTGTTGCGCTCGACAACCACGAGCGCACGGTATCCCCGGAACTGCGAAAATACTTTTGCAACGTAGATCCGCTCGTTGTACCGCTCGGTGAACTCGGTCATGATCTTGTTGGACGCAAGATCCTCTAACGTCATGAGCACACGCTCGGTACCGTTAACAATAAAATAGGCGCCCGGATCGAATGCATCCTCCCCATGGGAGACGCGCTCATCGTCGCTCATTCCGTACAGGTTACATGCGACCGACCCGACCATTATAGGCAACTGCCCGATAGTCGTGACGATCGGATCCTGTCGGTCCTCACCATGCACGAGCGTCAATCCAAGCTGGATCGGTGCCGCATAAGTAAGATTGCGCAGGCGCGCTTCGCACGGATACAGTTCGCCCTGCGATCCGTCCGCTTCGCGCACAAGTGGCCTTTTTACCTCAATTGTGCCGAGCTCAACCCAGACCGGTTCATTGTTCTTGCCCCGGTTCTCGATGTCGGTCTCGATAATCTTCTGTTCATTGACCACTTTCTGAAGATTCTCTGTCAGGAAATAGTTAAAGGAGTCAAGCTGGTGGCGCGCAACATGCTCCCGTGCAAAGTATGCCCTAGATAAAACGCTTCTGTCAATCAGATAGACCACCCCCGGCCATTATTTTTTAGGTCTCCTGATCACAAGTCGATACGCTTCGGCCCTGCCAGCTGTATGACTCTTGCGGATAGTCCGAATTACATCATCGACTTTTGCGTCGATCTCTTTCACCGCAGGATCGTCATGGTAAATTTTTGGTAATTGTTCGGTAGTAATATGGTAGCGGGAGAGTAGCGCTGAAACCTCATCCTCGCTCATGAGCTGGTGATCCGGCACCATTACGTGCTTTAACACATTCAGTTTGGTGCTCAAAGAAAAACCCCCTTAAAGTTGAAACGATTGCCTATCAGATGCATCACCGCAAAAAATCCACGATTGGATCGTGGTAACGGGCCCGGAGGGATTTGAACCCCCGACCACCTGGTTAAAAGCCAGGCGCTCTACCGAACTGAGC
>Ga0172381_10000508_pt1 | contig 46762 bp, 57 predicted proteins | sample Leawel6488metaG_FD_119754 | JGI IMG/M metagenome (GOLD analysis project Ga0172381, IMG submission 119754) | Leachate microbial communities from a municipal landfill in Southern Ontario, Canada - Leachate well 64-88 metaG | ecosystem: Engineered > Solid waste > Landfill > Unclassified | place... | reverse complement strand
CTTCGGTTAAAGCGTCCGAGGTTGTGCCATGCCGAAGAATTGTAGTTGAAGAAACAGAGTAAATTGGGTCACTTTCAGTAAACGAAGTGAGATAGCCTTTCGTTCCACCCCAAACATCAGCACTTGTCGTTGACCAGAAATTATTTTGTGTTTTCCAGTAATCAGCCGAGGTGGTAGAAAATCCAATCCCCATATTTGCGTAAGCTAGATTCCAGTTGGTTGAGTTTCCGCCCGTGGCCGTGACTGTGCCAATAACGTTTAGGTCAGAGTGAACATTGATTGGAGAGAAACCAATTAAGTCCGAGGTTTGTAGATACTTGCCGTCTTGCACCGAGACATTGCTGGTGAAAGTTGAAGTGGCCGATCCTTTCCAAGCGGTATAAACAGGGTCGGTTTCAGTATCAATTCCACCTCCTTCACCAGAAATACAAGAACCCCCTGTCGAGGTAGCAAAGCAATCAGCTACTACCGTACCAACGACCATCAGCGCGGAAGATGGAGTTGAAGTGCCAATTCCGACATTAACAGCATCAGTTGATGTGCCACCTAGAACCATACAATTAGCACATCCGACTTTAGCATTATTACCGATAGCGATAGCATTGGGAGAAGTTGAGACATTATCTAAAATATCAGTATTTGCTCCGATAAAAATATTTCCGTTACCCAGAGAATTCTTACCAGCCTCGCCCCCGATTCCAATGGAATTACTGCCACTTATATTATTAAAGAGAGAAGCAGAACCAATACCAATATTAGCATTACCGACTATATTGGTATAAAGAGCAGAATCACCAAAAGCTAGATTGTTTAAACCAGAAATATTTGATGTCAGTGCCTGTTTGCCTATTGCTGTATTATAATTTCCAGTAGTATTTGCAGCCAAAGAATTGTTACCAATAGAAGTATTCCATTCTCCGCTGATATTATTTGTTAAAGCATTTGAGCCTAAAGATAAGTTTTGACCTCCAGTCATTGTAGTGTTTCCAGAATTTCCAAAAAAATAATTAGCTAATGTAGTAGAACCGTAAACCAAATTAACATTATTTAATTTTAATATTCCTCCGGCTGGTAATTCTAAGTCGCTACTGGCTAAAATGGAAATAGTTGATGTTGGAGTAAGTTTTCCACCAACAACATACCAATTAGGATCAGCAGTCAAATATCCGACATTATTAGTCCATTGAGAAATATTTGGAGAAGCGAAGTTAGAGACGGTTAAAGAAGTCGAGGCTGCCGACCAAATCGGGTCGGTTTCAAAACTGGGAATTAAAGATGATAAACCAATTAAATCATAAAGCCCTTTAGCATTACCATACAAAATCTGGCCGACAGTTGGTGGGGTGGAAGTTCCTGTTCCACCAAAAGACACTGGATAGGCTTTAGCGTCAACCAATATAGGTGCTAATAAAAGTAAGATTGTAATTATTAGTTTTTTCATTTTTATGGGTTACAGGCCGTAGCACTTCGATACAATTCACCACTAGAATTTAAACAGGCAAAAGCATTACCAGAGCCAGCTAAATTTGTAAGGGTAGTGGTAGCTGAAACAGTTAATTTTCCAGTAAAACTATAAAGAGCATCTGTTATTGGTGTCTGAGAAACATCCCACATTATAAAATTCATTGAGGAAGCGATAGGGTCGGTTGCTATTATTGAAAGGTTATCAGAATCATCACCACCAAAAGCAAGCAAGCCATAATTATCTCCCCCTGTTCCGTAGAGTAAGAGTTTATCTTGAAGTCCAAAGAAGCCAGAACCGCCAGAAAGAAATGGTAATCTTGTCCCAGCTAAAGCAGTGGTTGGCAAAGTGTATTCACCAAGACTTTCTGTCCCAAACCAAGTAGTCGTGGCGAAACCAGAGTTTTGTCTAACAGTTAAATCGTTATGGATATAAGTTGAAGTGGAAATTTGGAATCCGTCATCGGTGCTGGCTGCGGCTATTTGGCTTTGAACTCCGAAAAAGAATTTATATCCGGTAGCAATATATGAATTATTATTTGATTCAAATGATAAATTATAATCATTATAATCAGCTTGATTATTGATTAAGCGAAGAAATCCAGAACCGTCATCCCTCGAACCGAAGATACCGCTATAAGCTCCGCTTGCCTGCCTGATTGTCATATCAGCACTATCGCCTGCCAAAGTAATCAAGTGTGATGGGGTTGTAGTTCCGACACCCAAGAATCCGTTAATGGTAGTTGTTGCCATACTTGCCGTTCCATCAACCCTAAGAGTGCTATTTAAAAGAGTCGAAGTCCCGACTTGGAAACCATAACCGATATGAAGTTGGTCAGTTCCTCCAAAGACATATAAATAGTCGGTATTGAAGTAAGTTATACCGATTGAATCTAATTGTATTTTAGGATTCGTTAATAATGGTTCGTTATCGAATATTCTGATTAATCCGCTACCGTCATCTCTTGATGCGAATGTCACGCTATAATTTCCATTTGCTTGCTGAAGATAAAAATCAGCTCCATTGCCTACAATAGTTAAATCGGTTATGGGAGTGGATGTTCCAATGCCGACATAGCCAGTAGCTCCGTCAACGGCTAATTTGGTATTGCCAGCGGCACTTTTGACCACAAGTGGATCACCACCGCCAGCCCCAGTCGGTTCAATCAAGAGTCCGGTATTAGCTGAGAAGTTATGGATATAGTTTGAAACTTGAGATGGCATTGTCGTTGTTGAAATAAGCAATCCGCTACTACCGCCAGTTGTCGGATTCTTTTGAATCCACAAGTTATCAGTTAAGACCAATCCTTTAGGCGAGTATTTAGGGGCGAGATAACTTCCAATATCAACCAGAGCATCGGATTCTAACCCTAGTTTTTCAATCCCACAGCCATCATCCTGAAACTCCCAATCAGTATCTTCGGCATAGCCAACGTGATAGACATTATCCTTAATCCCAGTATACCAGAGTTTGAATGTTGTCCCGTCAACTATAAAGGTTGAACGATATAATTTATCCTCATCCCAGCCAGAAGTCGAAGGCTTTAAAAGCAGTCCGCCATAATTCCATTTTGTCTTATTGCTACTCCAGAAATAATACAGTTCGTTGGTATAAGTCCCAGAATCGGATTCAACCATTATGTAATTACTGCCAACTTTTTCCACATCCAAGTGCCAGATATTCGGGATAGTCTGGAGTCTGGTCGCTGAAGTCCAAGTCAGCATATCTGTGCTAGTCGAGTAAATCAAAACATCATTAGCTACATCAGCCACCCAGAGATAATAAACTCCGCTTTCATAGACTACTGTTGGTGAAGCAAAATTCTGTCCGTCAAGACCGGTGAATGTAGTGGTAGCTGGAGAAGTCCAAGTGATTCCATCGGTCGTGCTAGCCACCATAATATCGACTAAATCAGTCGCATCATTGGTATAACGGTAAATAACGTGCATCACATCAGTATCGGTGTTTAATACCATATCACCATCAGAATGAAAGCCTGAAGGGTAAGCTCTAGGAACAATCGGATTGCTTCCGCCAGCAGGGATAACCCACGAATCCCCATCGTTAGAAACAAGAATCGATGGATCTTCATAATCATCACTTCCTAAAGGTAAAGGTTCAAATAACATCCAATACTTGTAGCCATTCCAACCTGATGCATTGTAGTAAATATCAGGATGAACAGATTGATTACTACCGTCATAAGTAGGTGTTGTTTGGTAAGTTGAGGCATTAGATAATCTTGGAACGGCATAAGTTGTTACCGGTGTAATGCCAGTCACGACTCCGTTTGAATCAGTCTTAAGGCATTTGCTTGAGAGAGTTGAAATCGTGGTAGTGGCAAGGGTTGTTGTTCCTGTCACAGTTAAGCCAAGACCATCTGTTAAAGTCGTGATGTAATCAGACACCTGTTGCCATAGACCACCAATAGAGGCGGTAGTAATCCAAGCAGTTGAAGTCGCAGTGTCGGCAGTCAGAATATAACCGGCGACTGGAGACGGCGCTAATTGATTCGGAGCCAATGGTTTCTCGGCACCTAATTGTTGACTAGGATTGAACAGATTTAAAATTGGCGAATACCAAGCGGCACTGGCTATACCTGATGAGAGTATTAGTGTTGCGACTACGACTATTAAGATTGTTTTTGGTGATTTCATAAACTAATAATTATATTGAACCATAAAGTTATCAGTGACATCAGAACCAGGTATCGTTACTATATCTCCTACCTTGGTAAAGTCAGTGGATGCTAGGGTTTTACCGTTTCTATCTATGAATAACAATGTTTTATACGGATGAGATAACTGAGTCAAATTAAGTGTTCTAATAGCTCCCACCTGCGTTCCAATTAAAAGTTCCGCTGCTATATCAAGGCCGTTGAATGTATATTTATAAAGTATCGAGAAAGCATCTGAAGCATCAGCGTCAAAGACATCGATGTAATTTCCAGACTGTATATATTCAGTAGTCGGAACTAATCCCTTACCATTTCTAGTCAACTTGATAATCGAGTCTACTGTGTAATCTAAGTTTGTTAAGTCCAGTGTTACATTTGCTCCAACTTGTATTCCTGCCAATTCTTCTTGAGAAATGCCAGCAGTATTGTAAAGGTATACAATAGAGTATCTATCAAGGTCTTGAGTATTATAAAGCCTAATAATATCGCTTAACTTTACCCAGTCTGAATTTTGGAGAACCAAACCATTATGCTGAACTGCTAAAATATCAGAGTATTGATGATTTAATGTATCAAGGTCTATCACCGCATCATCTCCCTCTTGTAAAGCTACTACATTATCAGTAGAGAGGGATTTTCCTCCAGAGGTAGTTGTAGTTGTTGCAGTTCTTCCTCCTCCGCCTAATAAATAAGGAGAGTTGTATCCGCTGTGTCTAGGACCATTTTTAATATGCTTATAATCAATCTGCTTATCTGGTTCAATCGGCAAGTCATTAATCTTGTTAACTATATCTTCGCCGGTTAGATTTTTAAATTCTACCTTTTGTATCCTAGTCAATAATTTAATAATAACTTCTTCTTCATTAACATCCCTACCATCAAAATAATCCTTTCCCTTAACTGGAGTTATTGATTTTAGAAAGTTAATAATTTCTTCTTCAGTGAAATAATCCTCACCTTTTTTAGGAGTATATCCCGGTTGACCGCGCAACTTTTCATTGTCAATTTCGTACGACCAATCTTTTTTTTTTACTTCATCTAACTGCTCCTTGATAATAGTAAGTTCATTGTAAAATTTACTGATAAATTGGCTGTTATCACTGGCAGTTAATGGTTCTCCGCTAACAACCTCAAAGTATTCATCTTCGCTTGTTTTGTTTTTTATCAAGTTTAAAACTTCCTTGATAATATCAGCATCGATTTCCTTATTATTGGCTTTCTGTTTTAAAACAGACAAAAAATCTTTACGATTATTTTGTCTGTATAAACGTAATAATTCAACAACTTTGTTTTTTTTTACAAGGTCGCTAATCATTGTTTATTTTTTAATTTTCTTGACTGTTTTTTTTGGTTCTTCTTTAACCGGTTCAGTAGTTTCTACTACCCAATTCGGTGCACCAAGATTCTTTAAAATAATCTTACCTACCGCATCACTGACTTCGATTGTTGCGCCGGCGGCAATGTCAACTTTAAATGATCCAGTGTTATACTGCATCCAAGATGTCTTGGATAAATTTTTTAAAAACATAGAATTATATTTAGTTATTTATTTTTTAATTCCTTCAGCCCACATCAAAGATGTTATTGTTGAAGAACTTCCAGTAAATGAAAGTTGTAAACATTCAGTATTTAAATCTGCTATTTGGAAATTCTGATAATAAGCAATCGAAGGACTAGCTGGAACCTGAATAGTATAAGTTGATGTCGTCACTGTCACTGCTCCAGATGAAACAGATGTTAATGACTGCCTAGCATAATTAGCCGCAGAACAATCAGATGAATCATTACTAACTTGAACATCCAGCGTTAATGTCTGAGCAGCAGTTGAAGAAGTTTTAAGTGTTAAATTCAATGTGCTATTTGAACTTCCAAAATATAACGTCTTAACAGTTGATGTTACTTTTGTTGTTCCAGCATCTGTTCCATAGACATTAAATTTTGACCCCGATTCATTACCGGTAAATCCTAGGTAAGCGCCAGTCCCTCCGACTCCAAGGATTAACGCAAGGATAATCGCTATCCATGATTGTGGTTTTTTTTCGTTTGTCATAAATATTATTTAATAATTGGATTATCCCAGCTCCCGCAAAGGAGCTGAGTAAAACAACTATTTGGTCCAGCGAATCTTATAAGAACCAGCAAACGTATTAGCTGCATTAGTCACACCAGCTGTTGCACCACTGCCATCACCAGCTACAACACAGACATACTCATCAGCACCTACAATCATATTCTGGACTGAACCAGCTGCATAAGTTCCTGTAAGAGCATTATTGATTCCGCTAAACGCTATTCCAGTACTATTAGCAGCTACAGTAGCAGCCTGAATTATAGAAAGAGTGCCTGAAATCGTAGAAGTTGTCCGACCAGTTGATACAGATGATGTCGCCATATAAAGCGAGATCGTAGTAGTAGATGGTCCAGTCACTAAAAGACTGCCGAAATCCGCGGTGGAAGTAGCGGAGAAAGGATTAGCTTCGCAAGCTAAAGTGGTCGTGGCGTCAGCAAATGTCCCGGTTGAAACATAAGAAGTCAGACCATCTAAATCAAACGAACCATCAGTGGTCAGATTCCCTCCGACATTCCAGTCCGCAGAAGTCGAGCCGCCAAAAGCCTGATCTGAGGCTTGCGGATCATCGACCCTGCCTGACAATATTGCCGCCAATTTATCAGCGACATTATCCCAGAAACCTCCCGCATCAGCCTTGACCGCTACGGCATTGCCCAAAACTGACACTAAGGCGATGATGCCGATTGTCACGACAGCGGCTGGCAAATAGTTGATTTTTTTCTTTTTATTAACCATAAATTTAATTCAGTTAATTAATTAAATCAACTTAAGCGGCCAATCCCGTGGATCCCACTATGTACTCAAAGTTAGAGTAACCAAAGGCGCAGGCCATATCGACAGTAACCTTGATAGCCTTAGTAGCGAAATCAACATCCTTTTCAATCTTCGGCGAAATCAAAGTGACATATCTCAATGATGCCTGATCGCCGACATCTTTAGCGATAACGAACCAAGCCGTATCAGAACCGCCATTGGCAGCATTGATATAGTCCACAACAGCCACATCGACAATGCCTTTGTAGTAGTTGATTTGATTATCAGTATCGAACGGCGCTAGAATTGAAGCGGTCAGCTCAATGGCTTTCTTTTCCAAAGCGTGAGGAACTACCAGCACCATCTTGCCTTGATAGTTCAAAGGCAAACCACGGCCGCTTAATTGATCCTTAAGCTGCAGAATAGCCGTCCATAATGAATCCTTGTCCAGAACCGGATTGCCGCTGACCACATTAGAGCGGACAGCAACGCCAGAAACCTTAGAGGGATGAGAGGCACTCACCAAAGATACGGCATCCGACAACATCGCAGTCGGAAAATTAGACTGCGAACCGGTCGTGGTGAAAGCGTCGATAAGCGGTTGCCATGCCCAGCGATTCAAAGTCCTCATGGCCGCAGCCATGTTCTCCTTGACTTCACCCAACTTGGTTTCCAATTCCGACATCCTGGTCTTCGCCAGCATCTGTGAGATGCTCGTCATCTTACCAGACTGTTTCATGACATACTCAGTCGTGTAGGCAGGATATGTCCTATCTTCACTGATGGCATCGCCTTCATCAAAAATTTCCAAATATCCTAAACCAGTTACGCCAGTAGTTCGATAAATCAAACCATCAGCAATATCGGTTTTATGCAAGCCAAGAGACTGGAAAGAAGGAGCCATATCCTTCGTATCGACGATGATTTCATCAATGCGAGCAGATACTCCCTTAACAAACTCTGGCCAATTACCTGTTAATTGAGGCATATAAAATTACTTTATTATTTATTAAATCTTCATCTGAGATTCCTGAATGGAAACCAAGAGTGAATTATCCGGAGCTTCAATCGACGTATCAGTGCTCCAAATAAAGAATGATGCTGTAGTGGTAGCAATGCTTGAGTAAACAAGCGACTGAGAACCAGCAGCACAATCAATATTGGAACCAGCAATAGCATTGGCACCAGTAGTATCCATAGCGCATGAATAGATGGAGTCTAAGGATACATCAACCATGGCCTGAACGGTGTTTGAAGAACCGGCAGTATAAGTACCGGCATAATCTCCGCTAGCGCCATCATCGGTCACAGGAGAACCATCTGCCTTCTGAAAGCCGACAACAATACCAAGACCGACACCACCAGCTCCCCAAGTTACTAACTTACCAGAAGACAATTTACATGCCTCTCCTTCAGAAAGAACCGTGGCGTCAGTGATAGTGAAAGGAATAAGTACCCGTCCACCGCCTGGTTTCAAATTTTTCTTATAAATAAACGGCATATTTTGACAATTATGAATTAAATTTTAACCTGAGATTCCTGAATGGAAACCAGAAGTGAGTTAGTTGGTGCATCCCAAGCAGTATCTTCTCCGTAAGAAAAGAATTCAGCAGTAGTTCCTACAGCTTGAGCGGATGATTCCGATAAAGTTAATCCACCAGTTGCCGCATCAATATTGATTCCAGCAACATTAGAACTATTTGTGGTTCCGATTGTTGCGTCGGCAACGACACTGTAGATACTGTCTAAAGAAACATCAACCATCGCCTGGACAGTACTGGACGCCGGGTTAGCATAAGATGCTGAAAACTTTCCGCCAGCGCCATTATCTGTCACGGGAGAACCATCCGCCTTAACAAAACTCACTATGATTCCAGTCAAAGCATTATCACCTGCCGCAGAACTTAATTTTCCGGAAGTTAATAATACCGACTGACCGATAGTGAATGTTTCAGAAGCTGTTAATGTAAACGGTACCAACACTCTGCCGCCACCAGGTTTCAGATTTTTCTTGTAAATAAACGGCATAATTTATTTTTGTTTAGTTTTTAAATATCTCTCCTTATCTCCGCCAAAATATTTATCAATAATGGTCTGGTCTTGTTTAGTAATAGGAATATCAATTTCTTCCTTTCTAACACTGGTTCCATTTCCCCCAGCGGAACCGGCATCGATTTTATTATTCTCCACTAAAATTTTAGACCTGATTTTATTTTCCATATTCTGCTTATAGAGACTAGGGTTCGCTGTCAGGGCAGCCCTGTCCAGCTCAGCAAGCAAATCTTCTTTCTTAGTCGAATTAATCGGTTGAATTTGTTTGAATATTTCATTGAATACACTGTCGTCAGACGCCCAAGAATTCTCTTCTATCCACGAATCATATGCTGAGGTTACATTCTCCCTGCGTTTTTCTTGATTATTGGAATCAACGATACGCAAGGCCGCTTCTTCAGCCGCTTTAATTGTTTCAGCTTTGAATTCCTCGACATCGAATACCGGAGTATTTTCTTCAAACTCACCCTCAGTATTAGACGGTTTCATTTTGTCCAATAATTTTTGACCGCGTTTGGTCTGAACCATTTTGTCGTAGTCACTGGCCCTCTTACGAAGATCCTCTAATTCTTTCTTAGAAAGAGTTTCTTGCTCACTATCTTCAATCTCATTTTTTTGAGTGGTTTCATCCACCGTAGATTGATCGTTTTTTTCTTTTTCCGTAGGTGCGATCGGAATAGTGGTTTCGTCCACTGTGGTTTTGACACCTTCTTTTTCTTCTTCCATATGATTTTTTGACTGGTATATCTCCAGCAAATTTTAATTATTTAATTGTAAATAACTTTTATGTCGTCCGATTTTTCTTTTTAAATCTATCCCAGTATTGCAATTGTTTTGTTTCATCAACTTCATTTTCGATTATTTCCATAACTTCATTATGGCTATCAAGCATAATCTTCAAAATCATCGAGGCACCCTTAACCGTGGCGCGTTCTTCGTCTGTCTTGGCTTCATAGAACCAAAGGATCTGGCATGTCTGGAGATATTTGATTAATTTAACTACATCACGACCATAAGATAATTTGTATAAATTAAATTCCTCCTCAGTGGAAAGTTTGGTAAAATCTTTGACCGCATCGCGATAACACCACAATAATAATTTTAATAAATAACGTTTCATTATTTCTTTTTAGGTTTTTTCTTGCAGGCCATAAATTTATAAGTTATTTTTTCTTTTTAGGTTTAACGTGTTTGGGAAGTTTTTTTCCCTTGGATGAGCGATTCCATTCATCAACATTTACTCCTTGTTTCTCTAATTTCTTTCTATTAGCATTGAAATACTTTTCTTGAGCTTGGCTTTTGTAAGGCATATATTTTTATATTAAATAGGTTGTATATTAGCAACTTGGATTGGTTCCTTAGGTTGTCCTCCACTCATGCCACCCAATAAGTCTTCCATACCCATACCACCTGGCTGTTGCGGTTCAGGTTTCTTGACCATATCAACTGGTACACCCATTACCTTGGCATATTCCTTTAAGTTTCTTTCCTGATCAACCATTGGATTATTTAACGTACTAGAATACCAAGTTATAAATTTATTATCTCGCATCGCTTGCGATTCCTTAACTGATGAATTAGGCACGATAATAATTTCATTTTCCAAATCATTACTCATCAAGAAATCACGTGTGATAGCGATTGGTTCCACCAAAGAATTGGTTGGACTATACATCTCACCGGTATCTTTTTCCGCTAAGGCCATTAATTTATCGGCGCTAGGCAATTCTTCATCACTACCGACAATCTGAATATGCTTCTTGCCAATCTTACCGTTGCTCATTTTCCTATCATCAAGAGTAAAGAATTTAAATTTCTTTTTGCCACTCTTAGTTTGAGATGGCATAGAATAATACTGCAAAACATTGTACAGTCTCAGATAATATTTCCTAATCATTGACTGTTCCATCATCGTCAAAAATAATCCAGCCAGATTAAGCGCGCCTTCCTGAAGTTGTTGCACCTCAAACTTTGTTTTTCGTCCGCCGCTAGGCACCCCTTGGTTTTGAGCGGATATGGCAGTCTCCTCCATCGAACGCTGTATAAGTTGCAACAACTGGAAGGAGGCGGGATCATTGGCGCCCAAAGCCACACGCGACATCTTAGAACCGGGATCGCCGGTATAAATACGACCAGGTTCTAAATATCCTTGGTCTAAATCATCAACCGAACCGTCAACAAAAATAGGAGAATTTACGGCCAAGAATAACTGATCAAGCATGCCATTCAAAATAGCATTATTAACATCCTGCATGGACATTAATTTATCGGGCAATGACTTTCCAATAAGCAACTGCGGATGAATAGGTTCAGGAATAGAAACCCAGAATGGCAATTTCTTATGATTCCAAGGCATGGGACCCTTGTAAATCTCTTCCGTGTTAGCGTATATTTCCAGGGTATCAGTAATCTCATCATAATAATGCATCACCTGCACGTTGTCCGCGCCAACATCAGAAGAAAAACCCCAATTAATAGGTTCTACATCAGAAAAATAAGATTTCGGTTTGACCTTAGATGCGTTAGAGAATCCACCATAAGCATCCATGAATCCATTGTAGCTCAGTTCGCGCACCCAAAAACAACGATGAATATTCTCAATAGAGTTTGTCCACCAAGTTTCTGGATACCATTCATCAACTGGTACTATCTCGCCAAAGACATCATCCCAGGCATTGTATTTAATCTTCTCAGACTTATATTCACCAGTCTCAGGATCAAAGTCTTTGATATACTCAACATCCCTAGTATCTTTCTTCCAACTTTCATAACCGATGACTATACCCTGCGCTAAACAAGCATACATTTCCCACACTAATTGCTCATTATCGCGGTTTTTGCGGTTAGCTGCCTCCAGTAAATCGCTAAAAATACGCTGCTTGTCCTCCAGTAGGGGAGTGGAGAATATCGAGGTCGCCCGTGTCAAAACCTCCGGTTTCATGCGATTCGCGGCCAGAATGGATAGGATAGCGATAACTTTGTCCCTAGTCTTAGGATCAAAGATATTCTGTTGCCAGTCCTCCTTATGGGACGGCTTAATCTGGTACTCATTCATCCTATCCCATCCATCCTTGACGTAATCCATTATAGAACGCGCAATACCGTTCTTATTAAGAAAGCGAATCGGTTGGTCTTTCAGTTCTTTATACTTTAAAAATAAAGCATACAATTCCGAAAAACGTTCCTTACCAGAAATTGATTGGGGAATTTTTTTGTCCACAGGTATCTTGGTACCCATTTGACCGACTTCTTTGTTATCAGGCATAGAGGTCAATTGATTTTGTTACTTACATTATACCATATTTGGTATATGGGTGTAAAGAAATAATCTAATTTTAAAATTAGATTTACCTATCCTATCACCCCAGAGGTCGTAGCAGTAAACACTTTACGTTTACGTTGAAGATTATTAACCGTTGATTTGGAATAATTGTAAGCAAAATAATAATAAGCTGTTCCGATATGCGAACTGCTGGAATGTTCCGGCACCACGCCAGACTTTGTATCACCTGACCGCGGTTTCTTCATCTGCCAATTCTCCATCATATCAATAAAAAGCGTGCATTTATCGCTAGAAATTATGCGTGGCAAGACATTCCTACCTACCTGAACAAAGTCTCCGACACTGGTTCGCTTAAACTTAAAGATAATGCCATGGCGCCGCATAATGCTAGATGGTGATTCCTTGGATGTTACAGTCCTAGAGCCGCCAGACCACGGGTCAACAAACCAAATGGCGTTTTTATACGGTTTGCTTTCAATAATATCTATAGCATGATAAATATCCTCATTTGAACATACATACTCATCAATTACACGAATGGTATTGCGATATGGCTGGAACCAAATCATAGCAATCTGATCTAATCCTATGTCCATGCCGCCATAAAGCGGAAGAGTGTAGTCGTATTCGATATTTTCTGAGATCTGAATCGTAGAATCCCAGGATGGGAAGACTAATCCCGACATAGAAGCGCTGTAATCTATCAGAATTTCTTGGGCAACGGAGGTTAAGTCTGTAGCTCGCTGTATTTCCGACTCAAGCCATGGACTAGTTTCCGCCAGGAGAAATGACTTTTTAGCCAGGTCGGTGTCGACGGTGGGGCGTATACCATCAGCAAAGACCGGATGCACATCCCACGGGATAATTAGCAAGGGTTTATTATTTTTCTTATGATCCTGCACAATATCGTAAAAGAAACAGTTCGTACCTCTCCTGTTCGGTGTGGAAACAGTCAAGCGACATTTGGTAGTCGCGCTGAGACCCTGGTATGCCGCCAGTTCGTTTAGGTCCCAGGATGTAAATTCGTCCAAGAAAACAGCCTTACGACGGTCTGAGCGGCCAAAATTTGGGTTATTACCCTCGCCAGCAATAGACGATTGGTGTTCGGGATGAATAAGAAGATTTACCTTATCAGTAAAGTTATCTAATTTCTTGGTAAAAATATAGGGTGGCGTCCGGCGTATCATAAACCGCAACTTCTCAAACAGCGTTCCCATATCCCCGCGCTTATCCGCGTTCTCCGCCTTATTGCTGCCAATAAGCAAATTCCATTGATGAAAATGCCACCCCCAATAGAAAATTGCGAGTACCAGCCAGGTGGCGCCAACCTTACGACATTTTTCTATAGGTAGATCATATCCTTCCTGAATAGCTTTGACTATCTCATCGCCGGCATCCTCTTGATACTTCCAGAGTAAGAAAGGAATTTCGGACGGGGAGGAGTCCTTGACCTCCGGGTCCTGCAGAAAGAGAACATTGTTGACGAAAAACTTCCAGTCATTCTTACAAAACTCAATAAACGCCTGGCGATTTTCTTCATAATCCTCAGGACGCAGAACAGGATCATTAAGAATAAGAAAATTAGCCCGAATATCGAACTTTTCCTTCAAAATTAATGATTGCTGTTCCTTAGAGATGCGCGTTATTAACATGATTGTTCGTAAGAAATCTTAATGGTTTCAATAATACTATCGCCATCGATAATCGGAAGCATAAATGCTTTACTGTATTTTTTTCCATTCTTTATAAAATAAACATAAAGAATATCCTCTTCATTATTATTTTCCATATATTTTATTTATTATTATAGTTTGCAAATTTAATTTCTTCCATCTTTTTCATCATATAATTCATTTTTTCTTCAGGGGTCTGTAATTGTTTCATTAATTCTGAGATATTTACGGTCGTTGTAGTAGATGTTGTTGAAGATTTAATGTTCTCCGTTGATTCCCCGCGATTCAAACGGTCAATCTTATCAACTGTTTCTAACATCTTGGTAATCTTATCAAGATAAGCTAGCGAATTTTCTGATTCTAGAGCCTTAGAAAGCTGATCAAGGAGATATAAGAATGATTTTTCCTTGATTTCTGTGATGAAACGATTTTCTTTATAAACATCCAGAGAACATTTAGTAGCAAAAATCTCTTGGAGTCTAGGTGATGACTGGCGCAGGATGCCATTTAGCTTGCGTGTGGAGAGATTATACTTGTTTAAGAGAGATTTAACGTCTTTATCATTGGTGGCGTCAATATATTCGTCTATAATTGTGTTTTGGTCTTGTAAGGTTAATGAGACTTCTTCTTTTGTTGGCATATAGTTGATGTGATGATTATATTATAACAAGGATTAGATATGGGTGTAAAGATTTTGTTGTGCAAGTTAAAAGGTTCGTTGTAAGTTGGATTCTGAAAATTGGTGGCTAAATTTTGGGGGCACCTATCATTAAATTTTGACCCAGTGGCGGGTGGACTGGCCTGCCCGTTCTTGTTATAAAATATTTTTTAAATATTGTCAAGCTCTACAATAACTAGCACCCTAAAACTTGACTAGATGAGTGTTTTATATTATAATGGGTGGGCATTTTAACTTCGCTTATCACTGAGCAAAAGTGGTTGCCATTTTATTGGCTAAGTTTAGACATTATATTTAATCCTTCGCTTAATAACTATTATCAGAAGGATTGAAACGATTATACTATAACACGCCTTTGCTTGCTTGTCTATATTGACAAGGTTGGGCTTTTATGCTATCAAACACAAAAAACACGGATTAAACACATAAAAAAATCAAAAAACACATATATTATGTGGTAAAAATATAGGCTTTTTTTAGCTCATTTTAGCCCTTTTTATCCACCAAACACCAAAAAAACACATAAACCACACAAATTTAAGAAATCTATATATATAATTAAATATTATATTATAACATAATTTCTTATTCTTGTCTATACTATCATATATAATAATAATTTTAGTAATATTTATGTGGTTTATGTGTTATTATAGAAAAATAGCCAAAAACGCCAGCAAATACGCTAAAAAAACACCACATATTGATCACACTGATTATGTGTTATTTGTGTTTTTTCTATATTATAACACAAAAAACCATAGTTTTTCCCATCTTTGTCAAGTAAAAAGAAAATCAAGCTATTAACTCCATGCTTTTAATCCAAAATCAACCGCTCAAAACGATAATTATCTTTATTTATTTATCGCTAAATTAAGCCAAAATAACTCTATAATATCATAATATTAAAATCAAGCTATTGACAAGTTATTAGTGGTATGATAAAATTAAATTATAAATTAAAACCGCTCAATCTAAGAAGCGGAATAATCAAAAAAAAATATGAAAAAAACAAAACATTTTGTTTTAAAATGGCGAGGATGTTCGCCTTTGACGCTTGTCAAAGCGGAAAGCATAGCCAAAGCCAAGATAAAAATGGCGCAAGCCGAGGGATTAAATCCATTATTGGTAATGGACAGAATTGAGGCAGTTTATAACTGCTATACTAATGACAACCGAATAACTAAACAACTAATATGAAAATCACTAAAAAACATCAAGAAAAGTTAGCGGTTTTTGTTGATTATTTGACCCGCTATTTAAATGATTGGAAAAATAAAGAGGGATTTTTCTTTTATGACAGTGTAGCTCAAAGAACTCTGGCCTCGCAAATAGCTGAAAATACATTAAAAGACGCTCAAGAATTTTTTGACTCTTGCGATCAAGATGAGCAGTCAAGTATCAATGATATGATAAACGCCAAAGAGATAAGTTTCAAGGCAAATCTTCAATCTCCGCTACATTATTTTAAATTCTAAGCCATTTAAATGCGATTTAAGGCCAGTCAATCGGCTGGCCTTGATCCAATTATCAACTAATTTAACTAATATGAACAAAACCCTCCTTAATCTTGCGAATATTCATCTAATTGAATTCGCCAAACGAAACAAAATAGATGTTTCCGGATCGCATGTCGTTAAAAACGGCCGTGGTTATAATTATAGCCTAGTCAATGACACTACCGGCCGAGCAATTATAACTGTCTGTTTCCATAAGTCTAGCGTGCCAACATTTTTAATTTAACTAACCGCAAGCCAGTCCGGCTTGCCACCTGCGCGCTAGTTTATCATATTCTAGCGTTCAGATGATAAGCCGGAACTAACTGGCATCTCAAACGCTAACGCGTTTAAGATTTAACCGCGCGCAAGCGCAACAAAAATATGCCAACTCAAAAATTTTATATCTGCTGGTGAGATCGCAAGCGCCGGTATATCAATAGCAAGCTGAAAATAGTCCATACCATACACAAAGAGTTATCAATCAAAGAGTTTAATAAGCTAATTAAACTAATAAAATTATTATGAAAAGTAAAGAAATAAAATGCCCTCGTTGCGGGGAAACTGGCAAGACTTATGAATACGAGGGCAGGTGGTATTTTCACTGCTTTACTTGCCTTATGACTAAATTACTGAAAGAATTAAACGCTAAATAACTAATCCAAATTTATTATGTCCACCGCCCAAAAGCAGATCGCCGGCTGGCACGATCACAAAAACCGCGCCACCGCCAAGCGTATCGCCCTATTCTTTGAAAGTATCGCCGTCATCATTATCTTTGCCGGCATAACTTTGACCCTATTAGGGTTATTCAATTAATATGATAGGAACATACCACTCACCTCCAGAAAACGCGTCAGACGAGCTTATAGAGCCTCAAAAAAGTCCCAATGAGCCGTCAGACTACCAAATTTACCAAGATTCCGAGATCGAGGCTCTAAAATCAAAATAGCTTATCCTAACCGTTAGCACTACCCGCTGGCGGTTTTGTTTTACACCTATCATAGCCCCGTGTTATCATAAAGCTATAATCTATCAACTCTATGCTCAAAGCCCCTAAAATCAAGGACACCCCGCCTAATAAACAAAGCTGGCTAGCCATGTCTAGGCAAGAAAAAGACGCAAATCAGCTTGCCGGCGTCTTGGCTCGCAAGGTTTATCGGACAAAGGATTATTTAATAGCCGTTGAGGATCTGAAAAATCCGCTCAACTATGAAATCTATCCCATTAAAGATAAAAAAATAATCCTCGACGAATACCAAAGGTGTTTTACGGATTATGATTGCGGACTGGAACACGCCATAGAAGTAGCTAATAGTTAATCAAAATCTGTGGCACAACTCTTTGACGCTAATGACATCATCAACATAGTCAATGCCGAAGAAAAGAACCTCGGCTTTTTCTTGATTGAGATCAATCACCGGACTACGGGCTATGAGATATGCGCCTGCTATGATGAAGTCGTGGGCGGGCATAATGTTTTAGTCATCTTCCGGCGCGATATCCTCCACCTATCCCGCTATTACAGCCGAGATGAAGTCGGCCATCTAATACAAGTCCTCTCAACTATCTATAAAAACATTAAAATGCCAGATGGGGATAACTAAGGCTTTACACCTCATAGCTAGGAAGTTATAATATAGTTAGACAAAAACAATATGACCAAAACGACTAAAAACATACAATTTAATAATTGGCAGGAACTCCATAAGAAGAACAAAGGCTTTAGTCGGCCGTGGTCAACTTCTTATGGGGTTTTTGTCTGTAATTAGTTTTATGGCCACAAAAGTCAACAATCAAGACTTAGCCCTATCTGCCGTTAGCAGTAATGATTTTATAACTGATTTGGCGTATGTCAAGGAATATGACACATTTTATCTCTGGAAAGACACATATTATAAGCAATTAGATAATTTTTATCTCCGCAAGACATTTTACTTGTATTTATGCAAGACATTCCCCAATATTCCGCTAACTGATAGCCGTATAACTGACGTTTTTAAGGCCTCAAGGTATTTTATTAATAATATCAGTGATATGCCTGACTTCGGACAATTAGCGTTCAACGACATGAATTTCAATATGAATACTTTTGAAATTGAGCCTCATGACAAAAAAAAGATGACCGTATTGGGCTTGCCTCATGACACGAAAGACTTGAGCATGCCTACTCCCATTTGGAATGATTTTTTAGACACCTCCCTTGTCCATAAGCAAACTAAAATAACTGATGAGCCATTAGTGGAATTTGTCCAAGAAATGTTCGGCTACTTCTTATTGCCCGGACTTAAAGGATCAAGCGCCTTTTTCCTTGTCGGCGATGGCTCAAACGGAAAATCAGTGATGGTGAAGGTTTTAGAATTGATTTTTGGCAAGGAATTCTGTTCATCAAGCAGTATTCAGGATTTAACGATGGATAAATTCAGAAAAGCGTCTCTGGTGGGCAAAGTGATTAATATATCCAATGAAGAAGAATCGAAATTTATCAAGGCTGATGTTTTGAAGGCGCTTATTACTGGCGATACTATGACTGCTGAAAAGAAGTTTGGTGATCCCTTCACCTTCACGCCAACGACCAAATTCATTTTTTGTACCAATGAAATGCCTAAATTTGATACATTTAACTATGGCCTGGAACGGCGCCTCAAATTTATTCCATTCTTTCGCCGCTTTGAGGATAACGAACAGGATAAGAATTTAATAGAAAAGTTAAAAGCAGAGATACCGGGTATTATCGGTTGGGCGATTGAAGGCGCTAAGAAGTTTGTGGAGGGTGAGCATGTTTTCCACCCGGCTCAGTCTTCAATTGATATGCTGGCTTCATTTATAGAAGAAATATCCAGCGGCCTGACTTTCTTTAATCAAAATTATATTATTGATGATGACTCTCGTACTGCCGATGTTGATGTTTATAATAAATATAAGAAGTGGTGCGAGAATAATGGACGAGGACAATTAAATAGCAATAATTTCTGGAGAGAAATAAACAAAAAACATGGCAATAAATTGAAAGAAGTATGGTGCATGCCAGAGACAATCGAATCCACTAGAAGTGTTCGGGGCAAGAATATTATTGAAATATATGATACAGAGAAACTAGAGCCGGAAATTACCGTACAACAAATAGAATTTTAATATGTCCTTCCTCACTGAAGTAAAAACCAAGCATCCTAATATTATACTTTATCTGCTAAATGATATGAAACCGATTAGAGAGCCAAGATTCAAGGCCAGCCTGAAGGAACTCCGCGACTGGGTCGATGATGTTGAGGCCAAAGCCATCTTGCGCGCCAAAATGGGCGAGCTTGACGATTGGTGCCAGCTATTGATAACTAATAAGAGGGAACTCCTATTATCTGACGTCCCGCAGTGGTTCAAGGACACTGGCTGTGAGGTTATTGACCTTAAAATAGCCGGAAAGCGCAAGGAAATCCTAGCCATGGCCTATAAGATTGATATCATTGACGGTCGCGTACCGGACAGGCCGCAACGATTGCTTGACTTAGAGAAAATCAAGGAAATTCCCATCGCCGACATTATGCCCTGCGAGCCGGTGCAGCGGGCTATTAATAGGTTGTATTATAAGGCGCCATGGCGTAATGAAACCCAAGCTAGCGTGGTAGTCTATGTCGATCAGAACTCGTTTTGCGATTATGGCGACAATAAGACTGGCAGCGTTATTGATATGTACATGCTTATCAATGAGGTTGATTTTAAAACTGCAATTAAGGAATTAAATATAAATTTATGAAAGTAATATCAACAGAGAAAATACCAATCAAGATGTGGTTAGAGGAAATTGAAGACGGAGCGTTAGAGCAATTAAAAAATTTGGCAAATTTGCCCTTTGCTTTTAAACATATTGCCGTTATGCCTGATAGTCACCAAGGATATGGAATGCCTATTGGAGGAGTATTAGCTACGCAAAGCGTGATAATACCCAATGCCGTCGGAGTGGATATTGGTTGCGGAATGTGTGCTGTTAAAACTTCTTTGACTGAATTAGACACTGAAACATTAAAAAAGATAATGGGAAAAATCAGAGAGACCATACCAGTCGGATTTGAGCATAATAAAGAGGATTGTAATGAAAGTTTAATGCCATCGGGTATTTTTGAAGATTTTATTCGTATGCCAGTTATTAACCGAGAATATAAGTCAGCCCGTAAGCAAATTGGAACTCTTGGAGGCGGAAATCACTTTATTGAAATCCAAAAAGGAAATGATGGTCATATCTGGATAATGATACACAGCGGAAGCCGTAATCTTGGGAAGCAGGTCGCTGACCATTATAATAAAATTGCCAAGTCATTAAACGAAAAGTGGTTCTCTCAAGTGCCTAAAGAGTGGGATTTAGCTTTCTTGCCAATGGAAACAGAAGAAGCTCAAGCATATATGAGAGAGATGCAATACTGTGTGGACTTTGCTTTGGCTAACAGAAGTATGATGATGGGTAAAATAATCGGCATATTTTCTGGAGAATATCCTGATAAAGAAATTATATCTGAGCCAATGATTAATATCTCTCATAACTACGCTAAATATGAAAATCACTTTGGACATAATGTCATTATTCACCGAAAAGGTGCAACGCTGGCTACAAAAGAAACTATCGGTATTATCCCTGGAAGCCAAGGAACAAAATCTTATATTGTCCGTGGTCTTGGTAATCCTGACTCTTTCAATTCTTGTTCTCACGGAGCAGGTAGAAAAATGGGTCGTAAAGACGCTGAAAGAAATCTGAATTTAGAAGAAGAGATTAAAAAATTAAATGACCAAGGTATTTTACACGCTATCCGTGGCGTTCACGATTTAGATGAAGCTAGTGGAGCATATAAGGATATTGATGTGGTGATGAAAAACCAAAATGAGTTAGTTGAGGTATTGGTTGAATTAACTCCTTTGGGTGTGATTAAAGGTTAAATAATTGTGGGCTAAAGGTGGAGTGATAGGATTGCTTAATTAACAATCTGAAACTGTAAAGACGAAGTACAAGTCGGGGGCACTCCACCCTTAGCCCACAAACAGTGTGTAGTGAAGTTGGTCTATCACGCCTCGCTTGGAACGAGGAGACCGCAGGTTCAAATCCTGCCACACTGAATAATACAAATTTATGTCATTAAAACAAAGTATCCTCTACCTTATTAAATCCCAAGGGGAAGTAAATATATGTTAAGAGGAAGTGGCGTGGCTTATTAAGTGTTTAAGGGCCGTAGATAGTCCGAAGACGCAGGATTTGATTAAGAGAATAATTGATCGGATATGAATACCATTATAGGAAAAGTATGGAATGAGGATAAAAATATATGAAAAATATAGGATTATACGATATTGATAGTAAAATACCTAATTTGGTATTAATGAAATTATCGGCTTGGCATAAAAAACAAGGTAATAATGTTGAATTATTTATGCCTATGAAAAAGTATGATTGGGTTTATGCTTCCCAGATATTTACCGATTCTAAACCGCTTTATCACTATGACGAAATAGGAGGTTCAGGAACTCAGAATTGGGATAAAGTATTGCCACCAGAAATTGAACATATAATGCCAGATTACGATTTATATCCTAAAATGGATTATTCAGTTGGTTTTACTACTCGTGGTTGCTTGAGACATTGTGATTTTTGCTTTGTTCCGCTAAAGGAAGGAATGATCAGAATTAACACGGATATTTACGAGTTCTGGGATAAACGGCATAAACGAATAGTCTTTTTAGATAATAATGCTACCGCTCAGACATTACATTTAATTAAGATACTTAAACAAGTTCAAAAAGAAAGTCTTACTTGCGAGTTCAATCAAGGTTTGGATATAAGATTATTGACTAAAGATATAGTAGAAGAATTAAAGAAGACTAAACTATCTGAACTATGGTTTGCTTGGGATAATATTAAAACAGAATTACAGGTTATAAGGGGGATTAATCTGTTAAAAGAAGCAGAAATAAAAAATTTTCGTTTTTATGTTTTAGTTGGTTTTGACTCTACTTTTGAGGAAGATTTATATAGATTTGAAAAATTAAAATCATTAAATAAAGAATTAAAACTTAATATAAGACCATATTGTATGAGATTTAAGGATTGTAGAGGTAAAAGCGAATATATAAGATTAGCTGAATGGGTTAATATGCCACAATTCTATTCTAAGATGACATTTGAACAATTTAAGCAAGCTCAAATTGATTATTCTAATAAAAAGGAAATTATTAGTGAAAATCAAATGATATTATTGTAATTAACCCTCTTCTAATAAACTAAGATATGGAGATAAAATTATCCACTAAAAATATAGACAAAGCAATCAGAACCTTGGAGCGCAGAATAGCTGGACATAGATGCGATAATTCTATTTGGTGTTTTAAATGTGGTAAAAAAATAAGAGGTAAGAAGATGCTTTCAATTATAAACGGACTTGGCGGTTTTAATAATTATCATTTTAAATGCTTAATAAAATAATATGTCCCTAAAATCCTCTATCCTCTACCTTATTAAATTCCAGGGGGAAATATGCTCCTAACAGCCGTCATGTTCTATGTCAATCTCATGTCAACCGACCCAAATCTATATTTTGAAGAAGAAAATATAGGTTTATGCACCCTCAGCGCCGTGGTATGCCCCTATGAATCACCTGAATATGTCCAGAATTATATCCGGCACCAATTTGATTTAGCTGGACTTGATGGCAAGCACGCGGCCAAGGTGTCGTGGCTGGAGAGTAGGTATGATCCGTCAGCCATAAGCAAAACTAACGACTTTGGCTATTTCCAGTTCAACAAACGCTGGCATCCTAATGGAGTTGAATGCTTTGGCAAGCCAGACCAGCTTGAATGCGAGGTCAAGTATGCCATTGAATTGGTTAAAAAGAGTGGGTGGAATCAGTGGACGACTAATAAGTTGATAAAGTAATATGAAACTAAAATTTCCTAAAAAAATTAGGATAGATGAAATGGTCTTCATTGTTAAGTATGATAAAAGTGATGGTGGCGGAAGTTTTTCTTATAAAAATTGTGAAATTAAAATAGGAATAAAAGATCATTTAAAGTGTCCAACATCTGTTTTGGCTACTATTATTCATGAACTTAAAGAGATTATTCAAGTCAATCAGACCGTTAGATATGATAGGAAAGATATTGATAGCGATTATCTTTTTTCTTATACTCATAAGGAACATACTGACTTATGCTATCGTCTTAGCGGATTATTAGATTATTTTATTAAGTAAAATTATATGAGACAAATCAAGTTTAGGTATTATAACGGCAATGAATTATGCCCTATAAAATTAGGTGAAGATTGGTGGGATATGCCAGATAATATAGAATTTCAACAATTCACTGGCCTTCTAGACAAGAACGGCAAAGAAATATACGAAGGTGATATTTTAAAATATACCACTAAACGTGGAGTAACTCATTATTGGACTGTGTATTGGGATCAAAATAATTGTAGATTTAAAATGTTTTTGAAGGGTGAGGAAAATTTTCCTCAGTCTTTTGACAAAGAAAGGGCTGATGGACATGAAGTAATAGGAAACATTTATGACTAAACTATACCTTTCCCAAGCCAAATATTTACAATTTTTAATTTATCAGGACTATAACTTGAAGATCAAGATTGAGACGGCACAAGGTATAGTTAAGGCCATGATTAATCAGGATGTCCAACAAAGCTATGATGCCTTAAGATTTGTCCATGGAGATATTGCTTTTAGAATGTTTGAGGCTTATTTTGCCACAACTAAAATGCCCGAGGAAGAACGAAATAAGCATAGCGCTTATTGGTTTGCTCATTATATCCGGCGCCATTATTGGGTATTTGCCATACCAAAAGCATATTGGTTGCTAAGATCACATAAAAAGATTAATAAAATAATAAACAAATATGCCCTCACGCCCATTAACCGAAGAAGAAATAAAGGTCTTAAGAGAAGGAACGCAAGTGCCGCTAGTCATTCATCCCTGCAAGAATAAGTGCGGCAATGAACGGCGCCATGGTTCGGCTTATTGCCAGGAGTGTAGTGATAAGAATAAATAATATGGAAAAATCACAAGTTTATTACCAACAAGGCGGAGGCGATGAGCAAATGACACCTAGATATGGTGTCAAGGTTTTACTCCCCTATATCCAACATTTAAAGGATAAGATTATTTGGTGTCCGTTTGATAAGGGAGATAGCCAATTTGTAGAAGTTTTAGCAGCAGAAGGCTTTGAAATAGTTTATTCTCATATCGAATATGGACAAGATTTCCTGACTTACGAACCAAAACATTGGGATGTAATAATAAGCAATCCTCCATATAAAAATAAGCGAGTTTATTGGGAAAGATGCCTTGATCTCAAAAAGCCATTTGCTTTACTTTTGCCGCTAAATATTCTGTCTGATAGCGTAATAAACGCAACCATGAGAGAGAGAGAGAGAGAGAGAGAGAGTTCCAACTCCTAATTCCTAGCCGGCGTATGCGATTCTATAACGCCAAAACAGGAGAAGTCGGCAATCAACCTACCTTTAAAGCAAGCTATTTTGGAGTCAATATATTCAAGCAACAGATTATTTTGGCGGATATGCCTGTGGATAACTAAAACTAACCGCTAAAAACCCTTATTTATTGCTCTTGACAGATAGGTTTTAATAATATATAATAAGATTATCTGATTAATAACTACAAATATGGCAGAAGAATTCGTTAATAAGTTTAAGCAATACAAGACTGAAAAAGGATTGCGCTGGTTTGATTTGCAAACCATGACTGGTATATCGCAGGTCACCCTGCAGAAGATTTACCGCGCCAATAGCTTTGATGAAATGAAATGGGTCTCTTTGGGGACATACCAAAAACTTAAGGAGAAGTTAGGATTGGATTTACTTAATTAACTAACATATAAATCTATGGGACTTACCCAAGTGGAACACAAGGATTATGCCTACATCCTAGCGGATGGCAAAATCAGGGTTCAGTGCGATGAAAACACTCCAGGCGCCGTCAGGCGCGACTACGAAACTTCGGACGGCAAGACTGGCGTCAAATTCGAGCTTGTCTATGACAAGATAGACGGCTTGATAACATTTATCGGTTTCAAAGAAGGCGACTTTGGCAAGCAACTTCAGGTGGAAATCGATGGCATTAATCTCATGATGAATACCTCAAGTAATTTCGGTGAAGACTTAATGAAAAAACTTCCAAACATTGATCTTGCTAAGCCGGTTGAATTATCACCCTATAACTTCACCAATGACAAGGGCAAGTCAGTTAAGGGTATCAGCGTAGTACAAGAAGAAGAAAAGATTACCAATTTCTTTTACGATACTGACGCCGCTAGCGTGACTAACGGTTATCCGGCACCCGAAGGTGATACCAAGAGCTTTGACTCCGATGACTGGAAAACCTATTTCATTGGCGCCAGAAAGTTCTTAATCAAGTACATCGAGGAAAACATTATTGCTAAAATCGCTTTGGATTCATTGCCGCTTTCTGACAATGAAATCAAGACCGAGGACATTGAAATGTAATTATATGGAAGTAAAAATTAATGTTATTCAAAAAATTAATAACGGTAAGGTAGGTGATAAGAGATATGATGTTAGTATCATTATTCCTTATGGAGGAGGCGGTATAAGATGGAATAAAGAAGCCTACCTTAATGATTTAGATAGAGAAACAGTTAAAGAACTAATAACTCTTTTAACGCAGGAATTAGAAAATTCATTAAAAATTTAATAAGTAAATCTATGAACGAACATACCTACGAATTTTACGGTGATAATATGGCTGGCCGCATTAGGACTGGCGAACCTATCACCGAGGAGATGCTTAATAGCCAAAGCATTGTACGCGTTGAGAAGTTTGTCTCTAAGAAAGAAGTTGTGCCGGCAGTCAAACCTAAGAAGGGCGAACCTAAGTTCACTGAAGTTGATGCCAGCACTTGGGCGCCTGGGTTTATACGGCTTAGCAAAGTAAATATTATTTATGAAATTGAACAAAGCTAACTATTTCACCAAGGCCAACACCTACGTTTCCAGCTCTAAGTTATCCTGTTTCCTGCGCGATAAGAATCTGTATAAGAGAAAATATATAGATTGGTCAGTCGCGCAGGAAAAGACTGACGCACTAATTATTGGCAGTGCCGTGGATTGCCTTCTGACCGGGACCAAAGCTAAATTCAATAAGGAATTCGTCATTGTGGATCGCCGGTCATCTAAGTCAGAAGACACTAGGATGCAAGTTAATCCGACGATGCTGGATAAGATAAACGGAATAGTAGCCAGTGTTAAGCGGCAGGATATTTGGAAGTCTCTTAAAACCAAAGACTTCAAAAAGCAGGTTATATTGACGGATGATGACTTAGGAATCTGCGGTATGCTAGACTTATTAAGCGTCAATGGCGACCACGCCATAATAGTTGACCTCAAGACGGCTAACACCATTGATCCGCGAAAGTATTACTGGCACGCATTTGAATATGGATACTACAGACAGTTTGGTTTTTACAAAACATTAGTCTTGAAAAACTATCCTGAAGTCAAAAGAGTCGATTGCTATCACTTGGCAGTCGAAAAAGACCCGGATGAATTGTATGATTGCGCTGTGTTCCAATTCGATAGCGGAATGATTGATAATGCCATTGAAGTAATGAAGGGTGATTTGCAGGAATTAAGGCGCGAGACAGTATTTGCACCCAAGAGCGTGGGTTGGAAAGATAAGATTCTAATTTCCCCCATCCAACAATAACCTGATAGGCTTACCACTTGGTTTTGTTGGATAGATAAATTGGATTACTACTTTGCCGGTATTCACGGTGCCGGCAAGAATAATAATCTAATACATAATTCTATGCTAAGGCAATGCTTGTCTTGTAAGCGTGAATTACCCCTTAAAAATTTTCGTTGCAATGGCCATGGTTATAATAACAGTTGCAAAGAATGCCAGGCCAAGACCAAGAAGAATTATTTTATTTCCGCTGGCTATGAGTACCAAGAAGAGTCCTTTTATGTTCAGCAACTCAAAAAAGCCTATCCTGATGAATACAAGTTTATATTAATCAGGATCAGGTTAGGTGATTATTAATCCCTCTCCTCTTAATTAACTTAAATAAATAGTATGGAACTAAAAAACAAAGAACTTAGAATCATTATTAAAGCACTTGATTTTGTTGCTAAAAATGAAATGATAACTGATGCATTTAAAGAAGAACTCAAACCAATTATCAATAAAATTGATGAAGAAATAATAATGGTTTAATTTCCTCTCCTCTTAACTAAGGGGAGTTGATAATTGCTTGTTTATATCCGGTGTCGTTAAAAGCGGGCATTATAAACAGATGGTGCGGGTCCCCCATTGTATGTGAAATTCATACTACCGGACACAAGCAAGTAATTATCAGCTTAGTTGATAGAAGTAATGATTATGTGTCGGCCAGTGAGCCGTAATTAGTGCCAAAGTCTATCCTATGGTTGTGCCTGGACAAAGCCCAAGGATTTACACCAGGAGTCAAGATTGGTGGCAATTTACCTTAACCCACTATGTGGACAATCGCTCAGTCCCTCAGGTCAAACCCTGTCTTAATCATTATTTCTACCAGCTTAGCTGGAAAGTTAGGTGGAGTAGTAATTGTGTGGTATTGCGAAACGAAAGTAAGCAAACTGCCTTATCTTGATGGGGTGATTAAAAAGACCTGTGCAATTACTCTCCACCATCTAACTTAAATAAAAATTATATGGAAAAACACGAACATAAATATAAATTAGCCGACACTATAAGTGAGGTTAATAATTATGGAAAATCTAATGCTAAGTGGTGTGATTTTTATATCGTAATATGCGAAAGATGTGGAAAAGTGTTAAAAGTTAATAATGATGAAGTAGAAATTAAGTCTTAATAATATGAGATTTAAACACAAAAAAGAAGGAGATTATTCAATGAAAGAGTTTACTGATGTAGCAAATAGCTTAAACGACTTTGAAAAACATTGCCACCAATCAGAAACTTGTGAATTTTGTAAGAGAGTTGATAAGGCGTTTAAAGAGTCGGAGTTTTATAGTGTCAGCGAGTGGATTAAACTTGGTAAAATTCGGGGTTATGAGGCTTATCTTAAACAACAATGGCGAGATGATTTGTTGAAAGAACTACCAAGAGAAAAAGACGAATTAGACGAAAACTGGGGTGAAAAGTATATGGGTTGGAATGATTGCTTACAAAGCGTTAAAAATGAAATTAAACGAATATGACAGAATGCAAACATCAATTCTGGAAAGACCGCAATCCAGCTGGCTGTATGAACTGTGGTAAAACCGAAGAAGAACTGCAAAAAGAAGTCTTAAAAGGCGAACGGCTAAGGATTATTGCCGAACTTAAAGCGGAGATTAAACAACAGTTTAAAAAAGACTTTTATAAAGAAGTAGATAAAAGAATAGCCGAAACTCCTGAGGAAGAAATCGGCTACAAAGACGGATTATTAGACGCTCAAGCAATAATTACTCTTTTATGAAAATATCAGAAATGTTTGAAGGTAAAAAATCTTCACTAAGAAAGTCCTACAACAAAGCTACGGATAAGCCAGAAACTCTTACCAATAAAGAAATTAAAGAAATAATTGAAGTGGCGAAAGAAGAGGTAAAATGTTGGCAGAAGTTTATTAAATTAGCAGAAAAAGAATTAAAATAATATGAACAATAAAACTGAAAAAATACTTGAAGGATTACAGCAACCTACTTGGCAACAAGGCCATACTGGTAATAAGAATTGCAACTTTGACAGAGAATATAGGGAAATGGATAAGACAAAACTTATATCTCCTAAAGACTGGAACTTAATATCGGCTGTTGGGTATAGAAAAAACAAACTAATTAAATTAATTAAAAATATTTATGAAAAAGTATTCACTAACAAAAAATACTAAGGATTGGCTTGGGACTACTCTTTATCAAATCAAAGCCAATGTATCATTCGGTTCAGTTTCAAAGGGTGAATTAGGCGGTTGGATTGAAAAAGAAGAAAATCTTGAGCAGTCTGGCGATGCTTGGGTGTCTAGCGATGCTCAGGTGTATGGCGATGCTCAGGTGTATGGCAATGCTTGGGTGTATGGCGATGCTCGGGTGTATGGCAATGCTCGGGTGTATGGCAATGCTCGGGTGTATGGCAATGCTCGGGTGTATGGCGATGCTCGGGTGTATGGCGATGCTTGGGTGTATGGCAATGCTCGGGTGTATGGCGATGCTTGGGTGTATGGCAATGCTTGGGTGTATGGCGATGCTTGGGTGTATGGCAATGCTTGGGTGTATGGCAAATTAAAACTTACTCTAGGATTTTTCTTTGGTTATCGATATAAAAAAGAAGAAATTAAATATGTAAAAGTAGATGATGATATTGAATTAATATGCAAGGGTGATATTAAAGTTGGAGAAGAAGATGATGAAATCAGCAAAGCTATTAAATTATTAGAAGATAGCGGAAAACTTAAAGATGGTAAAATACTAATATGAAAATTTACAACTGGCTAAAGTATTACTGGCCTTGGATAATGGTTATAGTAGTTTCTTGTGCTAGTGGGTTTATCGGTTCGGGGTGCTTTTGGTTCTATAATTACTTAATAAACGGAGTAAAATAAATATATGTTTTTCAAAACAATAAATGATTGGGGAGATAGAAAGCCAGTGTGGATTAATATAATTATTGGTATTATAATTTTAGTTATATTATACTTATTAATTAAATAAATATGTCCCAAAATAATCAAGTTATTATCAAAGAACACAAAGGATTATGGCTTGTCTTCAATAATGTGATGGCGGAAAGCTGGTATAATCCGTCTAAGCCAGAAGCTGAAAACGAATTGAGCGTTAAAGAAGCCAACGCCGCTTTCAAAACTAAAGAAGAGGCAATGAATCACGCTTTTTTATTAGATGACGAAATTGATGATTATGGATACCCTAATTCTGAATACGGTGTTCATTTTAATCTAGCCAAAGATGGTGCATCGGTCACAATTATAGATTAAAGTCAGAACCAAGCAAGGAATGAGTTTATCCTTTCAATTAGCGTTACCAAAGGGAAGGTTTGTCCATACCTATTTCCCTGAGCAGGTAAAAGGGCGTAAGCCCTCTGGAGAATAAGGACACAATAAAACTAATGCTGGCTTCCTTGTTTAGTTTTGGCGATAACCAACAAATCACATCGTACCTTTGGCAAACACCAAAAACGACCGAATGAGTGTCACCTCATTCTCTGAGCCACGAGTCTGTAAGAGGTTCTCGTGGTTCATCACCTGTTATTCACATTGGATAATAGATGATGAAACTATATAAACATCAGCAGGAATTGCTTGATCGCAATCCTAAGAAACATCTTTTGGCATGGGGTTGTGGTAGCGGCAAGTCATTGGCTGCCATGATTTTGGCTGAAATTAACGACCAGACACAATCACGATTATTAATATTCCCTAAAAGTCTTCGCGATCAGTGGCTGGAAAATACTATTGCGCCGCACTCCCGCAATCCAATGTCATGGATAATGGTCAGTAAGGAGGAATTTAGGAAAAATTGGGATAAGATTCCGGCCTGCAATTCAATTTGTGTGGATGAGGCTCATTTTTTTTCCAATTATAAGAGCGCCATGACTAAGTCATTGCTTGCTTATATCAAGAAGCACAATCCGCAGAATATTTATTTGCTTTCAGCCACGCCCTATCTTTCTTCAGTTTGGAATATCTATACTCTAGGATTGATACTTGGTCGGCAGTGGAAGTGGTATCAATGGAATCAGATGTGTTTTAGCCAGGTGAAAATGGGATCTCGCTTGAAAATGGGATCTCGCTTAATCCCGATACAGAAAAAAAAGATTAATGGCAAGCCAACAACCGAATGGGTGGCAGAAGTCATCCGCACGCTAGGCAACACTGTGGCGCTAGAAGACATATTCGATGTTCCTGACCAGCAATATATCACTGAATATTTTGACCTGACAACTGAGCAAAAATCAGCCATTAAGGAACTGACGGACACTACGGCCATAGTTTTATGGACTAAGACCCACCAGATTTGCGGCGGCACGCAAAAGTCTGACGGCTACTCACCTGATGCTTTCTATAAATGTGAGAAACTTAACCGGTTAAAAGAATTACTAGCCGAGCATAAAAAGGCAATCGTTGTCTGTCGCTATAATAATGAACTGGAATATCTTAAGCGCGAGCTAGGCTATGGCTCCATAATCAACGGATCAGTCAAAGACAAACATAGTATCATAAAAGAGGCTAATGCCTCTAATAAATGTCTGATTCTGACTCAGGCGGCCTGTTCTGAGGGCTGGGAGGCGCCGGATATACCGGTTATGATATTCTATAGCCTTGATTTCAGCCTAAAAAATGCTATCCAGATGCAAGGCCGCATCCAGCGCGCCAATAACATAAAGAAGAATATCTATATTTATCTGGTGGTTGCTGACACAATTGATAATGATGTTTATAAATGCATTAATAAGAAAAAAGATTTTGATATTGCTCTGTATGAAAAAAGTTAAGCACGAAGCCAAGACCCATACCCAAGTCATGCGCTGGCTGAAATATAATCTTGATAAGTTTCCGCCATCATTTCTCATCGAAACAAAGGTTGTCAGGCCGGGACAGAAAAACTTTCTGTACTCTGAACTGTCTGAGAAGGAACGCCGGCTGCTGAAACAGGCCAAGGATCGGTTTATCTTGGCAACAAACTCAGATTATGATAGGCTCGGAACCATCTGCGACGGCTATTGCCTGCGCGGTGGAGGTTTTGTCTTCCTGCACTGGTGCGAACCGAAAAACAAGGATATCTATGTTTTGGACATCAATGTCTTGCTTGGAGAGATAGAAGCCGGAAAAAAATCATTAACTAAAGACCGCGCGCAAGTTCTTGCGGCGGTCGTGGGGGAACTAAAATGATATGGATTTTATCGATGAAAATATCTATGGAGTAATAGCCTTAGTAGTAATTATATTACTTGTTGGTGCTATTATGGTGCAGAACTACTAGCGGTAGCATCTAGTTTTAGTTTAGCAATTATTTTTAATGTTTCTTTGGTTAGTATTTTTGCCTTAACTAATTCTATTAAAAAGTCTTTTTTGTCTTGAGCGCTACCACCTTCTTCATCGATTTGGTCTAGTCTTGATAAGGTATAACGTGCTCTAATATCATTAGAATCAGTTTTAGATAATGCCTCAACCGTGGCATTATTTTTTTTGATTGTCTGTATTTGTGTTAGCATTTCTTTATTAAGTTCAGATCCAATACTATTTAAATAACTTTTCTTTTCTTCAGCAGTGCTAAGTTTATTAAGTTCCTTAACAACTTCTCTGGCTCTATCTTTTTGGGTCAAAGATACGTTAGTGGATATTTCAGTTATATCAGTCTTCAGCTTACGTTGAACTTCAGCTTCAGGGGAATAATATGGCGCTGCCTCTCTAGCGAATGATCGAGTTAATGGAGTTTTAGTTAAACCACCAAAGGTAGTTTGTGATAGTGACTTTTCCTTAGCTCCTTTACCTCCGGTAACTGTTTGATAAATAGTTTCTAGCGAATCTTTGACATCCTTGGGCAATCCACCAAGAGATTCAATATAAAAGTTAAGTTTAGCTGGTGATATTCCGCCAACCTTATTGCCATCCTTATCTTTATATGTAAATTTTTCTCCTAATATTTTTAATATTTCTGGTGTAGTTTCCTTAAACTGCATGTAAGGAGATGCCTTGGTTCTACTTTCAGGCACAATAGACGTTCCGAAATATGGTTGCTTATTCGATATCTCGCCGGCCGCAATAGTTCCCACTGGACCGAACTTAGATATTTGTGAGGCAATCCAATTTCCCTGATTACCATAAGAGGCAAACTCTACTGGAGAGGCAGCACCAACCGTATCGGCAATCATTTTAGATACTTTTCTAGGATCAACACCATCAAGTTTGTCTAAGAAATATCCGATCGGACCAGATACCAACGCCTGACCTTCACCTTTAGGGACGGTAATCATCTGTGGCACAGTGATTTCTTCTCCAGTATTTTCATCCCTAGCCTTTGTTTCTCCAGTAATAATCACCCAATATTTATCTTTAATCTTTTGTGAAATGTTCTTATAAGAATCAAAGCGACTATTATATTGGTGTAATAACATAGTCGGATAGACCGAAGTAAATAACTGCATACGTGCAAACATCTCTGGATTCTTAGCCACGGCCGCACCCATATTAGCAAAACCCTGAAGTCTAGCGTTTAAAAATGGGATAGCACGATTAAGCGGGCGCATCCAACTTCCCATCTTGGCAAAGTCAATTGTTGCATCACGAGAGGCTAAAGCTGCGTCTTGAGGAGTTAATCCTTTAGCCAATGCTTCTTTAAAGACATTTAAACGAGTATTTTGTTCTAGTGAACTGTTAATCTTCTCAACTAAATTCAAAGGATTAACATCTGATAGTTGAGTAACTATTCCTCTATCTTTCAAATTCTTTAACATGGCGGTCTGACCCTCGCTAAAGATACTAGACCCATAACCACCGCTTTCCTTATATAATTTAAGGATGTCTTCCCTAGTCATCTTACTGATATCCTTCGGTACGGCTCCAAATTGTTTGGCCATATCATCAATAAAGCCCTGTGCCGTTACGGCAGCAGTCTGTTTATCACGGAATAAGTTGGGCAGTGAAAATGAAAGATTATACTGTGTCGTCCAGCGTTTTAGTAAATTACCAGGAGCCACAGCCATGTTAAATAACTTAGGCATGACCGGAGTATCAAGATTCTTAATCGCTACCGCCAAGTCTTGTGGCACTACCCAAGTTTCCTTAATGCCATCGCGGAAGAGGTTGATGGTTTGTTCTTTGCCGCTATTTTTTATTGCCGATAATGATTTTATCTCATCCCAAATAGATGACATTGTCGCTTTTTTGGATTCAAGATTGCTCAAAACAATATCCAATTTTTTATTAGCGTCATTGATTAATCGGTCATTTGATGCAATGTCAAATTTTTGACTAAGTATCCTGCCATTTAATCCATAAGCGGAATTATTTTTAGTGCCAAATTTTACCAGATCATAAAAATTTTCTAATGTAGATTTATTTTTATCCACCGTGTATTTAGAAACAATGTCTTCTATTTTAGGCATTACTTCTGGATCTACATTCACACTGGTAGCAAAAGACTTACCGTCAGAGAAATTTTTAACCGCATTAAATACTGGTTGAGTATCTTTAGTAGCCATTTTTACTGCCGGAACACTTCTGCCTGGCTGGTATTTGGCTAATAATTCATCGACAATATCCTGGCGACCGCTGGTTACTATCGCGTTCAAATCTTCAGCAAAAGGAGTGCCGGCAATTGACGGCGGAAAAGTTATCTTGCCATTACGCGCTATGCCTTTCTGGAAATCATCAACAAATTTAACTTTAGCAGCATCTGATATTCCTTTGCTTTTGTTAACATACTCTACAACCGCATCAAAAGTATCAGGAGAGATATGCTCTAACACTTTTTTTCCCTCTGCCTTTAAACTCCTACCAGTAGTGACAGAAAAAGCGTGATCAACTTCATTTTTTATTTCACTGAATAATTCTGTATCTCTTTGCAGGTCTGGCTTAGCCAAAAAATCGTCAATCATCTGCCTGATTCTAGTATTGGCTTTATTTATTTTTGAATTTAATCCGCCAGTAGTATCTTTAATATTCGATACACTGTTCTTAATCGTCTGCAGTTCATCCTTTAACGCACCAAATTCTTCAAATAACGCTTGACGCGCCTTAACTCTTTCGGCTGTTTGTAGCGGTTTCATCCCCGGTATCACATTATACTTTTCCTGTGCGCGCACCAAATTATTAAGTAGTTTGTTCTTTTCTACTACCCGTGAGGCAATTTGAGTTCGCAAGGCTATGGCATCAATTGGGTCTTGAATATTCCCAAGTGACCCAACAGCCTTCATGATGTCAGTTTTTGGTACGTTAAGAGAGGCAGACATGGCGTTAAACACCTGTTCTTCAACATCAGTGATAACATTATGAGGAATATAGTTAGGATGTGCCTTATTTAAGACGTCTACTGTAGCTTGACTAATAAGACCAGCATCAACACGAGCCTTAAGCCAGTCCTGATGGTAGTCATTGATGATCTGACGCGCTTGGTTAAGTCTAGACATCTTTTCCGGACCAGCTTCTTGCGCTAATTGTCGTAAATTATCGACTAATTGTTGAGTCGTAGCACCGCCAGCCGTCTTCTGACCCAGTTTTGACCGTTCTATAAGGTCTAAATTGGTAATAAATGCCTTATAGTCTGGTTGAATGTCCTTAAATTGGTCTAATTTATCCATTAATCCGGTTATTTTTGTTTCAGCAGTATTGTCAGAAATTGAATCTAGGACACGTACATTGTTATAAATCTTTTCATCCTGCTTGATCTGACCACCACCCTTAGTGGATAATATCCTGTCTTGAATACGTTTAAAAGCAGAGTATCTATCAACAAACTTAGTCTTTAACCTCTGGACATCCTGTACTGTTTGTAAAACATCCTGCGCTGCACGCTGTTTAAGTGTGGGCTTTAATCCTCCAGCTAAGTTAGTCACTTTTTCTACAGCAGTATTTCCAACTAATCCGCTTTCGGTAGGTTTAGCGGCTTTCTCAACTCCAGCCATAAACTTGACTCCAGCTTCCTTAACTATAGGCGCTGCAGTTTTTAATCCCGCCACCAAACCTATGCTACCAGCAGTTAAGCCAGCACCAACTCCGGCACCAATCAATCCTTGTTTTAAAATATCATTGACACTGGCGTCAGCATTATTAGCTCCTTCTGCCAATGCAAAAAAGGCACCAGCTTCTCCCGCTGCTTTGGTGGTTGGTGCAATGAACTTATTGAATAATTTTGCCGCATTACCATATTTCCTTACTGATTCTGCTTCAGATAACCCCTTGGATATATTAACTACTTCTTTAATATTTCTAACTTGTGAAGGACTAATGTATTTAGTCGGAAGATATGGCTTATAACCTGTTGAAGCTAGAAGCGCTAACTCTCCAGCCGACATTAATATTTGTTTGGTAGTTGGCGCTTCAGCGATTAATTGCTTGAGTTCGCCAGACGGATCATAATTTCTATTGCTCACCGCTAAATCAGCAAACTTCTGTTTCTGCTCTGTTGTTTTAGCCGTATTAAATCCTTTAATTATCTCGCTATTTAATAATGTCCGATTCTTTTCGGCATTAGTCATGGCTGCCGTAACTTGAGGCATGGCTAATCCAGTGCCTACTGCCTTAGCTAAGGTAGCACCAGGTACAACATTGGCTACAGCTAATGATTTTTCCTTAATTGTTTTCTTTTTATCTACTGCTGACTTATAAAGATTAATTGCATCACTGGCACCTTTGGCAAAATTCAAACCACCAGGAGTAATCCCCTGCATCTTTACTAGCAAATCACCTACCCGTTTAAATGTATCAAGTAGTGCCATAGTAATTCAATTATTAATTCGCACCAGTTATAGCATCAATTATAGATTGAGTATCATCAGTTGCTGGATTACCCGCACTAAATGTTCCTAATGTTGCACCCTTTGGTAATTCTGGAATTTCTTTGTTATCTGTCGTAGAGAATATAACATTTTTGTTTGATTTAGAATCAAATCTGATATATCCTGCTTGTTTTCCATCAACATAATATGGGGTTTGACTATAGCTAGGCATTGTTACGCTGACATTAGTTCCACTACCACCACTCTTGCCAACAGGCGTAGCTGATTTCCATAATGTTTTGCCAGTATTTTTATCAATACCATATTGATAACCAGCGTTATCTGTAGCGATATTAATATCGCCCTGAGATAATCCAGTCAAAGTATAAACCTGACCAGTCCCAGGATCAGTTATAGTTTCTGTTTTACCAGCCGGAATCTTGGCCATTAAACTAACTAAATCAGAACCCTTAAATATTCCCTCATCGGCTGCCAATCCCTTGTAATCCACTCCACCGATATTAACTGTTTGTCCCGTAGGAATTTTAAGTTGAAGTCCTGCAATATTTATTTGATTTTCTGTCTGTTGGTTCTCGGCGTTAATTGCCCAATCAGCCTTCTTCAGCATGATCTGCAGGTCTCTGTCATCCAACTTAGCCAGTGCATCATCAGCGCGTTTCATAGCCTCATAGTTGCCAGAGTCAATATAGTCCTGCTTCTGCTTACTGATTTCGTCCTTCTTATCCTGGATATTAGCCTGGACTGAGTTCATGAAGGCTAAATTAGCCGTGCTCATATTAAAGCCGGCAGTTTGGCCACCTATGCCCTTGGTGGCGTTTATCTGCTGTTCACCGACGGTATTGGCACGATTCATCTTCTGGCCAAAGATAGACTCCGCAGCCGAAGCCCTGGCGGCTCTGGCAGCAGCCAGTTCATCGGCAATGGACTGCCTGTTCTGGGCCGTGGAGAGGCCAATCTGGTCTATGGCTGTCTGAGCTGGAGTTTTAACTTCGGTTCCCGTACCACTTCCTGGAGCTGGCGCCGAAGGAGCATAACCCATCCAAGCCATCCTTTGTTCTGGTGTGGCTGAGTTAAATGCTTCTTCGGTCTGACCATAAGTATAGCCAGGATTAGCCTGAGCGAACGCATTTATTTCTTCGTAAGTTTTAGCCATATTGTATTATTTAATTTCTACACTGTCCTCCAATCTCTTGAAGGACAGAAAGAGATTAATTAAGGGTTATCGTGTTTGATTAAGAATTGAGTTGGTGATATTGGAAATCCAATTTTTCTAGACTGACTTCCAGATGAAGTTTGAATTGCTCCAGGTGTATCTGAAAGATAATAAGTTGAACCTAATAATAATCCCGATAAACTGTCTGAAACTCCAGACACATCAATATAACCGAGAGTTGATGTTGCTATATTTTCATTAGCAAATCCTATAAAAGCATTAGCAAAAACATTATCAGTTGTAGCATTTGAACGATATACTCCACCATCAAAAGTTTCAACCTGAGTTATAGTCATTGAAAGGTCATAGGTAGCATTATCTGTCCAAGTAGAACCAGAATTAGCTGATTGAGCCATATTTCCTCCAGTGTATTGATTTGACATATATCTTACACCAGAAGAACCTCCAGTGCATCCAGTTGATCTAACAATAATTGCATATAAAGTACTAGAAGTTGTGGTAGCATTTAAGGTGAATAATTTGCTCTGTTCATTCCATACAAGAGATTCTGTATCTGAAGTAAATAAATCATCTCCAGTTGGTAATCCAGCAGAAGTTGCTCTTAATGACACCACAACACTACAACTATTAGGACTACTAGGAGGACTAAAATAAACAAGAACCGATGGAATCTTTGTTCCATAAGCTGTGGTCATAAATGTTTGAGATCCCCAAACGGTTGTGGGACTAAATATTAAACTATTATCTGTCCCAGTAATAGAGACAAGAGTAGATGTGGCATCAGTTGAACTTCCGACAAATACAACTGCTTGTCCCTTAGTTAATGTTTCTCCAGCTACTAATTTTATTGAGTTTTTATAATTTCCATAAGTTGGTGAATTAAAGACTGTATTTCCTAAGGTAGTTGTTGATATAAGATTATTAGTTCCACTCCAAGTGTTGTTATTAGCGTAGTCAATACCAATACCATTTGAACCATTGGATAATCCTGTGGTTGTCTTTTGGTAATAAGCACCATTATCGTCGAAGGCACCACCGAGAGTTGTTGAGGCGTTGATACCGACTTTCTCTGGTGAAGAACCGTCAACTGATAATCCACGAGTAGTTGAGACATTCACAGAAGTAAAGCCACCGGCACCGACTGTATCAACATAATATTTGGTGGCGAATTGGCCGTTAGAAGATGGTAATGCCGTTGAAGAAGAAACAACAGGAAATATATTAAAAGTTTTTGCGCCAGTCACTGTTTGGGTATAACCCAAATTCATATAAACGCTCTGCAGATATTGGTCATCATCAGTGATAATGAATCTGGCGCCAGAGTTATGGCGCTTATAATTGGAGGTAGAAGTAGTCAGACCAGTATAATCATAGCCCCAATTAACTCCGCCTAATTGATAGTAAGTTGTATAATCCGTGCTTGAACTCCACGAAATGATTTCTTCATTAGATGTTCCTTGGTCAATTTTACCGAAAGCAATAGTGCCAATTTCTGCCATTGTCCAGCGATGACCGTCAGGAGTAATAATTGGGTCGATATTAAGCGTTGACCCGGTTCTTGATGCACCAGCGACTAATGACTGACGTATTTTTATGTCAATGCCACTAGGCCGCATAGGAGCCGATCCGAGTTGTCCGCCAATATTAAAAACTTGACCGGGAAATATCAGGTCAGGATTAGCGATATTATTATCCGCCGCAATCTGTTGATAGGTAGTACCATTATCCTTGGCTATCTGGGATAAGGTATCTCCTGACTTTACTATGACTGTGTAAGCCGAGACGCTTCCTGCCACCAGCAATGCCGATATGACTGGTAAGATTAGATTTTTTAGTTTCATATTATTGATTACTATTAATTATTCTATTCTGGTCAACGAAGTGTAGTGTGGGATTAGTGCCGATATTGATTACTGCCCAATAGACTTCGTAGTCAGGTTGGGTTTCCTCATCGTATAAAGTCTCAATCTTTATCTTATATTTATTGCTCCTATTCTCATCAAAATGAATTGGTACCGAGAAGGCATAGGAATCTCTGATGTCAGCATTGACTGCTCCCAGTGCCACTGTACCCAAGACCTCTGTTCCCAAGGCACTTATCTTTTGAGAGGTAACATATTTAGGGTTATTCCACTCTAGTATCTGGCTCTTCTCGCCATCAACGCCGAAGGCACCGTAATAAACAGTAATCTTAATCTTAGTATAAGCAGCGATTAAGCCCTCGACATACAGCAAATTAAAGCTCTTATCCTTGGCTGGCTCGGCAAAATTAAAGGCTTTAGAGACCCAGACGTGCTGGATAGGAGCTCCGGCTGCTGATTTTTGTATGCCCAGTTTATAGACATTCTGATCATAGGGCGTGCCGATGTACATCTCGCGATTCATAAAAGCCATATCTAGTATCGGCTCATCATCAACAGAGAAGTCCTGAGTATTAGTATAATAAGTAATGGTCTTCCTGTCGCCGTTATTATCTAGGGCGCCAATCTTAATAGCGCGCTTATTAGGGTAATAGGCCACCGTAGCCAGTTCAAAGTCCCAATCAGACAATGTCGGTAGGATAACGCTAGTCAAAGAACTGATTTGAATATCATCGCCATTAATAAGTTTGGATAGGTTCTTCAAGCCCTCGAAATTAGTAGCGAAGAATGAGTCTCTGTTCAATGATGTAGCCGCCTTAAAATTGGTCGCACCAGCATCTTCAGCGTCAGACAGCGTATCAAATGTTTCCCGTACGGTGGCATCGCTATTGATTGTCCGGCCATACTTAATGATGGCGTTCTCTTTGTGAACTATAATGCTATCCTGACCATAAGCAACTAGCGCTCGATTCTTACCGCCGCCATCTAGAATTCTAGTCGTACCAAAGTCAGCCACGCCAGCAGTCACTGTAGTAAAATCAAAGACATCACCAGTGACGGAATAAACTATCTCACTACCGCCATTAGGTAATCCAGAAATGAATAATTTACCTTGAGTTACTAATAGAATATTACCCTTATCTAGTCCGGAATGAGTAGTAACGTCACATTTCTGTGCCACGCCAGTTCCTGCAGCAGGTGCTTGAACAGTAGGGTCGGGAGTGACACCAGTCAAAGTTTTGGAAGTTATGCCAGTGTAGGCATAGGAAGTGCCATCAATAATTATATCACCAGTGGCCGTAAATCCTTGCGCTACGGCGTCATCTTCTAAGACTATGCTATTAGCCGTTACGCTGACTACAGAACTCACGGCTCCGTTCCAAGTGCTGATATTGCAGATGCCATCGCAGAATATAAGGACATTGATAAGTGATCCAGCATTACCATTGGCTATGGCAAAACCCATAAGTTTGCCTGTCGTTAGGCTGGCAACCAAAGTTTCCCATTTACCTCCTTCGTAAGCGGTGCTATTAGGATTAAGCCATTGCAAAGTGGCCGTAGCACCATCATCAATGACACGCATCATTATCTTTTCTTGAGTGCCAAAAGCCTTTTTGAACGTAAAAAGCCTGGTGACTTGTCCGCCACCGGCTATTTCTTGCCCAACGATGCCATAACCCTCTTTAGTTTGAATCATTCCAGCGAGCGAGAAATCAATGTTCCTCACTTCTGTGGCATTTTTATCAGCTATTTTGTCCTCTGGCGTATTGGTTATTAAACCGCCAAGTGAGAGGAGATTTTTAAACTCTGCAGAAATATGATTATAATTAATTCATTGGCCAAAAAGTCGGTGGTCTTATCTTTACCTTTCTAATCTCTCTACGTATTGGTTTAGCTACACTGTCCAGACCTAACTTAGTTAGTTCTGACTTGTATCTATTGCCAGTTATCGATACTTGGTTATTACCATCCTCGCCAATAGACTGCCAGAATAAGCGTTTCATGGCACCTAAAGTCACCAAATCCTTGAAACGATTGGGTAAAAGTATCTTATAATTGGAGTCGGCGATGACCTCATTAACGAAAGTTGAACCATTAAGACCTAAGAAAGTCGAATAATATCTCATGGTAAAGGCTGTGGCAATAGCCTGCGCTCCAATGGAATTAATGGCTAATTTCATGACGCCATCCTCCCAATATCCAGTATAATAGTTCTGCCTCCATCCGACTCTATCCTTGGAGAAGAACTCATCCGGTTCCAGCCACTCATATTCTATGCCGTAATCATCGTCATCATAGTAAATATCAGCAATCTTTTTGAAGTCATTGTCAGCAATCAAGGTAGCAATATTATAAACAGTGCCATCAGGTATGGCAGAAATGGCTAATTTTCGTATAGCCGTTTCAATATCATAGACAGTATTGATATTCCTGACTTCATTGTTTATGGCTTCTAAGCGCTTGGCCTCATCAGGACAGCGATTACCCATTTCCGATTGTATGTTAGCATCAACTTCAGCCCAAGTTAATAGTTGTGACATAATTGTGTTATTAGTAGTGGCTCCGACTACTGTCGGAGACACTGTAATACCATAATTTCTAACCGCTGGGCATAGCCCCAATTACCTAGTTGAGACATTTAAGGTTTGTTTACTGATTGTTTCTCTTTTTTAAGTAATTACGCGGTGTTATAACGAAATATGCCGAGGAGTATATCGAGGATTACATCGATATATTTCCCAAGTCTTACTACATTATAACATTTTAAGCAATAGCTGTAAATTTTTATCTATCTACCCCGCTCAACTCACCAACCCCAGGGACAATGGCGAAGTCACTAAAGACCTACGTCGAGCAGGGGTAGGCAGAAAACAATTTCTGCCCTCTCAAAATTATTCTCCTGTCACTACTTCATCGGCTTCTTCACTTTCATCAGTGTCATCAGTGACTTCTTCGGCTTCTTCTACTGTCGGCACACCACCCTCTGGCGGAATACCAGTCTCTTCAGGCGTTAAAATTTCATCCATAATTATTTGTTATTTATTAGTTCCTAATAGTCTAGAACCTAAATTGTAAGTAGAATTTAAATACTTAGTCAATTCTCCAGCACCAAGTCCGATAATAGTCACTGCCCAGACTGGTAATCCAAAGTCTCCGATGACTAAGATAATTTGATTCAAAATTACTACCGCACACATAGCTAATGTTCTCCATAACAGAGAAAGTAGGCGTTTTTTTAATGTTTCATTCATAGACTTATATTTAGTTATTAAGGCTTATCTGGAGTAAAAAATACTTGAGCATTTTCTATGTCGATTATAGATCTTGGACTACCAACTGGTATTGCATCTAGAGGCTCTTGAGCGACTGTAATTATTGTCTTGTCTCCGTTATTCCACCTATCTTGAATCTCATTAAACACATCCATAGATGGATAAGACAATTTCTCTCCATTAAAGATGAAGTAAACCGTATTATCCAAGTCGCCTTTCACATTCTTAGCTATCATCGTGTTAATAATGTATTTAGCGTCATCTGCTATTACATCATCTTTTCTCTCAATCCAAATCCTTTTGCAATAACCAAAGTCATAATCCCAAGCAAACTTTATAAACTTATTATACTCGTAATCATCATATCCCTCAATAAATCTGCCGTCTTCATACTCGAATACTTGAAGCCAATGAGTGTCTTGCGAACCTGGTATTTTAGTCACAATGCCGTGCGAGCTATAACTTGAATCGTTCGGATTGACTGATACCGCTAAAACATAATTTCTAAGATTGTCCTTTATTAGATTAGCTTTCCAACTAGCACCAGACATATCTTGAACAAACCAAGCACCAATTCTTTTTATTATCCTAGACATATAAGAACCAGAGAATAGCCAATCGTGATGAAATACCCAATATCTTGTTCTAGTCAATCCCTCATTAAGAAATTCACTTGTCATCGGTTTAGGCTTAGCCCAATCAAACCAAGAATTGCAGGTGCTTATATTTAATAGAGAGTTTCTTATCCACCCCTTAGTCCTAAATATCTCGCAGGCATAATGAGGTGAACCTCCTTGCTGTGAACCTCCAGAAAGTATGAACGGAAATCTCTTAGAAATTGTATCTAAACAACCAGGATAGACTCTTTTTATATATGTTCCGAATGCCTTAGCTGTTCCATAGCAGAAGCAACCCATTGAATCAAATCTGCCAGGGACGCTTTGAGGCTCGAAGTCTAGAAGATAATTTCTTTGGCCGTGACCATTAGGAAAAATATCCTCACCCTGCATCCTAGTGGCACTCATAAGACCATCACCATGTTGCCAGTGTCTTCTTTTACCTAGTTTTTTAATATGACCAGGCTTAAAACCGTAATTTTTCTTAGGCATATTACTTTATTAAGTTATTGAATCCGAATATTATTAATGCTCCTGTGGCTAAAGCGGTGAATACAGCAGTAATAGTCTGTCTAGTGAAAGACCAGACAACATCTTTAATTCGACTGCGATTATCTTTTCTTTCAGTAATCATTTCGTTTAATGGATAACAAACATCTTCTTTCCAGACTTTCAACTCCTTAACGCTGCCGTTAGTCTTAGTCGTCTGTTCGATGATATGGTCAAGCCTCTGGCCGAATTTATCCTCCCAGCCCTCGACTCTGGTTATTAGAACATCAACCTTAGTCTCCATAGTGGCTTGCTTGTCTTTTAAATCCATATAAAGTTTGCTTAATGTTCGAGATGTGTCTGGTGCTAATTCCTCCGACATAAATTTATTTTATTAATTACTAGCACAACTACAAATACCTGAACTGTCTAAAGCACTTGTACAATGTCCGATTTCTGTATGGTCTCCACCGGTCAGATAACAAAGCCCGTGACCAGCGTAAGATGCACCAGAATTTATATGTACCTCGCTAGCGAAGAAAACCTTATCGCTAAATAAAGTCCAACCAGTTTGCACGACAAAAGCGTAAGCTTCAGCAACTGTATTTAACGCCTGCAGAGCAGTCCCTCCAGCATTGTCTGAAAAGAAGATACCACCGATACCACCATTATGACCAACTCCGGCAACACCAACCGACCCAGTTTTATCACCAACACCGACAGTTCCAACATTTTTAGCCACATCATTATCTGAATCTGTTGAACTGGCATAACCAAAACTACTAAAATAGATATTACCTAATGCAGAATCATCATAGAGTCCTCCAGACTTGAAATAATTTTCGAAATAAAAAGCTCTAGTAGTACTCGAATTATTCTCAACTATGCCATTCATTACTGACAAGCGAGCATCTGGAGTTGTGTCGTTGATTCCTACAAACTTAGAAAGATAATTATAAGTTAAACCTGTCTTTCCATCGCTGTAAGAGTAAGAGATTGGTGTGACAGTATTTCCAGAAGTCCAATCATTGTCATTATCATAGTAAACTTGTGGTGAAAGATAACTGCATGTGGTAAGAGTCACATCAACATAATAATCAAAGTTTCTAGTTCCGTCTTTCTTTAAAAGTCTCCAGCCTTCAGTTGCTTGTCCGGGATAAAGTGAATCATAGCAAGACAAATACATCCCAACTCGATATTTTCCGTTAGCCGATGAAGCAGTAGCTTGACCGTGCTGGTAAGAGTAACTTGTATAAGGTGAATAGACCCGTGTGCCATTAACAGTTCTGTAGGTATAGACATAATACTCGTGAGTCACGTCATCTGGTCCATAGGCATATGCAGCGTTGTAATTTATTCCCACAGTAGTAATTCTTCCGATTCCTTGAGTATAAGTAATTGCCGTAGTACTACCGAATAAAATATCCCCGTCAATTGTCAACTTATTATTAGTGTCCCAAATGAATTTATCTGTACCCGAAGCGTCACCACCAACATTGTATTGGACTGAACCCTCTGAACCAAAAGCGGTGGTGCTTGAAGCTGTCGGCCAAGTTGTTCGTTTCGTTCCACCTAAAGTGATACCATCCGAAGCCACTAAATTACTGAAAGTTGCGGTTGAGGTTGAATCAAGCCATTGGTCGAACGGATTGCCACTAGCGATTGATTGCTGGGTCAACCAGTAGTCGGCTGAAGTTGTCGCAAAGAAGTACCCTTTATCTAGGGTATCAAGATAAGTTTTTGTCCGTGCGTCTGTATAATATAAATTGTTTGAGCCTTCATCTAGGCCATCAGTAGTTGTCGCATACCAAGAAGAAGCGGATAGATACCCAGCCAAGGCATGATTGCCCCAACCATAAGCGGTTACTGCGTTATTAAGAATCGTAGCTAAACTTGATGAAGCCCAGATACCAGTCGCCCAGTTGCCCCAATTCCAAGCTGTGTCCCAGTTGGTTGAAGAAGCAATCCCCGAAGCAAACGAGGCCGAGAATACAGGGTCAGATTCAGTCACCACATAATCAAGTGAGGTTGAGGCCGCCATAAATATCGGGTCGGATTCGGTGGTTAAATAAGAACCAATCGGTTGATATGCCAAGGAAGTTGAAGCGGCCATAAATACAGGATCACTTTCTGTTTGAATCGCAGTATTTGCTTTATTGAGTAGAGTTGCCAGTGTAGAAGAAGCCCAAATATCTACCCAGACGCGCGCTTGAGTATAGAATTTATTATTAGTTCCTTCGGTTAAAGCGTCCGAGGTTGTGCCATGTCTAAGAATTGTCGTTGAAGAAACAGAATAAATTGGATCACTTTCAGTAAACGAAGTGAGATAACCTTTAGTCCCTCCCCAAACATCAGCACTGGTCGTTGACCAAAAATTATTTTGTATTTTCCAGTAGTCGGCCGAAGTAGTAGAAAATCCAATACCCATATTTGCATAGGTTTGATTCCATTGAGTTGAGTTTCCGCCCGTGGCCGTTACTGTTCCGATGACATTTAAATCGGAATGAACATTGATTGGCGAGAAACCAATCAAGTCGGATGTTTGTAGATATTTACCATCTTGCACCGAAACATTACTAGTGAAAGTCGAGGTGGCGAGTCCTTTCCATGTGGTATAAACTGGGTCGGTTTCAGTATCAATTCCACCTCCTTCACCAGAAATACAAGAACCCCCTGTCGAGGTAGCAAAGCAATCAGCTACTACCGTACCAACGACCATCAGCG
>Ga0172381_10000507_pt1 | contig 46785 bp, 41 predicted proteins | sample Leawel6488metaG_FD_119754 | JGI IMG/M metagenome (GOLD analysis project Ga0172381, IMG submission 119754) | Leachate microbial communities from a municipal landfill in Southern Ontario, Canada - Leachate well 64-88 metaG | ecosystem: Engineered > Solid waste > Landfill > Unclassified | place... | reverse complement strand
TATCCTTTATACGAGTGCATGTGTACACGAGAGACGTTGCGCCACTTGATATTTTTTCTCCAATGATATATTTGCTTAGCAAATTATTAGGAACAAGATCAATATTATCCATGATATGATAGATAACATTGATCCTGCTTAAATGTATTAATCATTTTTGTTATTGGTTGTATCTCAGAATCGTATAATTACTTTAAAGCCCAGACTTTAAAGTAATTATTGTTAGATCATTCGTTTAGAAGAATGATGCAAAGAAGCTCTTGTATACCAAGAACCCAAGAACGAATATGGCTGCAGCAAGAAGAAGATAATTGAATGTGATGATACTGCCAAATTTCTCAGCAGATAGGGTTCCCTTCTTGAGCTGGTACATGTAGACTGAAAGAACAATGAGATACACAACAATTGCGAATAATAGAAGCATGGCAATGTAACTATAAATGTCGTTCATTTATATTTGGACAAAATTTTTTCGAAAAATAAATGCCACGAAAGTCGCGAGTAACGTTTCGTCCAGTACCTGAAAAACTATACTGTGGTAACTCTGACGAACTACCTGATGGATATGATAGATTTGGTACCAGACACGAGTGCATGAAAAAGGGTTATGGTGTTGGTATTTATGCACCAGGTTACAAGAGACAAGAGGCAAAGGATAGATCAAGTAAATACAGACGCTTGACTTATCACGAACTTATTGATTTAGCATCCTCTCTTGGTATTGATACAGACAATGATGGTGATAGCATGTCGGAATACGAACTTATTGACGAAATCATAAGAATATTAAGAGCGCTTAAGAAAGTTATATAATTATGTAATCTGCGTTTTGATTTTACGTATGGTATTTATAATGTTACTTGTTGATTTATCAGTAATAAGGTTAATAATATGTATGTTGTCGATGGAAGGATGTTTCTCTGTGATATTCTTAACAATATAATCACCACCTTTTACCCACACATCTGGTTTTACGATTTTTATAATAATATCAAGTTCTTCCTCGCTATCATCATTTGTTTCATTATACATTATTATATAGTCTACATATGGAATTGTTTTCATAAATGCTATTCTGTCTTCATATAGATTTACGGGTCTCTCATTTCCTTTTAACCTTCTTATTTGTTCATCGTTACTGAGACACACCATAAGCTTGTTTCCAATACTCTTAGCATTTTTCAAAAAGTATAGATGACCTATGTGTACAACATCAAAACATCCAGCTGTTAATGTTATTTTATCAGACATTAAGTTGCACAGACAAGAAAGATGTTCATTGTTATATATTATTTTTCTGTTTTCATCCATGTAATGATTAGTAAGACTAAGAATCGTACACGTATCTCTTGGTACTAACTTTCTTTCATCCAGAACAGTGCCCTCTGAGATTACAGTCACCGTACCATCATTACCATATATATAAGCACTTCCATCTATAATAATACTTGTGGTTGCTTCACTATTCGTATATGAAGAGGATATAGTTTCAACCTTTATCTTAGTATTGAATATATCTATATTCGTACCGTTCTCAAAAAAGAAGTAGCTGCTATTTGGTTCTGTCGTTTTAACCGAACTTCCATAACCCGTTATTGGTCTCTTGTATACATCATCTATACGAAGAAGGTCATTCTTATCGCTGAATGTAACATCACTTGAAAATATTTCCATCTCTAATAAGTATGTTTCAGGAGAGAAGCTTCCGATACTGTGAAACTTATACTTTGGTATAAACACGCTGTCATATTCGTTCACAATAAGGATTTCGTCGTGAAGCCTTAGTTTCATACAACCCTGTATAACAAAAACAATAGTATCCTTATTGAAGTGACAATGAAGTGACGTACAAGCCTTGATATTTACCTTTAAAAACCACATTCCAATTTTCTTTGACTCAAACACAAGGTGTTCGTATCCCCACGGCTTCAAACAAATCTTGTTTTTATAATCGACATATTCATTCTCAGTTGTTTTGATGTTAATATGATTATTAGCTACACGTGTATCGTATTCATCTGCATGCAAGACCTTCATTTAACACTTCTCTGAATCATTTAAGTTGAAAAATCGTTTGGCTTTCCGATATCCTTTTGAGAACATGTTTAGTTTCTCTGTATTTGACAATCCAAAGTCAAAAACTCGTAGATCTGATTTATTTTCAATCTCAAGTATAGTATATCTTTTATCATTTCTATATTTATCTATCTTTATGTTTGTAAGTTCGGACATTGGGATATTTATTATACTATATGCATACTCAAGAAACTTGTCCTGATCTTTAATATATCTCTCTTTGTTGTCTATGGTAACAAGACCCATGACCTTTTCATTCTCATCAACATTAATATCAATGGGAAAATTATCAACTATTCCTCCGTCTATGTAATATTTGTCCATATACTTGAACTTTTCAAATATGAATGGCAGATTGGATGACATTCGTACGGCTGTAAGACAGGTCATATCTGGGTTATTATCTGCACTTATATACTCAATCTTTCTATCTGTAACATTATATGTGACGCATACTAGTTTCTTATTATACTTGGTTTTAAGCTCACCAAGTGTTATGAATTTTCCAACCTTATCTATAGTAAGTTTTTCTAATTGTTCTTGAACTGAACCATAACCTATTGCACCTTTTCCATTAACCATTGCTAACACATCAAAAAACTCAAAATTGTCGTGTTTATGGACACACAAGTGTGTTATGAGATCGGTTGGTTTATAACCTATAGCAATAAGGTAGCACATTATTGATCCTATTGATGTACCAACATACTTTGTAACATTATTTAGGTATCCTTGTTCAGATAGATAATCCAATGCTCCAAGCAACAGTATGCCCTTAACTCCACCACCACAAAGGATAAGAGTATCGTATGAGCTCATTTGAAGCCTTGGTCTGCTTTTTAAATTGATTTATTTAAAAAGGAATTGATGTAATATTACAAGAGAATAATGGAATGCAACTATATTTTTAAATCTAGTACCAAAAAAGGTACTAAATGCATAAAGATTCTTGACAAGGATGATGGGAAATATTGCAAACAACATAAGAGATATACCACGAAGGATACCACGAAGGACAACGTCAATGAACAAAAGGGTAAATGTAATTATACTCTAACATCAGGTAAGAATAAAGGTAAGCAATGTTCTCTCAATAAAAAGTTTGGTGATTTTTGTTGGCACCATGCAAAAAAAGCACCTCAGTATAGGTGTACCTTTATAATGAAACAAGGTCTTCATAAGGGGGATCAGTGTAAGAACACTCAGGTTGACAAAAGTGCATATTGTAGTAAACACGCAAAAGTAGTTGAAAATCACAAGGAACCATGCTTATATAAATTTGTATCTGGAAGTAACAAGGGATTTCAATGTAAAGTTACACCAAAGACAGGCGAGTACTGCGGAATACATTCCAAAATAATGGAGAATAGACGGAAAAGAGAAGAGGAGAAGAGGCTCGAGCAGGAACGAAAAAATAACATCATTTCAAAGTCAAGGATCAGTAAAAAATTGTGCCGATTTGTGCATACGATAGGTCCAAGTACTGGTAAGCAATGTGATGTACAACCAATGAATGGTGAATATTGCTCTAAGCATATTCCCAAGGAAATTAAGCACAAGAAGGAATCTGATAAGCTTACAGAGATTGCTCGCAAGAAGTTAAATATAACAATGAAAACAGTTCGAAAGTGGAAAGAAGAGGATTCAAAGACCAATAAGGTCGAAACAAAAGAGTTATCAGAATCACTTGTTGATGCTAAATCGAATGAATATAATAACATACGTACCTTGTGTATACCTCCAAAACCTCATATCAAAGTGTTTGCAGCTCCACCCTTGCCGCAATCTCAAACCAGGAGTGTTCAAGAAAATATACCTAATAAATCGTTAATGATCCCAGTAGATAATTTGAGTGAGCATCAATGTGAGCGCAACAACGATAGTGATGATGAGAAACATGGCAAGTTCAATTCGTATATTTATGAAGAACCATGTTCGTATCCTTTGTCATACGAAAAAGTTCTTGAACAATCACTACCTGCAACAGACTTTGGAATTAAGGAACAAATCAAAATATCTCCCCATCTTTACGTTTCAGTACCTCTTGAACCTCCAAGGAACGAATCGTACAATCTTCATAAATGTCCGTATAGATTTGGGGATGAGATTTGTATGAATAAATGTAGTGGAAAATTATACTGTGAAAAGCACTGTCGCATTACAAAGATCGAACACAGCAATGTATGGTATGCTGGGTACTGTTCTCCTGGTGGATTTTTAATACACATGACTGATCAGTACATGGTTACTGATTGTGAGCCTGGAGGAGATCTTGATGGATATAAGTATGGTAATTTTGTTATAGGAAAATGTATCAATGGTAAAAACGGTACATACTATGAAGAACTAACTAAAGACGAGCTCGAATACGTAACATGGCTTGGATATGGGTATGCTCCAAGGAGTCGTATGATTCTTGCTAGAAACTCCCGCGCCAGACATATTTGTGCGGGATGTGGTCAATTTTGTATTACTGCAACATCAAGATATCCTGATACAATTAGACCAATTTGTTATAATTGTCAAAAAATTGGAAGAAGCCCAAATTCTCATGACGTATTTACAAATCTTGATTACTCTTGGAAATTTCTTGGTAGAATGTGCATATGCTGGAGATGTTGTAGTGAGTGGTTTGATGTTTCGTCTGTACATGGATACACATATGTAAGATCGGATTGTCCAGAGCTCATCAAGGAACCAAGAAAGAAGTGTGCTATCATGGGATGTAGATTTCCTAGAGATAGTCCAAGCGATGGTATATGCCAATTATGTAGATCTGATAAACTTATTCCTGTCGACGATATTCTACGCAGTCCTAGAAACTGGTATTTCTCCGCACGTACAGGTCTCTTGTTCCAAAAGGGTGGTGATGTGTACACTCTTGTTGGTCGAGTTCAAGATTACCCTGATATCAAAGATGGAATAATCCAAAGAAGAATTACGTCTGTTGAAGCAAAACTTATTTCCACTAACCACACACGAGGATGGCGACTAGGTAAGGATACGCTTATTGATGATAGTTACTGGGATTTTGATCCTACAGAGGATAGTGATGAGACTGAAAGAAAGAGAATTATAAAAGATAATAGCGATCCTCGGCTTAGAGACGAGGTACCTCGCGAGAGAGCGGACGGCGTGTGGACAGCGTAATAAATATTAATATTAGAAGTACAGTAACTCCAATACCAATTCCAATAAGCAATTTGTTCGTACTCTTCTTACAATTCGATTGGCATCTCTCTATAGATTCATAGCTATCCTTTGGTATACCATCTTTGTCGTCATATTCAACTAGGTTACACGATGGTAACGCCTCTATACTTCTATCACATACATATGCAATCTTTTTACTCTGACATTCATCCATTGATTTATATCCATCCTTGTATGTAGGTACACATTGTCCAGATATCGTATCATGCAAATAACTCACATCTCCTTTTTTCCATTCATCTCGACATGCATTCTGGTTAGTGTATCTTCCAAATGAATATTCATTACACATACCTGGGCTATCAACAACAAAGTCCCATAGTTTTCCACTTGGTTTACATAGTCCATCTGAACCACATTCATATCTATCTGGACATCTTTCACCATTCTTACACACCTTTGTGCACATATTGTTTGAACATGTATATCCTATTTCATTACAATCCTTTTCCTCTTTACACGATGATATAATGTTGCCGCAATTCTGATTCACTATCAATTTACTGCTCTCAATCTTTGAATGATCAGTCTTTATATCCGTCTGACATATAACCACCTCTCCACATGGTTTAAGACTACTTGCACTGTCAAACCAATATGTATCTTGTTGGGTATCATCCTTAATCGATGAGCTATACATACTTTCACATGGTGTTAAACACTGTATAGGTATATCCTGCGAATGAGCTTCCCAAAACTCTTTTCCAAATATGGCAATTCCAGTTGCCTTCATATTTGCATCTGTAAATATACAGTTACAATGCCTATCCATATAGTCAAATAAATCACTACTTATCTTATTCTTCTCACAGAATGAAACAATCTTATCCTTGCACCCTTTTCCACCATTGTTACAGTAATAATTGAACAGGTGTGTTGCAAATATATTCGGTTTAATCAGGAATCTATCACTATCATATGTTAAAATATATAATCCATTTGGTGTTATCCAAGATTGACCTTGAGTTATTTGCTTGTTTCTGGGCGAACCTGCTATTGGAACTAATAATTGCGACTTGGTCTTATCCAATCTTAAGTTAACATAATCAAGTATCTGTTTCACATCGGATGTTTGACTCTGAAATAATATATTCGAGTTACTGTCAAATACTACGAGTTCACCATCGTTATATAAGTATGCAAGTCCATTAGTTATTCCCTGTTTCACAATATCAAATTCGTTTCTAACATATAAATCACATGAAAATGTATATGTCTGTTGGCATCCGTTTGATGGTATCATATCTCCAACCGTTCCCATACATTTAACATTTAGAAAGTATCGTTCTCTTGGACTTATTGCTGAAACAACATCTGCGTTACTTGTTCCCGATACACATCCAAGGTACTGTAATTGTTGAGATGCTATTGAAGTGGAATAGTAAAATGGAATATATTTTTCTGATACTCCACCATAAGTTATTACTCTATCACCTGTTCCATCATCCATGTTTATAACAATACCATATGCACCTTGATCTGTTAACCTAATAGACACAATCTTCTCTTGAGTATCTGTGGTCTTTATTGAATTGGTGATTGATTTAGTTGGTATCTGATAATACTGAGGATTAGATGCACTTGGAAACGTACCTGAATCTAGTTTGTAACATGCCCACAATGGAGTATCAATAGTGTTATCAATGGTATTATATATCAGATCAGAGTAACTCTTACCCTTATTTGGATCGAATTCAAACGTAGCTAATAAATCTTTAGCAGCATCAATATAGTTTGATGCTATAGGTAAGGTGCATAACCTATTAAATAAATCCTTGTTACTTGGATTACTTGAAAAGTAATCAGGAATCACCTGAGCATTTTTATTATATAATTTTGTACCTATATAGTAGTTTGCGATTCTTGATAAAGGGTCGTTCGTGGTTGGTGGTTGGTTGCCCATCTGATTTATTATTAAAGATTTTTTCTTGTAAATAAATGGTTTGTCCTTGTTTGTTAGCACCACTAGCCGCTTCTGGTGGTCTCCTCGGTGGAATGAGTGCCATGTACAAGAATAAGATTTTTCTTTGGTTGTCAATCATTATATCAATTATAGTTATAATTTGGGCTGTGTATATGCTCTACAAAACAAAGAGCGCGTAAAATGGTAGATGATTATCTCATATATAAATATTTATATATGAGAAAGATGCTTGGAGTGTTTGATGGATGTGAAGCTTTTGCATTCAATACAAAATGTATAGTCTTTTCACTTGTTATGGCAATGCTATATTGGTGGTTCAAACCATCATTATCAACAAATATATTATTGATAATGATGCTGATATTTGCTTTCGGGTGGTATGGCTTATACTACTCATGCACCAAGCTTTCAATACCACATATGGCAATATGGATATCTATATTCTTTGTGTTTTTAGCATATGCCCCTAGGCGAAACATATTTGTGCTATTATTCACGCTATATTTTTCGTACCTATTTATGAGTTGGTTTGATTATAAACTCGATTGTCAGCTTGGAAAACTTGTACCAACTTCATTTCCACTAGGGAAATATATATACCTTCCTTTCAAAGATCCAGAATACAAGGCTAAGTACGCATCTTTATGCGATAAGAGAATCAACCAGATGAATAAGATTGATCGAATAACAATTGCTGTTCTTATTGGAGTTGTGTTTATAGTGGTAATTGGTTACTTGACAAAATCCAAGGTGAGATAACCGTCAGTGTTAAATATCTTCGTATTTTCTTTCGATATCCATGAGAAGTTGGGATGATATTTAGTTAGTGTACCGTAGAATGATTCTCTTTCAAGCTCACCCAAACATGGTTTTGCAAATCCATACGCGAGTGCAAGTGGACATGATAAGTTACCTATAAAGTACTTACAGTTATATATGGCGCATACAAGATCGTCAAATGTTTTTGCATGCCAAAACTCAACTAGATTCTTATACTTAAAATTCTCATACTCTGATTCAACACATGAAACAAATATTACGTTTCTATTGGTTTTCAGTATAGTTTCCCATGGAAAATTATCAATATTTCTTCTTGGTGATCTATGTATCACGATCATATCTTCAAATTTGTTTTTATTAACATTTGTATTTGTATACACAAGCCAAGGTGGATTTATACGTAGATTAAGGTTATAACAATCTTCCAGGTTGGTATACCAATCCATAGTATAACAGTACCTTGAAAATCGCCAATCATTTAGATTAACATAGTCATTGGTGTTAGACTGAGTATACTCATATGCACTATATGGATTCGCATCAACTTCATAACTAGCTATACAAGGTTGCATCATTATGAAATCATATGTATTCTTGTGTGTTATGAAAACATCTTGTGTAAAGGCTCTATTGCTAATAAGCAATTTCCCACGTCGTCCTGTGATTAGAAATTTTATATTAATAACATATAATAAGTGCATCAAATCACCAAGTGCTCCAAAACATGTATATATTATTGGTTTCTCGTTTTTTGAGTTTGACTGAATAATCTGGTTCAGTATAACGATATTTATATTACTGTATGGAGTTGTTGCTAACTTGTCAGATGATAATGATCCTATATCCCCAGATATAGAAGCGTAGTGTAAAAACATATTCTTAACTGTATCATGTACGAGGTTCATTTATACAAATAGAGACACTGTTTAAATTGGATGGTAACAATACTTAAAGATCTATTTCTGAGCGTAAATGAACATTGATACTACGTATGATATTACCAAGACAATAAAGCTCATTGATATGAATGGTAGCCTTGTTAACTTTATTTCAGAGTTTGCAGTATCATCACCAGATCCTTTTTATATTGCTGTTGTAAATCAAAAGATGCTTGATACGCTGGGTGGTAATGATATACCATTTAGACAGCCAGAGAAGGAAGCGTCTGGTACCGTTAAATACGAAAACAATGAACATCTACAACACTATATTGTTCTAAAGGCTGATGGAAATACCAAGGTACATATCAGGGTTAGAACTGTTGAATTACCAATCCAATCCAATAACCCTGTTGCTCAGAATAAAAATGATATTCCAAACGTTTCAAATATAGCTCACCTTATACATACAGATCCTCATTCTCAAACTCAACAACAGACTCCAAAGAAGAGATTCAACATATTTATATTGTTAGGGTTAATCGCACTTGCAGTTGGAGCCATCTTAATCTTCTGGCGAAAACCAAAGAAGACTTCTCAGATACAAGCATCATTGACCTCAGTTCCAACCCCATTAGTATTGCCACCACAAGCACAACAAGCTTCAATCGTACCTCAAACTCCACTTGATCTCTTACCAGTTAGCAAAGTATCTCATATTATCCCCCCTTTACAAATACCTTCCACTCCGATTGCACCTCAAATTCCAAGTTTATTGGATAGAGTAAGAGATCTTAACGTTTAAACTAAAAATGAAATCTTATATTGAATTCAATATAAGATCATTGAAAAATGTCGATCGTATCATTTATTCCGTTGGATAATCTTGTAAAAAAGCATTTTACCGGTGCTCTTTTCGAAACACTATATAAGAAGGAAATAATTCCTTACCTGTTTGCTCCTGATTGGCAACGGGATATTAGAACTGAAGATGGAATTCTAAATAGTATAGTGAATCACTTTAACGATTCGGGATACATCAAAACAAAGGCTAAATTTCATATTCTGTTCTTATGCGGTAAGTTATACGATGAAATATGTAATATGAATATATCAATCCATAAATCACTATGCACAGTTTTTATTAACATTGAGTCTGAATCAGGTGACTTTGCCATACATATATTAAAAATCATGCATAATAGTACGAACACTGTTTTGTTTCTCTTTAGAAACTATCCAATAAGTCCAACGTGTGTATATGATGTGACGATTCTTGAGCTGTTATAATTTTTGTATAATAAATGACTAAGTGTTTCAATATTAAGTGCCCCAGTGATAAGGTTTGTAACCCAGATACTGGTAGATGTGTCCTAAAGAGTGGTAAGATTGGAAAGACTCTATCCAAGTCACCCAAGTCGCCAAAGAAGTTCAAGTGCTCCAGTGATAAGATTTATAACCCAGTTACTGGTAGATGTGTTCTAAAGAGTGGTAAGATTGGAAAGACTCTATCCAAGTCTCCCAAGAAGTCTAAGTCTCCCAAGAAGTCCAAGTGTTTCAATATTAAGTGCCCCAGTGATAAGGTTTGTAACCCAGATACTGGTAGATGTGTCCTAAAGAGTGGTAAGATTGGAAAGACACTGTCCAAGTCACCCAAGTCACCCAAGTCACCCAAGTCACAACGAATACCAAGCATATCAAAGACCATCAATTCCGAGGTTATTATATATGAACGCGGGGTACCATTACATCATAATATAGGTGACGGTGCTATAATGAGACCACATGCTGTAGAAGTATTTAGAATACCATTTAAATCGGGTGGTTCCAATCGATATGTATATTATTGGTGTATTGATAATTGCAGGACTCCTGATAAAGTTATTAGCCAAGTCTTTACAACTCAGAAAAAGGCACTCGACTATAAAAAGGAACATAAATATGAGTTTGATAAGGATGCATATTTGCAAAGAAGTTTCCTATGGACAATCCATAGTTAATCTCTAGATTTAACTTCATTCTCATAATCATCTTCAATACACCTGTTATATAAATGCAAATTCTCCTCTACCTTGTATTGCAGACCAATAAACTTCATTATATCTTCAAGAGACTGAACAATGGTCATGTAATCAGTCTGAATTACAAACTCGTGATTCACTGGGACAATTTTATCCTTCATACGATACTTGAGAATATCTTCAACCATTCTAGCTCTGTCGACATACACAAGATACAGAACCTTGGTGTATGGTGCATTTGTCCTATACGTAGCCAACCTTGTATTTATGTCGTCCGTTTCTCCGAACTTGGGATCAGACGGAGTTTCCTTGAGATTTTGAACAATATAACAACAATTCGAAGTTTTAAACTTGTGGTGGGTTTTACGTTCTTTCAGTCTCTCACATCTCTGGTTAGCCTTGAATACTTCAATCTCACTATTCTTGATTGTATCCTTGATTAACCTGTCTTTCTCCTTGATAGAATTCTCAAGTTCTTCACATTTGGTCTTCCATTCAGAGTCAAGTTCAGCCTGAGACTTTTCTTGTCCTAGAATTACTTTACCAGTAAGAGCTAACTCGTAAATCCATTTAGATACCTGCACGTTAAACTTTGGAGATACCCATTGAGCTATATTAATTGCTATCTGTGGATGAGCCCATGAGTAACGATCATGTGATCCTCGGTTTTCATACATAAAAAGTTCTGCAACGGGTATACCCGTTGCAGAAGAAAACTCATTCAAGAACTCGACTGAGTAAACTCTTCTTGACCAGTCATTGAATTTTTTCCCACCAGCCTGGCATAATTGCGTTACGTTTACTTTTCCATCAGAAGATCTACACTCTATTCTTATATTATTTAATACCAGGCTTGAATCTTTCAATATAAGACATGTATCGTTATCGTTATCCGCCCGTTTCTTTTCATCCACTACCTTAATCTCATCTTTTTTCTCTTCGATTTCCTTGCGTTTCTTTAGATACATAAAGTGACGATGACAGTAACCTTCTTCAGTCGCTTCAGATGTGCATGGTACTCCTTTATTGTTACCGACTCTACCTACATACTTACACGGATTTTTCTTTGATTTTTCCTTCTTATCCATCTTGTTACATTCCATACACCAAAAACCATGCGTGACATAATGATATGAGTGACCAAGTTTATGCCCCCTCTTGCAAATCCAACCAGGTGTATTATCCATTGTGGATTTAGGAATTTCACCTTCAAATGTACCTCCGAATTTAGCAGCAAGCTCTTTATAGTCATTCAAGTTCCTTTTGAACCCGGAACAAAGTTTACACCATAAACCACCTATAACATTACTGTACGATTTATCAAATATGTGACCTTTTTCACATTGCCATGCTTGTCTGCATATATAGTCATGGTTACCAAGAACTCTATCAAGAAGATACTTACCATTAAAAACTTTAGCTGCTTTCTGAAAATCCTCCACCTTTAGATACGGTTTTCGTCTCGAACAATGGGTACATAGGCACATCTCTCTGATTTTTATATTAGTGTAAGAGCGCTTGAAGATTACCTTACATTTGGAGCATTCCCATCCCTCAACTACCATTGTACATGATTTTGGCGTTTCTTCAAGCACATACCGTCCTTTCCTCTCTTCTGCAAGCTTTCTATAATCAGCGAGATCGAGCATTTATACAAACGAATATCTCTTTAAGTATGTTTTCTAACATTTCGCCTAATGACGTGAGAACTAAGATACACGATTCAACTAAAAATGAAAACTTTAACTTAAAGTATATCTTTCTACTATAAAAGACTATGCAAACGCTTCAAGACTTTGTAAAGAACATTCTTTCCAAATACGGTGGTGTCAAGAACCCCGAAGTCCTGGAGAAGGTAACGTCATCCGAAAATTTAGAGATGTATGAACAAGCATTCATAAGCCCTTCCATTGACCCCGACCACTCGTACGAGACATACGAATTTTTGGGGGATGCAGGTATAAATAAGTGTATAGTTTTTCATTTATACCATCGTTTTCCTCAGCTTCAAAAACCACTCGGATACAAGGTACTTGCCAGGCTTAAAATCCTATACGTTTCGAAAAATATATTTCAACATATTGGTGACGAGAAACTTGGGTTCCTTCCTTACATCAAGGTATCTCAAGAGGTTCTTTCTACTCAAAAGTACAAGGTGCTGACTGACGTTCTTGAGGCCTTTATTGCCGTGACTGAGTTGATTTTCGACAAGGAATACAAGGTTGGAATCGGTTACGCCATTATCAATGAGATCGTCTCTAGAATCTTTTCTGAAATAAAAATCGACCTTAAATATGAGTCATTATATGATTCGGTTACCAGGGTAAAGGAGATATTCGAATTCAGAGAATTCAAGGCACAACTAGGTACGTATAAGTATGAATATTCAAGAGATGATACTGGAGTAACATGTAAGGTGGTTTCAAAGGGAAGTATCATTGGTATGGGTAAGGGTCACTCTCAGGGTGCCGCCCAGCATCGAGCTGCTGAGGAAGCATACAAGTTCCTAGTATCCAAGGGGTTCAAGAAACCACTAGCTGAACCATGGGCTAGTCTCGAAAAGGCGTGAATTTAACCAAATATTTATTGTATTTGGTTAAAGAACTGAATGGTGTGTGTGAATATTTAGTTAAAGAACATGGTAGGTGAAACGCGACACCGAGTGTTTAATCTCTATTTTTAACTTCATTCTCATAGTCGTCTTCCACACACCTATTGTATAGGTGTAAGTTTTCTTCTACCTTATGCTCCAGGTTGAGCATCTTTATAATTTCCTCAATTTTCTGTACTATATCCATGGTATCCGACTTGGTTACAAACTCGTGGTTAACAGGCACAATAGAATCCTTCATCGCAATCTTAACATAGTCTTCTACGAACTTATTTTCATGAACGAATACCAGATACATTATCTTTGTATATGGAGCATTTGTTCTATATGTAGCCATCCTAGCATTAATATCATCCGTGATTCCGAACTTATAGTCTGCTGGTATTTCCTTCATATTTTGGGTTATGTAAACGCAGTTACCTGCTTTGTACTTGACATGTGACTTACGTTCCTTTAGTCTTTCACACCTCTGGTTAGCCTTGAATATCTCTGTCTCGCTATCTTTAATTACCTGTTTAATCTCCTTCTTAGATTCAATTAAAAGTTGTTCGGTTTGTTTAAGTTTGCTATTAAGTACTTCAAATTCAGCTTTCATTTCAGGTGAGGCTGTATATGAACCTCGCCTTCTTATAGAAGGAAGAACTTCTGATGTGACCCATTTTTTGAATAATTTAGCTTTGGGTAACTTGGATCTCAGTATTAGAGAGTATAACCCAGATTCATTCACGAGTATAGTTTGTGGATCCATACTGGATCCAGGTTGGTGTCGTATTTCATGACACCACTCATTTAATCGAACTTTATCTTCATCATCTACATGTTTTATGAGAGCATCCCTATTGTTCGAATATCCCAAAATTGTTGCAACATCCTTACCAACAAACCATGGTTCTTCATACGTACCAAGAACCCTTACCTGATTATCATCAAAAGACAGTACCATTTCAAGAATGTTTGTTTTTTCTTTTGCCTTTTCTTGTTTCTTTTCCTTTGATTGTTCCTTCTTAGCATAATATTCTTTCCTGCGTTCAATATAGTTATAATGTGTCATACAATATCCATCTTTATATATTCGGTGCTGACATGTATCACCTTTATCTTTACCCGTTTTAAACTCATATTTACATTTCTTTCTTGCATCCCTTTGTCGCTGGCGGCTACATTTCACACACCAGTAACCATCAACAATATTTTTATAACTTGTTTCAAAAACGTGCTCATCCTCGCATATCCATCCCAATACTCTATCATTAGATCTATGTGGAATATAGTCAAGTGTGTATTTACCTCCATGTTTTTCAGCAAGTTCTTTGTAATGTTCCAAACATAGTTTTGATCTTGAACATACTGAACACCAGTGGTCTCTATATACATCTGCATATTTCTTGTCAAAGATGTGACCTTTACTGCATTTCCAAGCTTGTTCGGCAATTTCACTTGTATTGTTAGGTATATCATCAAGTATGTATTCACCATCATGTTTCTTTGCCATTTCATGATAATCTTCGATAAAAATAATACCTCTAGCACATGGTATACATACACATCTCTTTCTTTGTTTGATGTTAGCATAATTTTTTGAGAATAACGAATTGCACTTTGAACATTTCCATCCTTTAATGTACTCAGAAGTGTGTTCTGGTATAGTATCAAGTACATAGTTTCCTCCGTGTAACAACGCCAAATCCTTGTAGTCTTTTAGATTCATTCCGAGTGGCATTTTAATTAAACAATCATTCCTTTAAGTACATTTATTCAAAGAATGGATGTATGGCTTTCAATGATATTACGATTAATCATCCGATCCCAATCGAACCGATTCACGATTCCTATCGATAATAGGGCCACAACAAGGACATCCAGTTTGATATCTCTTAGCAACCTGATGCCATGCTTGTTTATCATTCCAGGCTAGTTCCTTGACTAGAATTTTATCGACAAATATTTTATATACTCGACCCTTATCACCACATTTCCGAACCCAGTCAATAGCTGAAGCAAGTGTTGATTCTTTTCTATCTACTTGACATGGTGGTAATTGTTTTGATTTATCGAGATACTTGTCACCAACATTTTGTCGACTTTTTATTGTTGCAGTTGGTTTATGAAAACCAACCAGATCTCTAGGCATTTATAATAATTATTGCTGGCTTTTAAGTTGCTTAAAAGAATACACACTTGTATAAACTGAGTAAATGAATACTGGTCAAGGAAGTCATCACAATATTCTTATTGGTGGCAGCAGTAACATTATTGATGGTCATCATAATATTGTAATTGGACCTGATATTGTGGTTTCAGGTGCAAATAACATTGTAATTGGACATGATCATAATGTTGTTGGGAACAATAACATTATTGTAGATTCGACTAAAGGACATTATATAAGAGGCAATAATTATACGATAACAGGCAACCATCCAGAAACTAATCTAAGTTACTCTGATGCACTACAAAACATATCAGAAAGCCTAGGTCTGATACAATATAATATAGTAAAGAGATAGGATTCTTAAAATGAATCAAACTATTTTATATGGTATATTATATAAATGTCAAGGATACGAATGTTGCGTGATCTATTTATCAGATACAAAGCGACTCTTAAGGATCTTGAACCTATTGTTATCAGTGCATTTTACAGTAACAAGATAATCGATGCTATGAAAGCAGGAGACAGAACAAGTGTCTCAATCATGTTTGATAGTGGAAATTACATTGATGATGAAAGAGATATCATTATGAATGCAAGTATATACGGATATCTAAACGTTCTTGAGCGTACTATGTGCGCCTACGAAAATCACCCGACGTTGTGGTTATTTGCAGATAAAGCAGCTGTACATGGTCACCTTGATATTGTTAAATGGGCTCATAAGAATAAGTATAATATATCGTATGATGCTGTTAATAACGCAGCAAGGTACGGTCAGTTTGAAGTTGTAAAGTGGTTGTGTGAAGCTGGCTATGGTGGTACAGAAGATGCTATGGATTTTGCGGCTGAGAATGGATACCTTGAAATTTTAAAAGTACTGCACGCCCATGGTCATAGGTGTACGGAATACGCATCTGTAGAAGCAAGGAGTCACAATCATATGGATGTTGTAGATTGGCTTTTCGATAACGGATTATATTGGTCGTACGCGGTTGATTATTAATTGTAAAAATGAAAATTGTTAATTGATTTGCATTCCAATAAATCGAAATGCAATACTACAAGGTTATCAAAACTACATGTGGAAATATATACAGGGAGTCTCAATGGTTGTGCGATACCTTTGAAACAGCATTGAGACTATCTATAGAGGTTTTAAACTCAGAGACACCTAGCAAGTTTCCATTTTTTGATTTCACATGTAATCCAAGTTTGGACGAGGATAAGATCTTTCAGAATAAAAACGAGGTGATATTCTCACATACGATTACAATAAAGAGAGTACTACGATCTAAGATTGATGTAAATGCATATTATTCAAAAAGGCGAGGATGTACCAAGAATAAAAGTATAGTTGTTCTCACATTAGGAGATGTTAAGAGTGAAGATTTTTCGTTCCTTCATTCCAGATACAAGAAGGTAATTGTTTAAACGTGCGATTATTATTAGTTTATATTGCTAATCAATATAAACTTTGCTACAACTTTTAAACCATCCACGTATCTATATATCTACTACTTCCTTGTACCCAGACAGAATATCACCGTACCATCGTTTATGATTGAATCTTGTTTTGATAAGTTGAGGTTTCAAATACATGTAAACATCCTCGTTCTTTAAAAACCATTCAATGATATCAATATTTTTGCAAATACATGCTTGATCAAACCCAGTTGTAAGTTCTTCTCCAATGAACACCTTATCGTCATCGGTTTCAGTTTCATCATACTGACAATATTTTCTACGTATCATTTCCAGAATATCGAACCTCTGTAACATAACAGCGTGTTTGATATCCTCCAATGATACATGACATTCTTGGATGTTTTTTACCAGATATAAATATATGTTAACATGACCATACTTGAGAGCCGTTTCTGCGGCAAACATGTAACTATTAAAAACACAGTTCTTTATGACATACATATCATTATTCAATATAGCATCATACGCACTGCCATAAACAAACGTACAGATAATGTTGTCATTTATCTGTTTGAATTCGGTACTGATGTCACTTAAGATTTCCATTTTGTATTTCCAACTGGAAAAGACAAAATCATTTTAAATAAATGAGTAAACCGTGCAAACCATGTTTAAGTGATAGGATTTGTAATCCAGAGACTGGTAGGTGTGTTTTGAAAAGTGGTAAGATTGGAAAGACATTAGTTATAAAGTCACCTAAGAAGTCACCTAAGAAGTCACCTAAGAAGTCACCTAAGAAGTCACCTAAGAAGTCACCTAAGGGTAAGTGTGTTGATATCGACTGTCCAATCGATAAGATTTGTAATCCAGAGACTGGTAGATGTGTTTTGAAAAGTGGTAAAATTGGAAGAGATATAGTTGCATTGTCACCCAAGAAGTCACCTAAGAAGTCACCTAAGTCCAAGAGTAAATGTGCTAGTATTAAATGTTCAAGTGATAAGGTATGCAACCCAGATACTGGTAGATGTGTTTTAAAGAGCGGTAATATTGGAAAGATGTTGGTTGCAAAGTCACCCAAACCAAAGAAGTCACCAAAGACTACTCTCAAAAAGAGTATGAAAAAGTCTGTTATAGAACAGATACACAAAGATTATGGTGTTGATATTTCCTTATATCTAACCAAGTATGAAATAATTGATAATTATTGTGGAGAAATTTTAAGGTGGATATTACAGGATTCGCATGGCAAGAAATATATACTAAGAATACAACCAATATTACGCAATGTCGATTATGAAGGTGAATTATCCAATGAAATTAAAATGCAAAAGAAATTTAAGAAAGCTGGAATTCTTGTGCCAGAGATATATTTAGAAGAGTATGATATTGTTTCAGATAATAGAAAATATGAAGCATTCGGAATGGTGATCACAGAATATATCGAGTCAAATTATGAGAATCTCGAACAGTATCTATCAAAGAAACGATCTAAAAAGACAATTGAACAAATAATGTTTTTGATAAAGGATATTATTGAAAAAATGTGCGAAAACGAACTTGTGCATTGGCATTTCACACTTGGTAACATGTACATATCATTGAATAAGAATGGTAGTATAGATAAATTAATGCTAACAGATTTTAGTAATGCGATGCAGGATCAATGTTCAATGGAGTTTGAGGTATCAATGTTACTGATAGATATGTTGAGATTCTGTTATAGAATCTCAAGCGAAAATAAGGATGAAATCGAAGATATCATGGGTGGAATTGTTGGATCTGGCAAAAGGGGTATAGATGCCTATGAAAAGATATACAATAGAGAGAAACAATATTTGTAAATCAAATAACAAACTTAAACTCATTATCACCTGGCCACTTAGGCCAATGAGGTCCACATCCACCGTCACGATATTTATTCGTTCCGTATTTCACATACCTAAATTCTCCATTTACGTACTTACCATCCCATATAGATTTCATAATTAACTTGAATTGCTTGTTAAGTCTTGCAGGCACTTCTATCTTTAAAGTTTCACTATCTGATATCTCATCATACTCAATTTTCTCACAATGATCAAGAATCTTATCGTAAATTTCTCGCATTTCGTCTGCATCTTTTTGTTCTTTACCTGTCAGTTGTCTTGTTTCAAACAAGTTTTTGCACGTGTTTCGATCTGATGAACAGCACATGTATCCACGTCCCATGTTGCACAAATTATCGAGGTCTCTCTCTCGCAGGCATTTATAGCAATGATTCATATTTATTAATAAATATGGATATCTTTAAATACAATATTTATAATAGTGTCTCACAGTCTTCCCTGATCCAAATCCTGTGGAACTTTTGAATACTGGGTACAACAATCGTGCTGCCCCGTCAATTTCATCTATAGGTGGAACATCAAATGGACGCTCTTTCATACCATATTCATCGATAGAGATCCATCCAGGATCAATTCCATGAATGGCAATCTTAACACCAGCATGTGTCATAATCTTTTCTCTTCCAAGACACAACGTCAACATATGTAGTGCAGCTTTTCCCATATTTGTGTGTATATGTCGTGGTGTTTTACGTACGCTAAACAGACCTTCTCTTGCATGTGTATTAATTATGCGTGGACGATTAATAGGTGAATTCTTAAGTAGAAGAAACATTGTTTTTATAATAAGAGCTGGTGCTATAGCGTTAATTCTGAATACAGATTCCATCAATGATTGATTCACATCTATCAATGTTTTATTCCAACAATTGTCACGTCCAGATGGTCCGGATGCCATATCGCCATACCTATTCATATCCTTGTTGTTTGTTGGATACAAGGAATACATTGCGTTATCGCGTAGACCAATTGTTTGTGCTGCAACATTTATGAGAAGATCAATATGATCATCGTTCTCTAGAATCTTATCTCGTATGGATTTCAAAACCTCTTCCAAGTTTGAAACGTTAAGATCCAATTCGAAAAATCGCAGTCTATCACACCACACATTGCTATCTTCATATAGCATAAATAAATCATTAGCTTCCTTGGGTCTCCGAGTTGTTGCATACACCTTTGCACCTGCTCTCAATAGTTTCTTAACAACCTGATGACCCAATTTAGTTCGTCCTCCTGTTACAAATGCTATATATCCAGTTAGATCTCTAGATAGAGTACGCATCTTTCGAAATAGTTCTCCACACTGGAAACAACACATAACATAATCTGCATGTAATGCACGACACATTTTTCCACATCCATAACATACAATACGTCCATCAAATGGTAAGTATGGTCTTACCATGTTTGGAGTTAAGTTACTAATCACGTCTAAATCTATAGAAGTGGATGCCATACCACGTGTCACGGAATTATTACCCTTGTCTTTAGCATAAGTAGTCAACCATCGTAAAAAAAAGTTATTCGATACACCCTTGTCGCAGTGTTCCATTTACATATCCTCACATCACTTTAAATATTAATTAGAACCATAACCTTGGGTTCTTACTTGCCATATTTATAATCCAGTTCGCAATATCAATATGTTTGTCGCGTGCATACATATAGTTAGAGTGTACGCTACATACATCTGGCCTGTTTTCATAGAACCATTTCACAATATGAAGATGACCACTATCTATCGCACGACAAAGAGCATTTGTAACTGTAGATGAGTTATACGTATAGTTTTTATTCAACCAGTCAACCATGTCGAGATTTCCATTGGAGGCAGCATATTCAATAGCTTTATAATTATTAATTGCTCCTCTACTGTGTAAGTACTTAGCGATATCAAGACGATCATATGTAGCTGCAACGTCGATGCAGCTACCATCTAGGTACCTTGGAAATATAGAACAAGCCCATTCTATAACGCGTACATGTCCATATTGAATAGCAAACGTAAACATATCATTATCATATGTCATGCCACCAATATCATTAATGATCCAGTTTATAATAGCAAGACTCCCCTTTCTTATTGCGAGTTTTAATCCTGCTTGTCCGCAAGTTTGGATATTGTTCTCATGAAGATATTTAGCAATAACCACATTATCACGTTCAATACATAATTTCATGGTTTTTGACCGATGTCCTTCTATGTTGTTTTTGTGCAACCACTCGATTATATTGAGTTCATTGCACTTGATAGCCATATTCCAACACCCTTTAAAATCCACACCTTGATTTTTATACTTATCAAGTGCAAACATATCATTCCTTCTAAGAGCATCAATTGGCTTCTCAGAAAGAAGTTTCAGTATATTATCTGTCAGATCTCTAAGTTGGTTGTATGTTTCTAGTAATGAAAGCATAGTACCTTTCATTACCACATTAGTACTTTAAACCATTAACTTAGATCTCGATTAAGATTGGATTGTAATCTTGTTGGATAGTATTCTCACCTGGATATCCAATTGGGTTACACACAACATGTACGCAATTGATATTGATATTCATTTGCTTATGCGTGTGTCCATGTATCCATACAGTAATTGGTTTTTGTATCATATCATCAAGATGAGATGCGAACATGTTATTATAGCAAAAAGATTTATATTGTTCATGAATACACTTGTAGCTTGGTAAATGATGTGTAAGTACGACTGTTGGATTATTAATAGTTTGGAGTTTGGTTCGTAACCATAATACAGATCTTTCATACATGCTATTAGCTTCATCAGCATTTTTATAACAATACTTCCTATCATTGAGAGCCCATATAGAATTGCCATCAACTTTTGACCAGAGAGTCGTACCGAGGACTCGTAATCCAAAAAGTATTACCTCGTTATTATCCAGAAATATAACGTTCGGACAAGGAGAAATGATTATCTTTATAAGATCGTTTAACTCAGACTTTAAACCACAGTAGTATTCATGGTTCCCCTTGATAAGTATAACATAATCAAAGAGACCAGAAACATACGCTATAAATTTACCATAACTCGGTCTGGTAGGATGACCAATATCACCTGCAATCAGCAGTATATTTTTATAATCCTTATCAATCTTATCAGTAACGAGTTTGACTTGTGGAATTTTAGAGGCATCTATATTCAAGTTGTAAAACTCCAGGTGTAAATCGGAGATGTAATGTAAAAGTATCTTCATTTACTTTTATATTTCTCTGCGTTTATATACTCATTTTTATATCTTACACACCAGCTGCAACTCTGTAATCCATTGATTTATATGCATTCTGAAGAGTCTGACCTTGTCTTGCTTTGAGGTTTTCTTGAACAAGAGCATCAGAGTAAGAATAATTACGACACCTTGGGGCTACTTGAGCCCCATAACCGGATCCAAAGTTACCAGAAACCTTGGAGATATCATTAATACCTTGTCTACGAATAGCAGATTGTTGCTGAAGCATGTTATCATAGATATTTCCCCTGTATCCCTGAGCATCAAGATTAACATACTCAATATACTGAGGTCTTAACGCATTCTCAACAATTACTCTGTCACCTGGTGAGTTACAACCAGCAGTCTTGGTCATGAATCCATCAGGAGATGATAGACGTCCGGCTTGATCAACACCACTCCATGGAGGGCATACCATTAACTGTGGATTTTCAAATCTATCTGACTGAATCTTGTTAGCATAAGAAGTATCAACCTTACAACTGCGAACAGCGCTTAGTAATGACAGATTACTCATTTTATATAAGTAGGAAAATTTTTCTCTATATTTTAATCATCGCTTCATCAACAAGAGGCTTATATATTTCATCTGGAAACTCAGTATTGTAATGATTTACGTTACTTGAACATATATTGTATGATTTTGTATCTGGACTTGAAGCTGCCCAAAACTCAACAGAATGTGACCATGTTCCCAATATAGGAAGGTGTGAGATGAAGTGATCATATCTCATCCACCAAAAATTGCCAGAAAAATGTTTGGGAATATTACCACTTTCTTGAGAGAGATTAACACCAACAACATCATGAGTATCCAATAGTTTAAGGCACTTTTCATAGTGATTAACAAGAGCGTATTCCATATAATCCTTCCATTGAAGACACCTTGTCAGGAGAATATTACATCCATTCTCCTTTGTCAACTGAGCTGTTCTAAAACAAGCCACACATAGATCGTTAAATACCTTGCTTGAGTTTGGTAAATATTCCATACGCTTCTCTGGAAAGAAGGTAATTTTGCCGTTATTATCAACCTCAAGTCCTCGCATTCTTGAACCATACATGTTACCTATATCTTCAAGAGTGACTGTATACTTGATTCCCTTTGTGTGCATGTATAATATTCTAGATTCTGGTTCAAGATTGAGAGAAGGTACCTGTTTGATTGTAAATGGTTCAGCCACTGTTGGATCATATGTTATATGTTTGATAGATATTTTACGTGATAACCAGAGTGGATTTGAAAGAGGAATTGTATTCGGACCCATTGTGAATACAAATATACGTCTACATCTATGGTAGAGTTGTGTATTTTTTATTCTATTAATCTGTCCTTCAAGTATACTCACTCCTTTACCAATGGTGCAACAATGGATAATAATGTATACTGGTATATCATTATTCCCTACACTTCTTATTGTGTTTTCTATAGTGTGATATATATTGAAATTCTCAAGGATCCTTTTCTTCTCACTCTTTATGATCGATATTCTTTTTGACCACTCATCAGTCTCAAGTGCTTTTTTGATAATCTCAGTATTCTTACCAAAGTCCTCCTTCTTATCTGACAGGGTAATGTAACATGCTGGGTTTACATATTCCTGTATGTTTGGACATCCCCAGTACAAACATACGCATTCACTCAGAACAGAATCCCAAATCTTTTCAGTTATAAAATTATATTCGCTATTGTTCTCAGCGTGGAAATAATACTTGTATGGTAACATACCCATATCCTTATTATCAAGAGGATGTTGACCCTTATAACCTTTGAATCCATGTGTATTATCATGACCGTAAATATCAACTTTAACCCCTTTAGATTCCATATACTTTAAAAAATCAATACGAAATATATGACCAGGATCAAAGTACTTACTAGTTGTAACAGTAGATATTGATGCACTTTTTGGTATATCCTCAATCATGAGCTCATGATTGGTTCTTGAAATTTCCCAATGAAGACAATTAACAAACGTAGAGTGATCAATTACAGAAAGAAATTTGGTTGGATCTGGTTTCGCCCATTCTCCCCATGTTTTTACTCCCCATTTTTGAGTTTGTTCACCACACCAAGGTTCAAGTTGAATAACAATTGTCCTTTCAGGCACATAAAAGTCTTGTGGGGTCAGAGGCTTATTTAATATAACAAAGTAATCTGCTTTATCATCGCACACCAACTCAAGAAGCGTATGTTGAGGTCTCATTTTTTCAAACCATGTTGAAATAAGTTCTTTAGTATTACACCAGTTACACAATGGTTTTATGCGTATCATTTGTTATCGAAGAAGTATTCTTTAAGCGTATTGACGTAAAGTGTGAAGTTGTCATAACAAATCTGTGATAATGTCACATAAATTAGTATCAATACCAGTTGAAACATGAATGTATTCGCTAACGTAATGGTTGCATTCTATCTTCATTGGATTATAAAGTAGACCATGCCAGCACCATTGTTTGTCTGGATATTGAAGTATATGATTAAAGGTTACATTTGCATTCCAACTTAAACCACCCCATTTCCATGGCTTGTCTGGATATTGAAGTACATGGTTGAAATTTATATTTGGATTACGACTTAATTCAAACCAGTCCCACGGCTTGTCTGGATACTGAAGTACGTGATCAAAAGTTATATTTGGATTACAACTTAAACCAACCCAGTTCCACGGCTTGTCTGGATACTGAAGTATATGATCAAAGGTTATATTTGGATTACGACTTAACCAATGCCAGTCCCACGGCTCGTCTGGATACTGAAGTACATTATCAAAGGTTATATTTGGATTACGACTTAAACCACTCCAACTCCAGTGCTTGTCTGGATACTGAAGTACGTGATTGAAAGTTACATTTGGATTGAAACTTAAATATTCCCAATCCCACGGCTTGTTTGGACATTGAAGTACGTTCTCAAGAGTTATATTCGGGTTGAGACTTAATCCAAACCAATTCCATGACTTAGTTGGATACTGAAGTACGTGATTGAAAGTTATATTTGGATTGGAACTTAAATGACCCCATTCCCACGGCTCGTCTGGATACTGAAGTACATTGTCAATAGTTATATTTGGATTACAACTTAAACCAACCCAGTCCCATGGCTTGTCTGGGTACTGAAGTACGGTATCAAACGTTACGTTTGGATTACGGCTTAAAAGACACCATATATGTGATTTGTTCGTTACAAATTTAAACCATTTATCACGCCACTTATTAAGTATAACATCAAGAAATATCATTTACACGTAAGTGATATTCAATTATTTTTATCATTTTTGCATGGAGATCAAGATGGTTTGTACAACAACAAATCTGCGATGATGTTACATAAATTAGTGTCAATACTGGTTGAAACATGAATGGATTCACTAACGTAATGTTTGCATTCTGTCTTTGTTTGATTATAACTTAATCCACGCCAATCCCATGGTTTGTCTGGATATTGAAGTACATGGTTGAAATTTATATTTGAATTCTGACTTAACCAATACCAGTTCCACGGCTTGGTTGGATACTGAAGTACATGATCAAAAGTTACATTTGGATTGCTGCTTAAACAATGCCAATCCCACGGCTTGTCTGGATACTGATGTACATTATCAAAGGTTATATTTCGATTACAACTTAAATAATGCCAATTCCACGGCTTGGTTGGATACTGAAGTACATTGTCAATAGTTATATTTTGATTGCAACTTAAATTAGTCCAGTCCCACTGCTTGGTTGGATACTGAAATACATGATCAAAAGTTATATTTGGATTATAACTTAAATAACTCCAATTCCATGGCTTGGTTGGATACTGAAGTACGTGATCGAAAGTTACATTTGGATTGCAACTCAAATTGTGCCAATTCCATGGCTTGTCTGGGTACTGAAGTACGTGATTGAAAGTTATATTTGGATTCTGACTTAAACCATACCAATCCCATTGTTTGTCTGGATATTGAAGCACGTAATCAAAGGTTAAATTTGGATTACGACTTAATCCACACCAGTTCCACTGCTTGTTTGGATACTGAAGTACATGGTCAAAAGTTATATTTGGATTGCAACTTAATCCATACCAGTTCCACGGCTCGTTTGGATACTGAAGTACATGGTCAAAAGTTATATTTGGATTATAACTTAAATAACTCCAATTCCATGGCTTGGTTGGATACTGAAGTACATGATCGAAAGTTACATTTGGATTGCAACTCAGATTATTCCAATCCCATATCTTGCTTGGACTATCTATCACGAATTGAAACCATTTATCACGCCACTTATTAAGTACAACATCAATGAATAACATTTACTATGTATTGTAAATGTTATTTAATGTCATTTTTACCACCAGTATTTTATCTAAATGGACACACTCCAGACGAACACTGGAAATCTTTACTCTGTGGTACCTCGTTATCAATATCTGTATTGATATCGTGTTGCCTCTCGTGTTTAGTAAGCATATCCATATCCAATGGTTTCATATGATTGACGAGTTCTGTATACTTGATTTCAGTGCATTCCTCGTATGGAGAGAGTTGGTAAGTGCCACCATCGGCTGCAAGAAAACTAACTCCCACAAATTCGTCCCATCTATTATATACGATATTTTTTACCTTATCCCATTCATGTGGTTGAACTGTTATCGTGTTGCTAGAGTTATGTTCGGTATAAAACTTTTGGTAATCGAAATAATTTTCAAGTTGTTTTTCAGCAGAAATATCATTCTTTGTAGTTTTAGCACCACTCTTTACCGGAAAGTCAACAACATAAACAAGTGCATTGCTCATTCTTTCCTCGTGTGTTCTACCTTTAGTACCAACCTCTGGATTTATAATCCAACCTAGTTCTTTTATAGCATATACCAGAGGGTCGTGTTTATTTATACGAATCCTTCGTATATAGTATCTGCTATGGGAATAATGTAGTCCTGGACTAACACTACCAGCAATTTGTGATAAGGTTCCTTCTGGTTTTAACGTGGTTACCAAAAGAGGAGTCACGATTCGAAGTTCCTTTGCATACCTATCTGCTTCTTCCCTTGCGACTTGTTTTAGGTTACTCATCAGTATCATTTCAGATTCATGATCGTAACCTAATATATCCATTGCATCCTTAATACCGGTTAGCGATGCTCCTTCAAGTCGATCACGTTTCTGAACCTTATCCCACAATGGAAGCTCAAGATCAACAAGTGTCATTCTCAATCCACAACGCACAGAGAGTCTTTGAGCTTCGAGTAATCCGTCATAGTCAAGTGTCCCCGTATTACGATCGCAAAATGCAGTTATATTAATCGTCGTTAGATTGCAAGTTGATTTGGAGTCACATAGAATCTCAGCACATGGATTCACACCTTCAACGTTTGGCCGTCTTTTTAATGCAGACTCAATATTTATAAATCCAGGTTCACCATCTAACTGAAGTATAGTAAAGACTAAATCCATGAAATCGCTACTTGGTCTTGTCTTAAAGATAACCGAGTTATTGGACATACGTCTATGATTAATATTTAGTCTTGGAGATCCACCACATAGTTTAAAGTTATTCATCCAATCAAACACTGGTAGATTATGACTTAAAAGATATTGTTTGACTCTTTCATGATGTTCCATCTGCTCGTCAGTCCAAAATCCATTAATACCATACTTGGCAAAAAGCATCTCTGTATCATTGTAATCAAATAAACATATTTCAGCCGTATTGTGCGACAGGTACCCATTACAAAAGAAGTTATGCTGTTCCTCAACAGTTATATCATATGTATGATAATGATGGTTAATCGATTTCACAGAAAGAACACTAACATTATCATCATCACATTCACACACTAATTTCCAATTTAACTTGGTATGCAACTGGGGAATATTGTTTATAATCATTATGGATTTTCTAGTCTTGAACGACACGCAGTATTTTGCAGAGTCTTCCATATATGTGATACCACGTTCGTAACTATCATCGCTAAGCGTACTATACGCACTTGAAATACCACAGCTATACAAAATAGTTTGAACTCTTGATGCAAATAGAGTATGACTAAAGTAAAGAGTCTTGTTTGTTTCAACTGTGTTTGTCTGACCATCAATTAAACCTGCAATAAACCCGAGTCTGGTTTCAAGTGTTCCTTCAAGAACACACTTTAGAATATTCTCTTGATTCAAAAACTTTCTCAGACTGTTCTTAACTTTATTGTCAAATGTAAATGATACCACATATGCGCATTCTCCCATAGTAACGTTTATTTCACGAGCTATCTTAGATAAGTATTTAACAATCGTGTCGGCAAGATATTTTGTATCTCCTATCAATGTAAACTGTGCGTTACCCTCGTTTAACAGAACATCCTTTGTACAAAGGACGCCCAATAACCAAGCTATATCTCCATCCATGTCAATGTTATAGAAATATGTCCTTGTGCCTGGGATTGATACCGACGAAGTAACAAGAGTGTCTCCGTTTTTCAACCTTGAAGCCTCTACCCATTCCAGTTGTGATTTCCTGACTACTGGCATTCTATGGTTACTGGTACATTGAAAAAACCCTCCTGTGGTTTCTATTGAAACAAGACGTCTCATTCCCTGATCAAACCAATTTACAATTTTTTTAAACCCATCTGCAGTTAGTACCTCATCTCCAACAACAACATTCTTTATTGGTATCAAACCCCGTTTCAAATGTACGAGTGACCAACCTGGTAAGCATCTTCTTACACCCCCAACAACAACATTATTCCCAATATAGTTTCCAATATCAAGTACATGAATAGGTCTAACATTTCCGTACCCGTTACTATCCAAGTCTATCGGACTTAAATTTGGATCTACCTTATTCTTAAGTACCTTATCAATCCCATCAAACATCTCTTGTAATGGTTCTGGACCACTTGCAGTGCCGCCAAATGTTTTTAGTCTCTCTCCCTTGGGTCTCACACTATTGTAACTTATCTTTATAGTGTGGATATTGATATACTCTGGCTTCGTCAGAATATCAAAAAACATTCCCAAACTCTGGACCCATCCCTCCTTACTATCACCAATATACATTTTGACAAATCCATTTGGAAGAACTGTTAACTGTGTTTCCTCAATACGTTGATCCTTTTTTAGGGGTTCATATTTAGAGTGAATAAGTTTAATATTACACTTAACTTTTGAAAGCTTCGAGATAACATCCTTCGTACATTTAATACCAACACCAGTACCAACAAGTAATAGGTAAAACAAGTCACATAGAGACGGCCATTTATCTATATTCGTGAATGCACAGTTGAAATTGGACAATGGAAACTTTTTAGATACAGGAGTACCACCACTCCACAGACTTCTACCAGACACCCATTGTTTTAGGTTAAACATGCCTTCAAATAGAATTTCAGCTTCTTTTTTGTACTTGGCAATGATGTCACTGTTATCGCAAATATAACCAATATTTTCAAGGTGTTTCACAGCGAGACCAATATTATACTCAGTTGCACGTGCAATAGTCTCCTTGTATGACTCCCTTCGTTTTTCACTAGCTATATACCTAGAATACGTACGTAGAAATACAAATTTTCCCAGCTCCGTCATATGAGACGGAAAATCTGGAAAGCGTGAAAGAAACTCTGAAGATAAAAGTTGTGTCATTTTACATAGATATATGTGTACGTTTTTAAAATCATTTTTAATAAATGAATGGAAATGGAGATGTTAAAAATGGTTGGGCACACATTATAGGTAAGAGTGTTTTGCTTGGTAGTATCCAAGCATCAATAGGAAGCGTTGAACTGTCAAGTAAATTCTCAGTTGTTAACTTTAGTAAAGATCAAGAGACACTTCAGGCTGCTGCTAATGCTTTAACCTCATATATAGTTGTAGCCTTGTTTTGGACCATTGGTTGTATACTAGTTATGTATGCAAACTATGGATTCAGAGGTTTTCTTACAGCTTCAATAACTAATATGATTATGATAATGTGGATAGTGGCAGGCTATATGGTTGCTTTTAAGAGAGCAAGTACCAAGTATAATCTTCAATACCCCAAATTATTCAAGAATCTAATATAGGTTAAAAGTGTTTTTAAGAAAGATGTATAAATATATATAAATATAAGATGAAGAGTATGTATAGGTCAATAAATGATAAATGGAGTGAAACATGGTTGCAGTATATTCTGGATACGTGTAAGGTCAAAAATGTATCGGATTTGAAAGTATTACCAACGTTATACGTCTCGGAACGTACGTTAGAATCACATATAGATTTAGATTGGGATTGGGCGACCATTGGTTGTACTGTATCCATTGGATTCATCAAGAGTCATCTTGATAAACCATGGAACTGGTGGAATATAAGTATGGGAAACAAAAATGTTACGTGGGATGTTGTATCATCAAACCCAGATTTACAATGGGATTGGAGTGGTTTGAGTGCGAATCCAAATATAACGTGGGATATTGTTGTCACAAACCCCAGACATGAATGGAACTACAGAATGTTAAGTATGAATCCAAATATAACATGGAATATCATACAAGCTAATTCTGGTAAGAAATGGGATTATAAAAACTTATTGATGAATCCCAGTGTAGATCTCGATACCATGAGAAAGCATATAGATAAATGGGATTGGAAGTACCTGAGTGTCAATCCAAATCTGACGTGGGAATTCATACATGAGCATATCAATAGACCGTGGAACTGGGGTGATCTTAGTCAACATAAGTGTGTCACATGGGATATTGTGTGTAGTAATCCAAGCATCAAGTGGAATTATTCTCAACTGAGTTGTAACCCAAACATAACTTGGGATATAGTATGTGATAATCCAGGTGTGCATTGGGATTATACATTTCTCAGCTATAATCCAAACATAACTTGGGATATAATTCGTGAAAATCCAACCAAGAAATGGCAAATGTATGTTGTTATTAATAATCCAATGCCACCTTTAAGAAGTACCTTTTATTGCAATGAAATTAAAAAGCTTGATCTGGGTATCATTGAAGATGGAATGGTTAAATATATCCTTGATTATCTTGTGTAAAGTATCTTGATCAAATATATTTATTAATATATTTGATCTTAAGTTATACAAAGCAATTATAACTCCACTGAAGTAGTGCTTGTCTTTGTTTAACTCGCCTGTCTATCTGATTCTTTGCGTTCTTCTCAACCTGAGCATAATGTCTCCTAAACTGATTCCAACGTCGTATCTGAATAGAATCTACTTCTGGTATTCTTCTACCGAGCCAATACCGCATATACCACTCAAAGAATCCACGAGGATCCTTATCCTTTGGATGAACAGGTATCCATCCCTTGTTACGCCAAACCTGTAATGATTGCCTACTCTTAATACCAAAGTAATTTACACTTGAATCTGGTTCTTCTGGTGATAACTTACCCTTTCTGAGAGCACTAGAGAACCATTCTTTTGGATACTCAAGAATAGTGTCGTTACAATAATGACCTTCAAATACACCCAATTCTAACATTTGTTTTGGTGAAAAGTAAGGTTGGAATGATGGGTCGAAATTTTTACCTGGACGTTCTTGTAGTTTGTAAGTATATCTTTTCTGCATTCTATTATGCACAACTACAGTGGTTCCAGGTTTAAAATCTTTTAACGAATTTGCTTTTTGAACACATTCTCCCATTAGTTCTAATGTAAGAGGGACACGCATATCAGAAATACGATCTCTCAATGTTCTGCGGCTCATTTTATTTATGAGATATGATTTCAACAAAATACCTGTAATATTTCTCATCCAAATCTTTCAAAAGAGGATGTAGCTTATCGAGTTTACAACCGTACCTAAGAAAGAAACCAATGTCACGTCCAAGTTTCCTTCCAATTTTTGTGTGACTGTCATATGAGATATCCTGGATCCATACATCGTCGCGTTTACAATCGATACTCTCAGTGCAATATTCATTAGTATTATCATCAAAATTCTTGTTCAAATCCACACACAGTGACAATATTCCACATATCAATAAAAGAATTGTATCATCCCCATCCTTAAGTTCAAATAACTTTTCAAGAGAATGTATATACATAACAACAAGTACATTTTTCATCTTTTCTCCCTTTCTCACAAACATATCCCAAACATCATATAGTAGCTTTTTCTTCCTTAAAAAATGTACTCGTTTATATCCACTTAATCTTACACCATCAATACTCAGTTCCATCAATCTATAAACATACCTAACACTATTATCAATATCTTTATCATCTATAAATGTACCAAGTTTTGAAAATGTTACGTTTGCATCTGTTGTAACATCAAAAAGACCAGATCTTTTTAGCGTGTGGTATATATTATCGGAAAGTCTACTTTTGTATCCAATACACATATTCTTTATCAAGAGAAAGCATCTTTCCTTGAGAAGGGGGCTAAATCCAAGCTTCTTATTGTTTGTATATAATTGAAAAATTCGACATGCCTCTATACAAAGCTGCATATTTGCAATTCCAACATCCTCGCAAATGACAGTGTGACACAGTCTATTTATAATGTTGGATAAAAATTGTCCTCCACAATTTCCACACTCTAAAAAACTTGTCCAAGCACCAGTCACATTACCACGTCGAACCATCTTTTGAAAGTTTGATTTCCATGCATCAAAACAACCACGACCGCTTATCACATAATCAATTCCAATAATACTTTTAGAATTGATTTCATCAAGAGTTTGTGGTTTAATTTCAACTTTACCTGATTTGTCGAGTACATACTTGCCAATGAGATTTTCAAAGTGTAAATCATCCTTTTCAGAATCGTAAATGATTGACATGTTAATAATAACAAAACAACAATGTTAACATCAAATATCATTTTTAGCACCAACGTTTATACCTTCCCATCTCGTCTCTAAGCCACCTAACTATTTTCATTCTATTCGCTTCCATGGCACTTTCAATTGCTAAATTAACAATACAATCAGTTCTATTTTTATATAGCCATTTCACAACTTCAAAGTGCCCATTGTGCGCAGCTCTCGAAAGTGCTTGATACGAGCAATTCTCCCCGTGGTAATGAAGCCATCGAACAATTTCAAGATATCCGCCAGATGCAGCACAATCCATTGTGTCTATTGTGCATGTTTCATATTTATTTTTATAAAGCCATTTTACAACTTTAAAGTGTCCATTATATGCAGCCAAATCTATTGCATTCTTTGTACATCCGTCCACCTTATTTTTATGTAACAATCTAACTATATCAAGATGACCGCATTTAGCTGCCAGATCCATTATATGGGATGTATAGAAGTGAACCTTGTTTTCACACATCCATTTAATAACCTTCAAATATCCGTGCTGAGCAACGTGTTCCCAATACCATTTCATATCATCCAAAGGAAAGGTCTGTATCGCACATATATCTTCCTTGTTAATCCAATGAACTATATGAAACTGATGTGCGATACACGTACTCAAATCCCGTAATATGGGATATAAGGTAATAAGAGTCTCCATCGGTATTGGTAATTGATTAATTATGATATTAATCAATTTAAGGTATTTAAAAAGAAGGCTCAAGATGGAAATGTCTGAACAAAAAATTTTTGAGAACAAGGATATGTTTAGAGTACTCGCACTCGTTGTTGGTCTAGGTGGAGTTTCAATGTACTTTTGTAAAAAGAATAATGAACTTCGAAAATGTATTGAGCAATTAAGTGTTCGTATCGATGAACATGATGAAAAGTTTGACACAATAATAAGGATTTTAGAGATCAATCGATTAATTCCTTCTCAACAACCTCAAGTACAACCTCAAGTACAACCTCAAGTACAACCTCAAGTACAACCTCTTACTTTTCACAATAAGGAATCAACAATGAATCGATCGTCCTCATTGTCTCCACCATCCCATCTTCAAACTACAAATACTCCAGAAAACAAGGAACACGAACACGAAAATAACCCCATGAATTTAATGTCTATGCTAATGCCGTTAATGAACGCAATGGGAAGTGGGGTTACTAGTGATACAAATGCACATACACATAGTAGTGCAAAAGTAACTGAAGAGGAAGAGCTTGAAAAGCTTATGCCTGAGGAAATGAAGGAACTAAACAACGATAAAAATAATGAATCTAAAGAAAATTAGTTACATTTTCCACTTGGCACCACAATCACCACAAACGCAAAATACGGTTGTTCCTTCATCGGCACTTCTGGTTTGTCTACTATAAGAAATTGTTCTCTTACTTTTGCATTTATTGCACGTATTTACACCCTCCTCTATTGATATTGGATTCAGGATGTACTCATCTTCCTCCTTATAATTTTGTATGATATCACTGTACTCATCACAGTCGTATCTTTCTATACCCTCCATTGATCTTACGTTTTTTATATATTTGTATGCCTTATTCATACCTGAAGTTATCATAATGCCAATAAGATCATACAGATTTTGTTTGTAGTCTTCAATACATTTTGATTTTTTCCATACTTCTTCTTCAAGTATAACAACATTTTTCTTCTTCGTAGAGTACCTTGATATTATATCAATACCAATTTTCCTAATCGATTCCATTATTTGGTATTGATATATTGTTTCGTATTTAATTTCACTTTAAGGGAAGCTTGTCCATTGAACATCCCCTTGAGCGGCATTAAGCATCATTTGTTTCTGGACACTATTGTCAATGTTACCCATACTTCCCCATGTATTTTGAGTACCATTTGTTAATGCGGTTTTTAATGCTTGTAGTTGTTTTGCAGTCTCTCCATTACCACTCATTACAGCAAGAGCACTGTTTGTTAAATCAATAGTTGGATTAGCAGCAACCTGAAACCAGTTTGTATTATTTGGAAGAATTGGAAGATCACCTCTTATACGATCACCCAAGCCAGAAAGAACTGATCTCTGGTTGGCATATATAAATCTATCATAAATAATGGGCTGCACAACTGTTCCATCATCACTTCTTAGGTTCACGGTTCCAACTGGTACATTATCAGTTAATGACCTGCCGCACAACTTGCTTTTCTCCTCCTTATAATTTCCGGATGCAAAGTCTGGAGGAGTTGTATATCCACTATAGTATGGTTTAGATGTATCTGCACTAACACGAGAGCTTCTATCAGTATTACATCTCACTGGTGTGTATTGTTCTATGGTTTGAGGTAAAGCTGGTAAAATAGCCTTGTTTTGATTACCAAATTTATAGTCTGGAGGAGGACCACTATAACCAGCTTGAGGTTGAGAACAGAATCCTTCTTTACTTTGATATCCCAATGGATGAGAGGGAGTAGCTAAGAACTTGGTTGGTGGAAAATTAAAATTAATCTGTGACCCATAATCTAGGTTTGAAAATCTTGGAGAAAGAGCAGCTTGATATGTACCAGGTACACTATAGAAATTGGGACCCATTGCAGATTTAACTTGACCATCTGGACGGATGGTCATTGGATAATTCATACCTGCAAACCCTTCCTTCTTACCTTTTATATTGAGAACAACAGCAATAGTCATAACAACTCCGAGGATTACTAATGGCAACATTTATTACTAGAAAACTTTTTGTGTTTGAAAAAAATACTTAAAAGGTTGGTGTCTTAATGTAATATGATTCCGACAGATATTAAATTCATCAAACCAATCGAGGTTGACGAACATTGTCAAGGAAAGACAACACTATGCAAAGGTACATATGATGGCGATGAAATAACCTTTATATCCAAGGTTCCACGGAAAGTTGGATTCTTGACAGACCACGAATCTCAAATTGCAAGCGATCTCAATACACTTGGTTTGCCACATTTCTGTAAGTACTATGGTCATACTGACCATCAAATATTTCTGGAATACATAAGTGCGAAAAACAAAATACTAACATTAACAACATGTTTAGCTGAAAAAGACTTTAATATATCAATGTCCCTTTTGAAGCAGACAGTGATGGCACTCACGATTGCTCAAAAGAAGCTGGAGTTTACACATTACGATTTGCATAGTGATAATGTGCTTGTGCGTAAGGTACCGAAAAATTCGGTCTATCTCTATGTTTTCGACAATGAGAACCAGTTTTGTGTTCCTACGTATGGATTCTCACCTGTGATTATAGATTATGGATATTCATATACCAAGAATAGCGGTGTTCTTGGTTCACTTGAGTTCACAGACATTGGATATACACCTGTTTTTTACGATCAATATATAGATATGATTAGATTACTTGTAACCACATCAAAGATTGCACGAAGTGACCAGAGTGAGTATAAAATTCTTCGAAACATTGTCAGAAATATATTTCCAATATCTGATGATGTTTCTTTAACAAGTGGTTGGTTCAGAGACAAGGGTAGATATAATATCATAAATGGTATCAAAGACAGGATAAAAGCATCTGAGAATACGAATGTATCCATATTGTATAAGAAGAGTGTTCAATGTTTATTAATACTTCAATGTCTTGCAGAGGTGGGTTATGAGGGCTCTGACGAAACGCTGGAGGTAGATTATCATAGATTTTCACAGGAATTTGAAAGGCTAACATGTGACTGTGAAATAAAAACTAAACTTAATATTCTAAAAGAACTTGTTTCTTGTACCCTTAACAAGAAACCAATCTCGAGTCTTACAAATAAGTTTAAACTTGCATACGAAGATTACAAGCTATTAGAATCATATATAACAACGCTTAAGAATAGTATCTCTGCATACGTTACCAAGTATATTGAACTAATAAAACAGAAGAAGGATGATATATACTCAAAAATCAAGCTTAGAACTACAGAACACATGTTTGGAGCACTTGATTTTAATTTTCACTCTAAATTCACATTTGATATAGATACAACTATATACATGTGGACGTATAAGGATTGCTGTCTTGAGAAAGTTTCTGTACCTGGAAAGTATATTAAGAAACTCAATTCGATTTCCCCTCCACTTAGAGGTACATTTCTATATGACATTATTAAGTCTGAGAACTAAAAGTGACTTAAAGTATTGAGTTTTAAAGATATAAAGATGGCTGATATTGATTTTTTTGATTCTGTGTACCATTCTCTATCGTCCAACCCACTCAATTCACTCGCACCCAATTATGAAAAGCTATCGTTTGATAAAGAATGTTCTCATGAGAACATAACAGTAGGCCCTTGTAACAAGGTATGTCTTGATTGTGGTATAGAGATAAGCGATCAGATACTCAAGACCCATTTTGATACAGGTAGGTGTAATATTAGAAGATCCTGTGAGAAGAGTATATACCACGATGTAAAGGATATGAATATAAGTGATAAGGTTGTGAGAGTAGCTAATGATTTGTTTTCACAGGTGACTAGTAACATACGTCGTGGTAATATACGAAAATCGATCGTATTTGCATGTATCTATCAGGCATACAAACTAACTGGAAATCCTCAGAGTCCAGAACCACTTATGCAATTGTTTCACATAACAAAAGGTGCAGGTGCTCGTGGTATGAAGTATATAAGTAAATATATTCCTCGAGATTCTAAAATTAGATCTATGCACACAACACCTGTTGATATAATTAAGAATATAGTTGATCGATTTCGACCTACTCCAGAACAAGAGAAATCAATAATAGATATATATAAGGAGGTTCAACATAGATCTATTGTTATTAATAGATCAAGACCTCTTAGTGTTGCAGCAGGTGTAGTCTTCTATTGGATTGAGAAGAATAAATCAACCATTCAAATAGAAGACTTTGTTAAGGAGGTAAACATGAGTGCCATGACAATACGAAAGATCGTTAAGGAGGTTAGACGTCTGGTAGATGTATTTAGTACTCCTTAACATATCTATACATGTTTGTACCACATGTATCGCATATGGAGACTACTCTGAGTCTACCCCTCACGTCTCTTTCAGGCACAACATTTGAACATACTTTCGAACCACGACATTTAACACAATACATTGTATATTGACCATCTTGGTTATCACATCTAGTATAACTTGTCTTTGTCTTTCGAGGCATTTATTTACGATAAATAAAAATCTTAGATTTTTATTTATTAACTTAAAAACATATAACTTGCATCAAATGAGTAACAATTGCTGTGTGCATCGTATACGCCAATGCTTACTCTCTAACAACTACAACCACAACAACCACAACGCAAACGTCGATAATTATACAGGATGTCAATATAACATTAAATGTCCTTACCAGATTATAGGTACATTTAATGGAAAAAAATATTGCTTGGATCACCTTGATCAAGTGCTGCTTGGCAACGTTTCGAACATGTTAAACTCACCTCGTGTTCGTCTCATTGCATAACTCTACTCATATTCGATATAGTTCTCATCGTACAATCTAGATCTATTTTGAATTATGCTCTCATACCTTGCTACATCTACACTCCTGATCAAGTCAGCAATTTTTAGACAGCATAACTGAATAAGAGACTCGATCTGCATATACTTGACAAGATCAAGAAATTCCATAAATTCCTTCATGTAAATCCACCTGTTACTAGTGATAAACTTAAAATCCCACTCATCTCTAATACAATCCTTCAGTTGTTTCTTCCCAAGTGGATCTGGTTTCTCTTGAGCAATTCCATTATGATGAGAAAGATATTCAACAATATGTGCAAGGTATAAATTAGCCTTCTCATAAAAAATAGGAATTTCTGTTGCGTTTGAATCACATTCAAGAGCACCCTTTAGAAATGCAGACATCAAGACAGCCGGTCTTGGTAAAGTGTACCTTTTATCTCCGTGGTACAAGGTAATATCTGGCTGAACAATGTAATCGTCAAGAGACTTTGGAGATTCCATTTATATTCTGATATGATATAAGCATCAGAATATAAATAAATCATTTTTTGTTTTATCTTACGTTTCAAATGTTTCACGATAATCAGAGTTATATCTACTCTCGTGGAATTGCCAGTATTCATCACATCCGAACTTCCATCCTTCAGGTATATTCTTAGCCTTGTACCAGAAAACACAATCCTGCCATTTATTACTGGTACCATTGTTCATGATAACCAAAGCCGTATAATCTGTTGTGATTTGGTCCATTATCTGACAAAAGTCCTTAAAGTCTGGTATAATACTAGCATAGTTTTCATGTATACACTTTCTATTACGAAGATTTGGCTCACGTAGGATTATGGTACAATCAATATTTGTTCTAATAGCAGGTCGAATATCCATTGCGTATTGAGTACTAAGGAAATAAAGGATATTCCAGTGTCGCCCATTCTTATATATTCCGTGAAAGATTGGTAGATTCAAAAGTTTCGGATCATCAAGACAATCATCAAGAAGAATCATTGCCCATGGGTTTGTTCTAGCATACTCTTTTGCAATTTTCTGTCTCTTTATAACCTTAGTAAGCTGATCAAGATTTAATCCATTAAAAACAAACGTATCAGGCATAACTGTTTTCCAGAAATGGTTTGAATCTTCCGTACCTGAGAATACAACACCAACTGGTACTATGTGCGATTTCTCATATATAATAGACTTTATAATTGTTGTATTGTGATTTACTATAAAATTATCAAGTACCAGTCTTCCGTTTCCATCAAGCTGGAATCCATAGTAAGTTCCTGTCCCTATTGATTTAACATCAAAAGCAACTAGATTACTTGTATTTTTTATCTCAATCTTAAATCCTCTGTCATTTTCAATACGATGCTTAACAGCAGAGTAGCCCAATGAATTACATACATATACAATGTCATTAACCAATAACTCATCTTCAAAATATAGCTCTGGATTCGCATCTACTATTCCAGATACAAGGTTAGAACGACTCTTTTGAGAGCTTACTTTGTATTTATGTGATATTCGCCTTTCCTTGTTTTCCGTTTCGGATATATCCTTCATACCATAGTGCGTTCCACCTCCGAGCCAATATCCAAATAGATACGAACTTATTATGTTGTTTTCATTCTGAAAGTCAATAGCAGATCTAAACATTACCATGCTATTTCTTGTTGCCTGTGATAATTCTAGGTACCTTTTTAATGGTATCTCGTATACGTCATCCCACGAATAAATAGAGTACACATCAACCATAAGCTTCTCCCGATATTGAATAGCCTCTTCTTCAGTATCAAAGTACTTGAATTCTTCTTTGAATGTGACTCTATCAATCCACCTGAGAATCCACTTATTATTAATAACATCAATAGAGAAGTTGGCGAGGTATAATAAACACAATATATGTTCCTTGTTAACCACAAACTCCTCTCCCGAATCAGTTGTTATCATAAACATCTCGTCTTGTCCCTGTCCTAAACTGGTTACATTTCTGGGGGTTGAATCATCACCCATAAGAACATCATGCACTCTTATATCTTCAACTACCTTTATTGTTCCATCATACATAACCATACGTGTACCTTTTCCCCAACATTTACCAGTACCTCCCTTTCCTATAACAACAATCTTGGATGAGTTATAATCACTAGCTTCTTTGGGTGATATAAGATCAACATTTAACTCCCGTATCTTTACAACCTTGACCGCTTTCTCTTTCGATGTTGAATGAGAGTGTCTCCTTTTCTTTTGGGGAGGACTTGAATCTATTTCAGTGTTGGGTTTTGGGTTTGGGTTTATATCCATTTAATATATTTAAATGGATATCTTTAAGCTAACATGAAGGCTTTATATTGGTATTATCGAGTCGACTATTGTTTGTAACGCATTCACCTTGATTTCAAGATCCTTAATTGCTTTCACAAGAACAGGTACCAGTGCTCCCATAGCAAGTGAACCATAACCTTCAGAGTTTGTTTCAACAAGGTCATCAAAGTTGGTAATATTTTCTTCTTCAAGACATTGTTTAACCTGTTGATATGTAAATCCATAGTATGTTTTATCTGTTGAGTTATCAAGCCATTTATAGGTAACAGGTCTAAGTTTCTTTACGAAATCTAACCCAACAGTACAATCTGCAATATCCTTCTTTAGTCTTTCATCAGAACCACTAGCCCAAGTACCAGCGCCGTGTGTATCTGCATATATGTTATTGTTTGCGGCATTACTACTACCAATTGTAATTCTATATGGTGTGTCATTTGTTATATTGGTACCAAACGAATACACATGGGTACCAGTTTGTACATACATACCATATCCCACACATGTACAACCAGTACCACCCGCATTGGAATTTGCACCAACCGTAACTCCCTGTACGCCGCATACTGATTGACATCCAATTGTAGTTCCATACAAAACATCACAACTAGCGTTATATCCAACAACAGTACCATAATCATTACCATTATGCGCACCGTCTCCAATAGCAACTCCATAGTTAGAACCTGTTGCATTATTCCCTATACTAACACTAAACCCACCACCATGTATATTGCGTCCTATTGATACACTTGAAAGGCCACCAAATGCATTTGAACCTATAGAAATACTTCCGGTACCAGCATACGCATCACTTCCTAATGCGACTGAATTGGAACCAGTACATGCTGCGCTATATCCCAGCGCGATACTATATGGTCCACTTGCAGCTGCGTACGTTCCTATTGCAATATTAAATTGGTTAGTAACAAATGAACCGTCTCCAATAACAATACAGCCAGTATATCCAGCTGTTGCCGCATTTCCTATGGCAACACTACCAATGTGTGCGTGTGCATTATTTCCTATTGCAACGCTATTTGCACCACTCGCACTTGTTGAATATCCAATTGCAACTCCACCTGTAGCTGCTTCAGCATTACGTCCCAATGCAACCCCATTGAAACCTGTGCATGATGCAAAATAACCTATTGCAACTGAATATGAATCACCAGCGTTCGACTGAGTTCCAAGAGCAATATTACCATTTCCATCAGTACTTCCGTGTGCAAGTTGACCCATAAATATGTTATTTCCTCCATTTGTACCAGTTCCGGTTCTATCTCCAATACACACATTGCCACTACTGGTTCCAGTAGTAACACTACCACCTGCATATGGACCAATAAACACGTTTGCATTACCAGTTCCTTGATATTGTCCTGCACCATATCCTATCATTACACTATTAACAGAATTATCATTAGTTGTACTTCCTGCCAATTCTCCAATACATACATTGCATCGTCCACGAGAAGCTGCATTTGATCCTATTACAACACAACCCGTTGATGAGTCAATACTATTTATACCAATCGCAATACCACCTGTTCCAGCACTAACACTCGCATTCGTTCCTATTGCAACACCACCAGTAGCTGATGATGCAGTATCACCAATAGCAATACCCTGCCCTCCAGTCACAACTGAGTTTGTTCCTATACAGATACCACCAGTGTCAGAGTTACCGCCATATGAAGCACCGTGTCCAATAACTATAGATTCAGAAACAACCGTATTCGAATCACGACCAAGAATTATACTATTAGTCGTACTATTACTCTGTGTATTGTAACCTAGACAAAGATTATACATCCCTGTTGATATCCCAGAACCAGCACTACTTCCGATACAAGTATTATAACTACCAGTTGTCGTATTGCCACCAGCACTACTTCCAATATAAATATTACTCTTACCCTCTGTTAAACTAGATCCAGCATTACGTCCTATAAGTATGCTTCCAGTTGCACCAGTTAAGTTTATACTGGGTGCATTATTATACCCTATTGAAACACCATATACACCAGCCTTACTATTATAACCAACTGTAACAGCATTTATACCACCAGCTCCGCTATATCCAATAGCAATAGAACCAGTATCTGCATTTGTGCCATGTCCAATTGCAACTGCATTACTAGCATCATTTAATGTGTTGGAAGCATAACCAAGACAAACATTATAGGAACCAGTTTGAGCAGCACCTGTACCAGAATTACTTCCGATGAAAACGTCGTAAGAACCACTTGCTCTCCACCCAGATAAATTTCCAATACATACATTCTCGATACCTGCTATATTCCTACCTGCTTCATTACCAATAAGAACATTACCAGAAGAACCAGTAGCCATATCTGAACCAGCATATAATCCTACTGAAGTATCATTCGCTATACCCTTACTAAGATACCCAACTACAACTGATCCAGTGCCACCTATCGTAGAAGGGCCAACCGCAACTGCATTATCAGATGATATTGAGGCACTTCCAATACTCACAGCATTCTGGCTACCAGGATACACTGAAGATACATAACCAACACAAACATTACCAATCTCATTTTCAGTGGTACCGATTCCTGATTGGTATCCAATAAGGGTATTATACGATCCATTACTACTAGTACCACCAGCTTCAATACCTATAATAGTATTATTTGTACTTTCAATAAGCGATAACCCAGCATTACTTCCGATAATAATATTGTCTTTTAATGACGTAGCATTTGTTGCAGCATTATATCCAATCAAAATATTATTTGTTCCAGTTGCTCCCGTTGCCACCTGATATCCTATACATATACAACCAGTGCTTGCAGGATCGTTTTGAAATCCAATTCCAGATTGGTATCCTATCTTTGTATTTAAGTTTAGATCTGTGATATCTGCATTCCAGAACACTGGAGAACCAGTCGCACTTAGATTTTGTTCCATTGAGCAATTAAGGTTTGGTCCGGTTATAGAAAAGTTACAACCAAGCGTATTTACTAAATTGTAACTTGAAACTCCTGTGTAACCCGTATATCCAGTATCACCAGTGTAACCTGTATAACCCGTATAACCCGTATAACCCGTGTAACCCGTATAACCCGTATCTCCAGAAGTACCGGTTACTCCAGTATCTCCTGTATAACCTGTATAACCTGTATATCCTGTATCTCCAGTAGCACCAGTATTTGCTGCGGAACCAGGTAATCCAGTATAACCCGTGTATCCAGTATAACCCGTATCACCGGTAGCACCTGTTGTGCTTGCTGTTCCTGGTGCACCGGTATATCCAGTGTATCCAGTTGCACCTGTGAATCCATGTAGGTTGTATCCATTATTCTCCCATCCAAGTGCTATAAGATTATTTACGGTAAATTTGGTGGTATAATATGCAACGTCTTTGTTACCATTTTTCAAAGCAGATGAGAATTCAGCTCTAAGAGTAGGTATAGTATTTCCAGATGCATAAATCGGAACAATTGAACTAAACGTGTTTCCACTGGAAATGGAACTATCCATACCAATTATACCTTTTGAATTGTTTGAAACAAGATGTTCGGTATTGTTAAGTATAGATATATACCTAATACCAGATAAACACGCAGTGGTATATAGAATACAAAATCCGTCAAGACATGTGATGTTATTATTAGTTATATACAGTGATATATTTGAACCCGTCAAATCAGTCTCCACTCCTATAAATCTTTGCAATGGTTGAGTATTACCAGTACAGTTTGTTACTCTTAATTTGCCATTCAGATAATTTGATGCAGCTTGATTCAAGAATATACCTTGTGTTCCAAACGAGACATCTCCCAGAAAAGGACACCCATTGATTATAGTTGTACCCGTAATATAGTTCAAAACAATAAACTTACATCCACCTGAAGTTGATGTAAAATCTGTACCGGTTATTTGTACCTGAGTGTTATTTGATACTATGCCGTATACTTTTGTAGCTATTGATGAACTATTCATATAATTATTAGATGCACTTGTACTTGAGAATGAAACCGCATATGATGAAGCCGTAGATGATGTTGATTCTATTGTTATTCCATCTAAACATACTCCGTCAACTGTAACATTTAATGTTGAAAGATTTCCAGTTATTTTCTCACCACCGTTTGATGATAACTTAATACTTTTATCCAAAACTACGGTAGATGTCACTGTAATATTAGTTGTAATGTTTACAATATCACCTGTTATAGAATTTGAAATAGCAGTTAGGAGTTCAGCTTCGGTCGCTACATGACGAGTTGTACCAGAGTAAGTTGGCATAGTTCTTAGTGAAGGAGAAGCTTCATATACAATTCCCTTGTTGTATAACGGACCAGAAGCTCCATCTAGATATGCATCACCATTTGAACCTGTATATTGATCTGGTAATCCACTGCTTGTAATAATAGATGAACCGGTATATCCAGTATAACCTGTATCACCTGTATATCCAGTATAACCTGTATCACCTGTATATCCCGTATAACCTGTATCACCTGTTGCTCCAATATCACCAGTCGCACCGGTATTGGTAGACGAACCAGCAGTTCCAGTATATCCAGTATATCCAGTATAACCTGTATCACCAGTAGCACCAGTTGTGCTTGCTGTTCCTGGTGCGCCAGTATATCCTGTATAACCAGTTGCGCCCATATCACCAGTATATCCAGTATAACCAGTTGCACCAGTCGTACCTAGCAAACTATTACCATTATTTAACCATCCAAGCACTATAAGATTTGTGACTGTAAACTTAGCAGTTGCATATACTACATCTCTATTACCACTTACTAAAGCAGAAGAATAACCTGATTTTAAAGTTGGTATTGTATTTCCAGATGCATATATAGGTACAATTGTGCTAAACGTACCTCCACCAGGACCGTTATCTAGCCCAATAATACCTTTGGTACCACTTGCACTTCCGCCAAGTATTTCAGTGTTGTTTGAAGCTGAAATATATCTTATACCTGTTAGACATGCTGTCCGATAAAACACACAAAATCCATCACTACAAGTAAAGCTATTGTTATCAATATAGAAAGAAACATTTGATCCTGTAAAATTACTTGTGGCATAAAGAACGTTAGTTGTATAGCTTAAGCTTGTGTTGTTGCAGTTACTTATACGAATCTTACCATTAGAGTACGATGAGGCTATTTGGCCGATGGATATACAGTAAGTAATGTTTGGAGCATTACTTCCATCAAACGTACAATTATCAATAATAGTCTGACCAGTAGTGCGCATCACATGTATAAATTCAACAGAATCTACATCTGCTGAAACAAAATTCGTGTTTGTAATTTGTACCTGAGAATTATCTGTTACTAAAGCATAATGATTCACATTTAATATAATATCATATATATAGTTATCACTTGCACTTGTGTCTGACAAACTTATAGCAGGATTTGTACCAGAACCAAGACTTTCAATTGTTATACTAGTTATAAGTACACCTCCAACCGTGACATTTATAGTTGGAACTCCTGCAAGCGATGATGTAATTTTAGTCGCTTTTGTTGACGCAGTTAGTTTAACACTCTTGTTTAGAGTAATAGATGATGTTATCGTTATGTCTGCTGTCACATTGATGATATCTCCAGTAATAGAATTTGATATAGCTGTAGTTAAATCTCCTTCAGTAGCAACGTTGTAGGTGGTACCAGCATACGTTGGTATTGATCTAATAGATGGCGCATTTTCGAACTGAAGTCCTTTATTATACACACTTCCATTAGTTAGATTGATATAAGAATCTCCAACATATCCGGATGTCTGGGATGGTATATCAGAACCAGATATCATACTTGTTCCAGTTGCCCCAATATCACCTGTATATCCAGTGTAACCAGTATATCCAGTATCACCTGTATATCCAGTGTAACCAGTATCACCTGTATATCCAGTGTAACCAGTATAGCCAGTATCACCTGTATATCCAGTGTAACCAGTATAACCTGTTGCTCCAGTATCACCTGTAT
>Ga0172381_10000506_pt1 | contig 46894 bp, 41 predicted proteins | sample Leawel6488metaG_FD_119754 | JGI IMG/M metagenome (GOLD analysis project Ga0172381, IMG submission 119754) | Leachate microbial communities from a municipal landfill in Southern Ontario, Canada - Leachate well 64-88 metaG | ecosystem: Engineered > Solid waste > Landfill > Unclassified | place... | reverse complement strand
TCACAATATTTAATAACCTCTAATGCGAATTCAAATGACAATTCCAGAATAATATTTCTCTTTTCCATGAAAAAACAAATTAACACATTTGCACATCAGCACATCAGCACATCATTTCAACATTCCATCAACAGCTTTTTTGATCTCCTTCTTTAACTTGTCCGGGCTGTCGTTAGCATATAGAAAGCCCTTGTCGGTAAGATCAACACGCTTATTGCCGCAGATTACAATCAGGGTCTGACCTTCGATTTTATACTTTGCGCCAATGGCTTCACCATCTTTTTCGTCAAGGTTGACGCTTTTGAATGTGATCTCCCCGTTTTTTACCTTCTCAGGGTATAATGTTTCAACGGCTTTTTTTGTAACATTTTCTACATTCAGGCAAGTTGTACACCGACGGGTAAAATGAAAGTAATATACCTCAACCTTTTTATCCGGGATAAAAGCAGCAATACCGTTTGATGCAGAGGATGTATTTCCAGTACACGCATAACTGCCGACCACCATTGCCAACAGAACCATAAATGAAATAATCTTTTTCATAGAGACGATTTTATTGCGTTAATATTTTTTTGATTTCATCAGCAGAAGGAACCTTGCCCTTCACAACCACCTTGCCGTCAACAACCATCGCAGGAGTTGACATAACACCGTACTTCATAATTTCCATAATATCTTCGACTTTCGTGATTGTCGCATTGATCCCATTTTTTTCGACCACCTCCCGGGTGATTTTGTCTAAGGTTTTACATTTTGGGCATCCAGGTCCTAAAATTTTAATATCCATATACTTATAAATTTAAATACATTCATTGGTGACTATTTTCTTTCATAAAAGCATTGAAACAATTCTTTTGCCTCTTCCCAGTTCACTTTGTTGATACAATATTTTATATAAGGAGGATTGATCTCTCCTTGTATCAATCCGGCTTTCTTCAATTCTTTCAGATGTTCCGAAAGGGTGGAACGGGCGATGGGGAGTTCCTCTGCCATATCACCGCTGTAACAACATTTGCCTATATTGTCGGCCAAAAAATCAAGAATGAAAATTCTTACCGGATGTGCCATGGCTTTGGCATAAAGGGCCATCTTCTGCTGTGATTCGGTATAAAATTTCTTTTCTGTTACCATGCTATTTAGTATTTCGTAGAATAACGAAACAAAGTTATACAATTTCTATTACAATGAAATTCGTTTGTTTTCTTTATTTTTGATCTCATAAATCAGAATATATGAAATGGTGGACCGCTGTAATTTTTTGTCTCTTGGTTGTGGGTATTTCTTCCTGCAAAAAAGAAACGGAAACGACTGTTCCGGCAGGAAACGTGACCTTCTCGGTACAACATCTTGTAAACGGAGAACCCCTTCGCGAAAATGAACTCATCTATACCAATGCTGCTGGTAATCCATATCTCATTGTCGGATTAATGTATTTTATATCCGATGTAACATTTTATAAATCCGATGGCAATAAAACTATAATCAGCCAGGCAAAGGATATTTTTTATATTGATGAGGATATGGCCGATACAAAAATTCTGAAATTTGCCGATAAAATTCCGGCAGGGGCGTATGATTCCATCACCTTTATTTTTGGCATCTCTGAAGAAAAAAACAAATCACACCGGTTTTTAAACCCACCGGAAGTCAACATGGCCTGGCCCGAAGTACTCGGTGGTGGATATCATTATATGATGATGAATGGTAAATGGAAAGACACACTGGATGTTGTTAAACCCTTTAATTTTCATTTCGGTATCGGGCAATTATACCATGGAAACACTTACAATACCGATTCTATTTATGCCTTTGTTCAAAATTATTTCAAGGTAAAGTTACCTGGATCTGCATTTGTTTTAAATGACGGTCAAACTTTAACTTTCAAATTGCAGATGAACATTGAAAAATGGTTTACTACCCCGCATATTTACGATCATAACCATTGGGGAGGTGCCATTATGCAGAAGCAACCTGCAATGCAAATGATCAAGGAAAACGGCTGGGATGTGTTTTCTATAACACAATAAAATTCTTTCCCATAGCTTCGATTGGGCAAAAGCTTATCGGAGGACAGCCGAGTTGATTTTTTTCGACTTTAATAGGTATCCCAGGTGATTATCGGTGAATGGAGGCAATCTCAGCGATGGCTTTGATCGCGGTATCGATATGTGCTTCAGTGTTGAAAGGTCCGATACTTAGCCGAACAGTACCATGAATTTTATCAGTCCCGATTCCAACATGCACCAGCGGTGCGCATTGTAATCCGGTACGGCATGCAACGTTGTAATCAACATCGAGCATAGTTCCCACATCGCCCGAATCAAATCCCTTGACATTCAAGCTGAGGACTGGATTTTGATCGGTTATACTTTCAGCACAGTAAGTGGTGACATTTTCAATTTCCTGAACTCCTTTTCTTAGTTTGTCCCATAGCATGATCTCCTGGTGATGAAGTTTGTCCATTCCTTGTTCCAGTACCCATTTAACACCGGCATTCAGTCCGGCTACACCCACAAGGTTTAAGGTGCCACATTCCAGACGATAAGGAAATTCCTCGAGGTGTGTCTTTTGTGCAGAACGAACGCCTGTTCCTCCAAAGCGGGTACCGCGAACCGGAACACCTTCCATCACATAGGATCCTCCGATGCCAGTTGGGCCCATCAAACATTTATGACCGGTGAAAATTACAACATCGATGCCCATTGCTTTCATATCGATTGGGATGGCTCCGGCACTCTGGCTTCCGTCAACGATGAACAGAACGCCGGCCTCTTTACAAATCTTTCCGATTGATGCAAGGGGTTGAACGGTTCCAATTACATTGGAACTATGGTTTACAACGACCATTTTGGTGTTCTTTTTGAGCGCTTTTTTGATATCGTCCGGGTCAACATATCCATGAGAATCAAACGGAACATGTGTTACTTCAATGGAATGGGTTAAACTGAGATGATATAGTGGACGGAGTACCGAATTGTGTTCCAACATCGTGGTAACAACATGATCGCCTGGTTCAGCTAATCCTTGCAGAATCATATTCAGAGAATCGCTGGCATTGTAACTGAAAGTAAGTTGATTTGGATCATCTCCGTTGAATAGCTTTGTGAGGAGTTTACGGGTTTCCAGAACCACCTCTTCCGTTTCAATGGCTGCATCGAATCCTGAACGGCCGGGATTGACACCGTGATTCCGGTAAAAATTACACATAAAATCATATACCACATCCGGTTTCGGGAAAGTAGTTGCAGAATTATCAAGGTAAATCAGGTTGCTCATCGGTTAAAAATTTGATATATGTTTAAATTCGTTGTTGTTTCAATCGAGGATCAGAGCATCGGCCACAACTTCGGCCAGGGTCTTTATCTGAACTCCAAGATTGAAATGTATATTGATTTGTGATAATTGGTCAACACAGTTATGGCAGGGAGTGACGACAATATTGGCACCTGTCTTCCGGATCTGTTCCGCTTTGATTTCGGCAATTTTCATCCGACGTTCATTGTATTCGCTCATGGCCAATTGTCCTCCTCCTCCTCCACAACAATAATTATCGATCCCATGCGGGGTCATTTCTACGAAATCTCCGATGAAATGGTTTAAAATAACCCGTTGTTCCAATAAAATTCCTCCATTTCTCACCAGGTTGCAAGGATCATGCAGGGTAACTTTTTCTTTGATCTTTTGCGGGTCAAGGCGGATCTTTTTTTCGCGAATGTAAGCAGCGATTAATTCAACGGAGGTCTCTACTTTAAATGGAAATGGTTTTTTTAGGAAATTTGGTGCTTCCCAACGAAAAGCCCGGGAGCCATGTCCACATTCGGCCAACACTAAGGTTTGCGCCCGGAGGTGCTCCATCTCTTTCCACAATCGGTCAGCAATCCGTGCCGCTTCCGTGTTGTTCCCTGAGAAAAATGCATAGTTGGTCACGTCGTACATGGCGGTCGACAAGGTCCAGCTTTCTTTCGCTGCGAAAAAGATCTTGGCCATTGCTGAAATCGACAAAGGGAAAAATTTAGGTTCCCTTGGATTCAACGTATAAAGGACTCGTTTATCGGGCTCATTTAAAGGAATCAGCGCGTTGGGATTATTGATCTCATCGATGAGTTCTTCTTCCATCCACTTCACCGTATCTACGAATTCTTCGGTGGGTATGCTCATGTTGTTTCCACTGGTCAGAGCTGCATTGACAGTGGATTGCAAGGTGGCAGGAACCATCCCCATGTTGGACAACATGGTCCTGCCTGTTTTCACTATGAATGAAATGTCAACACCGATGGAGCAATGAGCAGTACAACGTCCGCACATGGTACAGGCCCCAAACAGCAAATCAACCATCTCTTCCGTTGTCTCCTCATTCAATTTGCGGGCATTTACGATGCTCGGGAAAACTTTTCCGATATGGGTGCAGTATCTCTTGTATACAGAGGCAACGAGGTCAACTTTTCGTGCCGGAATAAATCGATCATCCTTGGTAGCTAAGTAATAGATGCAACTTTCAGCACAAAGACCGCAATGCACACAGCTATTCAAGTGGGTGATCAGCTTGCTATCGGCTGGATTTTGAAAAACATCCAACCCTTTTTGTATCGTTTCTTTATTCAAGGATCCCATCAGATCATTCAGTTACAATGGCTTTGGCGGCCAGACTCCACGTCTTCCGTAAAAAAAACCAAGATGATATCGTGCTGCGAAGAAATAAAGGACATGTTTCAGCTTCCCCATAGGGAAATACAATAAAAACAGAGAGACAACAATAAAATAAACCGGTGCCATGAAAGGTAAAATGAGCACAATGGCTGTCATTAACTGGAAAAGGGTCACCAGAATATTTGAGATGTAATCATCGGGGTTGGATAAGTCGTTCAGCCCTTTTTTTACCATGCGTTTGATCAGGATTCCCACACCGCAGGCAACGGAAATAAAAAGAAATACAGAAAAAATCCATCGAAATAACCCGGTAAATGGGAAGACGAAAAGGAGAATAAAAAAAAGAAGGATCGACAGAAAAGTCCCAAGATGATAAATAATCCCTGCACCGTATGTAGGCAAGTGGAGATAGGCAGATTCTTTTTTTCCAGGGCTCATGGCACCGGTAAAAGAGTATTGTACAGCAGGACCTACTTTTCCAGAGGCCGGAGCATAATCATGGGGTTTCCCAAGGCGGATAAGTCTCAGTAAATGAAATGTAAGATGACCTACACAAAATACCAACGAAACCAGAGCAAGAATCTGATACCAACACATCTCAGAAAAAATAATTATACACAACCATCAGGTTTGGGTAATCCGGCAACCCGGCATGCTCCACGGGCAGGCCCCAATGGGAATAATTCATATATTTCACGCAATTTTACACCTGTTTGCTGGCAAATGACCCTGACCATCGGAGCCATTCCTTTTTCTTCAAAATTTTTGCGGATTATATTTACGATGGCCCAATGTTTCTCCGACATCTCTTGAATTCCATCATGTTTTGCAATGAGTTGAGCTACCTCTTTATTCCAAATGGTAGGATCTGATAAAAAACCATCACCATCAACTTCGAAAATTTTTCCTTCTATTTCCAGTGTTGCCATAATTATTTCCTGTTTCCTTGCAAAATTAGGAAAAAAACCAATGCCCCCAAAAATTCATTTCTCGCTTTGCTCTGGTTTATCTAAAGATACCCGGGTCGTTTTTTTTGTAGACTCGTTCTTTTTCCCTTTGCCTGCCTTTTTCATCAATTCGGATATTTTTCTTCCGCCAAAAAGAAGTAAAATCACCAGCGCGATCAATATTAATTCGGGGATACTCATTCCAAATATTGATAATATACCTAAGGTCATTTTTTAGATTTTAACAATCAAAGATACATAAGATTGACTGATATCATTTTGAAGATTGGAAAAACAGGCAGGAGTCACCATAGCTCAGGAAACGGAAATCGTGGGATAATGCATACTGGTAAACCTCTTTCCAACCCGGACCGATAAGAGCAGCCACGAGCAATAATAAGGTACTTTGCGGCATGTGGAAATTGGTGATCAGCCCTGAGAGCAACCGATACGAATAGCCGGGAACAATCATCAGTTGTGTCTCTGCATGAAGGGATTCAATTTGCTGTTTTTCCAGATACATCAACAGGGCGGAAAGAGCTTCCCTGGCGTTTATCGTTGAAGGTGCCGAACCATAAGGATCCCATTGGTTTACGATCAATGGACTGATCGCTTCACCACGGATCAATTTAACCCCTAACCAGTAAATACTTTCCAGGGTTCTGGCCGCTGTTGTGCCTACTGCAATGACCGGCCGGTCATGACGGTTTAGCAGTTGTTTTAATGTGTTTTGTGAAACCACAATTTTTTCACGGTGCATTAGGTGATCCTGAATGGTTGGGGCGGTCAAAGGGCGGAATGTGCCCACTCCAACATGCAACGTCACCTTAGCAAACTCGCATCCGTTCTGGGTTAAATTTGTAAAAACCCGATCCGTAAAATGCAGTCCGGCTGTTGGAGCAGCAACAGAACCTTCATGCCGGGCATAAATGGTTTGATATCGTATTTGGTCGGAAGGTTCTGTCGGGCGATGAATATAGGGAGGTAAAGGGACAGTGCCGGCCAGTTCGAGTATTTCAGAGAATGATTTTTCCGGAGGATTCCAATGAAAATCAATGGCATAACTGCCATCTTCCAAATTTTCTTTCTTTTCAGCAAAGAGCGTACAAAGGGCATTAGATCCTCCTATTTCCAGTTGAAGTGATCCCGACTTCCATCGTTTTGCATTTCCGACCAGGCATTTCCAGGTCGATCTTGTTTTTATATGAAATGCCGTTTCTACTTCTGTAACAGGAGCCAGTGGTTCCAGACAAAAAATTTCGATGACAGCTCCTGTCGTTTTGTAAAAAAGAATCCTGGCACGGATCACTTTTGTATCATTGAAAACAAGGAGACTATCGGAAGGAAGATGCTTGTAGATACCTGAAAAAACATCTTGCTCAATTTTACCATCCCGGTAAATAAGCAGTTTTGAAGCATCCCGCTCACTCAGCGGAAACTGGGCAATACGCTCGGGAGGCAATACATAATCAAAATCTTTTACTTGCAATTATTTTTTTTCTGAAGTGAAGAAATTGGGTTTGTAAGTAACCATGATATAGGCGTACTGTGCAAATTTGCTCTTTCCAACGGCTACTTTATTCAGAGTTTCCATGGCTGAAGTTGGTAGAAAAAAGCAATAGGCCGCGTTTAGTTCGAGATTGGGTACCGGTTTATAAACATACATCAGGTCAACTTCCGATCCAAGACTTTTTGTTTCTATCTCCTGATAGGGAAGTTGTCCCTTTTTTGGATTTATAACTTGTAAATAGGTATACGGAAGGCTGAACCATCTAAAGGTAGCTTCGAGTGACATTTTATTATTAAAAATTACAGTTGCTCTTGCATACAAATCATTCAAACCCGGAGTCAGGTTATCTTTTACGTAAGAATTAAATAGATCCATATATCCATAAGGGCGATGCGAGGTTCCATACAGGGTACTGAATCCGGTGACTTTGGTGTTTAGTTTACTCGTATCCGAAAAGTTGTTCCCGCTCAACTGTTCCCATCCTACCAGGATCTTAAATTGTTTTACCGGTTGGTAACTGCTCCATACCCCATAGAAATAAGAGCTGATTTTCCGTCCGTCGCGAGTATGCCCCCCTTGATAAAATCCATTCAGGAAAATGGTCCATTTATTCAGGCTAACCGTAGCGGTGCCACCGAGGGTACCACGGGCATACAGGGTATTTGGGAACTCTTCGGTGGTGGTTGTCTTTGTTACAACCGGAATAATGGCAGTACCGATAATAGAGTCGTTTTGATTATAAACAAAAATGGTGTCGTTTTTTACTTTTGTGGTTGTATTTGTGATGTTGTATTTTTGAAATGCATCGACCACTCCGGTGAAAGTAACGTCAAGTTTGTTATCGAAGAGGTTGATATTTCCGTACAAATAACCCAAATATTTATAGTTGTTACGCATGTTGTAAGAGTTCAGATAGGAAGAAGCGGGAGCGACATTATTCACGGCGAATCCGGCATTACCCCAGAAATCTTTGTTTTTAAACTGAGCGATGATGATATCATGCGTGGCACCCCACATGCTCCAGTTGGAATAGCCAAATAACCGTTCATCATCATAAGCCACTTCCGTGCGTCCCACTTTCAAACCGAAGTTTTTGGTAAAGTTATATTGGAACCAGGCTTCAAAAATATTAATGGTGTTTTTTGTGATGGTATCAGCAGAATAATAATTCTGTCCGAAAACCCAGGCATCATTCAAAGAAAACCGGGTAGTAATTTTATCATTCTTATAATCAAAAGCAAGACGGGCCCTTCCAAGGATGGTTGAATAGGGGGTTTTTGATGAATCACGAAGCGATTGATAACCATCGCGATATTCTCCCCGCATCTTGAATTCTCCGGATATGTTGAACTGGGCCCTTACATTTCCGGTAAAAAGCAAGATAATAATGGTAAGTAACTGAAATCTGAGTATATGTTTTTTCATTTTTTCACTTTTTTTGAAGGCAAAAATAATTATTAAATCATCCGGTCATACATCGAGCATCATCGACCTGGATATATTTCATAATTTTACACCTCAATTCTTCCATTATGAAAATCAAACAATATATCCCCAATACACTGACCTCTTTTAACCTGATTTGCGGGTTAATATCAATCACCCTTATTTTTAAAGGAGATGTAGTATGGGCTTCTCTATTTATTTTTATAGCGGGAATTTTCGATTATCTTGACGGAACTTCGGCCAGATTGCTGAAAGCATACTCGGAGTTGGGGAAGCAGCTTGATTCATTAGCAGATGTTGTCTCCTTTGGAGTAGCCCCGGGGATTTTGATTTATCACCTTCTGATGGTTCATTGTACTGGTAGTGCTAATTATCTCGAACGGATGCACATTACACCTTATATCGCCTTGCTCATTCCGGTGTGTTCTGCATTGCGTTTAGCGCAATTCAATATTGACTTGCGACAGGAGGAAAATTTCATCGGGCTGCCAACTCCGGCCAATGCATTTTTCTTTGCATCTATTCCCCTGGTTCTATATCTTCAACCGGATTTATTCACGATTTTCCATTTGGATTTTCTGAACTCTTTTTTCTCCAACACCCGGGTATTGGCTATCCTTACGGTTTTCTTTTCTTACCTGTTAATTTCGGATTTCCGGATATTTTCGATGAAGTTCAAATCTCTGAAATGGAAAGGGAATCAGATACGGTATGTTTTTCTCCTGCTTTCGCTGATACTACTTGCTCTCTTTTCTCTCAGCGCCATCCCTATAATCATCATGTTGTATATTCTGATGTCAATATTTTTTCAAAATTATTTTAGTTGAAAATTACCGCAATTCGAAATTCTGTCCCAGATAGACTTTCCTTACATGGGGATCATCGGCCAATTCCTGTCCTGTTCCGGATCGCAATATTGAACCTTCAAAAAGCAAATAGGAGCGGTCGGTAATCGATAAAGTTTCATGAACGTTATGGTCGGTGATCAAGACACCGATATTTTTTTCTTTCAGAGTTCTTACGATCTGCTGAATATCTTCCACCGCGATAGGATCTATCCCGGCAAATGGTTCATCCAACAATATGAACTTAGGGTCAACGGCAAGACAGCGGGCAATTTCACATCTCCGGCGTTCTCCGCCCGATAATGTAATTCCCTGGCTTTTTCTTACATGTTGTAATCCGAATTCGTCTAATAATTTTTCAAGCCGTTCTTTTTGCCCTTCTTTGGTGAGTCCGGTAAATTCAAGAATGGCCTTGATATTGTCTTCCACACTCAGTTTCCTGAAAATGGAGGGCTCTTGCGGCAGATAACTTATTCCCCGTTGAGCTCTTTTGTACATGGGTTCCCGGGTAATGTTGATGTCATTCAGAAATACATCTCCCGAAAGGGGTTTGATAAGGCCGACAATAATATAAAAGGAGGTGGTTTTTCCGGCACCATTAGGCCCCAGAAGTCCAACAATTTCTCCCTGATTTAAAACAATGGAAACTTCATTGACAACAGTGCGTTTCCTGTATTTCTTAATGATTTTCTCAGTTCTGAGGATCATGTATCGATATTTGTGGTTCAACATGGTTAACCGATAGCAAAATTAATAGAAAAGAGCAGAGTACCATATTTTTTGATTTATCTTTGTTTCAAGTTTGTGTCAATCATCCATTCAAAATTGTTACCTATGAAAAAATTTTATTCTTTATCTGGTCTTTCTTTTTTGTTTTTTCTGATGTTTACCCTGTTGGTTTTTACTTCAGAGGCAAAAAAATGGATCGTAAACGTTAAAAATTATTCTTTTACTCCTTTCAATTTAACCCATGTAATAGCAGGAGATACCATCCAATGGGAGTGGTCTGAAGGCAATCATACCACTACCTCTACCGCTATTCCTAACGGAGCTGTTTCCTGGGATATGGCCATTAGTCAGGAGGAGCCTATTTCGATTTATGTGCCGGATATAAACGGGACTTATTCATATCATAGTACGTTGGATAGTAGCATGAATGGCCAATTTGTTGTTACCGGAGGAAGTGGTTTAATTACCCCAAAACCTCTTACTGGTCCCACTATTTATCCAAATCCCTTCAAGGATAAGGTAACCATCGCATGGCAGAAAAACGGTCCCGTATTCAGTAAGCTCAGAATATTTGATGCGAATGGGAAAGTAATAAAAGATGTCACGAGTATTAAACAGCTTCAGGGAGTAGCTGATCCGTGCATTGATATGCAATCTCTGCCCCATGGCGTGTTCTTTTTTAAATTTACAGAAGAGTCCGGTAAAGCTCAGACATTCCGGGTAATTCACCAGTAACGCGGTTTATAAAATCCCTTCGCGGAGGATATCATGCAAATGGATGACCCCTTTATAGATTGTTTTTTCGACAACCAGCAGCTGGGTAATACTATTTTGCCGCATCAGGTTTAATGCATTTACTACTAAGGTATCCGGTTGGATGGTCTGTGGATTGGGCGACATGATATCCATCGCATGCAAAGTATTCACGTCGATGTTTTTTTCAAGCATCCGACGGAGGTCTCCATCTGTTATGATCCCTACCAGTTTTTTATCCTTCAGAACGGCGGTTGCTCCCAACATTTTGGAAGAAATTTCCATGATGATGGCTTTAATGCCATCGGTGGTTTGAACACTTGGAACCTGATTGACGAGATACAGATCCCTGACTCTGAGATACAGTTGTTTTCCGAGGGTTCCTCCCGGGTGAATACGGGCAAAATCGTTCGGGGTGAATCCTCGTGCTTCAAGCAAACAAACTGCCAATGCGTCTCCAATAACCAGTTGGGCGGTCGTGCTGGAAGTAGGGGCCAGGTTGTTGGGGCAAGCCTCTTTAGATACGGTTGTATTGATGATCAAATCCGCTTGATTTGCCAGGTATGATTTTGTATTTCCGACAATGGCAATCAAAAGACTGCCAAACTCTTTGAGCAGTGGAACAAGAATTTTAATTTCGGGAGTTTCTCCGCTTTTTGACAAACATATAACAATGTCATCTTTCTGGATGATTCCCAGGTCTCCATGAATAGCGTCGGCAGCATGCATAAAGATAGCCGGTGTGCCGGTCGAGTTGAATGTCGCTACAATTTTCTGGCCAATGAGGGCACTTTTTCCGATTCCGGTAACAATGACTCTTCCCTTTGATTGGAGAATTTGTTCAACGCACGTTAAAAAATCTTTATTGACGGCACTCACCAACCCTGATATGGCAGCAGCTTCAACCGTTATGGTGTTTATTGCGATCGATTTAATTGTATTCAAGTTTTTCAAAACACAATTTTTTTATAAAAAATTTGTTTGTTTCAGACCTTTTCTAACTATATTTGTATATAAGCATATACAAATTCTTAAAAATCTACCTACGCTGAACAAAAGTACAAAAATTAATTCGAGTCAAAAAACGATGGCTGTCAAAGAAGATCATAAGCTACATGATGTGCTAAAAAAGGTTTTTGGATTTGATAGCTTTAAAGGGAATCAAGAAGCCATCATCCGAAATTTATTAGCAAATAAAGATACATTTGTGATTATGCCCACAGGAGGTGGAAAATCATTATGCTATCAATTACCCGCCTTGATTAAACCCGGTACGGCCATCATCGTTTCTCCCTTGATTGCCTTGATGAAAAATCAGGTCGACTCCATGCGAAGTTTTGGAACAGAAAATGATGTGGCCCAATTTATGAACTCATCCCTGTCGAGGCAGGAGATTACCCAGGTTAAACAGGATATCACGGATGGAAAGACCAAACTATTGTATGTTGCGCCGGAAACCATAACCAAAGAGGAAAATATTGAGTTTTTAAAAGGCATAACCATTTCTTTTTACGCTATTGATGAAGCTCATTGCATATCGGAATGGGGACATGATTTCAGACCGGAATACCGACGACTACGGCCCATCATTGATGCCATCGGGCAGAAAGTTCCGGTAATAGCGCTTACCGCTACGGCAACTCCCAAGGTACAACAGGACATCCAGAAGAACCTCAATATGATGGATGCCTCTATTTTTCTATCCTCATTCAACCGTCCTAACCTTTATTATGAAGTCAGGGCTAAAACCAAAAATGTTAACAAAGACATTATCAAATTTATCAAGGGACAACCAGGAAAATCTGGAATTGTCTATTGCCTGAGCCGGAAAAAAGTAGAGGAGATGGCTGAGAGTTTCGTCGTCAACGGAATCAAGGCTTTACCTTATCATGCCGGGCTGGATGCTGCTACCCGTCGCCAGAATCAGGACAAATTCCTGATGGAAGAGGTAGATGTTATTGTTGCTACCATTGCTTTTGGGATGGGAATTGACAAGCCTGATATCCGATTTGTAATTCATTATGATATGCCCAAAAGCCTGGAAGGATATTACCAGGAAACCGGACGATCTGGACGGGATGATGGAGAAGGTAATTGCATCGCATTTTATAGTTATGATGATATCCAGAAGCTGGAAAAGTTTCTGAAAGGGAAAGCTGTTGCTGAGCAGGAAATTGCGAAACAATTACTGATGGAAACAGTTGCCTATAGCGAGTCTTCTGTTTGCCGGCGAAAACAATTGTTGCACTACTTCGGAGAGATTTATACCGAAGAAAACTGCCAAAACTGTGATAACTGTATGCATCCAAAGAAAAAGTTTGAGGGAAAACAATATGTTCAACTCGTTTTGGAAACTGTACTGGCTGTAAAGCAGCAGTTTAAGAACAAACACATCATCAATATTATTCTCGGGAAAAGTACGGCTACCATCAAATCATACAAACACAACAAACTGGATGTGTTTGGTAAAGGTAGCGACCGGGAAGAAAAATTCTGGAATGCCGTTGTTCGCCAAACACTGATTGAACGGCTATTGAACAAGGACATTGAAAATTACGGATTGCTGAAAATTAGTCCGGAAGGTACACAGTTCCTTAAAAATCCATATTCCATCATGTTGGTCGACGACCACGATTTTGAAAACCCGGATGAAGAGGAACTTTTTGAAGCGATAGGAGCCAAAAGCAGTACCGCAGATAAAACTTTATTTGCCTTGCTTAAAGATTTGCGTAAGGAGATCGCCAGACGCGAAAAATTACCCCCCTTCGTCATTTTTCAGGATCCTTCCCTCGAAGATATGGCCATTCAATATCCCGTTACGGTTGATGAATTAAAACAAATTACGGGGGTTGGTTCAGGAAAAGCACTGAAATATGGTAAACCTTTCCTGGATCTTATCAAGGAATATGTAGAGGAAAATGAAATCATTCGTCCGATGGATATGGTGGTTAAATCGGTAGTAAACAAATCGGGACTGAAGGTTTTCATTATTCAGAGCATCGATCGTAAAGTTTCCCTTGAAGATATTGCCCTGGCTAAAAATCTCAGTTTTGACGAACTGTTGTCGGAAATAGAAAGCATTGTCGCTTCAGGCACCAAAATTGATATCAATTTTTATATTGACGAATTTATCGACCCATACCACCAGGAAGAAATATTTGAATATTTCCGTAAAGCCGAATCCGATTCTATCGAAGAAGCACTCAAAGAGCTTGGTGAAGACGAATTTACGGAAGAAGAGATTCGTCTGTTACGTATCAAATTCATGTCAGAAATAGGAAATTAAACAACTACAACATGCAAGAAGAAAATATTATTAATCCTGAACCAATTCAGGAAAGTGAACCTGTTAACCAGCCGGAAATCGTGAATCCTAAACCGGAGTCGGTTAAACCGTGTTTTTTTACCTTTAATTTCAATACGTTGCTTGGCCTAATTTTATTAATAGGGTTGGTGGTATTATATTTTTTGTTTTTCAATTCAAAAAAAGCACAGGAACCAGATATCCCGCTATCGCTTAAGAAATCTTCAGGAAAATCTTTATCGATAGTATATGTCAATGTTGATAGTTTGAATACCCATTATGATTTTGTAAAAGTGATGCGTAAGGATTTGGAAAGTACCGGGAAAAAATTACAAACAGAAGTGCTTTCAGAACAATCGTCGTTGGAAAAAGAAGCTGCAGATTTTCAAAAACAGATTTCCGCTAATGCCATTTCAGAGGATAAAGCTAAAATTGTTTATGAGCAACTGATGCAAAAACAACAGATGCTGATGCAAAAAAAAGAGCGTTATACCCAGATGGTTGCCGATCAGGAATTGAACATGAACATGACACTTATCGATAGTGTAACGGCATTTCTTAAACGTTTTAACCGAACATACCGGTTTGATTACATCATGGGATATAAAACCGGGGGAGAGATACTGATTTCAAATGATACCCTTGACATTACCCGTTCCGTGTTAGATGCCCTGAACAAGGAATATCAGTCTCGAAAAAAATGAAATTCGTTTCGCGCTTTTTACTGATTTTTGGAATATGCGGTCTGCTGTTTTCCTGTGGCGAACCAAAAACATATCGGGAAGCTGCCTTTGCCGTTGTCCCTTCGGATTCGTTAATTGGGCAGGAACAAATGATCCACTTGATGGCTGATGTCCATATTGTAGAAGCTGCATTGGTGATAAAACGCAATGAAGAAGTGGTTCCCAAATCACAAGTACAATTTTATTATGATGGTATTTTTAATAAATACCACATCAGTCAAAAACGATATGACGATAATCTGAAGTATTACCGGCAGGATCCCCAGGTGTTTGGGAAAATCTATGAAGCGGTTGTACAGGAACTGACGAAACGGCAAAAAAATTATACTCCCGTAAAATAGTAATTACCGTGTGTAAGTAGCTGATGCCGTAATCAGGTCTGCTCCGTCAAAAATTGTATAATTCCAGTTTATTACCGGCCCGGAGGCAGAATAGATTCCGGAACCATTGATGGTCAATCCTTCACCGATAACCTGGTTGGGATCCAGTATTATTTTCTTGCCTGATATACTGGCTCCCGCTGGCACCGAAGTGGATCCGGTATTTGCAAAATTAGCAATGAATACACCATCGCTGGAGTTGGGATCCGCTGTGATGGTTACATCGTAAGTAAATCTTGTCCAGCTTTCATTCACACTCCAATGGCCTAAAAAAACGGTCCGATTGTCGGTGCTCACAGGTTCTGGATCTGCAACTTTTGCACAGCTCGAAAAAATAAACACCAGGCATGGGAACAAAATGACAAAAAGTTTTGATTTCATACACATTAATTGTTATAAAACAATTTCAAGCAACCGATCTGCAAGCCGGCTGGCTCCCAGTCGGAATAAGGATGGAGTAAGCCAGTTCACGCCCAACACTTCTTTTACCAGCCAGTAATAATTCAAGGCCTTTTCCGGATCCCCGATTCCACCTGCGGCTTTGATCCCAATCTGTTTCCCCGTTTTTGTGTAAAACTCATGGATCACTTTTAACATGATAAAAACAGACTCTTCTGTGGCTGCTGGCTGTATTTTCCCGGTGCTTGTTTTGATAAAATCAGCACCGGCTTCGATGGCAATTTCGCTTGCTTTTGCAATGTTTTCAGGAGTTTGAAGTTCACCTGTCTCTAAGATCACTTTTAAAGTTTTTTCCCGGGTAATTTCACGCATGGCATCTATTTCGCGATAAACCATATTAAAATCCTTTTCGAGAAAAGTTCCACGGGAGATCACGACATCGATCTCATCGGCTCCCTCCTGAAGAGCATATCTGATCTCTTCCAGTTTAATTGAAATGGGCATTTGACCGCTCGGAAATGCTGCTGCGGTGGTAGCGACTTTGATTGGGGTTCCCTGGAGTGCTTTTTTTGCGGTGGCAATGAATGGGGGATATACACAAACGGCAGCAGGTAAGGGTAACCCTTTTTCACCCATAAAGATTGCCTTTCTACAAAGTTTATTAATTTTCTCCTGATTGTCGGACCCTTCCAAAGAAGTTAAATCGAGAAAAGAAGAGAGTTCTCTCAAAACCTGCTTCTGTTCTTGTATTTGAGGCTGCTTCGAGCGTATCTGGAAGACCTCTTCCTGCACAGTAGAGAAAGAAAGTTTCGAAAGAAGCGAAAATGAATACATGTTATCCAATGATATTTATTTAAAAGCTAAAACTCAATCCCAAGCTTGGCATTAAAGGCATCTGGTCGATCCGTGTATAAGAAACCCGGTCAAAGTAGAAAATGTTTTGTTGATTTAACGCATTTGTAACACTCAGGTTGATCTCCAGTTTAAGGGTTTTTCCGAATAAGAAAGTTTTTTTCAAATTGGCATCCAGGCGACTATAATAAGGGAGGCGCCCTTTGTCATAATCACTGTAAAGAATACCCAGTTGCCCGTTGCTGGTTGTATAGTTGGTTCCCATATTGTCAAAGTCGATCATTTCATAGAATCCTCCTGTTTGGGTGAAGGGGAATCCGGAGCCAAAGTTATAGCGGACATCCAGTTCCCAATCGGATTTTTTACCGAAAAAGAAGGTTCCAACAAGGTTCAAATTATGTCGCCGATCGTAAGGCGGAACATAATCCACCACTCCATCGTTGCGGTGAATAAACCCCAGGGAATAGGTAACCCAAAGGTGAATTTTTTTCCAATCGTATTTAATGGAGACATCAACCCCCTCGGCATCGCCTGTTTCAAGAACAAAATCTTTTTTATAATAATCAGGAATATTTGCATTTTCCTCTGTGTCATCATATAATTTATTCCTGTTCAAACTGGTAAGTTGTGGATAGTATTTATAATACCCCTCAACATTCAGAGAGAGGTTTTGAAGTACATCCAGTTCAAAACCAAGCACTACCTGAGAAGAGCGTTGTAAACGGTTATTCACCGTTTTGCCCATAAAGGTGGTAGGAAGATTCATTGGGCTCGTGATGAATCCATAAAAAAGATTGACAACGTCCTTATCATACGTTGTGCTGATAAGATTTTGTGAATACAAACCGGCGGCCATTTTGAGGCGGAAGTTTTTCAAAATGTTATATTTAATGGCGAGGCGCGGTTCCAGTGAAAGTGTCGACAACGAAGCATAATATTGCAGCCGTATTCCGGGTTCAATAATAAATTTTCCGGGAAGCCATTTATATTTAGCGTAAACTGCCGCTTCCGTACTGTTTTGCGTATAATCGATTTCCCGTTTGACGGCGTTGAAAAAATTGAAGATGGTTTTATATCCGGCTAATTCCAACCCATACTTTAGAGCATCTCTCCCAAAGAAATAGGTAAAATTCAATCCGCCATTAAACCCTGAAATTGAACTTGACCGGGCCGATTCGTTGGTTTCCTGGAGAACAACTTTATAGTTTGAAAAGGCAAAATTCCCATCGATCAGAACAGAACTTTTCCCCGGAATAGCCAGAAAATTCAACCCTCCGCCATAAGACTTCCAATTATAATCCTGAAGCACTTTATAATTCACTTTATCGGTGAAATCGAAACCGAAGATGTTTACCTTGCTTCCATTTGGAGCATTGATTGCGATTTTTCCGTAAATGTCGAGGTAGTTATATGGGAGTCCGTCTTCATCTATATAACTATAAAATATTTTGCTTGATTCAGCGAGGTAAGAATTTTTAATGGAGAAGATAAATGAAGCACTTGCATCATCCTCGTCTTTTTGTTTGTGGATGGGGCCTTCGACTAATGCTTTCGCCCCAAATGTACTTACATCAAATTTTCCTGAAATGCGGTTTTTATTCCCATCGCGGGTTGTAACATCCATAACGGAAGAGATGCGGCCACCATATTCGGCCCCGAAACCACCGGTATAAACTTCCACATTTTTAAGGATATCGACATCAAACACTGAAAATAGGCCAATTGAATGAAAAGGGTTATAAATGATCATTCCGTCGTATAATACTTTATTCTGTATTGGTGGGCCGCCACGGATATATAGTTGACCTCCCTGGTCCCCGCTAAAGATCACCCCGGGGAGGATTTGCAGGTATTGAGCAAGATCGGGTTGCCCGCCGATGGTAGGAATCGATTGAATTTCTTTGGGTGTAATCTTGATAATACTGGTTTGGGTCTCCCTCACTTTGTCCTGCCGGGTAGCTGAAATATCGATTTCTGCAAGATCAAACGAGGATTTTGTAACATAGAGTTTTTTTGAGATCAAATCATTGGCTTTGATGGTTACAGGTATTTTCAGAGTATCAAAACCCACATAAGTGACCATCAGTAAATAATCGCCAGGCGGGATTTTAGTGATGGCGAAATAGCCGTTTGCATCCGTAGGAGCGCCAATGGAAGTTTTATAAAGATAAACATTGGTGAATAAAACCGGTTCTCCTGTTTCCTGTTCATACACAAATCCACGTATGGCTCCTGTCTGCGCATAAACAGAGGTCGAAATAAATGGGAAAAGTAGGAGAAGAAGAAGAAGAGGAAAAAGAAAGTGTGATCGAAAATTCATGGAGATAGGGCTGGAAACAGATTTAACATCTTGATGTTTAGCTTGCAAAAATAGTGAAAATCAATAAACTTCATGTTGTAAAAAAATCTTATTTTTGTCCTCTTTCAAACATCTATTAAAATACACTATGCAGAAGTTATTGTTATTGGGAGATGAAGCTCTTGCCCAGGGGGCACTTGATGCCGGGTTGTCAGGAATTTATGCTTATCCGGGTACCCCATCCACCGAAATTACCGAATTTGTGCAACATTCGGAATATGCCCGTGAACATAAAATTCATTCAAATTGGTCAACAAATGAAAAAACAGCGATGGAAGCTGCTTTGGGGATGTCATATACCGGTAAAAGGGCCATGGTTTGTATGAAACATGTTGGATTGAATGTGGCTGCTGACCCTTTTATTAATTCTTCGATTACTGGTGCCAATGGCGGATTGATCGTAGTATCTGCCGATGATCCATCCATGCATTCTTCTCAAAACGAACAGGATTCGAGAGTATACGGAAAATTCGCCCTTATCCCCATTCTGGAACCTGGTAATCAACAGGAAGCGTATGATATGGTCAGATATGGATTTGATTTCTCGGAAAAATACCATGTTCCGGTCCTTATTCGAATGACTACAAGAATGGCACATTCCCGTTCGGGTGTGGCGTTAAAACCTCCCCGGAAACAAAATGAAATCCAGATGCCCAAAGACCTCAGACAATTTGTTTTGTTGCCTGCCATTGCAAAGAAACGGTATAAAAAACTGTTGCAAGATCAACCCGCTTTTATACAGGAATCGGAGATTTCACCATTCAATAAATATATTGACGGTTCCGATAAATCATTGGGAATAATCGTCTGTGGATTGACTTTTAACTATTTAATGGAAAATTTTCCAGATCGCAAAATTCCCTTCCCAGTATTAAAAATCGGACAATATCCCATTCCCCGTGGTTTGGTAGAAAGGATGGCCAATGATTGTAAGGAGCTGTTGGTCATTGAAGACGGTTATCCAGTTGTTGAAGAGCTGTTGAAAGGATATACCAGTCATGGTTTAAAAGTCAAAGGTCGCCTTGATGGTACTTTGCCTCGCGATGGAGAACTGAATCCTAATCTGGTAGCCGTAGCTCTTGGATTTAAAGATACCTTCGGATCTGCTGTTCCCGAATTGGTTGTTGGCCGTCCCCCACAGCTGTGTTCCGGTTGCCCTCATATTGATTCTTATCTGGCTCTTAACGAAGCCATGAGCGAATTCTCCAAAGGACGGGTTTTTGCTGATATTGGCTGCTATACGCTGGGAGCCTTGAAACCATTAGAAGCCATTAATTCTTGTGTCGATATGGGCGCTTCTATCACCATGGCTAAAGGGGCTGCTGATGCTGGATTGGTTCCAGCCGTGGCTGTTATTGGCGATTCAACCTTTACCCATTCCGGGATGACCGGTTTACTGGATGCTGTGAATGACAAATCTCCCATCACCGTATTGATTTTAGACAATGGTACCACGGCAATGACGGGAGGACAAGATTCACCCGGCCATGGAAAAATTGAGAATATCTGTAAAGGAGTTGGGGTAGAAGAAGCCCATATAAGGATTATTAAACCGTTAAAAAAACACCACGAAGAAAATGTTCAAATCATGAAAGAGGAGTTGAATTATTCGGGTGTTTCGGTAATTATTCCCCGTCGGGAGTGTGTTGTGGCAGTTAATAAAAGAATGAGGGAAAAGTTCAAGAACAAATAAACCAAATTCATCAATGAAAAAAGATATTATTTTAGCCGGTGTAGGTGGTCAGGGAATCATCTCCATTGCCTCGATTATAGGTTTTGCAGCGCTCGAACAAGGAATGTATCTCAAACAGTCGGAAGTTCATGGAATGAGTCAACGTGGAGGCGATGTGATGTCGAATCTTCGCATTTCTGAACAGGAAATTGCCTCCGATCTTATCCCATTTGGACAAGCAGATATGATTATTTCTATTGAACCCATGGAATCGCTACGTTATCTGCCTTATTTGTCACAGGAAGGGTGGGTGATAACCAATACCCAACCATTCAACAATATCCCGAATTATCCTGATCTTGATAAGGTGATAGCAGAAATTGTAAATATACCACATCATATTGTCCTGGATGCAGATACAGCAGCGAAAGAAACGGGTTCGCCAAAAGTTGCCAATATTGTAATTCTTGGCGCAGCTTCTCCTTTTCTTGGCATGACCTATGAAAAACTGGAAAATGCCATCCGACATATTTTCGGGAGAAAAGGGGAAGAGGTCATAGAACTTAACCTAAAAGCATTGAAAGCTGGTCGTGTTTTTGCTGAAAAACAAATGTAATTTTTTCTTCATATCTTTGAGCGCTTTATTTTTTATTCAGATATAAATCAAACAATGAGGTTTCTTCAACGCAAATTATCCCATTATACTGAACCACAAAAAATTCAGAAAATGGGCATTTATCCCTATTTCCGGACGATCGAGTCTGATCAGGATACTGTTGTAACCATAAATGGCAAGAAAGTGCTGATGTTTGGATCAAACAGTTATCTTGGATTAACCAATCATCCAAAAATCAAGGAAGCAGCCATAAATGCCACCAAAAAATATGGGACAGGTTGTGCCGGTTCACGCTTTTTAAACGGGACCTTAGATATCCATATTGAGCTGGAGAACAAACTTGCCTCTTTTGTTGGTAAAGAGGGCGCTCTTGTTTACAGTACAGGGTTTCAGACGAACCTCGGCGTAATTCCAACGGTAACAGGCCGTAACGATTATATTCTGATTGATGAGCTGGATCACGCTTCCATCATTGAAGCCACCCGGTTGTCGTTTGCCAAGGTTCTGAAGTTTCGTCACAACGACATGGAGTCGCTGGAACGGCTTCTCAAACGGTGTGAACCCAACCGGATCAAACTCATTGTTATCGATGGTATCTTCAGTATGGATGGCGACATTGCCAATCTTCCTGAAATTGTGATTCTGGCCGAAAAATATGAGGCTACCGTCATGATCGACGATGCACATGCCATCGGAGTGATCGGCGAACAAGGCTCTGGAACAGCCAGCCATTTTGGGCTGACTAAAAAAGTTGACCTGATTATGGGAACATTCTCGAAATCATTGGCCGCGCTTGGCGGATTTATTGCCAGTGATGCTGAAACCATTAATTATATCAAACACAATTCCCGTACCTTGATCTTTAGCGCTTCGGCTACTCCAGCCGCTGCTGCCTCAGTACTGGCAGCGCTCGAAATCATCAAAAATGAACCGGAACGAATTGCTAACCTTTGGTCAGTGACTCATCATGCCATTGATAATTTCAGAAGATTAGGATTTGATATCGGACATACCGTTACTCCCATTATTCCATTATATATCAGGGATAATTTTAAAACCCTGAAAATTACCAGAATGTTGCTGGATGAAGGCATCTTTGTCAATCCGGTCGTTGCTCCTGCAGTAAGTAAGGAAAATACGTTGATTCGGTTCTCCCTGATGGCTACCCATACCAAAGAACAAGTTGATGTTGCTCTGGAAAAATTCGAAAAATTAGGGAAGAAACTTCATATAATATGAACCCAGGTTAGATGACAAACAATACCAATATTGAATTAAAAAAAGTTCAGACAAAAAAAGAGCTTAAACAATTCATCGGGTTTCAATACAAACTTTACAAGGAAAATAAATTCTGGTGTCCTCCGATGCGGATGGACGAAATAAACACACTGAGCAGGGGAAAAAACCCTGCTTTTGATTTTTGTGAAGCAGCGTATTGGCTGGCATATAAGGATAAAGAATTGGTGGGACGTATTGCCGGTATTATTAATCACAATGCCAATAAACGATGGAATGAAAAATTGGTCCGGTTTGGATGGATTGATTTTATTGACGATATCGATGTTTCCCGTGCTCTGGTAGAACAAGTGATAACCTGGGGAAAAGAGAAGGGAATGGATGGTATTCAGGGCCCTCTGGGTTTTTCCGATATGGACAACGAAGGTATGCTCATCAAGGGGTTTGAAGAACAAGCCACCATGGCATCTATTTATAATTATTCCTATTATGTAACCCACATGGAGCAGTTGGGCTTTGAAAAAGCTGCCGATTGGGTACAATATGAATTTGAGATTCCTCCTGCCATTCCAGAAAAAGTTGATCGTTTATCACAACTGATTCAGGAAAAATACAAACTCAGGCTGATTAAAGCCAAAAAAGCAAAGGATCTGGTGGCTTATGCTCCGAAAATGTTTCGCACTCTAAATGCTGCCTTTGATGAGCTTTATGGATATACTGCACTTTCACAGAAGCAGGTAGATGCTTATGTGAAGTCTTACTTTGGATTTATACGTCCGGAATTTGTCTCTTTTGTAGTTGATCAAAAGGATGAAGTCATTGGTTTTGGCATATCCATGCCTTCCCTTACCAAAGCCCTTCGAAAGTGTAATGGAAAACTTTTCCCGTTCGGATTTCTGTATATATTACGAGCGATTAAAAAGAATGACACCATTGATATGTACCTGAATGGCGTTCGCCCAGATTATCAGGGAAAAGGTGTCAATTCGTTGTATTATAATGAAATGCACAGGTCTTATATTCGGGCTGGAATTAAAAAAGCAATTACCAATCCGCAATTGGAAAATAATGCCAAAGCGTTGACGATCTGGAAAAATTTCAATGGCCGACAACATTTAACAAGGCGGTGTTGGATCAAACATTTTAGTTAGCATACCATTACCATTTTCATTTATGAAAAATGTTTTGATAACCGGAGCCAGTGGATTCATTGGCAGTTTTTTAGTTGAGGAGGGTTTGAATCGCGGTTTTACTGTTTATGCAGGAATCCGGAAATCAAGTTCCCGCAAGTATTTACAAGATTCGCGAATCAATTTTATTGAGTTTGATTTTTCTACCCGTGAAGCGGTTATTCAAACACTTGAAACTTGCAAAAAATCAGGCATCCGGTTCCAGTATATTATCCATAATGCTGGTTTGACAAAGACAAAAACGAAAGACGATTTTTATAATGTCAATACCCGGAACACGATCAATTTTATTGAAGCATTAAGGGAAACCGGGATGGTTCCTGAAAAATTTATTTATGCCAGTAGTCTGGCTGCCTTTGGGCCGGGGGATCCATCCACAGGTGCTCCGGTCATGCTTTCCGATAAACCCAAGCCCATTGAACTATACGGCAAGAGCAAATTGGCCACAGAGAATTTTATTACACCGCTTCAGGACTTTCCCTGGCTAATTTTCCGGCCTACTGGCGTTTATGGCCCCAAAGAGCGCGACTATTTTGTTTTCTTCCAGACCATTAATCGCGGACTGGAACCGTATATTGGTTTTAAGGAACAGATCCTTACTTTTATTTATGTACGGGATTACGTTGGGTTGCTTTTTGATGCACTTGTTTCAGAACATGTTCATAAAGCTTATTTTGTTACGGATGGAAAAGAATATACTTCCAAAGAATTTGCTGCAATTACCAAACGTGTTCTTGGGAAAAAAACAATTCGGATTACTGTTCCGTTATTTATTGTAAAGACCATTGCAACCGTTGGAGAAAATGTTACGGGGTTATGGGGTCAGGTTCCCACGTTAAATACCGATAAATTTAATGTTTTGAGCAGTACAAACTGGCGATGTGAAATTGAACCGCTGCAACGTGATTTTAACTTTGTTGCAAAATATGACCTTAATAAAGGAGTTGAAGAAACCATTGCCTGGTATAAAAACGAACATTGGCTCTGAATAAATCGGGGAATTTGGAATAAAAAGAAAGAACCTCATGGATTTCCATGAGGTTCTTTCTTTTTATATTAAAAGGGTGTTTGGGTATTAGAAATAGAAAGTCAGATTGATAGCGCCACCAGTATTGGAATTATCGATGCAGAAATGGGTTGCTCCTCCTGTTTTTGTTTCGGCAGTTTTTACAGAGGTCCCGTCAAAAGATTCAACAGTATATTTGCTTTTTCCGGTTGATGCGAACATGATACCAAAATCAAATTCTCCACCAATAGACATTTTGGGTGCGAAAAAGTATTCAACTCCGACAAATGCATTTACACCAATTCCAAAAGTCAAACCATCATTATCTTTGGTGACTCGGTAACTAGCAGGTGAAGTAGCATATCCATTTTCTTCTTCAACCCAAGGATAATCCGTCGATAATGGAGTAGGATACTTAGCTGACATTTCGTTGCCATATTTGATTTTATTGCCAGCAGTGGAGACTGATAAATTAACCATAGCACCATAAATACCTTGAACTCTTCCCTTGCCTCTTCTTTTTTCAATACCGAGACCGATAGAGATATCTAATGATGAATATGTCCATTTGTCTTCAACTGTTTTAAGATCAACCATGTTTGTATCGGTTTGGTCCCAAAGTGTATTTTTAATAGTTTCATTGTGATATCCTATACGAACTCTTCCACGATATGCAGTATTTGCAGTTTTAAAATATTTTCCACTGATCGTGAACATTGGATTACCATGTCCTAAACCGGGGAAGTCCCAAGTTGGTGCATTATTAAAGGAATTTCCATTAAAAAGATTACCTGCATATTCAAAAAAAGGCACTGCATCGATCGACAATCCATATTCACCTGCTTCTGGTAGGATTGGGATCCCCTTTTTTGAAGTTAAATCCTGAGCTTGAATTACACTCAAGCTAAAGCAAAGAACGAGCATTGACAGTAAACATTTTTTCATACGTTTAAATTTAAGGTTTAACATTTTTTTATTCCTTACTCTCCAACTGGAGAAAAAATCACCGAAATTTACACAAAAAAATCTAAGTGCATTAAATATTTTGTAAAATTGTTAAATTTTTTTTCAAAACTGAAAACTATGAAAAAATGGTTGTTGATCATGGTCCCTGTGGCTATATTGTTGGTCTTTGGATTGTTGACGGGATTTGTAAATCATCCTGAATCGAATGAAGGGAAATACCTGGTAATGAGAGTGTATGAAAATTTCACCGTTACATCTTCTAAGATTGTCATTAATTATCCTGATAGCACATTTGAGGTGATTCCTCTAAAGCCGTTCAAATACAATGATGAATATCTCGTAAGCAACGGACAAACGATAACCCGAACACTGAACAAACTGAATGGAAAAGGATATCGACTCATTACCTCTACTGCCGATGGGAAGCCTACCTCAAACAAAACCATGATGATTACAACTATCATAATGGTATCACATCCATGATAATCAAGTAAGGATTTTATCTTTATCGGCGGTAAAATATCCCGAATAATACGACTAAAATAATGTAAATGCCTGTTGTGGTGATGGCTATCTCGGGTTGGAACAGTTGGTAAGAGGCTGCAATAAGTGAGGTTATGGCGATCAGATAATATCCCCACCGGCGACGATGCCACATTAATATCGTTCCGGTAAAGGCAAAAAGGTGAAGAAGACAAGCACAGAATAAAACCAGGAGTAAGTCCTTATGCTTTGAATGCAGATGTATTGGAGTATATTGGTTTACGACTTCGGTGATCGTACGGGAATAAAAAATTGCAAGGAGATAAATTAAGGTAAGAAACCCAAAATAAATCCAGGAAAATATAAATAATGCAGTAAAAAAAACCGGCCGGGTCTTTTTGATCAGAGGTTCTGGAACATATTCCGGACCGGTTTTTTTCTCCATGTCAGATCATTATTTTAAGGTGTATACTGTAAAGGATGATGAAAGTCCCCGAAAAAATTAAATCGGAAATATTCGGTCCCGACAAGTGCATGAAATACATCGGGGCAATGACCAGTAAAATCTGAAAAATGGTGTAAACATGAAACCCGACTTTTCGTAATTGAAACATCAGAACAGCTCCTGCCACAGACCCGGCATATAAAATTCCGGAGATAAAGAAAAAAAGTGGTTTTGCTTCAAGAAATACATCCATCCCCGGTAAATTGAATTTTTCTGCAATCTCCTGAAGAACCTGTATAAAAGTTTCGTAAAAAGCAGAAATCACAAAACTCGAGAACATGTTCATTCCGCTCCCGATAAAAGTCAGGATACACAAAACAGTAAGCAAGTTGGAACGTTTAGGTTTTGATTCGGGCAGTAAAGGTTGAGTGTTTTCTTCCATACGTATTGTAACAAGAGTTTTTTAGCGTCAAAGCCTGATGTATTACCAAAATAAAGTAAAATCGGTTATTATCCAAGCAGACCAACCGTCTTTTCAACTTCATTCAGCAATTCACACGACTTGACAAGTTCCTTCATTTTATTGTGGTCAGGATAGAGGGGGCGGTCAATCTCTAAAAAATCGACATGCTTCCGGATCACCTCTTTGGCTTTTGTAACCCCTATTCCGAATTTATATTCCCGGAAGTCAAGCGCTTGTGCGGCTGCCATTAGTTCAATTCCAAGAATTCCATAAGCATTATCGAGGATCTGGAAATTTTTCAGCGCCGTATTCATTCCCATGGAAACAAAATCTTCCTGGTCGGCAGCAGCGGGGATGGATTGAATGGAAGCAGGCATGGATAAAATTCGTTGTTCAACGATCTGCATATCGGCGGTATATTGGCTCAACATCAAGCCGCTGAACATTCCGGCACCTTTCGACAGGAAAGCTGGCAAACCAACGCTCAGGGCAGGGTTATTCAATCGGTTCATCCGGCGTTCACTCATTACGCATACCATGGTGATTACATACCCGGCCATATCCATGGGAACAGATACCGGAGAGCCCTGGAAATTGGCACCGGAAAGCTGAAGATTTTCATCGGGGAAGAAAATCGGGTTGTCACCCACTCCATTGAGTTCGATTTCCACCTGTGAACGTGCATAAGCCAATGCATCATGGGCAGCGCCGATAACCTGAGGGGTTGAACGCATGGAATAAGCATCCTGAACCTTGCATTTAACTTTCATCTCTGCAAGATCTCCACCCTGAATGCATTTCATAATGGCTGCAGCACTGCGGATAGCGCCTTTAAACCCACGCACCTCATGGAGCTTTGGACTATAAGGACGCATATTTGCTTTCATGGCTTCAAGCGACATGGACGCTGCAATTTCTGCTTGTTTCAGCCAGTTATTGGCATCGTACAGAAAAATTGCACTCATAGCTGTAAGAACATTGGATCCATTGATGGTGGCAAGACCGTCGCGGGCTTGCAAACCAGGAATGGGAATTCCTGCAGCAGCAAGGGCTTCTTTACCAGGCATCAGTTTTCCTTTGTAATAAGCCTGACCTTCACCCATCATCAGTAAGGCAATTTGCGACATGGGAGCCAGGTCTCCACAAGCACCTACGGAACCCTTTTGACAAACCATCGGGGTTACCCCTTTATTAAGCATATCAACCAGAGTTTGCGTAATTTCCAGCCTTGAACCTGAATTTCCATGGGCATGGACATTGCAACGCCCCAGCATGGCACCACGAACCCATTCAATGGGCATCGGATCCCCAATTCCTGCCGCGTGATTATACACTAAATATTTCTGAAACTCTTTGACTTGTTCATCATTCAAAACAACTTCAGAGAATTCACCAATACCGGTATTGACCCCATACATGATTTCATGGGCTTCAATTTTTCGTTCAAGCATAGACCGGCATTTATGAATCCGTTCGATGGCCTTGGAATCGAGTTCAACTTTTTCATTATGACGGGCTACACGCACAACATCTTCAATGGTCAGTCCCGCTCCTGTTATAATATATGTCATGATTTGAATTATTGAATTAATGATTGATTGAGTTTTTGCTATTTAATAGCCCCTTTGCAACCTCCCCACAGGAGGAGGAACTTATTCTGCTCCGATAATCATGCTACGGGCACTTAAGATAGCAGTGGCCCAGGTTCGTTTGATCTTTTTCTTGGTCATGATAGCAACTTCTTTAGTTCATCAACCCGCATCTTGGTTTGATTGCCGGTTGACATTTCCTTCACGGATATTTCACCGCTTTGCATCTCATCCTGACCTGCCAATACAACATAAGGAATATTATTTCGGTGGGCATATTCCATTTGTTTTTTGACCTTTGCCGGGTTGGGAAACAACTCAACAGAAATACCGGAAGAACGGATCTCAGAAGTAAGTTTTAAACAGAATCTTTCTTCTTCTCCGCCAAAGTTAATGAAAAGAACTTTGGTAGCAGCTCCGATTTCGGAAGGAAATATATTCAACTCAAGCATGACATCATAAATCCGGTCGGCCCCAAAAGAGATTCCCACTCCCGACATTTCCGACAACCCAAAAATCCCGGTCAGATCATCATATCGTCCGCCGCCGCAAATACTGCCCATTGTAACGTCAAGGGCCTTCACTTCGATAATGGTCCCGGTATAATAATTGAGGCCACGGGCTAGCTTGATGTCAAATTCAAATTTGTTTTTCAGATCAAGCGCTTTCAAATAGTCAATCAAAATTTCGATTTCTTTCAGCCCCAACCTGCCAATTTCTGTATCAGCAAAAAATTGGGTAAGAAAATCGAATTTGGTTTCCATTTTCCCTTCCAGATCGAGCAGGGGAGCTAATTTTTCCACCGAATCGGATGAAATACCTCTTTCAATCATCTCCTCTTTCACTTTTTCTGCGCCCACTTTTTCAAGTTTATCCAGGGCAACAGTGAGGTCTGTCAGCTTTTCCGGAACACCAATAGCTTCTGCTATTCCGGCTAATATTTTCCGGTTGTTGATCCGGATCAATACCCGGATTCTAAGCTTGGAAAAAACCGCATCAATGATCTGAACAAGCTCAACTTCATTTAACAAGGAATGGCTCCCGATCACATCAACATCACATTGAAAAAATTCGCGATAACGGCCTTTCTGGGGACGGTCGGCACGCCAAACCGGTTGGATCTGATATCGTTTAAAAGGGAAAGTGAGCTCATTTTGATGTTGTACCACGAACCGGGCAAAAGGAACTGTAAGATCATACCTGAGACCTTTCTCTGAGATGTGCTTGGTCAAAGTGTGGATGTTATCTGTTTGATCATGATACCCATCCATGAAATTACCGGAATTGAGAATTTTGAATAGCAGTTTATCTCCCTCTTCTCCATATTTTCCCATCAAGGTGGAAAGATTTTCCATGGCAGGAGTTTCGATGGGTTGATAACCAAATAGTTGAAAAACATTCCGGATGGTATCGAAGATATAATTCCGCCGCACCATCTGAGAAGGGGAAAAATCACGAGTGCCTTTAGGAATGGATGGTTTTTGAAGGGACATCAGTAAAATTTTGTACAAAGATAAAAGATAATTCGCTGTTCAGGAACGTGATGTTACTTACTATTTACAATATTGCTGCAATAGATTTTCAGCATCGGTAAGGCCGAGTTTTTTAGCGGTTTCCCAATCTCCACAGGCTCCTTTGAGATCCTGGGTCATAAAACGCACCATTCCCCGGTCAAGATAAGCTTCGGCATATTGATTGTCAATAGCCAGTGCCCGGTTGAAATCCTCCATAGCCCCTGAATAATCCTGTAATTGAAATTTTACCGTCCCTCTGTTGACGAATGCTTCCAGGTATTTATTATTCAATTGAATGGCCTTGGTAAAATCCTGGATTGCCGCCTGGTGATTCTGTAGTGTTATTGCAAGCACACCCCGGTTGAAGAATGCTTCCGGGTAGTTTTCATGCAGAATGATGGCCTGGTTCAGATCTTCAAGCGCTCCCTGGTAATCTCTTATTTCCCTTTTTAAATAGCCTCGTTCATTGTATGCCTGATAAAATGATGGGGAATAGGCCAACACGGTGTCGTATTCGAGGATCGCTTCTTTGAACATTCCCAGATTTCGTTTCAATGAGGCAAGGTTCACATGGGGCGCGAACCAATCGGGTTTTACACGCGATGCTTTTTCATAGTCAGCCATTGCTCCTGCGGTATCATGCAACTGTTCTTTGCAATTGCCTCTGTTATTATAGGCTGCTGCATAATCCGGTAACATGTTAATGGATTGGTTGTAATCAGCTATTGCACCACGGTAGTCTTTGTTAAAATTCATCCTCGTGGTGCCCCGGTTGATATAGGCTATGGCAGAAGCCGGGTTGTTACTTACCGCAAGATTATAATAGGACATCGGAGTCCGATAATTTCTGCTATAGATATGCGTATAAACGCCAAAAACCGGAACAAGTAAAAGAAGGATCACTGGGATCGTTTTGTTCTCTTTTATTTTTGGTGTGGTGGTGAGGAACAGGTAAATGAATATCAGGATCCCGACGAGTGGGAGGTAAGCCCGGTGTTCCATATAATCATAGGAAGCCGCGCCAAATTTATTGATATACATGATGGCGGGGATGACAAAAAGAAGAAACCAAATCAATCCGAAAAGAAACATTCTCCCTGATCCTGACCAATAGCGGACTGAAATACCGATCAGCAGGGCAAACAGGAGTGTGCCAAAAATGGTTAAAGGCATACTGAATGCTGGCATTGGACCTAAGTTCAAAGGGAGAAAAAACTTTGAAATGAACTCGGGAATCGTTCTCAAATGTACCAGGAACGGCAATAACCCGAATTGTCCCTTCTCAACAACGATTCCAACGATTCCATTTCGGAGGTACATGAAAAGTAAAAACAAAAAAATGCAGGAAACAGCCGGTATCACCAATCCGGTAATCGAAATGTTTTTTTCTTTTTCGATGAATAAATAATACAGGAGACAAATTACCGGAATAATGACAGCGGTTTCTTTTGAGATAAGTGCCATAGCAAAGGCGAGGATGGTAAAAAGAAGAAAATAGTAATTTTTATCCCGGATGTAACGGATAAAGAAAATAAAGGATGCGATTCCGAACATGGTAAGTAACAAATCTCCGCGGGAAGGAGCCCATGCGACGGTTTGTACAAATAAGGGATGCAAGGCAAAGATAACCGTGAGAAGCAAAGCAATTTTCCGGTTCTTTCCGAACAGGGTAAGAAGATAATAGATCAGCGAACAGGTAACGAAATGGATGAGGAGGTTAGAGAGGTAATAGGCCCAACCATTTTGACCGCTAAGGTGGGCATCAATCATGAAAGAAATATTCTGCAAAGGGCGGTAGAAATCTCCGCCTTTATTGAAAAATGGGTTGGTCAGAAAGACTTCTTTCAGATTTTTGAAATCGCTGAGAAGTCCAAGGTTATCAAGAATAATGTTTGTTTCGTCAAGTTTCCCGAGTTGGAACCATAAAGTATGTCCATAAACGATAAAAATGAGGATGAAAAGGACTATGTATGCAATCGGAAACCGGTAAAGGATGTCTCCGACAATTTTTTTGCTCTGTGTTTTTTTCTTTTTTGATACTTCCTTTTTTCCCATTTTCTCCAATTCATCGATTTCCCATTTCACTATTTTTATCCCTTGAGTTTTTTGTATTTTATCCGGTGTGGGCCCTCATCTCCCAGTCGTTTTTTCTTGTTTTCCTCATAATCTGAATAGGAGCCTTCAAAGAAATAGATTTGAGAGTCTCCTTCGAAAGCAAGGATGTGAGTAGCTACCCGATCGAGGAACCACCGGTCATGGGATATGATCACGGCACAGCCGGCAAAACTTTCCAATCCCTCTTCCAGAGCACGAAGGGTATTTACATCAATATCGTTGGTGGGTTCATCAAGCAGGAGGACGTTGGCTTCTTCTTTCAGAGTAAGAGCCAGATGCAGCCGGTTTCGTTCTCCGCCCGACAGTGTACCGCATTTTTTCTCCTGATCAGCTCCGCTGAAATTGAATTTTGCCACATACGCTCTTGCGCTCATGGTACGTCCGCCGATCTGTATGTTTTCTGCACCGCCGGAAATTACCTGAAATACGGTTTTTTCGGGATTGATGGCAGTATGAGTTTGGTCGACATATCCGAGTTTCACTGTTTCTCCGATAGCAAAAGAACCGGTATCCGCTTTTTCTACTCCCATGATCATTCGGAACAAGGTCGTTTTACCTGCGCCATTGGGCCCGATAATTCCGACGATCCCGGCCGGTGGTAAGGAAAAATCCAGTCCTTCGAAAAGCAACTTGTCGTCAAAGGATTTCGCTACCCCTTTAGCTTCGATGACCTGATTGCCTAAACGGGGACCGTTAGGGATATATAATTCCAGCCGTTCTTCCTTTTCTTTGACATCTTCGCTCATCATTTTTTCATACGCATTCAACCGGGCTTTCCCTTTTGCCTGACGTGCTTTAGGTGACATACGGACCCAATCGAGTTCCCGTTCCAGCGTTTTTCTTTTTTTGCTTTCGGTTTTTTCCTCCATGGCCAGTCGGTTCGATTTTTGTTCAAGCCAGGAACTGTAATTTCCCTGCCACGGAATGCCCTCCCCGCGGTCGAGTTCAAGAATCCACCCGGCAACATTATCCAAAAAATAACGATCGTGGGTGATGGCAATCACGGTACCTTTATACTGTTGCAGATGCTGCTCAAGCCATTGTACCGATTCGGCATCAAGATGGTTGGTTGGTTCATCGAGCAACAAAATATCCGGCTCCTGCAACAATAACCTGCAAAGCGCAACACGTCTGCGCTCACCGCCTGAAAGGTTTTTTACGGGAGCTTCGGGATCCGGACAACGGAGGGCATCCATTGCGCGTTCCAGGCGACTGTCAAGGTCCCATGCGCAATGCTGATCCAGTAACTCTGTCAATTCTCCCTGCCGTTTGATGAGTTTATCCATCTCGTCATCAGTAAGCGGATCGCTGAATTTATTGTTTACTGCCTCATATTCCTTGAGTAAGGAAACCACTTCCTGAGCGCCCTCTTCTACAACCTGGCGGACAGTTTTCGAATCGTCAAGCTGCGGATCTTGCTCAAGATAACCGACGATATATCCTGGTGAAAATACCACCTGTCCCAAAAAAGTTTTCTCTACTCCGGCGATGATTTTCATCAGCGTAGATTTTCCTGAACCATTCAAACCGATGATCCCTATTTTAGCGCCATAAAAAAAGGAGAGATAGATATCTTTCAGGACTTGTTTGTGTGGGGGAAAGGTTTTGGTAACTCCCACCATGCTAAAAATTATTTTTTTATCGTCAGACATGGGTTATAAAGTGAAATGGTGAAATGGTGAAATAGCGGAATGGCTATTCATGGCTCATTAATTTTTCAATTTTTGCGGTTTCAGTTTCCCAATTAAAATGCTGGTATACAAAATCATATCCGCTTTTAGCCAATTGTTGTGCTTTTAACGGGTCACGAAGCAGCATTAAAATTTGTTGGGCATATTCTTCCGGTGACCGGGCAACCAGGATGTCAGCACCTTCACGGGCATTCAGTGCCTGAAAAGCCAACGGCGAAGTAATACAGGGTATCTGCATGGCCATGGCTTCGAGGAGTTTGTTTTGCAAACCGGTTCCCAATTGCATGGGCGCAATAAAAATGCGAGCCTGGGCATAACATTCCCGCATATCGGGAACCCATCCGCTGATTTCTACTTGCGCTGATTTCAACGACTTTACACTGAGGTTGGGGCTGGCACCGGCAATTAGTAAACGGACATCCGGTTGCTGTGCCAATACCCTGGGAAGTATTTGATGAACCAGGTATTCGGCAGCATTTATGTTGGGCGGGTATCCCATATTTCCGGTAAAAACCAGATCGTATTTCTTTTCCCGCTCCTTAGGAGTGAAAAATTCCGTATCCACACCATTGGCCACGATAACTATTTTATTCCGGTCGGGATGAGGGATAAGGTCCCGGTCGGGAGCAGCAATGATGATTTTGTGATCAAAAGCCTCAAAGGCATCATGCTCATACCTAAGCAAACGATTCAATTCGATTTTTAAAAAAGGTTTCAAATAGAATGGGGCAGTAGAAAGTCTGCGCTCAATCCCTTTGGAGAAAACATCTTGATAATCGAGGGTTTTCGGAATGGGAATATCCTTTACATATTCAGCAACCCGGATCAGTTGACAGAAAAGATGATCCGGTTTATATTCATCAATCAGTTTCTTTATCTGTTGTGCCGAAGAGGCATTATAATAATAACCAACCTGTAATGGTCTCCCCGAAAACAATGCTTTTATTAAATTGAGAACAATGGTGATTTTTGAAAGCGGTAAAATATGGACAGCCCTCACATATTTTTTTAAAACCCGTAAGGTGTCTTCATGCAATACTCCTTCGCTAAAGGCACAAAGAATGATCTCGTGGTGCTTTGAGAGCTGTTTGATCTGATGAAATGCTCTCAGTTTATCACCTTTTTCGGTAGGATAAGGGACCCTTGGTAAAAGAAAAAACAATCGCATGAAATTGGCTTGAATTCAGCAAAAATATAAAAAACTGAGTTACGGCAAGGAGTATTGATAAAAACCAATAAGTTTTTGTATCAGTTTTTTTGTCTGATACTTTTCTTCCACCAGTTTTCTGGCCTGTATTCCGATTCGTTCACAAAGTGAACGATCCGTTACCGAAACAGAGATCATCTCAAAAAATTCACATGGGAGGTTGGCAATTAAGATGTTTGCCCGGTCGGAACAGTCTATTCCTTCAGCCCCCAGGCTGGTAGAGATAATGGTTTTACCCATCGCCATCCCTTCAATGATTTTTATTCTGATTCCGCTTCCGGAGAACAGCGGAACGATCATGATGGCCTTGGAAGAGATAAAGATCCGGGCATCTTCCACTTCTCCCAACACAATCACATTGGGCAGGTTGAGGGAACGCATCCATGAAGGCATCTCCCGGCCGGCAAGATAATATTTCAGGGTTGGAAATTGATTGTGGATATCCAGCCATACATTGGCCAGAAACCACCGGATTCCCTCCTGGTTTGGAATCCAGTTCATCGAACCCAAAGTAAAAAGGGAAGGAAATTCTACCTCTTTAAAGTCGACCGGATACTGATTCGGATCAATACCAAAGGGAATATCGATGATTTTGCCTTGGTTTTGGATAGATCTTCCGAAATATTCTGCATCGGTTGGAGTAATGGCAATGATTCCATCGATTTCCCGGATGATCTTTTTTTCATATCGTTTTAGTGTATGGGCGAGATGGGAGATATACCATTTTCGAATCGGATTTTTTGTCTCTTCAGCTACCCTTTCCCAGATGCGGTGTTCGATGTTATGAGCCCGTAAAATAATTTTTGCCTTTGAATGCCGGCGGATGGTTTTAATATATGGGCACATGAACAGGGTCTCCAATTGTACAACATCAAATTGCGACTCCTGAAGGATGGAAGTTAATCGTTTCCGGAACATTTTTGAAATGAACCGTTGAACATGATAAGATTTTCGGGTGAACAGGTTGAAGAAAGCGGCAAATGGTTTTATCCGTAAGTCAACTTCCAGAAGTTCAATCCCTGTTCTTTCACGGTATTCCGGAGGAATTTCTTCCGGAGTAATAGTATATTTGAATGAATTAACGGCAAGGACCTTCACCTCGTGTCCGGTTGCCACGAGACCTTCGATCAACATGTTCATAGCCATCGGGCCTCCTTCTTTGGGAGGCCAGGGTGACTTATTACATAAAAACAGGATTTTCATAACCGTTGATCAGGACTCCGAAAAAGTTTGTTTATCATTCGTAACCAGGCATCCGTATCCAATAAAGATGCATCATTGGTTGCTTTCACTGTTAAGAATAACCCGATGGGCAATAGAACAGCCGATGCAACCCACATTCCTTCCCAGGGGGGAACCACTCCCTCCGCAGTATATTTTTCGCCAACGAAGGAAATGATCCAGTAGAAAATGAAGAAAAGAGTGGAAATAACAGCTGGCATCCCCAAGCCGCCTTTACGAATAATAGCACCCAGCGGGGCCCCGATGAAAAATAGCAGGAAACAGGCCAGGGAAAAGGAAAACTTCTTATGAAACACGATCTGGTGTTTGTATATTTGTTTGCTTTTATTGTAAAGGTCATCGCTGTTTACAACCAGACCTTGCTGAGCCGAAACGGCAGAATTTTTAGCTGTTTCAAGAATTTTGTACCGTTCTTTTGCCGGGAAATTGGTCAGCACGTCTCGTTTGAATTTTTGAAGCGAATCGGATTTCCTGAATATTTTTATTTGAGAATAATAAGGAAGGCTGGACATATAACTTACATCAAAATTCTTCAGGTCCAGCGCAAGCTCTTTTTTCAACGAATCGATAGAATGATTAAGCTGAACAATGTTTTGCATCTCATAATTTTTCTTGAAGAGGTTCTCGTCGGTACGGGTCAGTTGAAAGTTTGAGAGGTCAAACATTTGAAATTGCTCTGAAAATTTGGTTCTTTGAAAAGGCCGGGTGTTCTCGTTTCCCCGTAAATCAATCCGCTCTTCATAATTTGTTCCGTTATACAACCGGAAAACCAGGAATCTTTTATCGGGCGAAAGCTCCATTTTTCCCCATTCTGCAGTGGTGAGTGAAATATTGCCCAGATGTTTTGTGTGATCATATACCATGACATCGCGAATGGTGTTGCCATCCTTTTCTTTTTTCCCTACCCGGATCACGAATCCTTCTATTCCATTATAAAACATGCCTTCTTTCAGGTTGAATGCCAGTTTCTTTTCGCGGACATCATAGAGCAAGGAGAGAAATTTCAGATTGGCATACGGTAACGCTACATTGGAAAAGTAAAAAGCCAGGCCGCTGATAGACAGTGAGACAATGATCAGGGGGCGCATAACCCGGCTCAAACTGATCCCTGCCGCCTTGATCGTTACCAATTCGTAATGTTCGCCCAGATTTCCGAACATCATTAAAGAAGAAAGCAAAATGGCCAGAGGCAGGGCAAGCGGAATGAAGGTGGTAGAGGCATAAAAAAGCAGTTTCACAATGATATACCATTCTAATCCCTTTCCCACGAGATCATCAATATACTTCCATACAAATTGCATCAGGAGGATGAACAGTGCAATGAAAAAAGTCATCACCAATGGCCCAAGATAGGACTTCAAAATATAGATGTCGAGCTTTTTCATACAGAGGATAGCGCCGTGCAAAGATAAATAATAACGCTAAGGTAATAATTGTATTTTTGTAAGGTGAATTAATTGAAAACGGGATAAAATCAAAATAAAATCATGAAATTAGTGGTGGTTAACGACCGGAAAACCCGGTGTCAATTCCTTGATATGGTGGATTCTATTTATCAAGGAGATTCCTGCTATATCCGTCCGCTTGACCAGCAGATCGATTCGGTTTTTGATCCTGCCAGAAACAGTTTTTTTGAGCATGGAGAAGCGATCCGCTGGATATTGTGTAACGAGGATGGAAAGGTAATCGGGAGGGTAGCTGCTTTTATCAATAAAAAGAAAGCATTCACTTTTCAGCAATCTACCGGCGGAATGGGCTTCTTTGAATGTGTCAACGATCAAAAAGCTGCTTTTCTTCTCTTTGAACAATGTCGTTCATGGCTTATGGAACGTGGTATGGAAGCCATGGATGGGCCGATCAATTTTGGCGAAAACGATGTAAACTGGGGACTTTTGGTTGAAGGATTCACCGATCCGGGATTTGGGATGAATTATAATCCCCCATATTATAAATCGTTTTTTGAAGCCTATGGGTTTAAATTTTATTTCGAGCAGGTTTCCAACCATCTTGATCTCACAAAACCATTCCCCGAACGTTTCTGGAAAATTGCAGAATGGGCCATGCAGCGGCCGGGGGTTTCCTTCCGGCATTTCACATACGCAGAAGCCGACAAATTTATCCAGGATATGAAAGAGGTATATGACGATGCCTGGAAATTTCATGAGAATTTCACTCCCATGGAGGTTGCTACACTCAGGAAAGGGTTAAATCAGGCCAAGTCTTTCCTCGATCCTGAAATGATCTGGTATGCATACCATGACCATGAACCCATCGGATTTTTAATCCAGTTCCCCGATGTAAACCAGATACTAAAGCATTTGCATGGCAAATTGCATTTCTGGAATAAATTGAAATTTCTTTATCTGAAATATAAAAAAACCATCACCCGGACCCGGATTGTTGTGATGGGAGTCAAGCCAAAATACCAACGGTTCGGTATAGAATCGGGAATTTTCTGGCATCTGAATGAGAAGATGAAAAAGAAACCCCATATCACCGAACTGGAACTCTCCTGGGTGGGTAACTTTAATCCAAAGATGAGGGCATTGCACGAATCGGTAGGGGCTACCTTTGCCAAAAGGCATATCACCTACCGGAAGTTTTTTTCTGATGAAAAAATTGATCAACACGCTACTGTTATCCCGGTGGATACCAAAGAAAAAGCCATTCATGAGCAAACAGGCCCGAAAAGTTAAATTTTGTCAAAATTTGATGCTATTGTTATAAAATTTATACATTTGTATTTTAGAAAAAGATTCATCATTCATTTTAAAGATTTTATTTGTTAAACCAAAACCCAAAAACAATGAAAAGAACCTTACTTTTTATGATTGCACTGATGATTGGTGTGACGGTGATGGCGCAATTAAAGCCAGCCAAAATATCAAAATCATTGCAAAATCAGGCAATGCCTGCTGCAGTTATCATCGATAATCAGATGATTCCCTCACAATCAGGTAACGCAATTGTTAATACTAAAGCCACTCTGGATGATAACCTCGGAGCTTCGCGGTATGATATGCAAACCAATGGTACTATTATGAACAACCGCCTTTTATTATGGCCCGATGGTTCCCTTTCAGGAACCTGGACAATGGGCATGGCTGATCCTAATTATACAGATCGTGGAACCGGATACAACTATTCGGATGGAACATCATGGGGAGCCGCTCCTACTTCCAGAATTGAGACCATGAAAGCCGGCTGGCCTTCTGTACATCCCTGGATGGAAGCTGGCGAATTGGTCGTTTGCCATAATTCCACTGCAACTTTGGTAATGAATTCCCGCCCTGCTAAGGGAACTGGTGCCTGGACACAATCTCTGGCCCCCCATGCTCCCACAGGAGCCTCCGGCCTTTCTTGGCCAAGAACCATCACCAATGGTGACGATCACCAGAATATTCATATCATTGTGATGACTACCCCAACTGCCAACGGTGGTACAAAATACCAAAATCTGGATGGCGCTGTGATATATTATCGTTCCACCGATGGTGGCGCTAACTGGGATAAAAATGGAATTATCCTTCCGGGGATGTCTTCTCCTATGTACAATGGATTTTCCGGTGACTCATATTCCTGGTGTGAACCCAAAGGCGATACCATTGCTTTTGTAATTGGTGATGACTGGAGTGATTCTTTCGTCATGAAATCAACAGATAATGGAGAAACCTGGTCAAAAATAATGATTCTCGACAATCCTTATAAACTGACCCCCGTTAATACTGTTACCCCGTCCTTTCCCACTTGCGATGGCGCTATTGCCGGAGCTATGGATAAAGATGGAGTTGTTCACGTTGCATTTGGCCGTATGAGAGCTAAAGGAGATACTGATGGGAAAAAATATTATCCCTATACAGATGGATTGGTATACTGGAATACCAACATGCCCGTAATCGATACCACCATCCTTACGGATCTCGATTCTCTTGATGCTCACCATCTCCTGATTGGCTATGTTGTGTCGAACGGGAACCCCAATGATACCATTGTCGGTTTTCCTAAGTATTACATGAGTTTATCCAGTTTTCCACAAGTAACGATCGATGCTTATAACAACATCTATTTCTTCTGGTCAGGATTGACTGTTGGAAATCCTTCACCCGATCCGTATAACTATCGTCACCTCTGGGGCCGCGCCTGGTTCAATGACAAACCCGAATGGACGGAAATGACAGATTTCAATTCAAATGTACTCTATATGTTCCAGGAATATGTGTATCCTTCTACCGCTGCTACATTGAAAAACGATAAAATCCAGGTCATCTATCAAACCTCTTCACAGCCCGGTTCAAACATTAAAGATTCTACCATTCCCATTCATGATGTAAACATCGATTATCGTGAAATACCCGCATCTGATTTCTGGCCTGTAGGAATAGCTGATCCCGTTGCTAAGACAAGTTCAGTAAGCCAAAACCGTCCGAATCCGGTAAATGGGGTAACCAGTTTCGATGTAAACCTTACTAAGGCGGCTAACGTAATTGTGGAAGTTTCCAATATCATGGGACAGAAAATCATGAGCTTTGATAAAGGCTTTGTCAATTCAGGTCTTTCTACCTACACCATTGATGGTAACCAACTTACTTCCGGTATTTATTTCTATACCGTAAAAATCAATGGCGAATCGTATACCCATAAGATGATCGTTGAATAAACGATTTTCATCTACTTTCTTAAAAGGCTGCTCAACCGGGCAGCCTTTTTTTTCATGTTATGCTCATCTTTATTCAATGATATTTCCTAAAAGAAGAGAAAAGTAAAAAGAATTATACAATTTTAGTATCTTTGTAGCACTTTACTCATAAAACTATAAACAATGAAAAGAACCTTACTTTTTGCAATTGCGTTGATGTTGGGGGTAACGGTAATGGCTCAGTTGCAGCCTGCCAAAATTTCCAAATCATTACAAAATCAAGCGGTTCCCGCGTCCGCAGCTGTCGATAACCAAATCATGCCGACTCAACCGGGAAATTCAGTTGTTAATACAAAAGCTACTCTGGAAGATATCATTGGCACTTCGCGCTATGATATGCAGAGTAATGGTGGCATGATGAGCCGCCTTTATCTGTGGCCCGATGGCTCCCTTTCCGGGACATGGACCAAAGCTATGTCTGATCCCAATTATGGTGATCGTGGCACTGGATACAATTATTCTGATGGTACAGCTTGGGGTACAGCTCCAGCCGGACGTATTGAAAATGTGAAGACAGGTTGGCCCAACATTTCCCCTTGGAATGTTAATGGTGAAATAGTAATTTCACACAAATCTACTCCAACCCTTGTAATGAATACACGTCCGGTAAAAGGAACTGGCAACTGGACCCAATCCAATGTACCGGTTGCTCCGGCCGGAGTTACTGGTCTTTTATGGCCAAGAATGATTACCAGCGGTTCAAATCACCAGAATGTTCACGTTATCGTGATGACTACCCCAGTTGCCAACGGTGGTACTTCATACCAGAATTTGGATGGCGCTCTTCTATATTACCGTTCCACCGATGGTGGCGCTAACTGGGATAAAAATGGAATTCAATTACCTGGAATGACTTCAACCGAATACCTCGGATTTGGTGGAGATGATTATGCATTTGTTGAACCTCATGGCGACACCATCGCTTTTTTGGTAGCTGGCCAATGGACCGATACCTTCCTGATGTATTCCTATAACAATGGCGACACCTGGACAAAACAAATGATTTTCCATAATGCTTATAGCTTAACCCCAGCCACTCAGGTTACTCCTAGTTTTATTTGCACTACCGGTGATATCGCTGGAGCTATGGATAAAAATGGCGTTTTCCATGTTGCTTTTGGCCGTATGCGCGCAAAAAGTGACGGAACAGGAACCACTTCATATTATCCTGGTACCGATGGTATTGTTTATTGGAATTCTACCATGCCTGCAATCGATTCAACCCTTTTAACAGATATTGAAGCGCTCATTAATGAAAACCGCTGCATTGGTTATGTTGCTTCAAACGCAAACCCTAACGATACTATTGTTGGTTTCCCGAAATACGGTGTTGGCCTCTCTTCCTGGCCTCAAGTAAGCATTGATGATTATAACAATATTTATTTCGTATGGTCATCCCTTACCGTTGGAAATCCCTCACCGGATCCCTATAACTATCGTCATATCTGGGGTCGTGCCTGGTTCAATGGCAAAACCGAATGGAGTGAAATGAAAGACTTCAACGAAGGGGTGTTTTATATGTTCCAGGAATATGCATATCCTGCCACTGCTAAAGCTTTGAAGAATGATAAGGTCCAACTTATCGCCCAAACTTCTTCGCAACCAGGGTCAAACATAAAAGATGAAACTATTCCGATTCATGACGTGAACATTGAATACCGTGAAATTCCGGTTTCTGATTTCTTTTCTCTTGGTCTTAATACCCCTGTTGCCACGAAAAACACGGTAAGCCAAAACTGTCCGAATCCGGTAAAAGATGTAACCAGATTCGATGTTACCCTTACTAAAGCTGCTAACGTGGTTGTGGAAGTTTCCAATATCATGGGACAGAAAATCATGAGCTTTGATAAAGGCCTTGTCAATTCAGGTCTTTCTACCTACACCATTGATGGTAACCAGCTTACTTCCGGTATTTATTTCTATACCGTAAAAATCAATGGCGAATCGTATACCCATAAAATGATCGTTGAATAATTTACCTTATTCTATGGAAAAGAGGTTGTTCTTTCGGGAGCAACCTCTTTTTTTTATTCCTGATAATTTTGAAATATTATTTTTTCTTTATTATCTTTGAAGGAATTAATCTTTAAACCAGAAACCATGAAGAAAATTTTACTTTTTTCAATTATGACGTGCCTGGGCATTGGCCTTATGGCTCAATCGTTGAAGTATTCAAAACCTGTCAACGTTCCGCGACAGGCTGTCCCTGCTGCTATCACTGACAATCCGTTACTCCCGCAACAGGTTGCAAATTCGTTCGTACAATCGAAAGCTGCCCTGGAGGATGTGATCGGGGAAACCCGATATGATGCTCAAACCAATTCCGCTATTCCAAACCGTTTGATTGTTTGGCCAGATGGATCTATGTCTTCTGCCTGGACAAAAGCACAATTAGACGGAAGTTGGACTGACCGTGGTACCGGATATAATTACTATGATGGTTCTGCATGGGGTACTCCTCCAACACAACGTATTGAATCTGTGAAGACGGGATGGCCAACAATGGACAAGTGGAATGGAACAGGTGAAATTGTAATTGCGCACCAAAGCGGAACTACACCTTTGGTGATGAATACACGTCCTGTAAAAGGAACCGGAACTTGGACTCAGTCTTTGATTAATCCCCCCACTGGTGCTTCCGGATTATTATGGCCCAGAATGATAACCTCAGGACCGACTAACAATTATGTACACATGATTGTTCTTTCTTCCCCAACAGGCAATGGTGGCGTTACCTACCAGGGGTTAGACGGCGCTCTTCTTTATTACCGTTCCACCAATGGCGGTGAAACCTGGGATAAGAATGGAATTATTCTTCCGGGATTGGAATCTGCAAACTATGATGGGTTTAGTGGTGATGAATATGCCTGGGGTAGCCCTCATGGCGATACTCTTTATTTTGCAGTTGCCTGCGCATGGACAGATTCCTTCATCATGGAATCCGTTGATAATGGAGAAAACTGGACCAAGATTCCGGTATTAAGCAATGCTAATAAAAAACTTCCTTCCGGAACAACTGAAGTGCAGCCATTTTATGCTGCCGATGGTGCTGTAGCCTTAGAAATGGATAAAGCTGGTGTTATTCACATGGCCTTCGGTAAAGGAGGTGGTTATATGTCGGCTGGTACCAAATACATCTACGTAAATGTCAATGGACTGATTTACTGGAATTCCACCATGCCAATGATTCAGGATAGTCTTGTTCTCGATAGTCTTGAAGCTCACGGAAATTTATTGGGTTATGTATCTGATGGTCCTAACCCTGGCGATACCATTATTGCTGCTCCAAGTTACAGGGTCGGTTTATCAAGTCATCCGCAAATTTCCATTGACCCGTATAATAACATTTATTGTTTATACAGTGCGGTAACACCCGGAAACCCCTCTCCAGATCCATATAATTACCGCCACATGTGGGCAAGAGCTAAATTCCATGATAAAGCCACCTGGACTGATATGCTTGATTTGAATACCGGAGTTCTCTATATGTATACCGAATTTGCCTTTGCAAACATGGCCAAAACAATATTAAACGATAATCTTAATGTTATTTATCAGTCTTCCTCTCAACCTGGCTCAGCCATCCAGGTAACCACTATTACTGTTCATGACAACAATATTGAACATCGGTCTATTCCAGGATCTACTTTCTGGCCAGAAGGAATAGCGAATCCTGTTGCTAAGGCAAACACGGTAAGCCAAAACTGTCCGAATCCGGTAAATGGGGTAACCAGGTTCGATGTTACCCTTACTAAGGCTGCTAACGTGGTTGTGGAAGTTTCCAATATCATGGGACAGAAAGTCATGAGCTTTGATAAAGGCCTTGTCAATTCAGGTCTTTCTACCTACACCATTGATGGTAGCCAACTTACTTCCGGTATTTATTTCTATACCGTAAAAATCAATGGCGAATCGTATACCCATAAAATGATCGTTGAATAACCAATTATATTATGACTTTACTAAAAGGCTACCCCAACCCGGTAGCCTTTTTGGTTATGTTTTGAAATATTGATTCGTATTCTTACTTTTGTTTAATACAATAGGTTTCAGATGGAATTATCATCCTTCATTGAAGATTTTGAAAATTTGACAAAACGCATTCAACACCAACTTACTGAATACGCTATATTTTAATAACAAAGTCAAGGCCTATGAAAACAACCAGTTTTATGCTCCGGTTTATCATTATTTGTGTGTGTCTCACAGTTCCGGTCTCCATTTATGCGCAGGACTTTGAAACACAACCGGATCGCAATGTCCCTTACATGCGGTTTTCCGAAAATGTTTATGCCTGCCAACGCACTGTTCGTGCAAATATTCCGTTGATCACTAACATGGTCGCGGCCGTGAATGTCGACACGCTTCATAAAACCTTGCAACAATTACAGAATTGGGGATCGCGTTTTATGCTGAATGAAAATCGTAAAGAGATAGCCACCTGGCTGATGAACAAGTTCCTTTCCTATGGCTATACGGATGTAAAACTCGATTCCTTTTACAATATCGTGAATTGGAACAATATCTATATTGACAGCACATGGCAATATAATGTCGTATGTACGCTCCATGGCTCCTCTGCCTCGGATGAGATCTATGTGATCGGCGGACATTATGATTCATACAGTGATCCAGATCCTTATATTGATGCCCCAGGGGCAGACAACAATGGCTCCGGTACGGCTGCGACGCTTGAAATTGCAAGAGTGATGGCCAATTTGAATTTCCATCCTGAGGCAACGATCCGCTTTATTCTTTTTGCCGCGGAGGAACTGGGCATGTTTGGTTCTCAATATGATGCCCAAAAGGCACGTTTGGAAGGAAATGATATCCGGCTTATGTTCAACATGGACATGGTTGCCAATAATCCGGACGACTTGAATGAAGTGGTAGGTGGCAAATATCAAAACTTCGAATGGGCGTGCTCTGCAGCCGCTGAAGCAATTGAACGGTATACTGGCCTCTCGGTTGCTATCTTTGAGGCGAATTTGGAGGGAGGGACCGATTCTTATTCCTATTGGAAGGAAGGATTTCCTTCGTTCGGTTGTCAGGAGTATGCGTTAAGTCCATATTGTTTTACACCGGCAGATACCCTTGGCAACTGCAATGTTCCCTACCTTGCAAAAATTACGGGTGGTGCCCTTGCCACCCTTGCTGAACAACAACTGTTTCCGACTCCCCAGAATGTGATCGCACATTGTACTAAGGAAGAGATCACCCTGCAATGGAAGCCGACAAACAATGCTCTTGTATCAGGGGTTAATGTCTATCGTTCAGATACGACCGGGGGGCCATATCAGAAGATCACGGCATCTGCTGTTTCCGATACGATGTATCATGATTTGATGATTCAACCGAACAAACAGTATTACTATGTGTTGGCAACCTTGAATGATTCTTTGCAAGAGAGTGGATTTTCGCAGGAAGTTTCCGGAGCCCGGTTTAACTTCTGCGATACCCTGCTGGTACTGGCAAACCTCAAGGGGACACAAATCACCCCCGATAGTGTGTTTGCGTTTTACCATGCAATATTGGATACAATACCGTATGTATGGCGTGATATCAATGCAATTCAGAAAGTAAACATTGGCCTGCTTTCCCGTTATCACTCCATTCTTTGGATATCAAATACCGGTAATTTTGAAATTCCTGACAACGATTTATATAATTGTGTATCGGAATTTATTTCTAGCGGAGGAAACCTGCTTTTCACCGGTTTCAACCCCATGAAATTTTGGACGAACGGCGCTACCTACCCTGTTAAAATATCTGAAACATCAATATTTCATCAGATTTTCAAGGTTGACAGCGCGGACCGTAAAGTACAGTGTATGATGTTCAGGGCAAAT
>Ga0172381_10000505_pt1 | contig 46894 bp, 102 predicted proteins | sample Leawel6488metaG_FD_119754 | JGI IMG/M metagenome (GOLD analysis project Ga0172381, IMG submission 119754) | Leachate microbial communities from a municipal landfill in Southern Ontario, Canada - Leachate well 64-88 metaG | ecosystem: Engineered > Solid waste > Landfill > Unclassified | place... | reverse complement strand
TGCATGGGATGAAGACGGAAAAATTAAAGAAGTTGTATCAAATAGACCAACTGTTGGCTGTTCATTATTAGTTGGTAGTGTAACTGCTCGGTCATACAGTAAACAAGATTATTGGTTAACAACCGAGGTGACTGAAATTTTGGAAGAACGAATTGATGAAAATAAAGTTTTGTATGTTAAATTCAAAACTGGAAATAGTATTTATGAATTTTGGGGTTAGGAAAACATGATTGAAATAAATATTAATATAAATGGTAGGCCAGTTTTACTTGATATAAGGAAATCTATACGTTGGGTACGATGTTTATTCACAAACACATGCCCGAAATGTAATGGGACTAATCATGTATTATGGCATGATAATGGTTTAATAGGTGGAGCTACCTATGGTTATTGTAATAGGTGCTTTGGTGATGGTACTTTTTTCAGAAAAAAAAGAAAACCTACATTATTATTCAAAAATAACCCTAAAATATAATAAAATACTTTTTGTTGATTAAAAAATTAGTTATACTTTTGGTTCTCTCAAATAAAAAAAATAAATCTACATAATATGAAAAAAAATAATTTAGCCTCTACTGGTTTAAGCTTATCACAGGCACAGTCAATTTCCAATTTGTGTAACCAAGCTGCAAAAGAAATTGAAAGAACAATTGATGAAATAAATAATTGTTCTAAAACGATAAAGGTTAATTCAAAAGACCACACACTATTAGAATCACATCCACTACCTGAAAATATTATTGAACTTATTGAAAAGAAAGGTAGACTTCATGCTTGTCAGGCTTTTCTTATGGAAAATATTCGTGCCAAAGATAGTCTTTTAAATGAAGCTAAGATGGAATTACCTGATATTTCAGGTATTGAAAAACCAAAACAACCAGAATATAAAGTAGCCAATATTATACCAAATGTTACTGACGACTGGGGTTGGTCTCAACTTTCTGCAACGGAAGTTAATGAATATACTGAGGCCGAGGCTATGGCTTCTCATATTGGTTTGTTTATCCATAAAGGTTCTAAATTAGATTTACTTCGTAGAGAGTTGTCGGTTATACCTTCTATCGAATGGTTCAATGTTGAAGATGGTAAAAAAACACCTGTCGAGATAAAAAAACACCACAACGCAGAAAAGTTGTTAAAACTACATGAAGAACTGGCTGCAAAACACCGAGATTATGAAAAACGTGTTAACTATTATAAGGCTAAAGTTAAGAACTTAAATACACAGGAGAATGCAGGTATCGCAAAAGTTAATGCAGATGCTCAAACAGAGGTTGAAAAATACAATTCGGAACTTTCAGCAGAATACACCAATTTTCAAAAAATATATAGTGAAAAGGTTAAAACTGTTAAATCTGAGTTTGAAATAAAACGTCAGAATAATATTAAAAATATCGTTTCACTTCGTATTCAGGTTGACCTGCGCTTTCAGAAAACCGTTGATGAATTTCTGAAGAACCTTGGTAAAGAAGAAGAAAAAAACGAAGAAAAAAACGAAGAATAAGACATTGGGTGGTTAACAAAGGAAGTATAAACCTACTTTGTTAATCTTTGTGCTTAGTGAGGGGGTTCTAAAATATATATGCTTTAAAACAGCAATACATTTAAGAATGGTATCTTAAAACAGAAATTATCCGCTTCGGTGGATAAAAACCGCCCCTTCTGCAAATTAAAAATTAAGTTTTTTTGGATTTCTTTTACAAAAAAGACCAAGATGTAAAACAGATTGCACGTATACGTGAGAACTGGTTTACAAAAAAAGACTTAATCTTTGTCATTGCCTTTGAGTGGAAGGGGGTCTTTGATTTTGATATTGTATTTAGCATTAGCTATATACCTTCTTCACTAAGCAACCATTTTTTTTTAATAACTAAACAAACTATATATGCAAGAATCCAGAACATGATGTTTTGGATTCTTTTTTTTAAACAAAACACGTTCTTTTAGATATAATTCTAAAAGGATTTGTTATGTATTCAGACCATATTTTTACTATACTATATACAATGTGTGACATAGCTGATGTAGATTATTATTCAATAGATTTTCAGTCTGATGGGTGGTATTCTAAACATACATGGTCTAAAAATGAAGAATATGATTTTAAAGTGTGGTTTTATGAATACCTCAGAGATAATAAAGAGGCCAGAAAAGAAATAATGAATTACCCGTCTACAAAATCAAAAAATATAGAAGAAGCGGTCAGTTTTTTTGTTAGTATGTATGGGTTTGTAACACGCAAAGATGACGAGAATAAATAATTATCGTTTTATCATAAATTATTTCTATTTTTGTTTATATGATAACTTTTGAAGAAATATTATTATTAACCAGAAACCAAGAACTGGAATTTAATCCTGTTTACGATTTTATGGTAAGTAAAATTATTATTGATGGGTTTTCTGTATGTTTTACCAATATTATTAGTACTGGGGTTGTATCATCAACTAATTCAAATATTCATAGATATAAAATAATATCTAATGATAAGAATATTTTGATTGATGTATCTAAACAAAGACAGTCGGATGTGTTGATGAGATTCTTTTTCCCTACTTCTGATATTTCTCAAAAGATGACTTATAATGTGGAGTTTACATCATTTTTGGCTAATAACGATATAGATTTAATATGTAGTGATTGGTTGTTGAGTCAATTATGTTCTAAAAAATTTCTTAGAAAAAGAAAAATAGAAGAATTAAACATTTTTATGTAACAAGAATATCTGTTTAACTATTTTTTTATTATCTTAGTCAAAACTTTCTAACAAAATCATGGAGTTATTCAATACCGTTCAAAGTGTTCACGATATTATATCGACCTATAAAAAACAATATGTGGTTATAACGTTATATAAGAGTGTGATAAATAATAGATGGGTGATACATTTTGAAGGTAAGTATGTTAATAATTCAATATATATTTATAAAGCTGTCGCAAAGGAACTTCTTAAAAATAAATATTTTATTATATCAGTTCATTCTATTAATAATGATATAGAGTATAATTATAATCCAATAAAGTTGAGACGGGAAAAAATACGGGTTTTACAGTATTAAACATCGAGTTCGATGTTCCACTCCACGTTTAAAGGTTCATCTTCAACTATACCAAAATCTTTTCCAGCTAATATTTCTTCGGCTATTTTTTGACGAACTTCAGGTTTTATTTCATTTTCAGACATTCGACCTTCATGATTAAAACATTCTATTTCGAAACTATGTTCTAAATTCTCGTGATAATCTGCACTGGCTGTTAAATCACCAGCCAGTACAGCATCTGAAATAATTTGTCTTTGTATATCATCCAACGAGTTATGAAATTCTTCAAATAATTTAACGTGTTTCATTCGTAATTTTATATTTTTATTCTAAATAAAGTTTTCCATCATCACCTATTACAACTCTTAATTCTCTGAATTCGTGACATATTTTCGATATTTTATCACCGATTTCATATCCAATTTCTTTTCTATCCCAGAAACCTGCACCGTGATGATTACGTGTTAACCAGAAATCATGGCCAATCATATCATTAGTAACATTGGTCAAATATTGCCCTGCTTTTTCCATAAATTGCTCTATTTCTTCTTTAGCTCTGACTCTTGTTTCATCGCTAAAATCGAATATTGTAAAAGCTTTAGCAGAATCATCTCCAACTTCTTCAGCCATACGGTCTTCATCTGTCCATAATGCAGTTTCAAAATATGAATTTAATATTTCATCAACATCATGTTCTATTGGTGACGGTTCGGATTGTGAAAATTCTTCGAATAATTTAAGATGTATCATTATTTACCTTCTTTTTTTTGTTTCTTTAAAATAGCGTCTTGTAATGCCTTCGGTAATTTTTTCTGACCTGCGGTTAAACCTTCTTTTTTATCATCTTTATCGTCTTTGTCATTATCTTTTTTACCCTTTTCTGTTTTTTCACTCTTTTCCTTTTTATCCTTTTCATCGTCATCATCCTTTTCAGGTTTTAGACCTTGTTTCTTTAGAATAGCATCTCGTAAAGGTTTGGGTAATTTTTTCTGACCTGCGGTTAAACCTTTACCTTCTTTTTTTGACTCGTTAAATTCATTCCATTTTAATATACTCATTGTAGTGGGATTATTTTTTATATTTTTTATATTCTATATATTAGAAAATTATATTATATTTTTATTTTTTAAACAGTCCTTCATCTTCCAACTCTTTAAATATTTTCTTCATTTCTTGGTTCGTTTTATCAGTTTCTTCTTTCCATTTTTCTTCACCTAAATCAAGCATTCGCTTTAATATTTTTTCATCGTATGGGTAAGAACTTCTGTTTAACATTTTTTCTATTTCAATATTATTTTTTCTCCATTCTATATGTTCATCCCAAGTTAATTCTTTATCCGTTCTTTTTTCTGCCGAAGCAATTGCCCAACGATGATATTTTCTATGTAATGTCCAAGTATCGACAATATATTTAATCCATTCATTTAAATCAGGGTAAGAACGAATTTTATCAGCTATTATTTCCAGATAATTTGGGTATAATTGAAAATTCTCTTTCTTATGTTCATCTTCTATATATTGAAGTTCACCTCTTTCTTCCCATATTACTGAAAAATCCCATCTTGTACCATTTAAATCATCTGGTCTCTCATTATATACAATCCAAAATCCCAAGTGTTTGTCATATTCATTAACATCCAAATAATTTAAATAAAATTTTCCAGACGCACATGTTCCTATTTCAAGTGGTTCTTTCATATAAAAATGAAATTTCTCTGTACCACGACATTTCTTAACAATCGATACTATATATTTATAATTTGGGTTACTAAGCATCTGATTATTTTCATTAAGAAAATTTTGAAAATCTTTTAGTTTTGACATATTAAAAAGTTATATTTGTATTATATATAAAAATAAACATTTTTATTTTCAAAATGAAAGAAATAAAAGAAACTTGCTACAAAGGTACACGAATATTAATCGGTAATGAAAAAAGATGTATCGTAAATAAAATGGCTGAATATCTTATTATTAATAATTATGAAGAAATTTCTATACCAATAATTCAAATGCAAAATATTTTTGAAAATAAAGTGGGGGTAGAAAATAGAAATTTAATGTTCACATTTACTGATAGAGGCAGCCGAGAAATATGTTTAGCACCTGAATATACTGCGATAATTCAAAAATTGTCTAAAACTACATATAAATTTCAAAAAGATGTTAAACTATTTTATATACAAGAGTGTTTCCGAGGTGAGAAACCACAACAGGGAAGATTCAGACAGTTCACCCAATTTGGAGTTGAGGTGATAAATCCATCTAAGAATTATATGGAAGAATTAATTAATATTGCATCTGATTTAATAAAATTCTTTAATATCAATTTTTTTGAAGTTAATAAAGATGTAACAAGGGGTTTGGATTATTATAAAGATGGTAAAGGATTTGAAATAACTTATGATAAATTAGGTAGTTCTAAACAAATTTGTGGTGGTGGTGAGTATGATGGTGGTATAGGATTCGCCATTGGTGTTGATAGACTGTTATAATTTTTTATTAAAAATATCTTACTTATTTAATATATAAACAAAAAATATTTTTATTGGATGAAGTTTATCAAATTGTTCGAAGAATTTTCTTTAAATGAGTCTCTAACTGATATTGAATATCATTTCACATTTGTACGTTCACTTTATAATATACTAACAACAAATCAAATAAATTTAACTCCTGTTTTTGGTAATAAATCAGACAACGAAATCAATAAAGAAAAGTTATTTGCTTTGTCATTAACGACTTCAAGAAGTAGTGAATTAGGTTACGGTGCATCTTTACCAAAAACTGAGTTGGTCAGATTAACTTTGGATGGTAGAGAGTTAAACTATGATTTTAAATCAATTCGTGTTGATTATTGGAAACACCCAAAAGACCCAAATGACCCATTGTATACACCACATCCTGATAAAAAAGAATTTACCAGAGATTTTTATAGGAATGTGTCTCGACAAAATGAACTGGAAGACCGAATAATATCAGATAAAAATGTGATAAAACCAGCCAATAAATATATCAAAAAAGTTGAAATTCTTAATGTCGATAAAGAAAAAGCAGAGGTGTTATTATGGCTGGCTAATAAATTAAATATACCACTTTATATCTATGATGAACTAAAATATTTCGATGCAGCTTATAAAGAAAAATCACTTGACATTAATCCAAAAGAAGGTAAACTCGAATACAGTGAGTCTAATGCATTCATGTATATAGACCAAGTATTAGCTATGTTAGTATATAAAGACCCAGAATTGAAAGAGAAAATATACAAAAAACTTGAAGATTTTGATATTGAGTTAAATAAACTTAAAGATAGTGTAGAAGTAATTACTCGTGAAAGATTTAAACCGTATATTTCTTATCCAAATGAGTTTTATGAAAAGGATAGAGCTTTGTCAGTTGAGAGTGATATTTTTAACGCTAAACGTCATTCTAACGAATTATTTAGATATGTAATACATCAATTTGGTTTAGATATGAAAAAACATAATACTAATACAATTAAAGATTATATTCATTATAAAGTTTGGAAAGGTAAGAAAACACAGCAAGAATACAATAAAGAATTCAATGCTAAAATTATAAAATTAATAGATAAAACATATAATAATTATTTAAACGAATGGCCTACATCATACTATGATAAAGATGGTAATTATCATGAAAATATTTTTGAATATAAACCAGTTATGGATTTATTAAATTCTTATATAAATAAAATAAAAAAATATTGTTCTGATTATATATTGAAAAATAATGATAAATACCAATATAGTTATATTTTATCATCAAGAGAAATTAACGAAAATTTGAATTTAAAGGAAAAAGATTTCGAAAATGTTGTTGATGGGTTTGAAAAGGTTGATTCAAAGACCCTATTTCAAGTTATAGAATCGGTAATATGGGGAATAGACAATTTCTATTATAATGAAGTTAAACGACTTCAAGAAGAATTCGATAATCAATGGAATTCTTAATTCTCTGTATAATTCGGTAAACAAACATATGTCTTTATACCAGCTTTCTGTGCAGCGTTTATGAGTTTCCAAATATGTTCAGCTTTTTGTTCAAGGGTCGAGTCTGTATTCTCCGTGATTTGATTAAATGATATTAGTTTCATACTTTTTTATTTTTGATTTAATCAAATGTAGAATATTTATATGAGATAAAAAAATCCTATAATCTTATTATTTTTCCAATTAAATAATAAAATATTTATTTATATTAAACAATTTTATTATATTTTCTGAACTTCTTTCTTCCCGTACCACGCTTCTTCTATTTCAGGTAATAGATAATTCTTCCGACAGATAGCAGGGGTGTGGCCTATTTCTTCGGCAACCTTTCTTAACACGTCATTAAACATTCTTTTAATTTCACCATCGGTTTCTGGCTTTTTTAATTTTCTTAATTTCTCGGACATTAGCTTATTTACTTTGAACCCTCTCAAATCTTTACTGGTAATGTCAAAATTACTCAGATAATTATTTACTTGCACGTTCTTTATCGATAAACCAGATGATGTGACAAATACTTCACCACTATTGTTCGTCATAAATTCCTTTAAATTTCTTGCTACTTTACTATCTGAGAAAGATACCGTATGGTTTACACCAGACTTACCTATATATGATAACTTAATTTCATTACCATCTATTCTAATATGTTTTTTCATAAAATGTGCTACGCCAAAATGCCCATCTGAAGATGAAAATTCATTACCGACTCTTTCACCAGTAATATCTATTATACGGACAATAGTAGCAACCATTTTTATTTTTTCATCTTCCGAATCCATGTCAATGCTAACCTTTCTTCTGAGTTTTTGAATATTATCCTGAAGATTTAAAACAGCAGAACGCTTTTTATCCCAACGTTTTTTTAAATCTGCTTCTGATATTTCTAATTTTTCTTTTATACTATATCTTTTCTTTGGCGGGTCAGGTCTTTCAAAATCATCTGGTGAATTCAATAATTCATCTTCAAAAACATCATATTCAAACCCATCACTAAATCTAACTCTATATGTTCTTGGTTCTCCGTTCTCACCACGTTCTAATGGTGTATCACCACCACCTTCAGTTTCTATTTTAAGTACTAATACTTTTTGATGAGACCGATACCAAACTTCAGCATCGGCAGACGCTGGGCTTTCAAAACAATGATATTCAAACCAAAATTCTTTACCAACTTTATCGTCAATTAATGCAGCTTCAAATAATTTAAATGATAATAAGTGTTTCATTAATTAAAATTTATTTGTAATTCCTTATTTACTTCATCCTCAGTTAACATTTTTGAAAATTTATCTGGTGTGATATTATCATTATATATTAATTGTTCACATAAATACAATGAATGTCTATAATCAAGACTTTCCCATATCATTTTTTGGTTTCCTCGTGTTTCATCAATACCAAAATAATCTAATACATAAGTATATGTATCATCAATTAAATCAAATAACTCATAATCGTCTGGGTACATTTTTTCTATATTTAAATTTTTAAATGGAATTTCAATAATATACCAATCTTTTTTTTCACCATCCAAATAACGATAATTTGAAGCAACATATAAACTATCTGTTAAATAAATACCTTCTATGAAATGGTGACTTTTTGATTTATTAATTAATAAACCATCTGTTTTAACACTTGGATTGTTTGTTAAATGATATAATTTTTCAGGGTCTTTGTAAAAATTAAAATTATCAGGAAATACGGAATTAATACCATTATTTAATCCTTCAAATAATTTAAATGTTAATAAGTGTTTCATTAATAAACTATGTCTTTATATTATATATAAAAAATAAAAATATAAATTGAAAAGGGTCTTTTTTCTATTGATACTAACTATTCTAATCTCGTGTTCTTCAACTAAATATACTTTTTATTATGAAAAAAAAGTGCAGTTGATAGAGAATAAAGGGATGCACTTTATGAAAACTTATATTAATGGTAAACCATTTTATTTATTAATTGACACTGGTGCAAGTAAATCCCTTTTAGATATTACACAAAATAAAGATGTTGGTTTTGGGTATATGTTATTAGCCAAAAACAAGTATGTTGGGATTGGTGGGGTCACTGATATTTATGTAATATTCGATTATAAAATGGATGATTTATTTATAACCTTCATGGGTTGTGACTTATCAGAAGTTATCTCTTATTTTGATAAAGATGGAATGCATATTGTTGGTGTTTTAGGTGCGGATTTCTTCGATACATATAAAGCTAAAATAGATTTCACTACGAATATTTTGTATTATTAATATGAACTAAAAATATATTTTATATTTTCGAATTAGTATAAACTTTATCATCGTGTAGTTCAAGCCAATTCTTAACATCTACTTTAGTTGAAGCAGACCACGACCCTTTACCAGTTGCATAATTATAATTACTAAATGAAACATCAGTTGGATATCTCAACTGTTTTTCAGTGCGTTTGATATTATACTTTTTCTCAATTTCATCATTTATTTCAATATTTTTTTTAGAAAGATTATCACCTAATGACATCCATTCATCATGACTTATTGAATTTAATGCTGTGATTGTATAATATTTACCAGTCCAAGATAGTTTTATTTCCACTTCACATTTATTTCCTGAAGATTCGAATATTTTAAAATTTAGAATATGTTTCATAATTTTTTATTTAAGTGTTCCAGATATTTCAACTTCTTCGCCATCAATGGTCACTTTAAATGAATATCTGCCGTATCCTCTATTAAAAGATTTAATTGTACCACCAACGGCTCTAACCAAATTTTCGAGTTCATTGGTACTTATCAAATCATCAAAATACATATTAAGTAATGTATTTAGTTTTTTATAATTCTTATTTTCCTTTTTATTTTCCTCGAATAAATTAAAGGATAAAAATGTGTTCATATTTATTCACCAATTTCTATTTTCCACCAACCACGAGATTCTTCATCACTATCAGCTTTTGCTATTACTAATTCTCCCTCGGTCATTCCATTTTCTACCTGAGATGCTACATAATCATAGTCAGCATCACCCATTTCAAAACCATCTTCAAATATTTCATAATTTATAGTCCAATATGGGTGATATCCAGATGTATATTCTTGTCTGATTAAAGAAGCAATATGAGCTAATTTATCTTCTTCATTTACATCTTCCTGTGATTGAATATCGTCATTATTATCATCTGGTTGGGTTTGACCCTGTAATTCATCTTGTATTTCATCTTCTTGTGAATATGATTCGAATGTTTTTAAGTATTTCATTTTTATATTTTTATTTTTTAATAAACTATTTTTCTAATAGCGTCTTTTACTTGTTCTGCTGTTGTAATTTTATCCCAATCTTTTAATATTTTACCTTGAATATTTTTGATATATCATATTCTTCAAAGGTTCTAACGAATTTCATCTTTTCTATTAGTTATTTTTTCATAATATTCCCTTTCATAACGGGATTTATCATCTTTATGTATAATTTCATTACCATCTAAATCGAAATAATTTTTGTATTTATTCTTAGTACCAGAGTAAGTCATATATCTAACATCCATTATAGCTGAACCATCTTTCATAACATATAATTTACCTTTATACAATTGTGAATTTGGCTTATTGGTTACTTCATATTTTTCTTTAACGTATTCTTTATACTTATCTTCAATTTCCACTTTTTCAGCAATAAATGAAGATGTCGAAGATAAATATTTAATTTTGAAATTATTCCCAATACGTATATCTTTCGGCATTTCATTTTTATTTTCTAATAAAAAGATATCAAAATTATTAATGTGTATCATTTTAAATTATTTAATTTTATATTATATATTAAAAAAATATATTAAATTTACACCTTACATAAATATTTTGTCATGAAACCTATTTTGATTGATGATTTGATTAAGGACAATCTACCACAGTCCGAACACACCGTTATTGTAAAAGGTATAAAAATGAAAGGATGGCAAGTTGCCAAACCTCTTAATTATGAACTTCAACATATATCATTAAGAAACAGAATTGTTATGGCTTTTTACGTATTAATAGGAAAAGCTATCGCTGTTAGATATTTTTGTGATATGAGTGATTCTGAACAATCAAAATACGTTGAAAACAAAATTAAAAATAAATAATTTGTTTTATGAAAGCCACAAATCTACATCACTTTTGTAGTAGCCCTGCACCTGCTGAATGGCGTGAAATCCCAGAGATAAAAGCACAATATCCAAAACAAATCAACTGTGAAAAATCTTTACAAAAAATAGATAAATTGAATATCTGTGTGTGGATGATTGGTTGGGGTGGTGTCTGGAAACCAGCCAGTGATTTTTTTCATGTAACAAAATAATAATGGAAGCAAGAATATTAGACCTATTAAAGTCCATAGAATCTTTGGTCGAAAAAAGTATTCATACTACTATGACAGAAGAAAAGGCTACGGATATATACGCCATTACTAATGAACTCATGTGTTTGTTAATAGGGAAAAATGATACCGAGACAATAGAGTTTGAATTGAAAAGTAAATCATTACATGAAATAATACAAAAATGTCAATCGTTGGATATTGACCCCAAAAAGACTAAAATTACATATAAAATTTTTGAAGATATTTCATACCCTGATGAATATTATGCTAAACTTTATTTAAAATATAAAAAGTAATGTCAACTGATGATTTAAAACAAATATATTTAGTTGTATTTAATCAATATACGAATATAGTCACAGTCACATCAAACTTTGAAAAAAGACTTCATTATTTTATTGGATTATTCAGTTTATATCTTTCAACTGTTACTATTATTTCAATACAAATATTTTTGAATACTGACCGTTTCGTATCTTATTATAAAACCAGTTGGCTTACTTATGTTTCTATTATTGGTTTTATATCATTCATCATTATCGACCTTATTATATTCACATATTTTTATAAATCTAAAAGAAGATATACAACGAATTTAGGTGATGTCATTGAAATATGTGAATCGCAGAATTTAGATAATGCTCTTACATTACATATAGATGAAATGAAATTTTGTATTGAACAAAATTTTAAAAAATATGATATACGCTCAAATCTTTTTAATTTATCTAAAAAGCTATTTTTTATTTTGATTAATTTTATAGTTTTGGGATTAATAATATTAATAATTTTCACTTAAATGGTATATAGTCCATGCTAAAAGAAGTCAATTATAAAGAGTTGTGTCATATTTTTAAAAAGCTTGAAATATCAAGTCCATTATGTCAAAATTGTGAAAATTACATAAACCATAAACTTATTAAAGACGAACATGGTAGAATTCATTCACTACTAATTGAATGTAAATCTTTTAATTTTGTCTAACTAAAAATATATTTATGATACAAATAGGTAATTATATTTATGAATTATGTATAACTGGTGATTGGGTTCGCTGTGGTAAAATTATAAATGGGGTTGATACGGATTATATAGAATGGTTTGTTTAATAAAATAAACAAATTATCTATAATATACTATAAAAAATAAAAATTAAATGGAAACTGAAAACCCAAAGATTAATACCTGCTCTACATGTAAACATTGGGGTGGTCAGGGTGTAATTGGTGTAGTACAAGTATTCTCTGGTGATAATAGAACTTGTATGGCTTATCTGTTTGGTGACATGGATAATGATGATTTTCGACCTATGCCAGATTGGGTTGTAACATTTGGGACTCTGGGTGGTGCAAAAGGTGTTCTCAAAGTTCATAAAGACTTTGGATGTATAAACCACAATAACAAATTCGAAATATAGATATTTTGGACAGGTTAATTTTATGAATATAATATTTGTAAATCGGAAATATATTGTTGGTGGTAAATGGTTGCGATTCGAGAAAATGAAAGGTATAAAATTAATAGGTTTTAAAATTGCAATCGGAAAATTTGAAGTTAGAATATATTTAATTAGAATAGGTTTAAATAATGATTAATGATTATGTGAATTTAAAACGAGAATGGATGATTCGAACATTTGAAACAATATGGGGGTGTTTAAGCTATCTGTTAATTATTAACATTATTATTTTGAAAATAAACAAAAATTCAATATCATACTATAAGAATAATTGGAAATTATTTCTTCATTTATTATTAAGAACCAAACGATTTGGTGTCAATAATAAATGGTGGAATGATTTTGATTCATTATTTGGATTGCCATTTGTGATAATAATATGGAGAATACTAATTGTCAAACCATTAATTATTGAGTGGTCAAAGATTAAGTTTAGAATAGTTGCATGTCATTTTATTTCAGATAAAGAAAAAAATATAATTGGTATTACTAAAATGTAAATTATGTCGAAATATAAATTTAATCCATTAAAACATGGATATGAACCTATCTCAACACACCCAGAATTGAGTTATCGATTTCCATTAATGGATGATGTTTGGTTTATAAAAATAATTGCATATGATGATTTAAGTGGTTTGGTTTATTGGTATTCTGCTTTATCTGTTTCAGTTGGATTACCACCTGATGATAGAGTACATATAGTATCTGGTACACATGATTTCAGAAGACCAGCCAAATATGAAAAACAAAGTAAAATACATACTAATTATACTGGTTTAATTTCATCGGACGAATTTGCCAAGGAACTTCTGAAACATTTGTTTGGCACTACTAAGAATGAAAGTGTTGAAAAGGAAGGTATCGAAAGATATAGTACCAATATAGGTAAGGAAATGCGTTTAAAATTTAATCACTTGATATCATGAAAATGTCAGTTCAATTGAGTAAAGGTTTTAAAACCGATATGACTGGATTAGAGGTGAAAGTCGATGATAAGGTTGTCGGAGAAGTACTCGATTATGATTCGGAAACAGGAATGGCAAATATAAAATTGGATAAAGAAAAGTGTGATGCAATAGGTTTTAACCCTCTTGCTGGTAGAAATATAGGATTAATTTTATAGATTATAATCATGATTGAAATAAATGGTAAACAATTTCCTTTATGGAGTCAATTTATCGAAAGAAAGAGTGAATGGATGGGTGGTACACTACAAGACATGGGTGATGATATGGATGTTTTACTTGGTTTGGGGTCTATGACAACAAAAATAACAGATATTGATTTAAGAGCTAATGGCGATGATTCTGCATATTTTAGTGTAGATGGGGAAAACTTCGGGTGTGGATTTGATGTTCAATATGGTGGTATAATAGCTGGTGCTGCGGGGTGGATAACATTCAGTGGTTACGGTGGTCATACTTGGAGAATAAAAATGAAAAATGAAAAATGAAAACTAAAATTATTAGTATTAGAACTGTTCTTGGAAATGAACGAGTGTTCACGGTTAATGGGGCTTGTCCTGTTACAAATAAAGTTATATCAAGTATAATATTTTATGATAGGTGGGCGTATAGAATGTACGATGCTGATGATAACTTGATTTCCGAAGTTGTTAATACACCATGTATTATTGTTTATGGACATGAATAATTCTGATAACATACCAATTAATTTCTGGGATGATTTTTACGATGATGATTTTGTACCAGAAGGTAAAATTCAAGAAACATATGCATATATTGAAGAACGCAATTATCCCCTCGAAAAACAAAAAGACTGTTTATATTTACTTCTTAGTTATATTAATGAAAATATAAAATTAGAAGGTGTTAAAATATGGATTGAATTTTACGATTCAAAGAAGGAATATCCAGACCTCATCGGAACTGAGAATGAGTGGTGTTTATTTGAAAGGTGGGAAATAAAAATTGAAAATATAACACATGTTCAACTTGAATATTTGATTGAAGAACTAAATAGTGTCACTTTGATGTTTGATAATTTACAACTTAATATATATTCTGAATCATGAAAAAGCCAACACACAAAAGAGAAAATGGGTTACAGTTTACTCATGTTAAAATAAAACCAATAGTTAAAAACAGACATTATATATCTTTATTTTCTTATAGTTTTAACGATATTGAACCAATGATGGATACCACAATTGGTGGTGAATCTGCTGAAGAATGCCTTAAAAAGACCGAAAAGTTTTTACAAACTAATTTAAAACCATCTGAATATACATTTTTTTAATGAAATCAATCAATAAAAATGTTGAATAATTTACCATCAATATTATTAGGCATTAATCGGAGTTTTATTAGTTGTGGACATAGAAGTATATTATTTGACTTTGCTTGGTACTTTCGATTATTTGACTATATACGTGTGTTTGTTAAAAAATATATTCTAACTAAATTAAGATTAAGAGATAAACAAAGTTGTAGACATTGTGGTAGAGACCAGAGTGTAGTATGGTCTTGTGAAGATGTTTTATGGCTTAGATTACCAAAACGATGGCACAATACCGCATTATGTTTAGAATGTTTCGTAGCTTTACACCCAGATAAATTAAATACAGAAGATATTAAAATATTGGGTTATATAGAGTCAAGATAATATTTCTTCTAATTTATGTTTTCTTAATTTAGCTATACTTTCATTTAATGTTTTTCTATAATGTTTTACCTCTGATTCCATCAAAGTGTTAAACACCCGTTTATCTTTTAATAATAATTCAAAAATATTTTTATGGCCAAACTCAGCCGATTTTTTAATCGCTTTATTAAATGTGAAAGTAGGGTCAACATTTTTATCTTGTAATAATCTTTCTACTACTTTGTAATTCCCTATTCGTGAGGATTCTATAATAGCTTGATGATTGTCGAATGCTGGATGAAATCTATCTTGGGGGTCTTTCAATAAAAAATCAACCATATCCAATCTTCCTTCACTGGCAGAAACAGTTAATAAAGAACGATTTTCATAATCATACCCAATCCAATTATTATCAACCAAAAATTTTAAAATATTAAATTTATTATACATGATTGCTGTTATACCAGCTCTAACACCAACATGGGGTTTACTAATTTTATCGTGGTTTAATGTGAATATAACTGATAACAGATTACCAGACTTTATAGCATAATCCAATATAATATCAGGACTCATCCCTAAATTCAAAGCTAATTTAATTTTCTTTAATGAACCGTTTTTTATATAATCGAATAATATTGCATCGGATTTCCATTTAGGTAATCTTCTCAATTCATTTTTGTTTAATGATTTATGAATAGTCATATTATTCTTTGTTCTAAATGTCTTTTTTAATGTCTATAATTTCATCAGATTGTTGATTCATTATTTGGTTAAAAAGTTCTTCTCTTATTTTATAATTATAACCAAATATATTCATATCACTTCTATCAGCTATTCTCAATGACCCTTCCAATACACGAATCATAATAATGAGTTGTTTTTCGGTAACTTTCATATTTAAATTATTAATTTATACACAAAAATAATATTAAATAATTAATTAATTGGAATAAATTAATAAATTTGTAAGGCTTAAATAAAATACCATGAAAGTGAAAATAATACTATTATTATCCATATTTTTTATTTTTCTTTCTTCTTGTTCTAAATGTAGAGAATGTAAAAAAGAAGAATGGGTAGTTAAAAAAATTGAGGTGGAATTAATAACTGGAACAAAAAAAATTGTTTATTTCAAAATTCCACCGTATTCCGATGTAACTATATCCAGTACTAACGGTTCATATCGAATGAGTGCATGGGTATATGATGCGATTTGTATAAAAAATGAGATAACACTAATGTACGGAGTAGTGTATTGTAAAGTATTAAACTGATGATAAAAAAAATTAAAAATCCAGTTAAAGTAATACTTACTAAAGAGATATCAAAAGTAACTGGGTTACAAAAATGCACTAAATGTGATAGCCCAAAGAATGGTTGGAGTTCGCATTGTAAATTTTGTGGTATGCCCATTGTTTATTAAATTAATAACATGAAAGTAGGTGATATAGTAAAACCAACAAAAGAAAGCGGATTCATATTATGTTGTGGTTCAGGATGGTATGAAGACGCAGTGGTTGTTTCTATGTCACCATTTATGCTTAAATCAAGAGAAGCTGATATGACGTGGATTAGTACTATTAAAGAAGAATATTTTTATGTGGTCGGTGAAATAGACCATGAAACGTATATAAATTATTATTGTCGATGAATATGAAAATGGTCGATATCATAGAAGAAGATGTAACTGCTGTTATAAAAAAATTCACAACCAGAGATGGTTCTGTATTTATATCAGAAGGTCATCAAGATTGGCAGATAAAAAAGGCTAAAGAAGCTGCTGAATTTCGTAATCTCGAATATGATTTCTTACATTTCAAAGTAGATGAAAATCTCTTAAAAACTTATAAAAGTGAAAATTGGCTACATTTTAAATGGTTTATCTACCAACGTGGCTTGATATGTAATAAGATTAATAGACAATTTGGTGATGATATTTACGAGCCATACCGTAATATCAAAGAATTTAATAATATAACAGAACAAGAATTTCGTTTTTTTGTGAAAAAAATGTTATTTAAGAAAACATCACAAAATGTTGTAGTTATAAAACCAAGCTTTCTGAAAGATAAAACATTTTTTGACCTTATATTTTTCTCTGGTCTTATAGATTTTAATGATAATAAAGGTATCATTAAAATGTATATGTTAAATGACGGTGTGAAAGAAGAAAATTTTGATGATGTTTATCCAGAGGTTGAAAAATATTATCTCGATAGAATGAACGATGCTATATTTGGGGTTGTAGCATTAACTGAAAATACTAATTATTTAGAAGAAGTTATTAAAGCTGGTATACTAAAACCAACATTAGAACATTTGTCTCGTATTGGATACTATCGTTTTAATGGAAAAAATAAAATATTAAAGGGTACAAAATTAAACGTAGTAAAATATGATATAACATATAAATTTGAATTTCCCTCTGATGATAAATCAGAAGAATATTTCAAAAAATATATGAGTTTATGTCCAAACACACAAAAAGAAATTTTATATAAAATATTATTTAATCACAATTATTATTTATTCATTCAGTCTAATTATGGAATGTTGTGTATGTATTATCAGTACTTTCATAATATGACTGAATTAGAGTCATTTAAAAAAGCTGAAGAAATTCATTCAGCATTTCTACTAATTGCACATAATAAAAATTATTCTTGCTTACAACCTTATGCTAAATTCGATGAAGATTTATATGATATTATAATTAATGTTCCATTTTTTACGATGGACGCTTATAGCTATAATAAAACATTTATTCCAATCGCTTATAGATATTTAATTGATAATTTTCCAGATAGAAAAGCAGAAATAGACATTTATGCTGTCTGGTCTTCTGAGGGTAGTTTTATTCCAGAAATTTATAAATCAAATAAAACGTTTGTAGATATTAAGTTTTATATTAAATTGGAAAAATTAGTAATAGATAAATCCAAAACAAAATATAATATTAGATATACTTTCAGTGAATTTAAGAAAAAAATATCTAACATGGCTATTGATTTTGTAATTTAACTAAAAATGAACGAAATAGATTTTTTAACACATTATCTAAAGACCACTGATTTAACAATTATTGAATTGGTAGATAGAAATGCACTTAGCGCAATTTGTCAGGCTATGAGAGCATATAAGATGGAAGACGCTCCAGAAGAAATGTTAACTGTAACTGAAAAATTGAAACGTTTGCATAAGAAAGCTAACGATATATACAATCATACTTTTTTAACATGGGAAGAAAAATATGGTCAGATTTTTTCGGAAGATGTTTCTAAAAAAGTGTTTGAACTCATACATCTGGATTATTATGACCCAGACACTGATTACGATGAAGATGTTAAAGCTTTTATGGATGCCTTTAACGAACGAATGAAAGAAATAATATGAAAAACAAATAGTATGAAAAAAATAAAAACATTTTTAATTTTATTATCAATTGTTTTATTATCATCTTGTGTAATACATGATAATATACAAGACTCTGATTATCAGTATGTCATAACATTAAAGTCTGGTGAGAAAATAAAAGTATGGACTACTAATGTGTGTGATGCTGGATTGGTAGTTTATGAAACCCACACATCGAATTATTACATATTATCAACGGACGCTTTTATAAAATGTGAATATGTTGGATTAAAACATAGAAATGAATAATATGCTAAACCTACTGATAAAAACAGGGAGTGCTATTTTAATAGGAATTATTTGGTTATTGGTAATTCCAAATTTTGTTTTAATTTTCCCGTTTACTGGAAGATTTTTACATGAGTATGATTTTACTGATTTTCCATATGAGTGGTACTGTAACACAAAAAATAAAATATTATAATGGAACACGAAAATTTTGATGTTGTAAAAAAGACCGAGGAACTATATGAACACCTTGGTGATGATTTAAGTCTTGAAAAATTAATTTCATACAAACTGGATATTAACATAATATCCAACGAGTGTAAGAAACATACTATATTTATTGATTCTAAAGATAAATATGATAAATTTGTAACTGAATTAGAAGATGAAGTAACGGATAACAATAAAAAATTGATAGCAGCTTGGAATCATATGGATAATAGACTATCGGAATCCCCAACCAGTCTTCATTTTATGGGGTCTGTAATATTGACAATACCAGTTATTGATTACGTTCTTCAAAAATATTTTTAATATGTACGCAGATTTAGCTGGTGCTTTAGAAAAAATAAATAAAAGTTACAAGGTTTTCGAACATAGAGGTAAGTCTTTGTCCAAAGACCAAGTAAGAAAAATCCTTAAATATGGTCTCTCAAAAGGATATAAAACAACTAACGATTTCACTGATGAAGAAGTTGATGAAATCTTAAATAATTAATTTACATGATTGTAAAAGTAGTTGACCCAACAAGCCTATTAGACGGTGGTGAATATGAAGTTATTGAAGAATTTGATAATGGTTATTTCATCCGTTGTCACAGTGAAAATTGTAGAGAATTTGTTTTAAAAGAACATACAATTATACAATAATTATGGGATTATATACAATAGAAGAAGAACAAAGACGTAAAGATTATATACCTATAATCAGAAAAAGAATACTTGAACGCATTGAGGATTTAAAATCCAAAATAGAAAATAATGAGAATTTTCCTCATGGTGAACAAGATATAGACGCTTTAATGCAAATTGATGATAACATAGAAGCATGTCTAAACAACTGGTATTATTGAAATTATTAAAAACTTTAAAACTTTAAATATATGACAACAGCATTAATAATTTTAGGAGTTATTGTTTATCTTTTTATTGGTAGAGTGATAATATATCTATGTGCAATAAATTATACCTTCGGTATTGATGCAAACGATGTAGAATATCTTTTATGGATATTTTCAATATTATTTCCATTGGTTATTTTTTGGGGATTACTTACATTAGCAGCCGATACTCTTGCAGTAAAAATTAATAAAATAATATAATCAATATATAATATGGAAAAAGATTTTTATAAAGTCGAAATTAAAATCAATAAATCAATGGATTCTGAAAAGGCCAGAGATGCTTTACAAAGAGCAGTTTATGATGCTACGGTTGTTTTTTATGAAACTATTGGTGAAGGTGGAAGGTTAACAGACGGAAAAAGACTCATTGGTAATGGTCATCATATGGCTCAAAATATGGCTGAACAAGCTTGTAAATTGTGGGATGAACGTTTAAAATAATAATATTATGTCACACACAACTAAATGTAAAAATAACACGGTATTTATCCACAATTCGGATATGTCTGGAGATGTTACTATTGTAACTGGAAAAGGGGAACTTGATGTGAATGGTCATGATATTATCGAGTTTGTCCTACAACGTCTCCCTGAGAATAAAATTGAAGATTTCAAAAATAAGATGGTTGATGAAATGATGAGTTGGTTTTCAAAGGATTGATATGGAAGAATTAATGATTGGACTTGTTCTATTAGTAATCGCATTATTTATATTTGCTAAAGTTAAAGATTGTGGTAGTAACCCAGAATATGAAGCTTGGGTCACACAAGATAAGGCCAAATATCCTGAATTTTATACTGATTAACATGAACGAAACTTTAAAATCCGCAGCAAAAGAAATCTTAAAGGGTTTATTAGCTGAATGTACCGAAGGTCAACAGATGATGTTTAAAAGGATGTATTCCCATAATAATTTGGAACTTCCTATAAATGAAGTTGTTGATAAATTACCTGATAGTAAAATAGACTGGGCAATTTCCCAGTGTGAAAACACAGTCAACAAAAATAAAATTAAAAACAATGAAAGTCTTTAATTTTTTTAAATCTATATACACAAATTTTAAAAAGAATCGTGAGACCAAAAAAACAAGGCCACCAAAGCACCGTCATAAAAAAGAATGGAAACGGGTTGAATATTTGGTTGGAACTAACCATTATATCGATGGAAAAGAAATTCAGAAAAAGGTATATCGGTATGATATAGTTTGTACCGAGTGTCACAAGACTATTGACATTGGAGATGTGTATGATTTGGAATCTTGGATGAGATAAATATGAAATGGGTAAAGGCGACTGAACGTTTACCACTATTAGGTGGTATAGAAAATAAAGTTATTATTCGAGGTAAAGATTTTGTAACCTACGGGTTTAAAAATTTTAACAGAGAAAACCCTCAAATGTATTTTGTTCTTCGTAACGAATCATTTTTAACAAATGATGTTGAATGGTTGGATGAATCAGAACATTTGTTCGAGAATGAAAAAATAGTAGGGGAATATTTTATAGTAGAAAATATTTTATTTAATGATTATATGAAAGATGAACATGGTAAAATAAAATTATACGATACGTTAGAAGAAGCTGCTGAAGTATGTGGTATTTATGAATTTCCAAATGTATTGGTTTGTAAAATAAAATATAATCATGTAGAATAATGGAAAAAATAACAAAAGAACAAATACGAAAAATACTCTGGAATACAGCTCATAAAAATGTTTCTGAAAAAAGATTAAAAAAAGAAACAATTTTTGATGGCGAAGCGGAAGCTATTTTCAGTTTTATTAGAGGTTTACACACTAATGACCTTATTCAACCAATAATAGAACACCATAAAAAAAGAGAAGGAATACAATTGAATGAGCCTATAACTCAAAGAGAAGCTAATCTTATTGTTTTATGTCTGGAACAGTTTGATACAATGCTTGGGAAATAATATGAGTATAATTATTAAAGAAATAAATATGGAATTTTGTTGCGAACAAATGAGAATTAACGTGGAACATAAATGTAAAACACATAAAAACCCGTTTGACTGTCCAGATAACCTTATCTATTATTCACCAAATAAAGTATATGGTTTAATTGTACATGATGGTAGCTCATCATATGTTATTATTGATTATTGTCCATTTTGTGGTAAAAAATTATAATTATGAATCTTAGAAAATATTTTAACAAACCGAATGCTAATCAAAAGGCGATAATAGCCAAACAATTAGATGAAATATTTCAAATGGCTGAAAAAGATAAAGACAGCCACAATCATAAAGAATATAATTCCCAACATATTTCAGATTCAACTTGTCCAAGATGTAAAGGCACTCAGGTTGTTGATAGAATAGCCCAAGTAATTGGTAAAGGTAGTGTTAGCGGTTCGTTTTCTTTGGGGTATGGCAGTGTTTATGGTAGTTCTAAAATAGACACAAATGAAATTAATCATTGTTCAATTTGTGGACATGAATGGAAAAAATATAAAAATAATTATAAATGGGCATCTGATATTATTACAGATTATTTAAATAACTTAAAATCACATTTCGAAGGAAAATATGATTTTTATGAGCATATATACAATAAATTAAAACCGTATTATGCAGAAACTATTTACAAACTCCTATTGGAAAAAGGTGGCGATTGTTATTTCACAACACAACGAGAATTAACATTGGAGTTATTAAGAAATAAATTCGATTCAGTATTTGATGAAAAATCTAATAAATGAGACCATTTATAGAATTGCATATAGAAAGACCAACCAACGATAGTTTGTTTTTTAACGAACCGTCTGATACCAATTTAATAAATGTTTTGAAAACTGTTTGTTTTGACCTGAACACTTACATAGGGGATTTATCAATGCAAAGAGAAAGAGTTCTCGCATTAAATTACGCTATAAAAACCACATTAAAACATTATTGTTATAACAATCCAAATTATACTATAAATAGTTTTAAATATTTTATTCGAATTGTGGATACAAGCATGTCCAATTTTAATATCCAAGTCCAGTTATTGTTAAATAACAAACTAACTACATTCACTTTAATAAAGTGAAATTTCAAATATGATTTTTTATTTTTAATATATAAAAATAAAAAATCATCCATGAAAATCAATAAAAGTTATTCTGATTTTGTCGAAGGTTTGAATGGTAGAAGCCTTTTTGAAAGTATGACAGAAGAAGAATATAAAAAATTCGGAACTATAAAATATGTTAAAAAAGATGCCGATGGTCTTGGTATGTTTAGAGACATAGCTAAAAAGGTAAAAAATCCAGAAGAATTTATTTCTAAATCCAGAGAAATAAAAGATGTTCCAACCAAAATTGCCAACCTGTTTTCTAAAAAATATGGTAAAAACAATACATTAAACATGGAACAAACAGCTCAAAACTTTTTAGATGCTGTTAAAACCGAAACGGTTAAAGAATCAATAAATGAATCTAATAAAAAGTCTGATAAAAAAGGATACCACGTCAATATAGAAAAAGCCACTATCGATAATGAAGATTTTAGAAAAGTCTTATACACAGGCGAGCATACACAACTTGTACTGATGTCTTTAAAACCAGACGAAGAAATAGGTTTTGAAACGCACCCAGATATTGACCAATTTTTTAGAGTTGACGCTGGTAATGGAAAAGCAATTATCAATGGTAATGAATACACTTTAAAAAATGGTGACTGTGTTATTGTCCCTTCTGGTTCTAAACATAATATCATAAATACTGGTAAAGAACCATTAAAACTTTACACTCTTTATTCTCCACCTCATCACAAAGATGGAATCATATTTAAAACTAAAAAAGATGCCGAATCGAGTAAAGAAAAATTTGATGGAAAACCAACCGAAGAATAAAATATAAATATTTTTAAAACAAAAGGTTTCTTGATGTATATAATTCAAGAAACCTTTTTTAATAACTATGATTTTGTTTTTTATAAAACAATTTATACAAATTGTTATGTTTGTAATCATGATTGAAATTCTGTGCTGGATTATATGGCACGTATTAAATTCTGATTCTTCATTTGAAATTATCACCATAAAGGAAATTAAAAAAACATTATATTATCTATTCTTTAAATATTTTCCTATATTATTTTTCATCAACTTGATATTATATTTACATTTTGGTGAATCATTTTTGAAATAATCTAAAAATTTAAAATTCTCAATATTTTTAAAACAAAAGGTTTCTTGAAGTATATAAACAAAGAAACTTTTTGTTTTATGAAGTACATAGATAAAATTGCATCAAAAACTGATAATGCATTAAAATATATCTTTAAAACCGAAGATAATAAAATTATTGAGTTTACCTATATAAACAAAGATGATGGTAAAGATATTATTTGCACTCCATCACAGACAATGTGTAACCTCGGATGTAAATTTTGCCACACTACTGAATATATTGGTAAAATAAAGTGTCGAAACTTAAATACGTTCGAATTATACCACCCACTGGAATATATTGTTAAAGATTTAAATCTTTCTGAAAATCAAAGAACATTATTAATATCTGTAATGGGTTGCGGTGAGCCAGTTTTCAATGTTGACCATATTATAGAAATGATGGTTGACTTTAAAAAAACTGCTGAAAGTGACTGGAATATTCCTTTTGTTAGGTATGCAATCGCAACCAGTATACCCAAAAGTAAATGGGAAGAATTCTTCCATTTAACATCTAAAATAAAAGAACATAATTTACCTGTTAAATTACATTTATCACTACACTATACTTTTGATTTGATTCGAAAAGAGTGGATGCCAGCATCTCTGGATATCATACCTTCTATTTCAGCCGTTGATTTTTATAAAAAAATAACTGGTAACGCAGTTGAAATACATTACACTTTAATCGAAGGTGTGAATGATACTGAACAGGACGCTATTCTTTTGAGTTCATTCTTGAAAGGTAAAGACATTAATGTGAAGTTTTTACATTATAATGAAAAAGAATCAATGAATTATCATGCGTCAAATAAAGATAAATTAAAAATATTCAGAAAACATTTGGATGTGAATAATATATCACATGAATATTATACACCACCCGCAAGTGATATCGGTTCGAGCTGTGGTGCGTTTTTATTAGAAACATATTTGAAATATCAAGATTAAAAAATAAAAATATAAAATTATGGAATTCGTAGAACACATTGGTGATAGAATGAAAGCTGGTGAGATTGCTGAAAGTTGTCTAACAATTACAGACGATGATATACCAACTTATATTAACGCAGCATTTAATACATTTATTAAAGAATATGAAATATCATTTTCTAAATTAGCAGATAGGTTTAGAGCATATTGGTTATTGACTCATATTAAAAAAGAAGCTTCATCATTTGATTCAAATTCTAAAATGTTGATGTTGAATGATAGAAACATTCAGAAAGTGAAAATAATTCAAGAATATATCGAATATGTTATTTTGAAATATCAGAAGACTGGACTTATATTAGATGAGGAAACACAACACATATAAGTTCATAATTATGGAATTATATCGTTCAAATTACTATAAAGATGAAGTATCTGAAGCCGACTTAAATATAATTGTTAATAAAATTGAAGAATTATTTTCCGAGTTGAAAAATAGAATTTTGAATGCTGATGAATTGAAAAATATAATAGAATCTGATAAGTATTCTTTTACTTACACAATTTCATCCAGATTCATTTTAAATATTTTCTTTTATAACAATTATAAAATAGATAAAACCATCAGGTATACCATTGAGGTGTGGGCTAAAGATTATAAGAAACTAACGTATTTTGGGGGTTCATCAGAAACGATAAATATACCGTACCAGTTAAGAAAGAAAAAAATTGAAGAAATATTTTTAGATTAAATGGGAAAGACACGATTAAAATTTTTAAGAAAATTTGGTTGGAAAGGCACTGAAAAAGAGTGGGATGAGATAATAACACTCGAATATGTATTGACTTGGGGGTATGAAAATGAAGGTGATGAAGAAAGATATAAATTTCTTCGATTAAGAGGCGATGGTGTATTATAAAAATAATAAATTTGAATAAAAATTATTTTATATGGATACAAATTATATTTTAAACGGTGGAAAATCATTTCCAGTGTTGGTTTTTTGTGAAGAAAACAATATAAAATGTACTTGGGACTTCTCTAAATCTGACGGAGCAGAATGGACTGAAATTTTTATTGATGACACATTGGTTATGCAATTTCAAAGTACAACCACAGTTAAACAATTCATAGAAGCTATTCAACGAACTGAAAAGGATTTTAATGATAAATGTAGTGATACAGAAGGTGATGATTTCTGGTTTGTTATTGATAAGAAAAAATATTTTGATGCATTTATTAAAAAACATGGACATCTATTTAAATCATTATGAGTACAAGAACAACACACCGATGTGAAGAACTTTCAGGTCTTGGGTTAATATTCTCTTTTAAAGAGAATGCATACATTGGGAAGGATGATAATTCAAAAGATTTCTATATTCCCTCTATCGATATACAATTCATCGAGGATGACGCTTGGAATGTCCTTATTGAAAAATTAAAAACTGAAATTAGTAATAGACATGAGTCGTTTTAATACATCACTTATTATATTTGGAGCTGTCGAAATAATGAAAACTTCTTTCGGTGGAACTGATGTTAAAATAATAAGTCAAGAAATGTATCGGAATCAATCTGATAATACAACACTAATTGGTATACTTGGAGTTGATATCGAAATAGAAGGATATAAAGTGTTTTTATCATATTCTATCGCTGAAGATATGTGTTTATACGGACAACATGTAGCAGATAATTTTGTGTTTAATATACTTAAAGGTGATTATAAAAGAAAAATTAGGAAAGAAAAAATAAAGGAAATTCACCCAGATATAAAATGAAAAATATTTTATGAAAAATAAAAATATAAAAGATGTCGCAATGGATTGGTGGAATAGTTTACCAATCCAAAATTTAGTAGACATGGATGATAGTTGGGTTGGATATGTTCATAAGTATTTACCAAACAGAGGTGGTATTTATGCATTATCTGATGCCGAGATTTTATATATCTGGAAAAAAGAACATAGTACATCTTTTGTAGAAATAATGATTAAAAAAATCTTTTGTTAATATGAGTGAACAAATTCAAGAAATGTTTGAAACATTTAGAACGTATGACGACATATATATACAACTTTTAACAGAAGGTGTTGAAACATGTCAATACTTATTAGATTCGGATTGTATCTGGAAGCGGTTAGAACTACAATGGATGTCTGAATACTTTTTACAAAAAGAAGAATATGAAAAATGTGCAGTATTAAAAGAATATATTAATAACTATTTTATTGCACCAAATGAGAAACAGGTTGAATTTAACAGTAAATTACAATTTATAAAACAATGAATTTTTACCGATACGAAACAGTTGAATATGCGTCTATTGGTTGGGACGGTGAATACACCCGTTCGAAATATCCTAACCCTAAATTGGAACTAAGAACCTTTGATTTGATTAGTGAAACACTAAAAGGTTATTGGATTGGTTATAGTGGACTTAGGCCACTTAAATTTAAATGGATATCTAAGACATCTAAAAAACGATATGCTTATCCAACTAAAGAAGAAGCTTTAAATGGTTACATTTCAAGAACAAAAAGACGATTGGATATATTAAATTATCAACTTTCTTCTTGTAAAATAGGTATAGATTTAGCCGAAATGGAAAAAAAGAAAGTGTTAACATGAAAAAAGAATTGGAACTATTAAAAGAAGCCAATGAAATTATAAAGTCTTTTAATAGTGTTATTGAAAGAAGGGGTGAAGAAACAAACTGGGACGCTCTTGAACAAAGAGTAAAAGAAATTTTAATTAAACAAAAGGTGTTTTTTAAATTAACTAAGTGTCTCCCGTTGGTAAATATAATTATTATTATATTTGCCTTATAATTTTAGACTATGCATATTGTTAGTGAAGAATTAAAAAATATCTACGAAGATACGGTCGCTCAATTAGATAAAACACCTACAAAAAGCGAAACTAAACTTTATTCTTATAATCATTTACCATTCACAGTAAATATTGGTAATTATGACACCCAAATAGTATCTGTGATACCTAAAGACACAATTTCATGTGCATTGGACTTCAGAGGAAACGGTAAAACCGCTATCCTTAATATGGCTTCTAACCGTAGAGCTGGTGGTGGTGTTATAAATGGTGCTAAAGCACAGGAAGAATGTTTGTTCCGTTGCACCGACTTATATAAAACTATGACAATGGATTTTTATCCATTAAAACTTGCACATGGTTTATATACAACAGATACTTTGATATTTAAAGATGCTCGTTATAATATATTGGAAGAACCAATGTATGTCGATACTATTTCCGTACCAGCGATTAATCTTAATAAATTGAGTATGGAAAGAGATGTTTATGAAATAATTACCGAAGATAAAATAAATTTCATCTATAATCTCGCAGCAGCACACCATGTTGATAACCTGATACTGGGTTCTTGGGGCTGTGGTGTGTATAAAAATGACCCAGACTTCATATCCAAATTGTTTCTTAAAGTGTTACAAGAAAAGGGATACAAATTCAAAAAAGTGGTATTTGGTGTCATCAATGACCATAATTCTGTTGGAAATAATTATGAGATATTTAAGAAAAATATTGATGTATCCATACCACAATAAAATAAAACAAAGAATTAAATCTGGAGAATTGATAAGATTTGAATACGTAAAAAGATATAAAAATATATCACCTTGTCTATTATTACATTTTGAAACTGAACCTAAAGTCAGGCCAATAAGAGAACATCGGTTTAAAGAATATGATGATATACTTATTCGATAAATTTTTTAATTACTGCTGGTACATCTTTCCCATTCTTCACATGTAATATAACAAATTCATCATGATACCCACCAAACACACCCAGATAATCCATTTTTAAATTATTCAATGACCAAAATTCATTCGTGGTATCAGCATCAGGTACACAAGCATAAAACAACATCTTATACTTCTCAGGTAAATCCGAGGGGGATTCTATAAACTCTGACAAATCAATATCTTTATATTTCACTTCACCAACTATATCTGGTACATCTTTAGCTGTCTTCTCATAAAAAAACTTCTGTATTTCCCTGTACTGTTTTATATCCAATGCCTCTATCCATTCACCCAAATTAAAATCTTCTCCATATTTTTCTCCATTAATAACAGGACACCTATCTAACATTTCTTTTAAATTAACAGTTTCTATATCATCAGAAGAATCATTTTTTAAATCAACCCCATATAAATATAGTTCTTCCCCACCGTCTTCTGGTAAAGCATGTAAACACATTTTTATAGATGGTGCAATTGATACCCTCGGTGTAAAATCATCTTCTATGATATTCATATCATCATCAGTAAATGGTCGATTTGGTATTCTTGTAGTAAAAGTGAACGTTTTGTTATTATCACCTTCTATTAAATAATCCTCAGATATATGAAAATATTTATACATATTCTCTAAATCTACCATCGGTATTTTATAAATTGTAGTATTACCAGCCTTTTTGATGCTAAACTTTTCAAAAGTTTTTAAATATCTCATTTTAAAAATAATATTATTTCTTATTTAACAGATTTATCATATAATCCTGTTCTTTTCTATATTGAGGATATGGTTTATTATATTTTTTCGCTCTTTTTGCTAATGTTTCTTCTGAAGGAGTTTGACTACTTTTTATATCTTCCAATTCATCTTGTTTCTTCCAATATTCTATCGTGAATTCATAAAGTTCTTCATCAGTGAGGTCTTTCTTCTCCCTGTGCTTATCTAACTGATATTGTAATTTATGAACTTCTCTTTCTAATTTTTCAATATCTTTTGTTAATTTCAAAGCATTTGGACTTTTAATATAATCTATTATTTCAGGTAATTTATCCTGTGGTAATTCCTGTATGTAACAATAAGTAAAATCTGGTATATATGGATTCAATTCTTTTTCTTTATTAAGAAGTTTTTCAAATTCATCATCAATAGCGTCAGTCCACTGGTCATTCGGTATGTTTTTAAATTCATCCATCTTCTTTTTTATTTCTAAATATTCTTCTAATCGGGGATTCTCAACTTCAAATTTTAACCAAAATGCTAATTCTTCACTCGAATTAACATCAACCCTATCCAAATAGACGTTTGAATATTTTAACACATCACCTAAAAATATAGTTGGCCTAACATATACATCATATCCTACACCCAGTCCTTGTGGATAATTAGTTTTTATAAAAGAAACCATTTCTTTATACATAGGATGTTTTGTCGATTCATCAAACCGCTTCATTGAGTCTTCAAATGACCTTTCTTTTGCCATAGAATGTTTAGCATTAAATTGCTTCCAATTTAACATACTTTCTTGATTGTTCTCTTTTATAAATCTCATTATAATATAATAATTTTTTATTTTAATAAATGTCTCCAATAAACCAAAGGTGACCCGTGATAAAATATTGGTTCTTCGTCTTCATCCTCATCATAATCACTACCACCAACAATTTCCTTTATCAACTCACCGTCCTCATATATTTCAACTTTAATAATATCATTAAATTCAATCGACTTGACCCCTATCTCCGAATAACCCATATCATTTTCCTGTATGTAAGACCAATCATCTGGTGACATCATCGATAAATCATTCTTTTCAAATAGATTTAAAACATATTCAATTTGACTAATATCTATGTCATTAACACCAATTCCACAAGCTTCCAATATTTCTCTCACAGAACTACTCACATCATATTCTTTATCATTCTTTAAATTAGTAAGTTCTTCAATAACTTCATCCCGATAGCCACTTAACCAAACATCACCACCATAATGAGATGTGTTATCTTTTAAATGAACATAAAATAAAACACCATCTTTTATTGGAAATTTATAAGCATGTGCTGACGAGGTTTGGCCATTGGCATATGCTATTGCATATGATTTATCTACACTCAAATAAACTAAAGGTGTGGATAAACCAGTACTTCTGGATTTATTAGGAAGTACCTGTAATAATGAATTATATTCTTCAAAAAGTTTTAGATGTTTCATTTAGTTTTAATAGAATTTTTATCGAAAATAACATATGAATTTTTATCCCCCAACCCAACATCTTCTAAATCTTCTATCTCAGTAGTCGAATATTTTAATCCAACATAACCCATTTTGTTTAAAGCCATGTTGATTACCGAACATACATTTGCATATGAATTAAAATTATTATAAATTAAATCATTCTTTTTAAGAACATCATAAAATTCTGACCTTGAATCTAATGCCCAACTAAGACGAATATAATCAATATCAGTGTCCTTTGGTAGCTTTCCATCATTATAATCAATAACCTCTTGTAAATACTTAGAACATATGTTTGTTTTTAAAATATTATCTATATTAAAAAGAATTTTTCTGAATTCAGATGAGGTAAACGGTTTAGTCGTGTCGTATATTTTCCCTTCAATAACATATTCTCTTATCGTATCTCCGTAAAATTTAGCCACACCTAAATCATCAGTTAAATATAAACCCTTCCCAAATAAATCAACGTTACCACTATTATTTTTACCTTCACCCCTTATAAGAGTTAATGGACTATTATATTCTTCAAAAAGTTTAATATATTTCATACCTGATATATATTAAAAATATAAAACTTTTTTAGATTTTAAAAATATATTAATAAAAGTATACCGATGTCGTTTGATATAAAAAAATATATTTATAAAACTAAACCTGTGTTTAATAAACACCTTTTATTTCATCACACATATAATTACGCCTTACAAAAAATATTAAATACAGATACTTTACTGGTCAAACGTACATGTGATAAAGTCACTTCAATTTCTTTCACGAGATGTTCATATTATTCAGATGAAAATGATGAAAGAATTGTATTAGATTATAATTTATTGAAAATAGATGGGTATAATACAACACCATATGATGAAGTCGCCATTAATTGCAGACGATTTTTGAATAAAGATTCTTTTGAATCTAAAATGAAAGGATATTCTAAAGCTAACCCAGCAACAATCGGAAGATATATAAATAATAAATTAAACACAAAAGTACCTAATAAAATGAAATCTGACCCATTGGAGTGGGAATACGAAGAACGCATTTTTAAAGACATAAAAAACCTTGGCAAATATATAATCAGTATCGATATAAATATTAATGATTTAAAAGATTCCTCACATTTTATTAAAGATTACATTGATAAATATCCACACATTGAAATCACTATATTCGATGAATCAAAACCTTACGATAGAAGATATAAAGTGGATTTTAATGAAATGTATAGTGATTATATTGAATATAGGAACTATATTAAAAAAATGGTAAGTGAAGATTTGTTCATACGGTTAATTGTTGATGGTTCATAAAAGGGCTATGTTATAGGTAATTGTTTGTCCAGTTTTTATTATTAAAAACTGGACATTTTTATTTTAAAAATACCAACTTTTCAATCACACCAGAATATATTGAGAAATAGAATTTTCAAATGGCTATACTCAATTACACCACTTCAATAAAATGTGAAAAGACATTAATGGAAATACAACAATGTCTGGTTAAACACGGTGCAACTAAAATTGTAACCGATTATAATAATCAAATACCAATAGCTGTCACGTTTTGTCTTACAATAAATGATAAACTGATAGCTTATTCACTACCAGCTAATTATAAAGGTGTCCTGAATTCTATGAAAAAAGACCATAAAGTCCCTCGGAAATTAGTAACAGATGAACAAGCTCTCCGAGTTAGCTGGAGAATTATAAAGGATTGGGTAGAAGCTCAATGTGCAATAGTAGATGCTCAACTGGCTGACGTGGCCGAAGTATTCCTACCATACGCTGTTGCAAAAAGTGGTAAAACTCTTTATAATGAGATTAAAGATGGTGGAATGAAAATGTTGATGGAAGGGTAGATTTTTTTATTTAATATTTTTTATTTACTTTCGTATATTATTTTTTATTTAATTTTATATGAAGAACAACCCAATTTATGTTATAGATTTCAACGGGCAACCATTAATGCCAACATTCAGATATGGTAAGGTTCGTCATATGCTTAAAAATAACCAAGCAAAAATAATAAAAAGAGACCCATTCTTTACTATTCAATTATTAACAAACACATCGTCATATATACAGTATATTATTGGTGGTATAGATATTGGTGAAACCGTTGGAATATCGGTAATAAACCCAAAAAATAATACTGAAATATTGTCTGCCGAATTAAAAACACGTAGTAAAGATATTCCAGATAAACTTAAAGAAAAAACTCAATATAGAAGAACCCGAAGAAATCATTTAAGATATAGAACAAAAAGATTTGAGAATAGGAAATCTTCATTAGGTAAATGTAAAGTGTGTGGTGGTAATACTAAAAGTGGAAAAGAATTTTGCTCAACATGCTTAGATACAGTTAATGGTAATCATAATGCTTATAAAGATATTTCTAAAACTACATCACAAAAAAGACTTGCACCAAGCGTAAATCATTTAATTGATGCCAATCATAAAATTATAAATAAAATAAATGAAATATTACCTATTAAAGAAGAAAATTGGATATACGAAAAAGTTAAATTCGATATACAGAAAATAGAAAATATTGATATATCAGGTGTTGGATATCAGCAAGGTGATATGTTTGGTTTTTCAAGTTTGAGAGAATATATATTAGAAAGAGATGAACATACATGTCAAAACCCCAACTGTAAACATAAGAATATTAAAAACCTAAAAAAAGGTGAAAATGTTTATTTGAAAAATAATATTACATTAGTAACACATCATATAATATTCAGACATCTTGGTGGCACAGATAAACCAAGTAATTATATTACGTTGTGTACTGATTGTCATATACCAACAAATCATCTAAAGGGTTATTTTTTATATGATTGGTGTATAAAAAAGAAAAAAGTTAAAAGTGATTATAAAGCTGCTACTAAAATGAATGTGGTCGCTTCTTCTTTTGATGAAAAAAAGAATTTTATACCCACGTTTGGTTCTGAAACAAAAAGAAAAAGACAATTGATTGGTTTAGATAAAACCCATTCGAATGATGCCCTTTCTATTTGTATAGATAAAAATAATTTTGATTTGATTGATGATTCTGGAAAAAAGAAAGTTGTTTTAAAACGAGATTTCAATTTAAAAAAAATAGAACATCCTGATTATCTTATTCAAACAAATGGTCGTTCTAATGGTAGACGAGCATTAAGTACATTTCAGGATTCTAAATATATTGATATCAGAGATGGAAAAGAAAAATCAGGAAAAGAGTTATCAAAAGAAATGGATAAACGAACACTTATAAATAATAATAGAATTTATAGGGGAAAGAAAACAAGTAAAGGTTCTTTTGTTAAAAGAACTGGTATAAGTGAATTTCCAAATAATTCAATTATCGAATTTACATATAATGGTAAACATTTTATTAAAGTGTGTGGTGGTGTAACTGGATATAATGTATATGTTAAAGATTTCGAGAAAAAAACAGTTGCAATAAAAAAATGTAATGTAAAAATAATCTGTAAAAGAAAAGGTGTTATTAAAAAATAATTTTTTTATATCATTATTTTTTTTATTTTTACATTTAAGTTCTTTGAAATTTTGTTAAATATCGATTAAGCAGTCACACCTTAAAAATGCGACTTTGTAACTTGTTGTGTATTGCTTTCAATTAATTAAGTAATTCAGTTATATAGTTGTGTATTGCTTTCAATTGATTGGGTAACTCAGTGGAGCAATATTTATATTAAATCAAAGCAGGGTTGTGTATTGCTTTCAATTGATTGGGTAACTCAGTATAAAATAATAGAATTAGAAAAGCGGTTAAGTTGTGTATTGCTTTCAATTGATTGGGTAACTCAGTGGTTGCTATTGATGGCATCGTGTTAGCTTTGTTGTGTATTGCTTTCAATTGATTGGGTAACTCAGTTTCTTCTTAGCAAGTTTAGTCGCATTCAGTGTTGTGTATTGCTTTCAATTGATTGGGTAACTCAGTTTATATCAGGTTTTACAAATGTGGCAACGTTGTGTATTGCTTTCAATTGATTGGGTAACTCAGTAAGATATCTATGGTGATGAACCTTGGGATAGTTGTGTATTGCTTTCAATTGATTGGGTAACTCAGTATAGCAATAAACAAATCGTTGTTAATCAATCATTTGAAACTAAAATCCGATGTAAAAAATCGAATTTTTTGAACACATTTAGACTAAGAGAAAGGATTTTTCCAATCCTAATATCTACGTTATGTTAGAATGTGGATTAAACCACAAATAGGTACGTTAGTGTGATTCCCAAGCACTATCTTCTACGGTTGTTTTTTAAACATCTCTGTGCAATAGGAGAAGTGAAAACAACAATAAACCTAACAATAACTTTGTCAAAGGGAACTAACAGGATTTATTCCTGATTTATTGATATTTAACAATTTCAAAGAAATAATAAAAGCAGATGATTTATTTATCTGCTTTTATTTTTTAAAAATAATTGCAACAAAAATTTGTTTATATCGTAATAAGTATTACATTTGCAAAGTCAAAATGGAAAAAAGTGACCTTTTTGACTTAATATATAAGAAAACAAAAACAAATTTAAAATAACGCAAAATGCTACTTTGTAATTTATATAATATGTATCTTAATAACTTAGAGAATGATAAAACTCTGGGCAGGGATATACTATGTATAAGTTAAAAGCGGTAAAGCATTAAAATATACAACGGAAACCCTGCCAGATTTGGCAGGGTTTTTTTGTTTTATACGGCTTCATGGTGGAATGGCAGACACGTTAGTCTTAGGAACTAATACCGAAAGGCGTGAGGGTTCAAGTCCCTCTGAAGTCACTAAAAAAAGAGTTCTTTGAAGAAATAAGGTTAGTAATCTGGACGCTTAACCAGCAGAAGGGTGAAGTTTCCTTGGAAGAAATTGATACAAACAGGCTTTGGTGGTTCTTAGCAATGTGTTGATAAAGTGACCGAAAACATAAATGGAGCGTGTGGCGTAATTGGTAACGTGTATCCCTGTCACGGATAAGTTCGGGGTTCGAGTCCCCCACGCTCCGCTTAATTTGGTGCATTGGGCTTCGAGAAGGAGAACATGGTTGTCACCCATGTAAAATTAACGGATTGTCACCGTTATGCACCGCTTAAAATTCACAAAATGTGATTTACAAATTGTGAATTCTCGATTTGCTAATTGCGAATCGATGTTCTTTGACGTATTGGGAAAAGGTATTTAAAATACGCCAGTGTGGATAGGTTCACACTGGTAAATGGGGGTGTAGCGTAGTTGGTTAGCGCAACTGACTGTTAATCAGTAGGTCGTAGGTTCAAGTCCTACCACCCCCGCATAAAATTTCGTTGTGGCAGAGTGGTCAATTGCAACAGGCTCATATCCTGTGGTTAGAAATAACTTCGTGGGTTCGAATCCCACTGACGAGACAATAATGGACATGTAGCTCAGAGGCAGAGCGACACCCTGTTAAGGTGAGGGTCGGGATTTCGATATTCTCCTTGTCCGCTTTTTAAAATATATGCGAGGTGGTGTAACTGTTAACACGCTTGGCTCATAACCAAGAGACATCAAATGCTTGTGTGGGTTAGAATCCCACCTTCGCTCCCATTAACAATTTTTGTCGTAGTGGACGACAACCATTCAGGTAAGCTGGGTATCAAAATTTAACCATCAAGAAAGTGAGAGGCTTTCATTAAAAATATATCGCAGGGTAGAGCAGTTGGTAGCTCGTCAGACTCATAATCTGAAGGTCGTGGCGTTCAAATCCCACCCCTGCAACTAAATGCTCGGTTCGTATAGTGGTTAGTACACAACACCTTCAATGTTGTTACAGGGGTTCAATTCCCCTACCGAGTACAAAATTTGGATAGGTAGCGAAGTGGTCAAACGCAATTGACTGTAAATCAATCACTTACGAGTTTCGCAGGTTCGAATCCTGCCCTGTCCACTTACTTAAATGTTCGGTTCGTCTAACGGTCAAGGACGGCAGGTTTTCATCCTGTTAATAGGGGGGTTCGATTCCCCTACCGAATACTATTATCTCTCAGTATTAATCCAATAAGATTTGATATTTTCCTTGGCATCTTCGTCATATTCGATATATACTTCGCCTAAAGTTCTACCGTATTTTGCTAACCAAATACGTTTTTCATCGGCTAAACGATACCTGTTTTTCTTATCATATTCGACCGTTTCTATTCTATCGAGTTTACTATATAATTGTTTCTCGAATTCTTCTTTGGATATATGTTTAAATTGATTGTCTTTATGTTGTTCAACATAGGTTAAATATATAGCACGGTCAAAACGTTGTTGGTGTGTTTCACCGAAATCTTCATTTAAGAATTGGGAAAAGGATTGAACATTTTTCATGATAAATAAAAATATTTTTTATTATATATTAAACATCTTACCATAATTTGACTATTTATAGAAAAATATTTTAATTAATATGATGGATGTTTCAGAATATAAAAGAAGAAGAAGACGTGCTTTAAAAGCAGTAAAGGCTCATACAAAATATAACAAACAAGAAGTGAAAGAATATTATGCTACTTGTAAATCCTATAAACAAACAATGGAACATTTTGGGATGACAAGTAAAGGCACACTTCATTGGAATTTAAATAATTAGCCCTCATGTCGAAAGTTTGGTAGCCGAAGCAGTTTCAAACACTGTTGCTGAAAGGCGTGTAGGTTCGAGTCCTACTGGGGGTACATACTATATTGATAAAAAATAATAATTTTATGTGATTAAAAAATGTGAGAATTATGATAAAGAAACATTAGATAAAATAATACAAAAATGTTTTTCAATAGCTGGAGTTTGTAGAGAATTAAATATAAAAGCAATTGGTGGTAATTATAAAACTATAAAATATTATATCAATGCTTATAATCTTGATATATCACATTTTACTGGTAAAGGCTGGAATATAGGTGAAAGATATAATAACGTTAAAAATAAAATCCCTTTAAGTGAAATATTAGTTGAGAATTCCACATATACAAATACACATTTATTAAAGAAAAGACTTGTTAAAGAAGGTTATTTTGAATATAAATGTAATGAATGTGGATTAACTGAATGGTGTAATAAACCAATTTCCTTGCATTTAGACCATATTAATGGCGATAATTTAGACCATAGAATAGAGAACCTAAGATTATTATGTCCGAATTGTCATAGTCAAACAGAAACTTACTGTTCTAAAAATAAAAAAAGTTCAAAAAATACATTAAGAATACATAATTTTATTGAAAATAAAGATTTCTTAATCAATAGAGAATCAAAGAAACAAAAACATTATTGTGAATGTGGTAAAGAAATAGAAAAAAGGGCTAAAAAATGCAGAGAATGTTATAAAAAAGATAGAACTGAAAGTGTTAAACAAAAAAATCATTGTGCATGTGGTAAAGTGATTAAAAATGAATCAGTGATGTGTTTGGATTGTTTACATAAACATAACAGAAAAGTGGAAAGACCATCATATGAACAATTAATTTTAGAAATTAATGAATCTTCTTATACCTCAGTGGGTAAAAAATATAATGTTGCAGCTAAAACCATTAAAAAATGGAAATTAGCTTATGAAAGAATTTAAAAACGCTCCTATGGTGGAATGGCAGACACGATGGACTTATACAATTTGAGTGCTTATAGAGAAATCTGTAAAGTAGAACTTGTCAAATTCGATGAAACCTATAAAATGGTAATATCGAGCCAACCCATCTTTTTTTAGATGGAAGTGTGTAGAGAGTAGACGGCAAGCACCTAAGTCGAAAGATATGGTGAAGGTGTATTCCAGACCACAAAATCAATTTGATGCGATGAAAGTCGTAGTGGTAAGAAAATCCATTGGGCAGTAATGTTCGTATCGGTTCAAGTCCGATTAGGAGTACCAAAAAACAGGATAACAAATGGGTTATCCTGTTTTAAAACAAAACATTTTATTTTCACTATATTAATAATGCAAAACATTGATGTTTTAATTTTCATAAAAAGTATAAGAGAATCCTTTAGTAGTTCAGTAACTGTTTATACATATGGTAATTGCTACCAATTTTATGAAATATTAAAAACAATATATCCAGAAGCCGAAGCTTATTATGATGGCAGTCATGTCTGGACAAAAATAGGTGATAAATATTATGATATAACAGGTGAATTAAAGCTTGAAGGTAAGTTTGAAAACATAAATTTAAGACCAATTGTAGATAATGAACAAATTGCATCATTATCTAAGAATAAATGGTCAGATGAAAGAAGAAAAGATTATTGTCAAGAATACAAAAACAAATTATTAAATAAATGAAAAGAGGTACGATAGAGCAACAAGAAAGATTTTCTAAATTAGATATACAGAAAATGTATCCAAATGAATGTGAAAATTATGATATTGTAGCACTTATGGAAATGTGGCATTTATATAATAGTGAACCGAAACGTGGTGATTGGATTGATGGTAAAATAATTGAAGAAGTGACGAATGATGGGACAGCATACTTCATCTTATTAAAGAAATAGACAATATTTATAAAATATACTTGCAAGTCAAAGTGAAATACCCCAACCGAAAGACAAGTAGGTTACTGGTGCAGAGGTGGTTCGAGTCCCCGAACAGACCAAGGTCGTGCTTGGCTTGTGCAGGTTCGCAAAAAACAGTTTGGGGGTATTTTTAATAGTGCGTTAGTTCAGTGGTAGAATACAAGTTTGTCACACTTGGGGTCAGGGGTTCAAATCCCCTACGCACTGCCAATGAAAGCTGATAATAAAAACAACCCTTGAATAGGTTGTAAAGGTTGCTAAATAATGGATGAATTGCAATCTAAAACAAGAATCGACTATTTCCATTATTATTTTCAGCTTTTATTTAAAACAAAATATTTATTTTTGTATATAAATAATAAATTTTTTTAGTTTAATTAATTAAGTAATAATTTATGGCACAAATACCAAATGAAGTAATTGATGTTGTTAGAAAAAAACACAACGCTCAGATAACAACAATTGAAAATGAATTTGATAATTATATATGGAGATTATCAGCAATAATTACAGGGAGTGCTAACAGAGCTGATAGTTCAAAAATAGCCACCGAAGTATCTAAATATTTGCAATTAGTTAAAAAAGAGTTTATTCTTAATTGGTGCAATGTTGAATTCTTAGAAGCTGTTTCTCAGCATCAAAGTGATTTTTTAGATAAAAATGGGTTTGACTCTGAAGAAGTTGTTAAAGAATTTAAATATTAAAATTTATAACGGACTTTTGTTATTTCATTTTATAAATAAAAACGTTCTTTCAAATAATCATTTCTAAAAAGTAGATTGGCCATACGAGTTAGTCGTGTCCCTTGGAGTTTCTTAGGTAAACAAAAAACACGAAACTTATGGAAACAAACTATTTATTTTTAAATGATTACGCAGGGTTCACTTATGAAGCGGTTGTTGAGGACATAGTTGCCAACTATCAGGTGTCACAATCTTTTGTTGATAACTATCGTATCTTGGTGGCACATCTTTCTGGTGATGGTGGGTACGAAGAATCTTCTTATTTCTTATTGGTTGAGAAATCTACTGGTAATTTATTTGAAGTTTCTGGTGGTCACTGTTCCTGTTATGGTTTCGAAGGCCAGTTTGAGCCAGAGATTACTTCGATAGAGTATCTTATTTCAGAACAGTCCTACTTCGGTAGAGACCCTGAAGTAAAGAAACAAATCGAGATTTGTTTGGTGAAATGGATTCGTTACTTGAAATTGAAAGAAATATTCGAGTTCTAAATGAAAGTTTAGGACTCGATTTTTTATATATAAAAAGAAAACAACATATTAAATGATTTTTAGTTATATATCATTTATCAAAGAAAACATAAAACATCAATATAAATTTTATAAAAATATTGATAATATTGTTGATGGTGAACCATTAGTTTATTATAATGTTCCATTTGAATTAGGCGAAAAAGGTATAGGTTTTAGTGATACAGAAGATTGGAAACATTATTTAGGTAACCAATATGTTTATGATTATATTAAAGACATTGATATAAAAGAAGCTTTAAAAGAAGACTTATCTAATATAAATATATCTGTTGATTGGACTTCTATAAAAGAAGATGATATAATAAACAATATATCAGCATATCAAAATAAAAATAAACATTCTTTAAGAATTGCCAAATTAGTTAAAGAGATGTTAGATAACAAACCAATAAGACCAGTTTCAATGTTTTTTGATGCGATGTCGTATAATTACGATATAAAGAATAACATTGAAGATGGAAATCATAGAATAAGAGCATTACAATATTTAAAATATGATGGGTTTCCAGCTTACATATATGGTGGACATTCAAAATATCTTATTGAATATTTAAATCAAAATATTTAGATGGGTTTTTTATCAATCTAAGCATCTATATTTATTATAGAATTTTTTTTATAATATTTTTCATATTATTTTTGGTTCATTATTTTTACTACAAACCAAAAATTTACTACTATGTTTGAGAACGTGATACTTGCAGAAATAGAAGGTGTTAAATATATACTTTCTGAAGATATAAAATATGGTGATAAAGTTGTTGGGTATTTTGAAGTTGGTAAATATTGGTTAACTGATTGTATAGCGAAGAACAACTTTGATGAAGGTGACATCAAAAACCAGTTTTTGATTTTCAAAGATGGTATTAGTTGTGGTGTAGCCAACAATCCATTCAAACACCAAAGATGGTTCAAGGTAATAGGAACTCTTAAAGAAGTATGATGGTACTAATAAAATATTAGACTTCTTTTTATATATAGAAATAAAAATATTTTTTATGGGGTATATTAAAAAATACGATGAAGTGGTTAATGAGCATAAATCCTCATTCAAGGTTTGTATAAAATGGGCGCATGGTGATGATGATTTCTTCACCGATAAAATATATTATTTTTCTACTGAAGAAATGATGAGGAAGTATTTGGATTTTATTTTTGATGTCCGAAAATTTATACCAAACAGAGGTTATAAAAATCTTGGTTATTTTGAAGATGGATACCACGAAGGAAAAGGAGAATGGGTTCGAAAAATAGCTGAAAAACACAATCCAGAATTTATTGATTATATGGAGATTGACGGGTCTGGCCCAAGTGACCATTATGCAAATATTGAAGACATTTATGTTAAAATAGGTAATAAAAGAAAATTTATCGTCTGGTCAGAAGCATTAAATACTAACATTATAAGTTTACCAGAAAAAGGTTCTATAATAGATACCAATTCTGGACAAATATGTGGACATGGTAAATACACATTTGGTGGTAAAACCAGTGACTATTTATACCATTGGGATTTGAAAAAAATATATGATGAGAAAAAAGAAGGTAAATATACCCCAATGAAACTTGAAATATTAGATATTAAGATAGCTAATTATAGCAATTATATTAAAGATTATGACGCTTTTAAATACGAGGTGTTGTGTAAGATACCAGAAGGATTAGTAACAACCGAAATTGATGGATACGACCCAGATTTTGAGAAAAAGTATAATAAAGAAAAGTGGGATGGTATGTCACTATATTTAGTTTAGCGCATATTTTTGATTATATCATATTCAGCGCATATTTTTATCATAGGATTTTTTTTACAGAACATTTCTTAATATTTTTGGTATGTTAATTTTATTACAAACCAAAAAGTTCTGATATGAAAAGGATTAGAAAATTTAAAGTTACTTCGACCTTAAAAAGTGGTAAGACAGTAAGTCAGCCGTCTTTTGGTAGAAAAGATTTAAATGTTGTAATTTCAGCTTTAATATCAGATGTGGATGTAGAATCAGTGAACATTTCCAAGGAAGGTTTTGCCGATGCATCAGATATTAAGATTTGGAATTTATAATTTAAAAATATACTGATATGAAAACACCGTTGAAATTCTACATTGGTGAAAGGAGTAATCCACAGTTAAAAAAGTCTTATTTTGTTACCTATGGCAGGTTAACAAAAAAGGATGCTCAGAAAAAGGAAGATTGTCTTTACGGCAGTATGTCTTTAACCCCGTATGAAACCGAGGAAGAATATAACACTGCAATATCAAAACTGGAAGAAGAAGGGTTTAATATTAAAAATAGTGTTTGAGTCATGAAAAAAGTAAGACTAATGAAACGGGTTATGAAATGTTTGATGATTTTTGTAGTATTGTCAATAGTTTCTATGATGTACATTGCTTTTAACTTCGAAGCGTATAGAGGTATTACGTTTTTACTATCGAGTTTATCGATTTTAACTACTGCTGTTATATTTTACACTTTTTATCTGGTTGTAAAATATGTCTTGAATCTTGACCAAGATACAGAAAAATCGGAAGATGTTGGTAATATATTAATGTCTTTTGTTTACAACGGGAAGAAACATATTAAAATTGTTTAACTATGAATATATTTAATTTTTTCAAAAGAAATTCATCATTTGAAATAGGTGAATATGTTCGCTTAGATAAAGGAAAAAGTAGTGACCAATTGGTTAAATTGACTGAAATATATGATGGTGGTAAGGTTTGTTATATTGAAGGACACTATTGGTCTGGTACAGTGGATATGAAACGAATAAGTAAAGAGGTATGAAAAAATTAAAAGATATCAAGTACGAAATACTTAATGATATACTTATTGTAGTATTCATTTTAAGCCAAGTAATACCCATTGTGTGGATGGGTGTATATTTGTATAAGAATAGTGATAGGGTAGAGGAATATTACACAGTTACAGTCTCCAATATTGATGCTGACCATGTTATAATGAATAAGAGATTAGATGGTTATGAATTAATAGGTCGGGATTATTGTCAAAATGGTGAGCCAAATGAATTATATTCTGGTGATAATATGGTTACTATTTCGATGATTAAATTGAAAAACCCATAACAAAAACGGTGGAATGCCTGAGTGGTTGAAGGGGGCGGTCTGCAAAACCGCTACGAAAGTCTCGTGGGTTCGAATCCCACTTCCACCTCAAAACAAAAATTATCAATATGACACCAGAAGATGTTCTAAAAAATTGCATTAAATTCGAGGTTAAAGATTTTGAACGAATCTTTATAGAATCTGGATATAAAAGTTCTGATAGTGTAATAAGTTTAGAGGATGCTATGTCAGCTATAAAAGAATATATGGAATATGCTGATAATGTTGCTCTACATTGTATCCAGTTGGCGACAAATTTAAACTATGGTAGTAGATGCTCACTGGAATATTTGCAGAAAGCAAAAGATAAAATGAAAAAGTAAAAAGAAAGGAGAATACAAATTATGATTGATTTTAGTTAGATACTCACCTACGTGGTGAGTTTTTTATTACGTATTATTAAAAAATTAAATACTAAAAAATGAAACAATATCCACACATAGAGTATTGGAATCAATGTAAGTTTGGTTCTACCATCTGGGGATTTGATAAATTAGATGGCTCTAATATCCGAGCCGAGTGGAGAAAAAAAAGAGGGTTTTATAAATTCGGGACTAAACAACAAATGATTGATACCCGACACCCACAATTCGGTGAAGCTGTCACACTATTTCTAAACAAGTATAATGAAGGGTTATCTAAAATATTCACTGATGATAAGTATTACAGAAACGTTCAAAACTTTGTAGTATTTTCAGAATATTTTGGTGAAAATTCATTTGCTGGATATCATATACCAGAAGATAAAAAAGACATTTTACTTTTCGATATCAGCCTTTATAAAAAAGGTTGGGTTAAACCAAAAGACTTTATAAACGATTTTGAGCATCTTGGGATACCAAGACTAATATATCATGGTAATTATAATAAAAAGCTTATACGTGATGTAAAAGAAGGTATTTTTGATGTAAAAGAAGGTATAGTCGTTAAAGGTTTAAGACAAACAAAAGGTGACGAACTGGTTTGGTTAACTAAAATAAAGACCAATGAATGGTTAAAAAGATTGAAGAACAAATTCGGTGAGAAGTATCTTTTGAAAGAAGTAAATTACGATAAAGAATTGTTAGATTAATATGGGTGGGCTTTATGCCCACTCAAATATGGATAGGTAGCAAAGTGGTTAAATGCGCTTGACTGTAAATCAAGTCCCTTCGGGGTTCGTAGGTTCGAATCCTACCCTGTCCACCAATATGAGTAGGTATGCAAATGGCGAAGCAAGCGGTCTGTAAAACCGTGACGTAAGAGACACTGGGGGTTCAAATCCCTCTCTACTCACTTTTAAATATCCTTTTACCCATACATGTCAATTATATCCCATAAAAATATTATTTCTTAATATATTTTTTCATATTTTTGTTTAATAAAACATGATATGGAATATATTACTATTACTGAGTATAGGGATGAAAAAATAGACAGGACTATCAGTAAGTCTTTGAATGATTATGTAGACTCATCAATAAAAAAATTAAAAGATGAGCTTATAGCCAATGAGTTCTCGATAAAATGTAAAAGAATAAATTCAAATTTATATCATTCTATTGGTGTTTGGGGTGTTTGGGGTGTATATGGTGATTTGAATTACAAAATAAAAAATTCAAAAATTTATTATGTTCAAATATCGTGGCGGGTATCGCATCAAATGAAATTGTATGTATTTACACAATATAAAAAATTTGACACATATATAAATTCACTGGAAAGAGAGAGGGTTTTGAAAATAGAAGAATTAGAAATACTATGACAAATATTGATTATATAGATGATGTTGATATAAGAAATCATATAATAGTTTATATTGAGGTTACTTGTAAAATAATACAAAAATTTATCAGTGAACCGAGTTCTAAAGATGTAATAGAAATGATGAAATTTATAGATGGTATTGAAACTTATAAATACAAAAATTATCGAGTAGTCTTGGTGTTAAATGATTATAGGGATACACCTAAAATATATAAAGTGGGATTAGAATTCAGTATAATTAAAGATGGTGATTGGAAAGATTGGAAGAATAGTGATGTAATACATATAATAAATCGTAAAGTGTATACCATATCAAAAGAAAGAATGATAAAGATTGAAAGATTGAAATTGTTATGATTAAAATAGATTTATATAGTGCCACGACTAATAAGCGTATAGAGAATATTTTGAATTACAAATTCAAAAGCTATTTATATACTTTGCATAAAAAATTATTAGATTGTAATTTTACGAGAGCTGGTATGATTACTGCGTTAGTATCAGATGATATAGATTATCAGTATGATGGATATAATATTGTAATAAAAAAGAAATTTAATTCTTATGGTGAAAGTATTGATAGTGTTCAGGTTTTTTGTATTTTATATAAAATTGAAAATGATAATTTAAAATATAAAAGATTACAATCTTTTAGTGTTGAAATACTCTCTCCGACCAGAGAAAGAAAGTTAAAAATTGAAAAACTTGGATTGGTATGATTAAAATAACTGAATACAGTAAAAAGGTAAATTCTTTTATTGAAAACGAGTTCAATAATGCTATTGAAAAACAAGTAGATATTTTAGAACAATATTTCAAGAAAAATAATTATTCAAGTAAGGTTATATCAG
>Ga0172381_10000504_pt1 | contig 47084 bp, 39 predicted proteins | sample Leawel6488metaG_FD_119754 | JGI IMG/M metagenome (GOLD analysis project Ga0172381, IMG submission 119754) | Leachate microbial communities from a municipal landfill in Southern Ontario, Canada - Leachate well 64-88 metaG | ecosystem: Engineered > Solid waste > Landfill > Unclassified | place... | reverse complement strand
TTGGACGAACGGCGCTACCTACCCTGTTAAAATATCTGAAACATCAATATTTCATCAGATTTTCAAGGTTGACAGCGCGGACCGTAAAGTACAGTGTATGATGTTCAGGGCAAATGCCTTTATACCTGATTATGATACGCTGAATGTGGACTCGCTGAAATATATGGATAAGAATTATCCAGGTCAAATCTACAATATAGAAGTGTTTTCCCCCGCGCCAGAAGCCAATGTGATTTACCGCCTGGATACCAGATTTGACTCCACCACAAATTTGGGGAAAATGAAACACCGGCCCGTTGGTCTTGAATACATGGGTACCGACTTTAAAAGTATCTTGCTTAGCTTTCCGCTCTATTATATAGATTCAAATGATGCACGCAAATTCATTTACTACGTGATGACTGAAAAGTTCATACATTCGGTTGGCATTGCGCCGGTTGGTTATTTGGGCCCTTATTCTCTGCAGATATACCCTAATCCGGTTTCTGACCATTGTAATGTTACTTTTAACCTGGTTAAACCCGGACGGATAAAACTTTCACTGATGTCGGCACATGGGCAAGTTTTACGAACATGGATTGACGGTAAGTTTGAACAAGGCGCTCATTCATTTCTGTTTGACATTAGTTCACAATCACCCGGATTGTACTATGTCGTGTTGCAGGGTGATGCGGGCAGGTCTGTCAAAATAATTATCAGGCATTAATGCTCTATTGTAAAACCCTCTCCATTGATATTTTTCTTATTTTAGCAACTATAAACCATTAAAAAAATCTGCAATATGGCGCTGTTAAAAACCATCGAAAAAGACCAGGCAACCGGCCACGTGGCCGAAATATATGAGATCATGACCAAAAACATGGGCTTTATTCCCAATGCCTTTAAAGTATTCAGTGCAAGTCCGCACATCCTCGACATCCAATTCAAAAACATGGGTTATTATGTTCGTCATCAAACCCTTGGAGGAAAACTTCTGGCATTCATCCGGCTACTGGTCTCGGAACAGGAAAAATGCGCTTATTGCATCACCATGAATACGGGGATTCTTTTCCAGTATGGAGTTTTACCCGATATGATCGCGGCAATCAGGCTGGATCCTGCTAAAGCGCCCCTAGAAGCAAAAGAACTGAATATGTTACTCTTTGTCCTCAAGGTAGTGAAGGATGCCAATTCCATTCAGAAAGCGGATGTGGATGGACTCAGGAACATGGGCTGGACCGACGCGGAGATCCTGGAAGCAACCTACCATGGAGCGACTCAGGTAGCAGTGGATATGATCTTCAACGCGTTTCAAATCGGAATGGACTGACGGCCTGCGACGTTGTCGGTAATCACTGTCTTCTCGGTTTTTTACCCTTTCCCAAACCTTTTGCTTCCGGTGTGCCACAAGGTCAATACTCCCGTATTGAAAATGGTAAGGTTGAACCCTCGGTTTCCACTCTTGAAAAGATTACTAAAGTGTTTGAGGTCTATCTCAGAGTTCTTTAAAAGCAATGATATTAACGAAGATGTAAACCTTCCTTTACTGGAAAAGATAAAACTGATTGATACGGTTGGAAAGGATGAACAGCAAGCCCTTTTCAAAATGATTGATTTGGCGATTGCCAATAAACGTACGAAAGATAATTTGCAGAACTTGATTAACCAATAACACAAAACCCGGCATTAACCCGGGTTTTGTTAATTATTTCCGATATACTAATACTGTAATACTAAAGATTACTATGTACCAGAAAAGCGTACATACAAAGGCTAAAATCAGATAATCTAAAAAATCTGGTATAATTAAATGATACCAACCAGCAGCAAAACAGTTAACTAAAAACACTATTAATCCGATTAAACAGGCTGCTATAATATATTTAACAGTTCTTAAACGCTTTATCTCAGGATTTTTTTGCCTAATCTTCACATATATTGCTATGTAATACCAAGGTATTACTATCAATGAAATAAGAGCTTCAATATATACAATATTCAAAGAAGCAGCTTTATACTTAAAATACAAAGGCATAAATAGAATATGTACTATTACTATAGGGAGCGTATTGACAAGTATTTTTTTATTTATTGATTTCATAATATTTTATAGATTATTTTATCATTTATACAGAAGTAGTTCAAATTTGGCTATTGAAGAATTCTCTCCGAAATGGAGAATAGCCCACCTATTGGCAGAGACTTCTGTCCAATAAGTTCCATGTGTATATAACCCAAATGATATTGTTTCTTTAAAGGCGCTTATAGCACTTTGTCGTGTATATATATTTGAGAATACATCATCGCCAAAGACTTGATTCTGTACATAGTGTCCATATTCATGTTGTAAGTAATACTCTGCTGTATTATCTTTAACATGAATTGTTTTTGTTTTCCAATCATAATACCCTCTATCTCCTCCGTCAAAGGAAACGCTAACACCTTGGTATTGATTCTGATATTGATTAAAGTTCTTACTGTTGATATAATTTACAGGAGCTGTAGGGTCGTATTTAGTACCATAAGCAAAATAATCCCCGCCACTTGCGGCATGACCACGAGGTGCCTTTGATACATATTTACCATATGATATTGATGTTTTAAATGGATTCGGCGTAAGACATGGGTCGTCTGTCCATTCCCAAGCAGGAGTGCCCCATTCTCCACCATTTCTTATTAAAGAAGCGCCAAATTCATTTTGAGGTACAAAGCCGTAAACAGCCTTAAAACCATCCGACATCCATCCCTCGCACGAATCAACACTTATTAGTTTTCCATCACAGACATAGAATTGTACCTTTCCATTCCCCCCGGATCCTCCAACTGGGTCCTGTTCAGTTTGTCCATGCCCATATGACCAGCTATATAGTCCTTTTCCACCATTATTCAACCAATCTTGATAGGCCTTATGGAAAGCTGCCATTCTTCGATAACCATCCATGGGAATCCGGGATCCGCCTCTATTTTCACATCCTGTAGGGTCGATTGAATTTACCGGGTTGTTGCCCATGGCCAAATAAGGGCTGAAATACTGGTTCGCCGGGTCTGCTACATGCCACCTCCCAATTTGCGGGTCATAATCGGCCTGAACCGGTACCCCCAAACAACAATAATATACGTCCTCCACTCGAACCGGTTTCATAAATAAAGCTACCTGAATAATCTGTTGTGTTCTGAACAACGTTGTCTTTCATAATCTTCTTACAAAGCTTGTTGCCAATGGCATCGTAAAGATATAGAATTTTATTTCCTCCGGCCATGAAATGCAAATAATCTAAATCTTCTTTTCTAAGTATGTGATTAATGCATTTATCATTGGCTCCAAAGATGCATCCAAGTTTTTCAGACAAAAGATGGGAGAACCATTGGAAACGCAGGGAGAACCATTGGAGAAGATGGGAGAAAGATGGGAGGACCATTGGAAAAGATGGGAGGGCCATTGGAGCCGCAGGGTCCTTAATGGTCCAATCCACTATCAAAATCCATTCTCACATCATGTGGTGACGATCGCTGTTTAATGCTGTTGATTTTGAACGAAAGGCCAGCTATGATAACAGGCCCCTCGTAACGATACCAGTTCTCTGTCGTAAAACTCTCCCCATTGGTAGTATAATGATATAGCCCAGTATTAAAAGTGTTATGGGTACGGAGGGTAAAAATCAGTTTCTTCTTCAGGAATTGCTGTCGGAAAATGAAATCAAAATAATAAAAGGAACTTGCATTGCCCTGAATGTTCTTCGAAGGGGCATAATAGATAGCCAGAAATGTCAAATCGGTTGTGGGGGTTATAAAAAAGACCGGTTTAAAGTTACCTGAATAGATTACGGTATGGTCATCCAGCTTTTCACCATCGCTCAAGGCGCCATTCCATTGTGAATAGTAGAGGCTTGAACTGAGTTCCAGTTTCAACCACTTCCAGGGTTTATAAGTAACCTGGAAGTCGATCCCTGAATTGAATTCGTGAGCCAGGTTATCATAAGTCTCAAAAAAGATGTCGTTCTCTTCCAACACTACAGTATTGATCGAATTTTTCGATTTCCTGATATATGTTTCCACGTTGAGATCGAATGTTTTTATCTGAAAGGTGTATCCAAGTTCTATCGCATCAATGAATTCAGGTTCCAGTTGCGGATTTCCTTTCCGTAGATAGAAGCGGTCATTCGCGTAAAGCAACGGACAGAGCTGCCATTCGGTTGGACGGTTGATCCGCCGGCTGTAACTCAGGCTGAATTGGTGTTTATCCAACTCTTTCGAGAGATGGACCGATGGGAACAGGTTCAGATAATCATTTCTGGCATTTCCCACCCCGGCCGGATAAACAAGGCGCTGAAGTGTTGACTCTGTACGTAATCCAACCTGGTATGCAATCCCAAAAAGAGTACCCGACCAGGTGATATATGCAGCAAGGATACCACGATTAAAATTCATAATACCACTTAGCGAATCATTATGGATCCAGGAAGAGTCCTGGTTCATGAACCTGTAATCATAAACGTAATATGATGCCTGGATATCAGCCTGGATTCCAGCTTCCAACGTGTGTTCTCCGGAAACCGGTAAAGTATAATCGGCCTTCGCCCTGAGATTGTTCCGGTATGAGGAGTTATCAATCTGCTGTGTGAACCCTTGTTCTAACTCGACATAGGTATTCGGGGAATTGTTTTCAAGGTAGGAATCAAAAATATCAATGGAGAGGGTGTGCCCCTCTTTTGGGAAATAATGGTTGTAACTCAGATCTCCGCTAAGGAAATAATTCCTCACAGTATAATCCTCACGGGTTTTAATTTCCAATGGAACCGGCATTGTGTCAGACATTGTTTTATAAAGGCCATCCATGCCTCTGAAAAATTTCCAGATCCCGGCCTGGAAGTACCACGACAGGGAGCTTTTCCCATGGGTCGTGATGTCAGCGCCAATCTTACCCTGGGCATCAAGTCGTTGCAACTGGCGGTCATTCGATATGTTTTCTGTGGTGTTTATCCCGGATGCAGAATACATTCTTTCGCTCCAGCTTTTGGTGTGCTGCCATTTATCCGAAAAGCTTGCTTCGATAAAGGTAGTGAGCCGTCTGAACCGGTTGCTTACCTTCAAATTCCCGGTGTATTTATCTCCATTTGCAACAGATGCGCTGACAATCCCATCAGCGCCCGCCAGTTGTTTCTTCTTTGTGATAACATTCATGATTCCCGTTATCCCTTTGGCATCATATTTCGCAGAGGGGTTGGTGATGATCTCGATTTTATCGACCGTTTCCGCCTGAATGTTTTTAAACGATTCTGAAGCATCCATAATTGATGGCTTCCCGTCAATCAACAAAGTAAAATCAGCGCTACCACGCAGGGTCACATTCCCATCGGCATCGACTTTTACCGAAGGGACATTCTGAAGTACATCTGCCAGGGAACCTCCGGCAGCATTGGCCTGTTGAGCAACATTCACCACTTTCCGGTCAATTTTATAATCAATTTCCTTTTTCTCCCCTGTAACAGAAATTTCGTTTAGCTGGCTTGGCAGGGGTTTAAGCCTGATCTCTCCGATGTCAACGGTTGCTTTTTTATCCTTAATAACAATCCCATTTCTTGCTTGTTTTTCATAGCCTATATAACTGATTTCAAGCCGGTACAATCCCGGATTTTGCCTGGAAATATGAAAAGAACCGTTCCCATCTGTTATGGCCCCATCAATAAGTTTGTCAGTCGTATCATATAATGCAACTGTCGCATACTCCAGCGCTGCTCCCGCTGAATTGCACACTACTTTCCCACAGATACCGGTCCCTTGGGCAAAGGATTGAACCCCTGAAGAAAGCAGGATTATTAAGGGGTAAAGATAAATCCAGGGATGAAAAATGGCGCTGACCTTGTTCATTGGATGAAATGGTTTTATGCAGGACACAAAGAAACCCATTGCGGGAATTTAAAAAAAACAGAATCGATCAACCTGTTATCCTGCATGATTATCAGTCAATTTTAAGTTCGACCGGAAAATCCGGCAACTCGTTGATGAAATCAGGGGTTTCGTTTAATTCAACCTTGTTTTATCACACTATTTCCTATTTTTGTGACCTATGTATATCAAAAAAATCCGTCTTCTCGCACCACTCGTATTCTGGATTTTTCAGGTCATTGTCTTTTTAATCAGGAATATCTACCAATTCAGTCAAGGTGCGGCCTCAGAAGTTTTCAGGACGATGGTGCTTACCTTTCCATTAGACTGCCTGACCTTTTGTGTATTTTATTTTTTCTTTGCCCCACGGTTTTACAACCGGAAAAAACTCGTATGGAATGTGATTCTTGTTGTTTTCTTTTTCATCCTGAACAGTGGGTTATGGGCTGGATATTACTACCTGAATGGCGTTCATGAAGAAGAACAGCTAAGGGCCTTTTATCTCTCCAGCATGGGACATAACCTGCTCTATTCTTTTTATGGCATTTTATTCAGGGTTGGGATAAACTGGTATGAAAAACGTGATCGGCAGAGGGAGTTGGAAAGGCAACAGGTCAGGACAGAGCTGGCCTTGCTCAGGTCACAGATCAATCCACATTTTTTATTTAACATTTTAAACAATATTCATTCCTTTGCCAGGCACGATCCAGATAAAACATCTTTTGCCATCATCAAGCTCGCCGAAATCATGCGCTATATGCTGTATGAAGCCAATACAGAAAAAGTCCCTGTGGAAAAAGAGATAAAATATATTGAGAGTTACCTTGCCCTTCAGAAACTCCGGTATAAGGATCCCGGTTTTGTAACCTTTGATATCGATGGGGATCCTGCCGGAATTAATATACCCCCGATGTTATTCATCCCATTCATAGAAAATGCATTTAAACATGGATGCAAATCCGTTGAGGATAAAATCAAAATTTCGCTGACGATAAAAGGGGAGATGCTCCGCTTTCATTGTCAGAATACCAAACGGATTTTAAGTAGTGCGGAAAGGAACATGTCAAAGGGAATTGGTATAATGAATATAAAACGCCGGCTTGATCTGCTTTTTCCGGGCGCTCATGACCTGATAGTAAATGATACTGAAAAACGATACATCATTGACTTAACCTTAAACCTTCATGAAAATCAAATGTATCGTCATTGATGACGAAATCCCTGCCATTGAACAGATGACGGAATATATTCAGCGGGTGCCATTTTTAGAATGTACCGGTACTTATAATAATGCCATTGAACCGTTATCCTTTTTGGCAAATAATAAAGTTGACCTTGTTTTTCTTGACATCGAAATGGAAGGGTTTACCGGGATCCAGTTTTTAAAAGCGCTTCATTTCCATCCGCAAATTATTCTGACAACTGCTTATGATTCCTATGCCATTGAAGCATTTAATATGAATGTCGCCGATTATCTGCTGAAACCGATTTCGTTCGAAAGGTTCATACAAGCCATCGAAAAAGTGTACCAGCAATTTTATGACCATAAACCCGCGGAAGGGGATCGCGTCAGGCAAAATCCAAGATCCTTTTTTTTCGTAAAAACCGAATTCCGGATACAACGCATCGATTTTGACGATATTCTGTTCATTGAAGGGATGAAGGAATATTTATGCATCCATACCCGATCAGGAAAGATCATGGTCCTACAAAGTTTTGCCAATATTCTCAGGGAACTGCCTCCTGATAATTTCTGCAGGGTCCACAAGTCCTTCATCGTTGCCATCAATAAAATCGACAAGGTAAAGAGAAACAGGTTATTCGTCAACAGTCATGTTATTCCAATCAGCGAAACCTATAAAGACGCCTTCATGCTGTTTCTCTCCGGGAAATGAAATGAATGATAAGTCATCCCTACTTCAATACTTTTAGAATGACCTTTTTTGTTATGTATTTCTGTTCGGCTTTTTCAAAATCGACGGAATAGCGGTAAATCTTTCCTGAATGATCGAGGGGATATGCGTTTTCAGCAATTTCCGGTGTGCTGGCTGAATAAACCTCAATGATCCCGCTGGTCCCGGATCTTCCTTCCACTTCAATCATGTATTGATTCCCGGCTAAACGGGCTCCGGTTATCCGCAGTCCTTCAGCGCTGGCGCCAGGTTTCGGATCAGGGACAACCGGTAGGACAGAAATTCCGCCCTCTGTTTCAACGATAAGTTGGGATGGTATCCCGGTGACGATCTTAACATAAAGGACTACCGTGGCATCTTCTGTAAAAGTTGTATAGGGGAAATCCCTGCCATCAAGGTTCACCCTGGATACCTGTGTCCCGGCAGGGAAGGAGGGCATGAACTCAATGGTAACCGGTTTTCCCTGATCGGGTAAAAAATCATAGTTGTATATCCCACCAGTTCTCGAAAACCTGAAATCCAGTAATTGCTGACCCATCCGGATATTATGGACACTCAGCGAATCCCATTCGGCCGGAAGATGCGGGGCCAGGGTGATTTTTTGTTCACCGGCATTGACCTCCAATCCGAGCAATCCTTCTATGGCCGGCTGCAACACCATGGTTTCCGACCAGCACTGGTGAGGGCAAACGCCCGACGGTTTATATTCCGCACCATTTAAAACTTCTTCAACAAATCCAAGCCCCCACGACCGGTAAACGTTCAGGTTGTTCATCAGATGAGAATATCCCTGGATAAAATTCCCGTTATTATATTCAGCCAGGGAAGCCCACCCTGTAAACAACGGCCATACACTTCCAAAATGGTAGCCAGTGGGTTTGAAGAGTGGACTATCTTCCCTTACAATCCGTACGCCCCAGTTTGTGCTGAATGCATTTCCGGCATATTGTTGCATACTGATCCTGGCTTTATTTCGGTCCGTCATCCTGAAATACATCGGAACCGCAGGAAGTACCGTTGGTTCCCTGCGGAATGAACCATCTTTGTTCATCCCGTAAGCAAAAAAACGGCTGTTGTTGTCCCAGAAATCCCGGTCAATGATCTTCCTCAATTCCCGTACTTCAAGCCGGTAACTTTCTGCTTCAATATCTTTCATAAAGGAAGCCATATTGGCAGCTTCGGTCAGTGCGGCCCCCCAGGTCCCATTCATATAAAATGTCGCATGGGAACCATATAACTCGCCGCCTTCTACCCATCCGTGACCTACATTGGTATTCTCGATCAGGTGATCATGATCGGTATCGGTAGAAAAACAAAAATTGATCGCTTTTTTTATGTTGGGCCAGGTTTCACGAAGAAAGGCAGTATCATTGGTATGACGGAAATATTTTCCGGCCAGGACAATATATAACGGAGTTGCGTCGGCGGCATCATAATGGATAAAACCGGAAGTGCTGGCTTCATGAAAGATCTTCCCCGAAAAATCCTGATATTTATTGAAGAATTGCAACTGGGACCTGACCTTTGAAAAATCCCCATAATCCAGCAACGCGTAACAGCTCCATGATGCATCCCTTCCGAAATACCAGGCATAACCAGGCCTTCCGTTAACTTTGTGTTCGCCATCCCATCCTTTGCGAGTCGTAGCATAACCCGCTACCAAAGCCTTGCCCATTCCCGGAGTATTCACAAAAAAACGGTCGGTTGCCAATAAGGCCCACTTATAACCAGTATTGAAATTTTTATCGGGAGAAGTGATGACCAGGCTTTTCCCCAATACCTCATCCGCGTGTTTTATTGCCCGTTCAAATATCTGCTCCGGATGATGAATGGCTTTTCCATATTGCTCATAAGTTGTGCTATTTCCTTCGGAAGTTGCAGTATATACCATGTCCAGGTTGTCGTTCATTTCAAGATGATACTGTAATAACCCGGAAGCCTGGAATTTTTCGGTAGGGATACCATGAAATGCGCTGTCGGCCTTTGACCAGGTAAATCCTTCAAACTGACCCGAAAGATGGAAAACAGGCTTTTTTGTCCCACCTATGATAACATTCAGGTTGCCGGTTTTATCCTGAAATGTGATGGCGCCCATCTCCGCATTCCATGAATGAAAAACAGAGCCTGTGACATGCTCCGAATATGGCCACATCCATCTTAAATTCGATTTGAACCGAATGACCAGTTCTGCCGGGTAAAAACCGCGGTATTCGTAATGGATTACGCCATCAGGATCAACCGGATCATTCACGATCACCTCTTTCAGGGAAGCCCCATTGAATTGATACAACCGTGTAAAACAGGCAGGATCAACTGAGATTTCAGGTTGTTCGTCCGCTAACCAACAGATCGTATCCCGATCAGCAAATCTGATCCCTGCTTCATAATCCCTGAAAGCCATGAAAGGATGCGCCCACACTTCTTCAATCCCGCTTTTTTCTGATCCCATTGTCAGTAACCTTTCACCGGCTACATCCCAGAAATTCCCCGAACCAAAACGGTTATTCATTGTCAGCTCTCCGGCAGTGCCTTTCCAGTTTACAACATAAGATACAGGTTCCAACCATGGTTCATTCTCCAACCGGGGAGGATAGGATAAAACAGTATTCGGAGAATAATCCCAGTAGTATTTCTTTTGATCCTCTTTCCTGCCCGCCAGGTAATCAAGGCAATTTTTCGTAAACAGGTTCAAATGCTCCCGGTTCAGATTGGGAGAGATATAATCCAGGTACCCACCCACGGCAAGCACCTGTCCTTTCCCCGGTAAATATTCCAATACCAGCTTTGACTCCTCCCTGAGAAAGATATAATCCCAATCAACCGCGATAACTTGTCCTTCTTGGGGTACATCATGACCGAAAAAACCGGCAACACGGGTGGTGATATCAACTACCGGCCTGTTTACATAAGCGCCTCCATTCAAACCATCAAACAAGGGATGATAAAGGAATGCATGAAATCCAAGTTTGCGGCCATTTCCTTCGTCTATGCAGGACTTTGTGCTGTCTTTCAAAGGAACCGGTTCATATCCCAGTATATTGAGATAATGCACAGCTTGTTGGGTCAGAAAAAGCTTTCCCCCGTTTTCGACATATTTCTTCAGGGCAAGGTTGAGATCAGCATTGGATTCATCAGGGGTAAATAGGGTGGTATCGGGACGGTGGATCCACAAAGCGAAATACCTGGATAACTTTTTCGGTTGCTTTTCCACTTGCTTGAAAGTTAAAAAAACCGCTGAGTCCTGATGAAAATCCTTCAACTGGTCAAAAGCGCTTTTTATCCGTATATCTGACTGATCATAAGGAAGCTGGCTTAAAAAAGCAATGATGGGTTTTGGGGCCTGTCCCGCCTTTGAAGATTTTTTAGAGGTTAGGGGTATGGAATGCATATGCATGTCTTTCCCTTTTACGGATTGGGCCGTGATGGGATTGAGCCATAAAATAAAAACCGGGATCAGCCATAGCTTCCGGTTAACCATAGCCTGAATAAAAGGTAACCGGTCGTGAATAATACCGGTCAGGTTCTGTATTTTCATATTATTCAATTATTGATTTCAGGGAAGGAACTACCGGGAACCCCATTTCCATCAGCCTTTCCAGACTGTGGTGCCCATCCTGTACAAGGATACAATCCATATCCAATTCAATGGCTACTTCAGCATCATGCCGGGTATCTCCGATAAATAACATTTTTTGGATGGGAACTGCAAGGTCCCGGATAAGCTTTTGTCCAACATCTATCTTACCATGTGCATAGTGGTCATCCAGACCATAGATCCGGTCAAAAAAGCCGGCGACGCCCAGTATCCGTGATTCTTCCAGTAATTCATTCTGTTCACGGGCCGATAATATAGATTGCCTTAGCCCATGGGATGCCATCCAGGATAAAATTTCTAAGGCTTCGGGTTGTAAAATGGTTTCATGTTGCCGCTGGTTATATCGATTAATAAATTCCATCCCGACCACATCGAAAGGTTCTTTTTCAAAATCAAATCCAAGCTTTACATAATAATCCCTGACCGGAAAATCAAATACTTCACGGTATTGTTCCAATGTTTTAAGAGGTAAGTTACGTTCCTGCAACATTCCATTCATCACATCCACACAAAGCCAGGCATCATCCAGAAGCGTTCCGTTCCAATCCCAGACGATATGCGTGTATTTTGAAAGATCAATTATCATTTATCGTAGTTTTGCAGGCTCAAAAGTAGCGAAAATACCATCCTGCCCGATGAATTTAAATATGCTTTCAACTCCTTTATCTGAACTTGAGGATTGTTGCCTCTGCCCACGAAACTGTCACGCGAACAGGCTGAAAAACAGAACCGGGTACTGCAAAAGCAATGATTCGTTTAATATCGCGTCCGTCTGCATACACCGGGGTGAAGAACCAGCTGTAAGTGGCAAGGAAGGAATATGCAACATCTTCTTTACCAACTGCAACCTTCAATGTATTTACTGTCAGAACCATCAGATAAGCGATAACAGGATCAGCCGTACTTTTTCACAAATGGCTTTGGAAGAGGTGACTAAGCGGGTTGCCGCTATCCTTGACCAGGGTATCCGGCGGGTTGGATTTGTCTCGCCTTCCCATTTTATTCCCCAGATGAAAGCCATCATCGTTGCCATGGGGTCGCTGGGGTATAAACCAAAATGGATTTATAATACCAATGGATATGATAAAGCAGAAACGATCAGGTCACTCGAAGGTTTGATTGATGTTTATCTTCCGGATTTAAAATACATGGATCCGGCCCTTTCCAAAGCATGGTCCGGCGCCGCAGATTATCCGGATATGGCGACCAAAGCCATTCGCGAGATGTACCGTCAGAAAGGTTCAACGCTGATCACGGATGAAGAGGGAGGCGCAGAAACGGGACTGATCATCCGTCATCTTGTGTTGCCAGGACAAGTGGAAAACAGCCTGTCCGTACTCCGCTTCATTGCCGGCGAATTATCACCGCGGATCCACATTTCACTGATGTCACAATACTATCCGACACCCAGGGTCTCAGGTCATCCATTGCTTGGAAGGACCATATCCGGGAAAGAATATGAGCGGATCATGGAAGAAATGGAAAAGCTCGGGATGGACCGTGGCTGGATCCAGGAATTTGACAGCAATTATCATTACCGGCCTGATTTTGAACAGGAACATCCGTTTGAAAGCAATAAATAACCTGATGTAACTATTTTTGAAATTTCACTTTGGGATTCTTCAATTTCTTACCTTTGAATCGGTCAAACCAGCTAACCAAAAACCCAATAATATGCGAACACATTTTATCTTATTTATGGCATTTCTTTTTGCAGGCTCAAACTTCATTTTTGCACAAACACCCGAAAAGAAGGCCGACAGCGTCTATATCTTTACTGTTGTAAAACAATTACCGGCAACCTCGATAAAAAACCAATTCAGGTCAAGCACCTGCTGGAGCTATTCGACGATTTCCTTTCTGGAGTCCGAACTCCTGCGCATGGGTAAAGACACCTTCGACCTTTCCGAAATGTTCCCGGTCCACAAAGCCTATCCTGAAAAGGCCGAAATGTATGTCCGTTTTAATGGTAAACACAATTTTGGCCCAGGGGGCGCTGCCCACGATGTGATCAACATGATCCGTAAATATGGCATCACACCTGAATCGGTTTATTCGGGACAAGTAATTGGCGAAGTGAATCCGGTCCACGGAGAAATGGATGCAGTGCTGGATGCCGATGTGGAAGCAGTGGTCAAAAATCCTAACCGGAAATTGACGCCTGTATGGCTGAAAGGTTTTAACGGGTTGGTCGATGCTTATCTTGGGACCATTCCTGAAAAGTTTAATTATAAAGGAATGGAATATACCCCGAAGACATTTGCCGATGCACTGGGGCTGAAGCTCGACGATTATGTTGAGATTTCTTCATACTCTCACCATCCTTTTTATTCAAAGTTCATCATCGAAATCCCCGATAACTGGATCCTCGATGAAGTTTACAACGTTCCTATTGATGATATAATCCGCATTATCGACTATTCCATTATGAATGGTTATACCATCGCATGGGGGGCCGATGTGAGTGAAAAAGGATTCGCCTGGAAGAACGGGGTTGCCATCGTCCCGGATAAAAATGCATCGGAAATTTCAGGGACCGATAAAGATCGCTGGACTAAAATGAGCGATTCGGAAAAAGATAAACTTCTGTATAAGTTTGACAAAATTGTTCCGGAAAAAGAAATCACGCAGGAGATGCGCCAGATGGAATTCGATAATTATCAAACCACCGACGACCATGGCTTGCATATCACCGGCATCGCCAATGATCAAAAGGGAAATAAATATTATATCGTGAAAAACTCCTGGGGAACTGAAGGAAGTCCTTACAATGGATATATCTATGTTTCAGAGGCCTATGTAAGGCTGAAGACCATGGATTTCATGGTAAATAAAAATGCTATTCCCGAGGAGATCCGGAAAAAGCTGGGATTGTAAACTCAAATCCGTTTGGTTTCAGGCTGACAACCTCTCAACGAGTCCTCCAATAAAGATAAATATTCCTGACGGGATATAAGGCTTGCCCCAAGTTTTGACAGATGCTCAGATTCCACCTGGCAATCGATGAACCGGATACCTGATGCAAGGCTCCATTTCGCCAGGTGGTACATGGCGACCTTAGAAGCATTGGAAACCGAGAAAAACATACTTTCACCAAAAAAAGCATGGCCCAGGATAAGGCCATATAAACCGCCTGCCAATTTACCGTTGCTGAAAGCCTCAACAGAATGGGCATAACCGCGTATATGCAATTCCTTGTATGCCGTAATAAATTCAGGACTGATCCAGGTTCCGTCCTGACCGGGTCTTGGAACTTTCGAACATGCCTCTATTACCTGATTAAATGCCGTGTCGAACCGCACTTCAATTTTTTTAGCCTGGATGATCCGGCGCAAGGATTCTGAAACCTTGAAATTTTCCGGGAATAAAACCATTCTTGGATCCGGGGAAAACCAGAAAATATCATCGTCATCGATGAACCAGGGGAATATTCCATTGGAATAAGCAGCTAACAACCTGTTCACTGAAAGATCGCCGCCAATGGCTATCAAACCATCTGATTCCGCTTCACAAGCAGGCGGGAAAACAGGTTCTTCCGGTAATAAATAAACAGACAAGAAAATACGATTGACAAATAACTAATTCTTCATTATCCACCTTCCTCCAGCGCTTTTATCAGCTTCTCACAAGCAGTCCCTATCTCCTGAAGCGTGATCGTCAGGGGAGGGGCTATCCTGAAAGTAGCAGGCCTGAACATGTACCAATCGATGATGATGCCCTGATCCAATGACGCCTTTGTAAAGTCATTGCGCTTTTCTGGGTGGGCAAGATCAATCCCGATGGCCAGTCCGGCCCTCCTTATTTCAGTAATTGCAGGGTGAGCAGAGAATTTTGCTACGATTTGCTGACCTTTTTTTTCCACTTCCTGGAGCAGATCTCCGTTCATTAAGACATCCAGACCTGCAAGGGCAGCTGCACAACTGACCGGATGACCGCCAAATGTCGTAATATGACCCAGCTCAGGATTAAATGCCAGGGTATCCATGATTTTCCTTGATGAAATAAAGGCGCCAAGTGGCATCCCGGCTCCTAATGCTTTGGCAATAACGAGGATGTCAGGGACGAAATTATAATGCTCAAAACTGAACAGTTTCCCCGTCCTGCCCATTCCCATCTGAACATCATCTACAATAATAAGTACGCCATGCTTTGCGCATCGTTGTTTCAACTGCTGAATGAAATATTTCTCTGCAGGGATAATCCCGGCTTCGGCCTGGATCATCTCAATGACCACGCAGGCGGTATGGGATGATATTTTTTCAAGGTGGCTATAGTTGTTAAACTCAAGCAACCTGACATCAGGTAGCAACGGCCGGAAAGCGTTTTTCAATGTCTCATTTCCGTTTATGCTCAGGCTCCCATGGGTACTGCCATGATATGCATTCAGGAAAGAGATGATCTCGGTCCGTCCGGTAAACCTTTTCGCAAGTTTTAAAGCGCCTTCAATAGCTTCGCTGCCGGAATTGACAAAATAAGTTGAATCCAATGGTTCTGGAAGCAACGAAGCAAGCCTCTGTGCCAGCTTAACCTGGGGTGACTGGATAAATTCCCCATAAACATTGAGGTGCAGATATTGATCAAGCTGATTGCGGATTGCTTCCAGCACAGCCGGGTGCCGGTGCCCTATGTTACTGACTGTAATGCCAGCTACCATATCTATATAATCCTTCCCATCCCGGTCAAACAAATGGATTCCTTCTGCCTTTACAATATCCAACCCCAATGGAGTGAACGATGGTAGTCCCAGATACCGGTAAAATAATTCACGTTCTGTCATGTTCCCGTTTTTACCCGACGAAGATACTAAATGCATTTTAAGTAAGATTTACTAATTTTGCTATCCTGCATTTTAGCTGATTTGTTATGAAGAATAAAGTTGTTATCATCACTGGCGCCTCTTCGGGAATCGGTAAAGCGCTTGCCAAAGAATGTGCCAGGAGGGGTTCAAAACTGGCCCTTGCTTCACGGTCAGAGATCAACGATCCTGAATTAAATGCCCTTGCCCCGGATGCACTCTATTGCATCACAGATGTTACCCTGGAAAACGATTGCCGGGACCTGATTGCCAAAACCGTTGGAAAATATGGCCGGATCGATATCCTGATCAACAATGCCGGGATTTCCATGAGGGCTTTATTCAACGAACTCGACTTGAACGTGATACGGAAACTGATGGATACAAACTTCTGGGGAACTGTTTATTGCAGCAAATTTGCCCTTCCATACCTGTTGGAATCCAAAGGTTCCCTGATTGGTATTTCCTCAATAGCAGGATATAAAGGCTTACCAGGCAGGACCGGTTATTCCGCCTCAAAATTCGCCATCCAGGGTTTTCTTGAAGTGGTGCGGATTGAAAATATGAAAAAGGGCCTTCATGTACTTATCGCGTGCCCGGGTTTTACCGCTTCAAACATCAGAAATGTCGCCCTTTCCAAAGATGGGAATGCTCAGGGCGAAACCCCGCTGGACGAGAGTAAACTCATGTCTGCAGAAACAGTCGCACATCATATTGCCAATGCCATCGAAAAAAGAAAAGACAGGATTATCCTCACCACACAAGGAAAAATGACCGTCCTGCTGAATAAATTCTTCCCAAAATTCATGGACAAAATGGTCTATGACCACATGGCCAAAGAACCAAACTCACCGTTCAAATGAAATTTGTAAGTTGTTAATTGCCACTTGCCAATTCCTTTAGCTTCTTGGATGAAACTGTATGATGGCGCTTCGCAGATAATCGCGATCAAGGTGGGTATAAATTTCAGTAGTCGTGATCGATTCATGCCCCAGCATCTCCTGGACAGCCCTGAGGTCGGCTCCTCCTTCAACAAGATGGGTGGCAAAGGAATGACGGAAAGTGTGTGGACTGATCTTCTTCCTGATACCTGCTTTCATGGCAAGTTCTTTCACGATATTAAATATCATAACCCTGGATAAGGCAGCCCCGCGACGATTAAGGAATACAATATCCTCATGCCCTTTCTGAACAGGAACATGGGAGCGGATTGACATCAGATAGTGATTGATTTCAATCTGGGCAATATTCCCTATTGGGACCAATCGTTCCTTGTCCCCTTTACCTGTCACTTTAATGAATCCTTCCTTGAAAAACAAGTTTGAAATTTTTAGGTTTGTCAGCTCAGAGACCCGTAAACCGCATCCGTAAAGGGTTTCCATGATGGCTTTATTGCGCTTTCCCTCATCCGTGCTCAAATCGATCCGGGCAATCAACTGATCAATCTCTGCAACACTTAAAGTCACAGGTAATTTCCTGCCTATTTTGGGGGACTCAAGCATTCCGGTCGGATCCTGCGTCACGATATTTTCCATCAACAGGTAACGGTAAAAAGCTTTCAATCCTGAAATGATCCGTGCCTGGCTGCGTGCCGACATTCCCAACTCGGTGATCCACTGAAGAAAGCGCTGAAGATGGGAAAGTTTTAACTGACCCGGCCCAAGATCCATTCCCTGAATATCCAAAAATTGAGTTACCTTTGTAACATCATGCAAATAAGCATCTACCGAGTTTTCAGATAAAGACCGTTCCAGCTTCAGATAAGCCTCGAATCCGTTAAAATAGGGCTGCCAGGAATGCACTGTTTGATTATTAAGGAAATACAAATTTGGGATACAGGAAATAAAAGTATAAAATAATTTTTGTTTTTTCGTTGAATAGATTTAATTTTGCAGTCCCGAAAAACAAAGGAGTCACAAGATGGCAAAAAAGAGTAAAGACCAACGGATTCAGGTGATCCTGGAATGTACAGAGCAAAAAACAAGCGGTATTCCTGGTATTTCCCGGTATATTACAACGAAAAACAAGAAGAATACCCCGGAAAGGATTGAACTGAAAAAATACAATCCTTTTCTGAAGAAAATCACAGTTCATAAAGAAATTAAATAAGTTGCGATATGGCAAAGAAAGTAGTTGCTTCGTTCAAAGCTTCATCAGGAAAGGATTTTACAAAAGTGATCCGGATGGTGAAATCACAGAAATCAGGAGCTTATGTGTTCAAAGAAAACATTGTCGCTAATGATATGGTCAAGGACTTTTTAGCACAGAAAGAAAATTAACGACATAATGGTTCGCTGAAAAAGCTTTTTTCCTTGGAAAAAAGCTTTTTTTATATATAAAAGATAAAGAATGGGACTTTTTAACATCTTTTCGCGGGATAAAAAAGAACGTCTTGATCAGGGATTACAGAAAACGAAATCAAATATTTTTTCAAGGATATCCAAGGCTATTGCTGGTAAATCGACAGTTGATGAGGAAGTCCTTGATAACCTGGAAGAAATCCTGGTTACTTCCGACGTAGGCGTTGAGACGACACTCCGCATCATTGAACGGATCCAAAAACGGGTATCGAAAGACAAATACCTGGGAACGAACGAATTAAATGTCATTTTAAAAGAGGAAATTGCAACGCTCCTACAGGAGAACAACGTTCAGGATTTAACGGATTTTTCCATCCCGGAAAATAAGAAGCCTTATGTTATCATGGTTGTCGGTGTGAATGGCGTCGGAAAAACAACCACCATCGGGAAACTGGCATATCAGTTCAAGAAATCAGGAAAATCAGTACTTCTGGGAGCTGCCGATACATTTCGCGCTGCAGCTGTTGATCAGTTGACGATCTGGGCCGAAAGGGTAGGGGTTCCTGTTATCTCCCAGGGAATGGGCGCCGATCCGGCCTCCGTTGCCTATGATACCGTTAAATCTGCCATGACCAAAGATACCGATGTCGTCATCATTGATACTGCCGGCCGGCTTCATAACAAAATTAACCTTATGAACGAACTTTCTAAAATCCGGAAAGTGGTTCAGAAACTGATCCCGGATGCACCTCATGAAGTTCTCTTGATCCTTGATGCTTCCACCGGTCAGAACGCATTTGAACAAGCAAAACAGTTTACTACAGCTACCGATGTTAATGCCATTGCCCTGACTAAACTGGATGGTACCGCCAAGGGAGGTGTAGTTATCGGAATTTCAGACCAGTTTAAAATTCCCGTGAAATATATTGGCGTTGGGGAAAGTATAGAAGATTTACAGGTTTTCAACCGTTTCGAATTTGTTGACAGCCTCTTTAATTGATCCGATAAACTTGAAAACGACTGCAAAACCACATAAAATCGGATTGGTATCGCTGGGCTGCGCAAAAAACCTGGTTGACTCCGAAAAGCTGATGCGGCAACTGGAAGCCTGCAACTTTGAACTTATTTTCGATCCGGTCGATGCCACAAATATCGAAACAGCCATCATCAATACCTGTGGCTTTATCACCGACGCCAAACAGGAGTCCATTGACACCATCCTTCAGTTTGCCCGTGCAAAACAACATAACCAGATTAGCCATCTATATGTAATGGGATGCCTGTCAGAACGTTATAAAAGTACTTTGCAAAAAGAAATTCCTGAAGTTGATGCATTTTTTGGTGTGAATGACCTGGAAAAAATCATCCGTCACCTCGGGGGTATTTGGCAAAACGGGCTGATTGGTGAAAGAAAGCTGACCACCCCTTCACATTATTCCTATTTAAAAATAGCCGAGGGGTGCGACAGACAATGTTCTTTTTGCGCCATCCCACTGATCCGCGGAAAACATATCAGCAAGCCATTGGAGGAACTGATCAGCGAAGCTGAAAGATTGGCCGAAAAAGGAGTCAGGGAGATCAATGTCATATCCCAGGATACAACATACTATGGATTGGATCTGTATAAAAAAAGACGCCTTCCTGACTTGCTTCACTCCCTGGCCGGGATCAGGGGATTAGAATGGATCCGGCTTCATTATGCCTATCCCGATGGCTTCCCGCTTGAATTGCTCGACGTGATCAGGGACCATCCCAATATCTGTAACTATCTCGACATCCCTCTGCAACATATTAGCGACCGTATTCTCCAGTCCATGCACCGCGGTATTACTGCCTCTGAAACCCGGCAGCTTATTTCAGACATCAGAAATGCAATTCCTGAAATTACCCTGCGGACCACATTGATGGTGGGCTTCCCGGGCGAAACGGACGAGGAATTCGATGAATTACTAAAGTTTGTCGAAGAAACGCGTTTTGACCGCCTGGGCGTTTTTACCTATTCACACGAAGAGGATACCGGAGCCTTCAGATTAACAGATTCAGTACCGGAAAAGATAAAGCAGCAGCGGGCTGAAGAGCTGATGGCCGTTCAGGAAAAGATATCCCGTGAACTGAACAACAAGAGACTGGGTCAGATTATTCAGGTTATCATCGACCGGAAAGAAGGTGATTATTATATTGCACGCACCGCCTCCGATTCTCCTGAAGTTGACAATGAAGTACTGATCCCCGTTGGAAAATCACGGATAAAATCCGGTTCATTTCACCAAGTCAGGATTACCGGTGCAGAAAGTTTTGATATTTATGGTGAATTAAAACAATTTTGTAAAAAATTGAAAAAATGAAACGGATCTCCTCTTTATTTCTCGTATTGATCTTCTGTTTTCAAGGTTTTACTTATGCCCAAAAGCCATCAGATCAGGTGAAATCAAACGACACCACGAACCAAACCGACAAATCCGGAAACAAGTTCGGATATTGGGAGGAAACCATAGGGGATATCATCTATTCCGGTATCTATCGTGACAACCAAAAGAGCGGCGCCTGGACAGGGCAGTACCCGAATAAAATGATTTCCGGGATTGAGCATTACAGCAATGGAATGAAAGATGGAATTGTCATCCGTGTTGACCGTCATGGAAAAATCAACCAGATTGAAAATTATAAAACGGGAATGTTACACGGACAAAGTTTATCATTCGGGGCGTATAGCGATAATCCTTCAACTGAAATAAATTATTTTGCCGGAAAGAAGAATGGGACTTTTAAACAATATTATGATAATGGGAAAATACAGGAAGAATCCTATTTTATCAATGATAAAAAAAATGGCGTTTCAAAATGGAGTAATAAGACTGGACATATAGTTGCAGAGTATAATTATAAGAATGGCGATTTCGATGGTTCGCAGAAAACTTATTATGATAATGACACCCTGCAATCGGTGAACAATTATGTGAATAACCAATTATCCGGAGTTTCAAAAGAATATTACCGTAACGGGATGGAAAAAATTACCGGACAATATATCGCCGGGATCAAAGAAGGCGCCTGGACTGAATTTGATGAATCGGGTAAGGTTCTGAAAGTCACAAAATACAAAGGCGGAATAGCCAAATAGTTATAAGCTCCGGCTTAAATTCCTGAAAAAACGAGCCCAGGATATACTGGCAGATTTCTTCCCAATTCTTACAATCACAACTTTCTTTTCAGGACAAACGTAAATATATTGTCCTAAAATACCTTTGGCGAAAAAATCACCCTCTTCCGTAACCCGCCAATGATAGCTATATGGAAACCCTTCCGAATCCCGTGAATCAGTTTGAATGGATAAAGATTCCGAGACCCAGGAAGAAGGAATGAGGGTGTCGCTCCCGATTATCCCTTTGTCCAGAAAAAGCTGCCCGAATTTTGCAAAGTCAATGGTTCGGGCATTGATGCAACAAAAAGCTTTGATTTGCCGGTCCGACTTGCTGTCAATACTCCATGAAGCAGGATACTCAGCGCCCATGGGTTGCCAGATTTTTATAGCAAGATAGTCTGAAAGTGACATGCCCGTCGCCCTTTCCAGAATAATCCCCAGAAGTTCTGTATTTGCACTTTGATAATTATACTTTATTCCGGGCTGCCCCTCCATTTTTAACGATAAAGTGTATTTTTTCAGATTCAGGCCATAATAAAATTTCGCCATTAACCCGAAAGGATTTGAATATCCTTCCTCATAATGGATACCTGACCTCATTTCCAACAAATCTCTTATTGTAACTTGTTGAAATAACGGGTCTTTTAATTCCGGAATATAATCCGTAACAGGTTGATCAACTGATTTGACCTTACCTTCTCCAATGGCTATCCCAACCAAAGCCGATACAAACGACTTTGCTACTGAGAAAGAGGGGAAGACCGATTCACGACTATATTTACCAAAATATTTTTCATAGTATAGTGTATCATTCCTGATGATCAGAAATGCGACTGTCTTATGTTGTTCCAGAAAGGGTCCGAGCCGCTTCATTTCAAAGTATCCGGAATCAGGCAGATCGATATCTTCCATATCAGAATTAACCTGAAAAGAATGTGGTTTGTCAGAAGAAGGAATACTGTCAACCGGAAATTTTTTATAATCATTAATATTGGCAAAATTCCACCATACATACCGGGCAACATGGCAGGAAGTGCCGGTCATCAGAAGGAAAACCAGAAGAATAACAGGTAATGAAATGGTCCTTTTTTCGCTCATTATGAAAATTCCCCAATGTCATGTTTCAGGACAAAAATATTAATATGTGAGGAATCAAACAATTTATTTTTACCTTTGTAAAGAACAATAATGGAGAATAATAAACCATTTTCGATTTGAAAAAGTCCTTGGTAATCTTGTTTCTCCTGGCATTTCTAACCAGTTATGCCCAGTTTGCGCCACCAGCCGGCCAACCCGGATCAGCTGCCATCAGCAAAGACAGTTCATCAATCATTTCCTGGGCCATTACATGTCAGGTTTCAAGAGGTTATGTTAATATAGCAGACACCGCTTACACTTATAATGGTTCGAATAAAGCCTCTTATGGAATACCCTTGAATGCTGTCGGTCCCGCTGATGGCCAGGTAGTAAGTTTAGGAGATAGGGGCGAAGCCATTCTTACCTTCTCTTCACCCATCGTCAATGGCGTAGGACCGGATTTTGCGATTTTTGAAAATGCATTCAGCAGCGGATTTCTCGAACTGGCCTTTGTAGAAGTCAGCTCTGATGGACAACATTTTGTCAGGTTCCCATCCATCTCTTTAACCCCCACAACAGAACAGGTTGGAACATTTGATACCCTCGATGCCAGGAAGGTTAATAATTTAGCAGGAAAATACCAGGCTATGTTCGGCGCTCCATTCGATCTTCAGGATATTATGGATAGCGCCGGAATAGATATTAACAATATAACCCATGTCCGTATCATTGATGTCGTGGGCTCTATCCTTTCGCAATTTTCTTCGGGAGATGCTGAGGGGAATGTAATCAATGACCCATGGCCAACACCTTTTAATACCGGGGGATTTGATCTTGATGCCGTTGGTGTGATCCATAATTATTCTCAGGGCATCGATGACATCGTTAAGAATTTTGATATCCAGCTTTTTCCTAATCCGGTTACAAACAAGCTGACCTTTCAGTCGTCGGATCCTGCCTGTTGTAATTTGTTGATTACTACCATCGATGGCAGGGTGGTTCATCAGGGGAAATTTATCCTGCATACCACAGTGGATTTTTCATCTTTCCCAGCTGGAATATACCTTTCCCGTTTTTTCCGGAAAGACGGGACAACCATAACAAAAAAAGTTGTCAAAGAATAATCATTTTTTACTCCTCATTTTCGTTATTCAAGTTATCTGCGTTCCCCTGGGCGCCGGTTTATCTGTCAATGCACAGAATCTGAAGGATACCCTCCGGCTCCCTGAATTTGAAGTAAAATCAGGATTTATATCAGATAACCAGGGATTTAAAAGAGAAAAGTTGGATTCAGTGTTACTCCTGAAACACCTGGATGCAGATCTTTCGGAAATTCTTTCCCGGAATTCAGTTATTTTCATCAAATCATACGGAAACGGAACCCTGGCAACTCCTTCTTTCCGCGGTACAACCGCACAACACACCCAGGTCGAATGGAACGGGATCAACCTGAACTCTCCGATGCTTGGGCAGATGGACCTTTCGCAGATCCCCGTTTCTCAATTTGACGAAATAGAAATCTTATATGGCGCTGCCGGGATCTCAAGAACCGGGGGAGCGTTTGGCGGCGTTATCAATCTGGCAACTAATCCTGACTGGAATGAAAGAATTAAAGTTACACTGGCACAGTCATTAGGGAGTTTTGATACTTATTCTACCAATTTCAACCTGATGGCAGGAAACAAAAATATTCAATCACGCACAAAAGCTAACTTCACTTCAAGCCTTAACGACTTTTTATATTATAACGATTATCTGGGAACAAAAGTCCGGCAGGAAAATGCCTCCTGCTTGCAGACAGGAATTACCCAGGAGGTTTTCTGGAAAATAAAGGATAAACATATTATCTCCGGACGGTTATGGTACAATTATTCTGACAGGAATCTGCCTCCAACAGCCACCGATTATGGTCAGGGCCATATTGAAAAACAAAAAGAAAAAGCGCTCCGGGCAGTTCTGGAATATAAATATGTTGAAAGGAAATTCAATATCATGGCTAAATCCTGCCTGGTTGATCAATATATGAATTACTACCTCGATACCACCATCAATACAACACACAAATATTGCTCATGGATCAACCGGATCAGGTTTTCGTATTTGGGAATCCGGAACCTTACCATCAAACCGGGGATCGATTTCACCCGCGACTGGGTAAATTCCGACTCCTATGATGGCATAAAGACACGCAATACAACCAGTATTTTAGCAGAAATCAACTATGACATCGGGAAAAAAATAAAAACTTCACTGGTAATCCGCGAAGACGTGATCGATGATAAATTCCTTCCGGTTATTCCGGCCTTAGGATTGGAATATGCCCCCCTATATGATGTCGATTGGAAATTGACCATTAACCTGGCTCGTAATTACCGTTATCCCACTTTAAACGACCTTTACTGGAGCCTCACCGGGAACCCGGACCTGAAACCTGAAACCAACTATTCTGTTGAGGTTGGAACATGGTATCATTGGCTTTCCGGAAATAGGAAATTTTTCATAGAATCCTCGTTAACAGGATATTATTCATGGATTTACGATATGATCACCTGGCAACCCATTGAAGGAAGCAACCTCTGGGAACCTGAAAACATTGACGAAATTCTGGCACGAGGGCTGGAACTGGGACTGAACCTCAAGTATGATCTATGGGGATTTGACCTGAATTGGCTCACCAATTACTCGTTCTGCAAATCGACATACGAAAAAGCCAGCTCTGAATATGATAATAAAATAGGAAAACAATTGATCTATGTCCCTGTGAATAATTTAAATAGTACAATATCTGTGGAAAGATGGAGGTTTTTTCTAAAGTACAATTTCTGCTATACCAGCGCCAGATATACCGGGAAAGATAATCTTTCAATGATGCCTGGATACACTCTCTCAAATATTCTGGCCGGAAAAAATATCTCTATGAGAAATTTTATGTTATCTTTACAGGTTGAAATTAATAATTTGTTTAATCTTGATTATCAATCTGTGGCAAATCGCCCCATGCCTGGCATAAATTATTATTTCACCGTGAAACTCTCATTCGATAACCCCTTTAAAAAATGAGAAAATATTTTCCTCTGTTTGGGACTTTTCTTTTCCTTTCTTTGATCTTTTTTTCTTGTGGTAAGCAAGCCATTAGAGAAATAACGGTTGATCCCGGATCTCCTGATACCATTCCGACAGATTATTATCAGCATGGAATATTTGTAATCAATGAAGGTAACTATAACTGGGGAAACGCTTCCATCTCCTTTGTGGATTATAATACGGGCGCCATCACTCAGAATGTGTTTGATAAAGAAAATGGACGGGATCTGGGAGATGTTGCCCAATGCATGAAAATATTTAATGGGAAAGGATATATTGTAGTTAACAACTCAAACAGGATTGAAGTTGTTGATATAAAAACATTTAAATCAATTAAAACCATTACGGGTTTCTATTCACCCCGCAATATCAGTTTCATTAATTCCTCAAAAGCGTATGTAACTAATTTACAAAGCAATATATCCATTCTCGACCTTCGGTCCAATGAAATTACAGGATCTATTCCGGTCGAAGGCTGGACTGAAAACCAGGTATTGTATGATCCTTATATGTTTGTAACTGCCATTGGAGAATACAGGGAACCTAGCTTCAGAAGAAATCCGATGATCCTCGTGATCGATACACGCACCGATCTCATCATTGATACCATCCCAACCGGAAAAGAACCCATTGGCCTTATCATGGATAACCAACACAAATTATGGGTTTTATGTTCCGGAGGATACGATTATTTTGAGGCTCCATCATTGATAAGGATAGATCCAGGAAATCGAAAAATTGAGGAAGTTTTCACCTTTTCAACTACCCAGACTGTCCCAAGCCGGCTATCCATCAATACCTCCGGCGATACGCTCTATTTTCTTAATGGAGGAATTTATCAAATGCCAATTTGCGAAAGGGGCATCCCTATCCATCCATTAGTAAACGCTAATGGCAGGCTTTTTTATGGACTTTCAGTTCATCCCTCCAGCGGGTTTATTTTTGTAAGTGATGCCCTTGATTATGTTCAAAATGGCATGGTTTATCAGTATAATACTTCCGGAACGTTGATCCGGCAATTCAGTGTCGGAAGAATCCCGGGATCTTTCTGCTTTACGACAGATAGTCTTCGCTGATATATTCGAAACCAATTTCCCGCATAACCGCGCAAAATTCACTTAATATCTTTGATGACGAATTACGACAAATATGGTCAAACAAAAAGAGAATCCATCCCTCAAAAATAAAGATGACATCAGCAGTTTAAGAGAACTGACATTGTTCAATGATGATGTCAATACGTTTGATTTTGTAATACAATGCCTGGTCGACATTTGCAATCATGACCAGGAACAAGCAGAACAATGCGCTCTTATTGCTCATTATAAAGGAAAGTGTAATGTGAAAACGGGTGTGTTTTATGATTTGAAACCGCTTCTCGAGGAATTAAAATTACGAGGCCTTACGGTTTCAATTGAGTAAATTCACCGGTTATTTACTTTTTATTAACAGCTCCTTTTTAATCAATTTTTATTCATTGGTTTACAATATTTTAGAACAGCATAATTATGAACAAATTGTTCATAACCTTGGTGTGTAAAATGTTCAAATCTGAACCTGAAAAAACTTGCTTTCCCTTTGGTATACTCTTACATTTGATAATTCAAGCGAGCGATAAAAGGTCTGCAAAGGTAACCGGAAGGTGAAAGCAGTTGCCGCAAGGCGACAGCACTCCCAACCAGCCCGACAAAAGCAGAAACCGCAAGGATCCTGTAAATGAAAGGCAGGGTACCACGAGCAGGGTTCTGAGACGAAATAATCCGAAAGGGTTAACGAATTAAAGAACCGGGGCGAAAGGAAAAGGGCAACCTCGAACAAGTAAACCAGCCGCAATAACAGTAGCTTGAACGCTCCGGACAGCTACGGCTGTAAGGATGTCGAGATGGGAACTACTTCGGCCAGAGGCAGTTCCCATCAGTGTTTTTAGCCCAGGCCTTTGTCGGCCCAATACCTGTTAATCATTTTTATAAAATAAAAGGGAATATAGCTTTTCGGTCAACAGGATAGTTAGGAAAAGTGTCTTTATACCATTTATGATGATGCAACGCCCTTGGTAACAGATTGACCAGGGTCCAAATTGCAAAAGCCAAAGCCGGCAGGCACCATGTTAAAATGGCAAACCCTGACCATTCCAGTATCTCACCAAAATGATTGGGACAGGAAACGAATCGGAAAAATCCTTTTTGGGGAATAACATAACCTGTTTCACCAGGTTTGCGTAAATGGATCAGGATATTGTCTGACTGCCAATTGATGAACATTCCAAAGAAAAGGATAAGAATTCCGCTTAAAAACCTAATATCCATTAAATAAGTTAATGGATATTGAACCTCTGTCGCCAGCGTTCCGAAATAATACCCGTTAATAAAGCCATTCACAAAATTAAAACCAATCGCCATAAACATAATGGCTAATGGCATTTTCTTCCCTTTTGTCCTAAGCCGGAATGGAAATACCAGCGTCCTGTTGACATAATGAAATACCCATAAGGAGAAAAAAATCCAGGTCACGGCCGGACGTGGGCCTGCCCCCCAGAGATAAAAACCCATGAATACCAGCAAGGCAGGGAGTTCCATGAGGATCCACCCAACCCTGTTGTCAACCATAGCCCCCCACTTTTTATTGGTATGCCGCCCATAAGGGGCTACAATCCGGATGACTATCGGAAAAATAAGGATTGCTATAGCAATCCATGCATATACAAGGAGATAAAAAGTAGATACGTCCATCCAGATTATCTTAGTTTATGTACTTGTGCTCTTTAAACCAGAGAAGCATATCCCTGATAGTTACCGAAAAAGACCGGGGATTAAAATTCAGCTCTTTTCGTGCTTTGGAGTTATTAATCATACGGTTACCATCATGAATAATGGTGAGCGAATCCCTTGTGTACAACGGTTCCTGTCTGGTCAATGTACTATATAAAGAAATGAAGGGAAGTCCTACTCTTGCAACCCAAAATGGCAGTATCGTATCAACAATTTTCTTTCCGGCCTGCTCCTGAAGAATTGCAGATAATTCTTTTAAACTATGCCAATGACCGGATAACAAGTATTTTTCACCTTTTCTTCCTTTTTCCATGGCAACAATAGCAGCTGAAACAACGTCCCTAACATCCACCCAGTCATAACCTCCTGGTACCAGGGAGGGAATTTTATGGTTATAAAGATCAACAATGGCTTTTCCGGTAAGTGAAGGCTCTGGATCAGCAGGACCGATGATGGCAGTCGGGCTAAGGATAACAGCATCCAGGCCATTATTAATAGCCTCCTTTACAGCGCGTTCACCAGAAGCTTTTGACATATTATAAGCGCAACTTTGATGGTTAACCAAGGGTCGGTTTTCATCCAGGGGCTGATCATTGGGATGCTGTTGAAATGCGTCGATCGAACTGAAATGGATAAATCGTTTGACATTGCATTCCCTGGCAACATCCAACATATTCCGGGTTCCTTCAGCATTGATACGCGTAACCATTCCGTCAGGATCTCCGTTTATGGATATCCGGGCCGCGAGATGGAAAACGATGTCAACATCCTGAAGCAACAATCTGATTGATTGCCGGTCCAGGACATCCCCCTTAATTATGTTTACGGGAATTCCCTTGATTCCCTGTTCATTTTTATGAAAGAGTGCGTTTATCTGATGACCAGCATGGAGGAGAGACGTACATAAATTTATACCTACATGGCCATTAGCGCCCGTTACAGCAATTTTCATCCGTTTAGTTTCAGTTAATGGCAAATGTAGTAATATTTCATTTGAACACTTGCATTATGGTTGAATATGTACTATTTTTACCTTAAAAAATAGTTTAAATCCGTACAAGATGAAAATTTTTATTAAAATTCTTTACTGGCTTTTGGGGATATTAGCTGTTTTACTTATCGTGGCTTATTTATTACCAAAAAAGTATTCGGTTGAACGAAGCGTATACATAAATGCTGATAAACATTTAATTTACGATCTGACATCCAATTTCAGGAAATGGACCTTATGGGTTCCATGGACCCAGGAGATGGATTCTACGGCTGTTTTTGAAATAACCGGGATGGATGGTCAGGTTGGCGCTACCTGGAAATGGAACGGAAATAAAATGGGTGAAGGGATAATGACAGCAACTGATTTTATTCCTGGACAATTAATTACCTACGATCTTTCTTTTGCTCAGGGAAAGTATAAATCAAAAGGGAAAATAGTCATTGAGGATGGAGATTCGTGCAAAGTAGCTTGGTTTGACGAGGGTGATCTGGGGGATAATCCCTTGAACAGGTATATGGGATTATTCATGAATAAGATGATGGGACCTGATTTCGAAAAAGGTCTTTCAAAGCTGAAAAAAGTAGCTGAAGAAAGGAAATCATGGCCTCGGATTGAAGAAACCAAAATTCCAGCCCAATTGGTTCTTATAATCCGGGATTCTGCAGGGCCACAAACCTTCGAAAAGGTTATGGGGAAAGCGTTTAATGAAGTCATGGCTTTCATTCGTGCCCAGAAATTAGTCCCCAAAGGATTTCCATTTGCCATTTATATCAAATGGGATTCGGTGACCATGTTCTCGGTCATGGATATCGGTATTCCAGTTGAATGGGCAAATAAAGGGAAGGGACGAGTCGAGGTCGTTTGTTTACCGGAACAGAAAGGAGTAAAAGCCATTTATTTTGGTCCTTATTCCAAAACAGAAGTGGCTTATAGGGCATTGGATCAATATTGTAAAGAAAGTAACCTGGAAACAACAGGTTGGCCCTGGGAAGTATATGTAACTGATCCCAAGACGGAGAAAGATACAATGAAGTGGGAAACGGATATAATATTTCCTATAAAATAGTATATATCCAGACCATCTCTGTCATTAATTTATTGATTTTGGACATTTCGTTAATTCTTATAATTAATATTATGTTAAGTAGGAAATATCAAATAAACAGGGGGATAGTAATGAGCTGTCCCCCTGTCCCTGATAATATTCTGTATTTTCTTATTACTTATTCTGTGCCTTGTTGATCTTCTCTTGCACCTCTTTTACTTTATCCTGTTTGTTGGTCCTTCCATAAATTTGCTTCAGCGAAAACAGCGTATTCAAATCATCTGGCTGAAGTTCAGTGGCTTTTTCCAGAAACGGCAATGCTCTTTCAAGATAAGAGTCCGCTTCCTTCTTGAGTTTATCAAATTGTTCTGTAGCATCCAAGGGCAATTTGTTGGCATCATCATTAATAGAGGCAGCTTTATTCACGTACATCGCTCCCAGGTTATAATTAGCCTCAAAATATTCCGGATTAATCCTAAGCGCATCTTTATATGTTTTTATGGCATTATCAAATGCTTTAGCCCTGACTTCCGGCGTTTTCGAAGAATCATTCGAGATATTATCGTAAATAGTACCGAGAGCAAAGAAAACCGAATAATTGGCCGAATCTTTCTGCTTTGCAACTTCGAGGTTGTGCAAAGCCTTATCAGTGTTATTGAAGGTAAGGTAAATATTGGTTTCGGTCAATAATAAGCGGAGATCATTGGGATAAGCCGCTTGTCCCATCCGGACATATTTTATAGCATTGGTTGAATCTTTTTCTTGACGATATATATCTGATAATGAAATATATACAACCTGTGATTTATAGTTTCCCTTTAATAATTTTAAATAATATTCCTTTGCCGCTGATTTTTCATTGGCTAAGGAAGCGCAAGTCGCAGCATTCAGAAGCGATAAGGTATCGGAAATGTTGGATACTTCAATCACTTCTGCCCCTTTGGCAAATGCAAGCATGGCATCTTTATAATCCCTTTTATTATAAAATTCCACGGCAGCATTGTAATAATTATTCCTTTGCCAGTTCAACTTAGCCAGGATATCGTCGAAATACTCCTTTTTCGGATCAAATTCAACCGCCTTTTTGTACGATTCCAGCGCTTTTACCAAGGGCTCCGGATCCAGCGCTTTGTAAGTTTCATCCTTTGTATTGGCAATTTCCAAATAAACATTTCCACGGATAAACCATGCCCGTGCATCCTGTGCAGTACTGGGATCGAGGATACATTGATTAATGGCTACCATTGCTTTGTCTAATTTACCATCCTTCAGATAATTGGATGCTGATTGCCGCACGCTTTTCTGGCCAAATGCCATGGTCATGGCTGCAACCATAACCAAAGTCAATGCAATTTTTTTCATCGTGTTGATTGTTAATATGTTACGTTTTAGTTGATATTCAGTGTGCAAAGATATAAAATACCCTCCGATTGATTACTAACTCAAAACAAATTAATTTTCAGTATCATTCCCATCTGATTCATGATTTTCAACAGAATTTTCCCCATCCTGATCGTCATTATTAGTTTCATCTGATGGAATATTATCTGATGAAATGTTATCTGAGGATTCGTCGGATGAATTTTCTTCTTCCTCCACATCAACTTTGGCAACGGCAGCAATAGCATCTCCTTCGTCAATCTTGATTACCCGGACTCCCTGTGTGGCCCGGCCCATCACCCTTAAATCAGTTACAGCCATGCGGATGATCACACCGGAACGGTTGATGATCATAAGATCATCTGTATCGGTCACGGATTTTACCGCGATCAGTGAACCAGTTTTATCAGTAATATTCAGTGTCTTAACTCCTTTCCCGCCACGGTTTGTGATGCGGTAATCATCCAGATCTGATCTCTTTCCATAACCATTTTCAGAAACCACCAGCACATCGGATTTTTTGTCCAGGGGAACACAAATCATGCCAACAACTTCATCTTTTTTATTAGATAGGGTGATACCTCTGACACCAGCTGCGTTCCGACCCATAGGACGAACTTTTTCTTCGTTAAACCGGATAGCCCTACCCGACCGGAGCGCCATCACAATCTCATTGGTACCCTGCGTAAGTTTTGCTTCCAATAAGCAATCACCCTCATGGATTGTGATCGCATTGATCCCGTTTTGACGAGGGCGTGAGAATGCCTCAAGGGAAGTCTTTTTTATTGTTCCGCGTTTGGTTGCCAGAATGATATAGTTTGTTTTGATATATTCTTCATCCTTCAGGCCTTTCACGTTGATAAAAGCTTGTACCTTATCATCTTGTTCTATGTTGACCAGGTTCTGGATCGCTCTTCCTTTGGAAGTTTTTCCGCCTTCCGGAATTTCGAAAACCCTGATCCAAAAACATTTTCCTTTTTCCGTGAATAATAAAAGATAGTTGTGGTTCGTGGCTACAAAAAGATGCTCAAGAAAATCATCATCCCGGATATCTGTACCCTTTACCCCGCGGCCTCCCCTGTTCTGCCGGCGATATTCCGAAAGCGGGGTACGTTTTATATAACCCAGATGAGAAATTGTGATGACCACATTTTCGTCAGCAATGGTATCTTCAATTCTGAAGTCCGAAGCGGTATAAATGATCTGCGACCGTGCTTCGTCTCCATATTTTTCTTTTATTTCAAGTAATTCCGTTTTAATGACCTCCATCTGGAGATGTTCGTCAGCTAAAATACTTTTTAAATGCTCGATAAGTTTCATCAGTTCATCATACTCCTCTTTGATCTTATCCCGCTCCAACCCTGTCAGACGTTGAAGCCGCATATCAAGAATGGCTTTCGCCTGAATCTCTGAAAATGAAAAAGTCGATATAAGGCCGTTCTTTGCATCATCCGGGGTTTGTGAAGACCTGATCAGGGTAATAACTTCATCCAGGTGATCCAAAGCTATAAGCAGCCCTTCAAGAACATGGGCCCGTTTTTCAGCTTCGGACAATTCAAATCTTGTACGGCGAATAATCACCTCATGTCGGTGCTCTACGTAATAATAAATCAGATCTTTCAGGTTCAACATCATGGGTCTCCCCTTAACAAGCGCTATGTTATTGATGTTGAACGAGGTTTGAAGCGGTGTCATCTGATACAATTTGTTCAGTACGACGTTGGTAATTGCTTCCCTTTTTAGTTCATATACGATACGGACACCATGGCGGTCTGATTCATCCCGAATGTCACTGATGCCTTCAATTTTCTTATCGTTGACCAATTCTGCAGTCTTCTTGATCATCTCTGCTTTGTTCACCTGATAAGGAATAGATGTAACAATGATCATTTCGCGGCCATGTTCATCCTGCTCGATTTTTGACTCACCCCGCATGACGATCCTGCCCCTGCCCGTTTCGTATGCTTCCTTAACCCCTTCAACGCCATAAATAATTCCACCTGTAGGAAAATCAGGCGCTTTGATGAATTTCATCAATTCGGGGATCGTTATCTGCCGGTTATCAATATAGGCAATGATCCCATCGACAACCTCAGTGAGATTGTGGGGAGCCATGTTTGTGGCCATTCCAACTGCAATACCACTTGACCCATTGATTAATAAATTGGGTATACGCGAAGGCATAACCGTAGGCTCCTTTAAAGTATCATCAAAATTCAATTGAAAATCAACAGTATCCTTTTCAATATCAGCAACCATCTCCTCGGCAATTTTTTGCATCCTTGCTTCGGTATAACGCATGGCAGCCGCACTATCCCCATCCATAGAGCCAAAGTTCCCCTGTCCATCCACGAGCGGATATCGCAAACTCCATTCCTGAGCCATCCTGACCATGGTATCATATACCGAAGTATCCCCGTGGGGATGATATTTCCCCAAGACCTCCCCTACTATTCTGGCCGATTTTTTATAGGCTCTATTCGACAGATTGCCCAGCTCATACATTCCGAAAAGTACCCTCCGGTGAGCAGGTTTAAAACCATCCCTTACATCCGGCAATGCACGCTGCACGATCACTGACATGGAATAGTCAATGTAGGCAGTTTTCATCTGGTTTTCAATATTCACCTGAACGATTTTTTCTTCCGATCCCATAACCTGATTTTGTATTAGTTATATTATTAATTATCAAATAGATAGATTTCAAAAAAAGACACCACGAAGGTAACAAAAATCCATCTATAAACCATGAGTTTTACCAATTAATTTATATCTATTACTAACATGAAACTGTTAATAATTTCAAGGCTTACCGCAATAAAATCTAAAATTCGATCGTACTTTTGGAGGCATTGACAAGATTTCCGTTTTTAATATGGTTCGATTTTTGTCAATAAAGCACCTTATACTGAAAAACAGCAATTTATGGAAGCAAAATTCTCACAACATGTCAAAGATGTCTTAATATATAGCCGGGAAGAGGCACAGCGTTTGGGAAATGATTATATCGGATTGGAACATTTGCTATTGGGTATAATCCGGGAAGGTGAAGGCCTCGCCGTTAAAATCCTAAGGAACCTGAATGTAAATCTGCCTGATTTCCGGAAAAAAATAGAGATGGCGGTTGCCAGTCATAAAGAGAAACCTACCGGGGGCGAAAATCTACCCCTGATCAAACAAGCTGAACGGGCGCTGAAAATCACCTACCTCGAAGCCAAACTTTTTAATTGTGAACTGATCGGAACAGAACATTTACTTCTTGCCATTCTGAAAGATGAAAATAATCTGGTCACTAAAAATTTTACAGTGATCGGAATCACTTATAATACGGTAAGGGATGAATTGAAAGCTATCCTGACAAACGGAATGGATGAACCCCGATTCGACCCCCAGGACATACTCCCCAAGGATGAAGATGAAGACGATCCGGAAGAAGGTGGAAAAAACCTGAGTGGAAATCAGAAAAAACCTCAGGATCCCAAATCAAAAACACCTGTACTCGATAATTTTGGCCGCGATATTACCAAAGCCGCAGAAGAGGGCAGACTTGACCCAATTGTTGGAAGGGAGAAAGAATTACAACGGATAGCTCAGATCCTAAGCCGACGTAAAAAAAACAATCCCATTCTGATCGGTGAGCCCGGAGTTGGAAAATCGGCCATTGCCGAAGGACTTGCTTTACGAATTGTTCAACGAAAAGTGTCCAGGGCGCTCTTTAATAAACGGGTGGTATCACTGGATCTTGCATCCCTTGTAGCAGGCACCAAATACCGGGGCCAGTTTGAAGAACGAATGAAAGCGGTACTGAACGAACTCGAAAAAAACCCCAATATCATTGTATTTATTGATGAAATACATACTATTGTCGGAGCAGGGAATGCATCAGGTTCACTGGATGCTTCCAACATGTTCAAACCTGCACTGGCCCGTGGGGAAATTCAATGTATCGGTGCAACTACTCTGGATGAATACCGTCAATATATTGAAAAAGACGGGGCTTTGGAACGTCGATTTCAGAAAGTATTAGTGGATCCCACTTCACCTGAAGAAACAGTCGAAATTTTAAACAATATTAAAGAGAAGTACGAAGATCATCATCTGGTAAAATATACTGACGATGCCATCACCGCCTGTGTTGCCCTGACGAACAGGTACATTACAGACCGGTATTTGCCTGATAAAGCAATTGATGCCATGGATGAAGCTGGCGCCAGAGTTCATATTTCCAATATTAATGTTCCTCAAGAGATCATTTCTATTGAAAGTCAGATTGAAGATACAAGAAAACGGAAAATCCAGGCTATCAACAGTCAAAAATTTGAAGAAGCTGCCGATCTGCGGGATACCGAAAGAAAATTACAGGAAGGACTTGAGCGTGAAAAGAAGAAATGGGAAGAGAATGCTAAACTAAACCGTCAGATTGTCGCTGAAGATAATGTTGCTGAAGTCGTTGCTATGATGACCGGTATTCCTGTTCAACGAATTGCAAAAAATGAGGGTGACCGCCTGATCAACATGGAAGCAGAGCTGGAAAATTCTGTGATCGGACAAAATGAAGCCATCAAAAAGGTTGTCAGGGCTATCCGTCGAAACCGGGCTGGCTTAAAAGATCCCAATAAACCCATCGGAACGTTCATTTTCCTCGGGCCTACCGGAGTTGGGAAGACCCATCTGGCTAAAATTTTATCCCGGTATCTATTTGATTCTGACGATGCCCTTGTCAGGATTGACATGAGCGAATATATGGAAAAATTCGCCGTTTCAAGGTTGATCGGCGCTCCTCCGGGATATGTGGGCTATGAAGAAGGAGGTCAACTTACGGAGAAAATACGTCGTCGCCCTTATTCCGTGGTCCTTTTGGATGAAATAGAAAAAGCACATCCCGATGTATTTCACCTTCTGCTACAAGTTCTCGATGATGGGGTACTTACGGATAGTTTTGGCCGTCGTGTTGACTTTAAAAACACCATTATCATTATGACCTCGAATATCGGGTCAAGGCAGTTAAAGGATTTTGGCCAGGGTGTAGGTTTTGCAACCAGCGCTAAACAATCGGCCAGCTCCGACCATACACGTAGCGTGATCGAAAACGCACTGAAAAAAGCTTTTGCACCTGAATTTATCAACCGGATCGACGATGTCATTATTTTCGAATCCCTGGAAAGAGAGGATATTCATAAGATCATCGACATCGAGTTAAAACAGTTATATGACAGAATTATCAAAATGGGATATCAAATAGTGATCACTCCTACGGCGAAAGATTTTATTGCCGAAAAAGGATGGGATTCTCAATTCGGGGCCAGACCCTTAAAAAGGGCAATTCAGAAATACGTGGAAGATACCCTCGCTGAAGAAATCATTAAAACCAAGCTATCTCCGAATGATCTCATCACTGTCGATCTGGATACTGAAAAACAGGAGATTACCGTTGCAGTGTCAAAATCAGGGCCAGCGTAAATTCCTTTTCCATCAGCGGATTTTATTGAATTTTATTCCATTTGAAGAATTTTCTTTAAATGCATCTCCTTCCAACGCTTTCCCGTTAAGATAGTGGGCCGGAATTTTTAAAAATTGTATGTATTATCTTCAATCAATTTATCGGCGATCTTTCTGCGGAATTCTTTAATATTAACACCCGCGACTGTAGTTGCATTTTCGATCAGTTTATGATAGGTTTCAGCAAGATCCGGGGCCATGAATGAATAGATAATATCCAGGGCACATTTTCTTACCCGGGCCGAAGCATCAAACATGTAAACATCAAGAATCGTTTTGTATAAGGCCATTGATTCTTCCCCTTTAAGTATTCCGGTTTTTTCGATACGGAGTGCAGTTGATTCCGCCACATAGGTATCGATGATCATGTCAGTAAGATTGTTAAGGACTTCCTGTTCACTGACTAATTTCTTTTCATATTGTTGGGATGCAGATCTGATTAATAAAAGGATTAGATTTTTGAAATTTTTCAGATAGCGGTATTTTTCTTCAAAATAGGATTCCCCAGACCTGGCAGGAAGGAAAAATTCATGGGGGTTAGAGGCTATTTTTTCAGCTTTCCCAAAAAGATCAAAATCACCTTTCATGGCTCTTTTCATGGCTGTGTCAGAAACGAGCAACCTGTTTATTTCATTGGTTCCTTCGAAAATCCTGTTGATCCTCGAATCCCGGTAAGCGCGCTCAACTGATACCTCGGCTGAATAGCCCATTCCTCCGTGGATCTGGACTGCCTCATCAACAACGTAATCAAGGACTTCGGATCCAAATACTTTCAGGAGCGCTGCTTCAACCGCGTAATGGCTTATTCCCTCAATTGAAGCTCTGCCTTTATCCAAACCTTCAGCTTTATTCCGTTCGATCTGTCCATCGATATCCTTACTTACCCTGTAAATTGCCGATTCGAGGGCATAGGTCCGGATTACCATTTCAGCAAGTTTATATTTGATGGCTCCAAAAGAGGAAATGTATGCCCCAAATTGTTTTCTTTCATTGGCATATTTTACGGCAACGCAGATAGACTTTTTAGAGGCGCCCAAAACATTCGCTCCCAACTTTAATCTTCCCATGTGAAGAATGCTCAGTGCAATCCGGAAACCCTCTCCCCTGCTTCCGATAAGATTTTCAACCGGGACATGTACGTCATTATAAAAAATCTGGGCTGTAGAGGAACCTTTAATCCCCATTTTATGTTCATCAGGGTTAACAACAACGCCAGGAAAGTTGCGCTCAACTACGAAAGCACTCAAGACCCTGTCCCTGTCTATTTTCGCAAAGACCACCTGGGTGTCGGCATAATTTGCATTGGTAATCCACATTTTCTGACCGTTCAGGATGTAATATTTCCCATCCTTCGATAAGGTGGCACAGGTTTTCCCTGAATTGGCATCACTTCCCGCCCCAGGTTCAGTCAAACAATAAGCGCCCAAAAATTCACCTGTGGCCAGACGCGTTACATAGCGCTGACGTTGATCTTCATTACCGTAATACATGATGGGCAAAGTCCCAATTCCTGTATGTGCCATGAAGGCAACAGAAAAAGAATGTCCCGCTCCAATTTTTTCAGCTACCAGCATTTGGGTCGTAAAAGATTGAGCGAACCCGCCATATTCTTCCGGAATTGAGATCCCCATTATACCCAGTTCGCCTGCTTTTTTTAAAACCTCTTTCATCAGGTTGATATCAGGAGTATCCATTTTTTCAATATTCGGATAAACTTCAGTGTCAATGAAATCCTGGCAAGTCTGTGCAATCATTTTTTGTTCTTCACTGAATTCATCAGGGATGAAAATTTCACTACAGGGAATTTCATCAACTAGAAACTCACCACTTTTTAAAACTTTTTTCTGCTCCATTTTTGAGGGTTCTAGGTGTTAAATATTTAGTGACTGAACTATTAACTCTGCAATATCATAGTTTTTTATTGAATCTTCCTGATTTTTATATTTCAATCCGTCGGTTATCATGGTCATGCAAAAGGGACATGCGGTCGCAATGATAGCGGCATGGGTCTGTAAAGCTTCTTCAGTCCGTTCAATAAAGATTTCCTTATCTCCTTTTTCCGCTTCCTTGAACATCTGTCCCCCACCAGCTCCACAACATAAAGCAAAACTCTTGTGCCTTTCCATTTCCACTACCTTACTGGAAAGTTTTTTTAAAATGGATCTGGGCTCAAAATAAATATCATTGGCGCGTCCCAGATAACAAGGATCGTGATACGTGATCACTGTATTATCAAAAAGTTGTGAATCGAGCTTCAATTTCCCATCCAAAATACATTGATCGAGAAATTGAAGATAGTTTATCACTTCATAATGGCCTCCCAGATCCGGATATTCATTCTTGAAAACATTAAAGCAATGGGGACAAATTGTCAGAATTTTACTAATTCCATATCCATTGAGACGTTCGATATTCTGAAACGCCTGCATCTGGTAAAGCATTTCATTCCCCGCTCTGCGGGCCGGATCACCTGTACAGGACTCTTCTTTTCCAAGAACGGCAAAACTCACCTTCAGGTGTGTAAGGATCTTGGCAAATGATTGGGCAACTTTTTTATACCGGTCGTCAAAAGCGCCCGCGCAACCCACCCAGAACAAATATTCCGGATGCTCACCGCGGGCAAACAAGTCTGTCATTATTGGTATCTCTATGGGTCTATTGCTCATGTTCCAAGAGGATATTTTATTAATTGTCCCTGATTTCCAGATTTCTTGCCCAATTCATACGGTCTTCAGGGGAAAACTGCCAGGGCGCCCCATTATTTTCAATATTGTTAAACACGCCTTTCAATTCGCCGGGAGCGGAAGCCTCCTCCATAACCAGATAGCGGCGCATGTCAATGATGATAGAAGGATGGTTGATATTAACAGGACATTCTTTGGCACATGCGTTACACATTGTACATGCCCAAATTTCTTCCTCCGTGATATAGCTTCGCAGTAAGGATTTATCATCTGTGTACGAAGATCCGTTTTTAACCAATCCAGGACCTTTTTCCTTCATCCGGGCACGGACATCCATCAGGATCTTCCGAGGCGATAAACGCTTTCCAGTAAGGTTTGCAGGACAAACGGATGTACACCGGCCACATTCTGTACAGGACAGGGAATCCAGATAATTCTTCCACGACAGATCTTCAGCGTCTTTTATTCCAAACCTTTCAGGTGGTGTGTCCGGTATGGCGCTCTCATCCATAGAACCGGGGTTCAGCATCATTTTGACTTCCCGGGTAATGGAATCCATATTTGTAAGTTTCCCCAATGGTCCAAGTCGCGATAAAAACACATTGGGGATCGACATAAATACATGAAAATGTTTGGAATAAGGAAGGATATTGGCAAAAAGAAAAATCAGTAAAATATGGGTCCACCAGCAAACCTCATAAACAACTGAAACAGTTTCAACCTGGGAATTTCCGAAAAAAGCGCTTAGATGATGGCTGATGGGATATGCCCCATAAACCGGGTGTCCAAGCCGTGTCATTTCATTATAGTAAGCGCTATTCATACCCAGTAAGGAAATCATCAGCAACAGGATCAGGGTCAGGGCCAGGTTAGCATCAAGATGAGAGATCCGTTTCATCTCAATTCCCTGGAAACGCTTGATATGTAAGAAAAGTCTCCGAAACAGAAACACCAGGATGGAAATACCTACAAGAAGGCCAAAAATATCGCCAGCTGCTATCATGATATCATAAAATGGTCCTAAAAAGTTCAATGCCCGTTTGAACCCGAAAAGTCCATCGATGATCATTTCAATACTTCCAAACAGGATCACACAGAAACCCCAGAAAACCATTGCATGAAAAAGCCCGATGATGGGACGACGGAAGATCTTTGACTGTCCAAATGCAATCTTGAACATGATCTGAAACCGTTGGCCGAAATTCCTGACAGGGAATGCAGGCCGTGTCAGTTTAAAATATGAATATATACGGTAAATGGTAAAGAAGAAAATGGCCAGTGCAGCAATCAGGGCAGTGGCAAAAACGATTTGTTTTATCATGTCCTTTATTTCGCTTTCAGTTGTTGGTATGCTTCAACCAAACGAGGCAGCACTTTTCCTGCATCTCCCACGATACCATATTGGGCAGCTCCGAATATAGGAGCATCTTTATCGGTATTGATCGCAACGATATATTTGGATGAGCTCACCCCTGCAAGATGCTGAGTAGCCCCCGAAATTCCAACTGCGATATAGAGATTGGGGGAAATTATTTTACCGGTTTGTCCGGTATGTTCATCATGGGATCGCCAACCTTCATCGGAAACCGGACGGGAACAAGCGGTTGCTGCTCCTAATAATCCGGCGAGCTCAACAAGAGGTCCCCAATTATCCGGGGATTTCATTCCTCTTCCACCGGATACCACAATTTCGGCATCGGTCAGGAGTATCTTACCGGTTTGTTTTTGAACTTCCAAAACCTTTGTTTTTGCTTCAAGGCCGGAAGCAGGGATAGGAATATTCTCAATGACCAAATTTTTTTCATTTTCAATCACCTCAAAAGAATTTTGCGCAAGGGTCAGAATTTTTACGGTTGTTTTTAAAACAACTTGTGCAAAGGCGTTTCCGGAAAAAGCTTTTCTATATACAATAAAGGGATTAATTTCCAAAGGTAATTTACTAACCCCTGCCCCCAATCCTGCCTTTAACCTCACAGATAACCTGGGAGCAATGGCTTTCCCGGTGTTGTTATTGGAAAGTAAGACAACAGAAGCGTTGATGCGTGATACAACCTGGCTAATAAGTAAAGTAAACATCTGACTGTCAAACGTATCCACTTCAGGTCCCTGTATGTGGATCAACCGGCTTATTCCATATTTCCCGATTTTCGATAATTCTTCAGGCCCAACATTTCCAATCGTTAATGCAACAGCGTCATTTTCAAGCATTTCTGCTAATTTTGAACCATAAGAAGCCAGCTCAAAACTGAGCTTCTTGAATTTTCCATCCCAATTCTCAAGAAAAATTAAAACAGACATCGCGAATTTGATTTAAATTAAAGTATTTTGGCTTCGTTTTGTAACAATTCAAAAAGTTGTCCCGGGTTGTCAGGATCAATGAATTTACAGGCAGCCCTGGGTTTTGGCAATTCGAAAGAAGTTAATTCCGTTAATGTTTCACAGGTAACAGGTTCAACAACTTTGATGGGTTTTGTCCTGGCCATCATAATACCTCTCATCGCAGCGATCCGGGGTTCTTTTGCTATTCCTTTCTGAACAATGGCAATAAATGGGGGCTGTAATGTAACGACCTCTTTTCCGCCATCGATCTCGCGTTGGAGAATGGTTTTCCCGTTTTCAATTTTTACCGATGAAACGGAGGAAACCGAAGGATATCCTAAAAATTCAGCCAACATCCCTCCTACGTTGGATCCGTTATAATCGCTGGATTCAATCCCACATAAAATGATGTCGAAGGATTCATTTTTGATGGCTGTTGCCAACTGGGCAGCAACATAATATGCATCCGTCGGATCTGCATTGATACGGATCGCATCGTCAGCTCCGATTGCCAAAGCTTTCCGGATAGTAGGTTCTGAAATCGCCAGTCCGACATGGGCAACAGTCACCCGGGTCACACCACTTGTGGGATCGTCTTTAATCTCAAGCGCCCTGGTAAGGGACAATTCATCCCAGGGGTTGATGACCCATTGAATTCCCGCTGTATCCAATTTGGTATTGTTCTCCGTGAATTTAACCTTAGTGGTTGTATCAGGGACATGACTAATGCATACTAATATCTTCATTGGTTTAAAAAAATTAACAACTGATTTTGGGGTGCAAAGATAATGAAAAGAGGAAAATGAGATTTATAAAATCTTCTCTTCGTCCAGACACTTGTTATATTGGGCCATGGCCCTCATGCTCATTGCCATACTTGAAAAACCCCCATCATGATAAATGTTCTGCATGGTAATTTTCCTGGAAAGGTCAGAAAATAAAACGATCGAGAAGTCGGCACACTCATCCGCCGTGGCATTTCCAAGTGGTGACATCCTGTCGGTAAAATCCATTAATCCATCCATTCCCTTAATGCCGGAACCAGCAGTGGTCCTGGTTGGCGACTGTGAAATAGTATTGATCCTGACTTGCTTTTCCCGTCCGTAAATATACCCAAAACTTCTGGTAATCGATTCCAATAAAGCTTTGGCATCAGCCATATCATTGTATCCAACCAGGGTTCTTTGTGCCGCAATATAAGTAAGCGCTAAAACAGAACCCCAATTATTAATGGCATCCAGTTTTTTTGCGACCTGCAACATTTTATGGAACGATAACGCAGAAATATCGATTGTTTTCTGGAAATAATCATAGTCCAGATCATCATAGTCGCGGTGTTTTCTCACATTCATGGACATTGCAACCGAATGGAGGACGAAATCGATTTTTCCTCCAAGAAACTTAATTGATTGCTCAAAAACGGTGGTAAGGTCAGCGACACTTGTGGCATCAGCAAGTATGATTTCAGAGCCGCACTTTTCAGCAAGTTTATCGAGCTCACCAAAACGTAAAGCGACCGGGGTATTCGAGAGCGTAAAACGCGCTCCTTCCTCATGAGCTTTTGATGCTATTTTCCATGCAATCGATTTTTCATCAAGGGCGCCAAATATAATTCCTTTCTTTCCTGATAAGAGATCATGTGACATGCCAATTTACTTAAAGTAAATGTTTAATTAAATATATTAATTAATTATTAAGTAATGCTTTAGCATTACTTATTGCACTGGGGCTAACCAAATTATCACTGAGCATTTTAGCAATTTCTTCAATTTGTTCTTTCTTAGACAATTGCTTAATATAAGTCGTTGTAATATCTTGATATTCATTTTTATATATCCAAAAATGTTGATTGCACTTTGCTGCAATCTGGGGGATGTGTGTAATTGCAATAACCTGCATCCTCGCTCCCATTTGCTTCAGGATAGTTCCAACTTTTCCAGCAATTTCACCTGAAACGCCACTGTCAATCTCATCGAAAAAAATCGTCGGAAGGAGGTTTTTCTGGCTGATCATTGATTTAATACTCAACATTAACCGGGACAGTTCACCACCCGATGCGATTTTTGATACTTCATTGATCTCCAGTCCTTTATTACTACTGAATAAAAACCTAACTTTATCAATTCCATCCAATGTCAGCAAGCCGGAAGATGTACATTCTATTTGAAACCGTGCCTGATTCATGCCAAGAACTATTAAAAGACCGACAATTTCCTTTTCAAAATTGCCGATCACCTTATGTCTGGCATCTGAAATTTCATGTGCTTTTTGATATAGTATTCTTTCAAGCTCCTTGATTTCTGCATTATACGTATTGACCTGCTCAGACATATTGTCGGCGGACAATATTTTTTTTTCAAGTTCCAGCTGTAGAGAGAGCAATTCATGAATGGAGGATTTTTGATGTTTGTGCAATAACCTATATAGGATATCTAATCGTCCGGTCAAAGCTTCAATCTCATCCTGATCGATTTCAATATGTTCATCTAAAGATGATAATGTAAGTGATATATCCTTGATATCAATTACATTAACATTTAATCTGTCAATTAATTCTTTAAGTGATGGATTATACCTGGAAATACTTTGGAGATTGTTAATGACACCCAATAACTGTTCTGTGATATTACCATCTGAACCAGAAATCAGATCAATGCTTTTTCTCAGTGCGGTTTTTATTTCTTCTGCATGGGTTAATATCTGCAACCGTTCTTCAGCCCGGATTTGTTCATCCGTTTGCAGATTTGCGTTTAAAAGCTCATTATACAGAAACGCAAAATAATCATGTTCTTCTTTTGATCGGATAATTTTTTCCTGGAGCTCATCCTTTTGTTTTTTTAATCTTGACAGCCTCAGAAATTGTGATCTGTAAGTTTGAAGGGCAGGTTGGATACCGGCATAATTATCAAGAACGGCTAATTGAAAGTCAGCGTCATTGAGTGTAATAATAGAATGCTGGGAGTGAATATTTACCAGTTTATCACCCAATTCTTTAAGTACTGACAGATTGACAGGAGTATCATTGATAAAAGCCCTGGATTTACCAGTCTGGCTGATTTCACGGCGAAGAATTGCAGATTCGTCAAAATCAAGTTCATGTTCCTGAAAGAAAGTTTCGAGGTTATATTCCTTGATTAGAAAAGCCCCTTCAACAACGCACTTTTTCGATTTATTCAAAAGCACACCGGTATCGGCCCGCTGTCCCAGGATCAAACCCAAGGCTCCTAAAAAAATCGATTTACCGGAACCTGTTTCGCCAGTAATTACAGAAAATCCCGCCTGGAATTCGACTTCCAGCTCATGGATCAGTATATAATTCTCAATTGATAGTTTTTGAAGCATCAGTAGAATTATAGCGAAAAACCGGTGTATTCTATTTTGAGCCCAGGATTGACGAGTATTTCGAACTATTCGAGGGATCCATTTCCTTCATCATATTTACGATGTTGTTCTTTTCATTGGGTGAAACCTTCTCATCTCCATAAATATTGATTATTTCATCCCGTTTGGCATCAAAAACAAGTTGAAGCGAAAATAATCCTGGTCTTGCGATATATACTTTTTGAATATCGTTCAGGCTTTCGGTCACACTGTTTCTTCCGGCATCAACTTTTTCATACATCTGGTCCAGGCCAAGCCGGTGATAATTGTATGAGAAATCGCGTAATCCTGAATAAGCTGGATTTAAAAAATTAGCAACCAGCCAGTACCTGTTTTTTTCACTTTCATACCCTTTCCATCCCGATTCAGTTGCATTTTGAGCGGAATTGACGACTTCCTGGGCTTTTTCGAAAAACTGTGATCCACCGCTGGGAGAGAATGAGTCAAAGTAATAACCAAGAAAGACGTAGGCATAATACGCAAGTACTGAAGTGAGGTTGGAGGTAAATGTACCATCTGAGTAATCAAGTGGTTGGTATTCAACGTAGCGGAACTGGAATCCCTTATCAATATAGTTTAACAGTACGGAGTTATAGGCAGAATTATATACTGGTCTCCGTAATACAACATTCAGGTTACCTCTGAATTCATCGGATCCAAGTCGCTCATTAACTGTTAACAGGATAGTCCCTTCAATTCTCTCCTCTGTTTTGAGGTTATAATTCGACCATTTTCGGTTATTAATAAACTCGTACATGGCATTTTGCAATGTTTCAAACACCCTTTTGTCGGTTCCTTCCACTTTCTGGGAAGTGACACTTACAACGCAATTAAACTCCTGTCCCGTCACTTGCAAAATCGGGAATAACAGAATGAAAAAAATGGCGATTCTTTTCAAGTACGATTTATTTTTTTTGTGATTAGATTAAAAATATCGGACGCAACTTCATTCTTATTTTTGAGAATCCCAGGATAAATTTTCCCTTTCCGGTCTATTATAGTAACCTTGTTAGTGTCCCCCCCGAAGCCTGCACCCTGATCGTTCAGTGAGTTCAATATAATATAATCCAGATTTTTTGACTTTAATTTAGACTTTGCATTTACAATCTCATTGTCCGTCTCCAGTGCGAATCCCACCAGGATCTGGTTTTTCATTTTCTTTTGGCCCAATTCCCGGAGGATATCCCTGGTTGGATACAGTGTCAGTTCGAAAGAAGATGATCTTTTTTTCAATTTTCTTTCA
>Ga0172381_10000503_pt1 | contig 47091 bp, 66 predicted proteins | sample Leawel6488metaG_FD_119754 | JGI IMG/M metagenome (GOLD analysis project Ga0172381, IMG submission 119754) | Leachate microbial communities from a municipal landfill in Southern Ontario, Canada - Leachate well 64-88 metaG | ecosystem: Engineered > Solid waste > Landfill > Unclassified | place... | reverse complement strand
GTAGGAGCGAATCCTCTTCATTATTAGGTTTAATCTAGCATCGTCTTTTTCGATGGCTTTAAATATGGACAAAAGCCCCAGCTTCGCGGCGTGTATTGAAATGCCACGGGGCATTTCTCCAGGATTAGTCTTCAAAAAAACCAGTGATTTTCCTAACGTATTCGTGCATTTATTAGCTTCAGTTCCTTCCACGATTGACATTAGGTTTCCCGCGGGGCCATTGTATTGTACGTTTTTTGATACCGAAATAAATCTAGGCAATTGATGCGTGCCACAGAAGATAAATTTAATCTCTAGTTTTTCCTTAAATATTTCAGAGCTTGTCTTGGCGTAATACTTGAACATATTTAAGAATTTATCTAACATCTCTTGTTCGGTCTGTGAATATATGTTACCCGCATTGTCCCATATTTTCAATCCGAATTTGAGAGAAGTATTTATTCCCCATAATTCCAACGGGTCTTCAAGCAATATGTCCTTGTATTCCCCGTTGATATATCTTATGAATTTTTTGAATACGTCCCGTTCTACTACTTTGCAATAATCTTCTTCTAGCGTAGGAACGTTGTATTCAAATGATTCTCCCGTGGTTAGCATTTCTATATACTTTTTTGCTAACGACTGGATGATATGCAATACGAGATATGTAAATTCCTTGTTGATAATGAATGAAGGAAGAGAGCGATATTCCCATCCCCAATTCTGCCTTCGCCACATCGAAGGAACATCATACTCAGAATACTTCTGAGATTTAGGGAATGTTTCTATCTTCTTTAACTCTTCCTTTGTTGCATTGAAATCATTCGTTGCTGGCCTTACGTTTCTCGCTTGGGAATTTACGCTTCTATTTCCGAGACCAGAAATATTACACCATGAGCGAACGGCTCCTGGCATTTTATCTCTTATCGGATAGTAAACGAAATCGTCTAACATTTGGCCAAGGTTAGCTAGGTCTTCTTTTGTTGCGTTTTTCAGGATATCGTTTCCGATATGAACATGACCGCCCAAAGAAAACGTAGGGCCACCGCCCGTGAAAAGCCTATACTTCTTAGAGTCTATTCTGGACGATAGTTTCTGGAAGCATTTTTCTACGTTGTTTGCAACCTGCATAGGATTGGCACTCGCGGCGGGGCGAAATTCAAAGATAGAAGAGCAACCGTCAACGCCGACGTCTGAATCCATATGAACTCCGCCGGGAAAAAACCCAGAAGCACCAGCCATATTATCTAGCATAACATTGTCACCGTTTTTTGAAAAGGCGCAAAGCTCCGGGTCTGTGCCTATTGTTATTACGGGCTTTAATGCCCCCAGGATTCCAGGGTTTGCTTTTTGCATTGCCATGACCGCAATTGCCTTGACTAAAACGTTCCATTTCTGGGCGTTCTTTTCATATTCCTTAAACGCTTCTTTCGTTATAGGAATATAAATGGTTCCATTAATGGTGGGCCAAAGCTCTCCAGCTTCCGTGCAGATAATCGTATCCACATAATCCCAAGGCAAAAGCGTATAGGTAGGGTTATGCCTTCCTCGCATGGAAAAAGAAAGCAAATCTATGAGCTTAGATGTTTCATCGATAAGCTCTCCGTTTGCGAGCTGTAGTTTATCGTGACTTTTTTTAGTTTCATATCTTATCTTCTTATGGAAAGAGATAATGTTGGCCACTAAATCTGATTTCTTTGGATACAATATTCTTGCAACTCCATCTTCACGTGGGGATTTCTTTTGGCATAATTCTGTGGCTATTGCATTGAATATTGCAATGCTCTTTTCGTAGGAGTAATTACTGCATTTATCTATATCTAAAAAGCATGCCCTTACGTTGTCGGAACATGGCAATGCCCCTTGCATTATAGCGTTTTCAATTACATCATGGGAAAACCAGGTTACTTCCATTGGCTTTTCAACGCTGATTCTGTTGAGCTTTTTTACTACGATAGATTTAAACAATTTTTTCTCCTTTTTATTTAGACTATTTTTACTATTTTAATTTCTTTAAAAATGGTTAACGTATCTGGCGTGTTTTCTGTGGCCCCCTCCGTGCCGTCTGCAAACCTCACTAACCACGACCCGTCGGGCATACGCTCGCGGGAAGTGATTTCCTCGAATACTTTTGTCTTTGGATTTCTACCATAAATAAGCGGCATATCATATCTTCCCCTCTGCTTTGATTGAACGCGGGTCTTTTATCTTCATCATTTTTGAATCGCCACGCTGTCTCCATGAAATCAGCTTTGTTTGCCATACATAAACTTGTATGTACTTTGCTATAGGTTCTATTTCCTTTAGCATTTTTTCGGATAGTTTCGTTGCCGATAATTCATCCTTTCTTGATTTAAGAATGTTATGCTTTTTCCCGAACATATCTACGTAGATAATCTCTGCATAAAAATGTTTTCTCATGTTATCCTTTCTTGATATTCAAGTCCTAAACTACCTCTAAACCACGTGGTTTTTTCTTGGCTTTTTTACATGCTGGTAATCTTATAAATTCGCCTCCAATTGTTGGAACATTTTTACTGAATAAATGACATCTTTTTGACTCTATTGACAAAAGTCTACAACGAGTGTTATTTTTGGGATTAATACAAGTAGGGCAATCTCTTGGAATATTAATATCATATCTTTCTACTGTTTCTACCAAAGATAATTTTTTAGTTTCATTATCTTTTGTCTCTACCTTTACCTCGCTTTTAAAACATTGTTTATTCCTCAATATTATTGGCCTTGTAATTCCCCCTGGGTTTCCTATTGTTTTTAATGTTATTTTAGGCTGGAAGACGCAGCAGCTATATTCCCTATCCATTTGAAGCGTCCACCTTTGATTCAAATAACCGCAACCGTTACATGATAGCTTTCTTTTTGGATATCCTATGGTATGGAGTCTTTTTATGTATAAAGTTGACATATTTTTACCCTCGAACACTCGTAGGTATATTTACCTTCTTTATTGCCGTCTCATATTTCTTGCATGTTGATGGCCTAAACAATTTCAACATTTTTGGATAGCTTGAATTGGCGTTAGTTATTGGTGCTGGATTTACTTTAAGGGTTTCGTTAAGCAACATGCATTGATAACAATTAGACGGTTGCAACGTGGGGATATATTCTATGGGCGTTTCCTCCATTGTGGCTAATGGTATTCTCGGCGGAGCGATTATGCGTATGTAATGGCATCCATCGCAGTAGTCTAAATCGGATAGCTGAATATGGAACTTATCGTCTACTGCAAAACATGCGCTAGAACAAAGTCCTTTTTCCTGTTCAGGAATTTCCTTTTCAGATTCTACGCATTCTTTAGTCCTTATAAACTGGGGCGGTCTATCATATGTATATCTGTTTGGCCCGGTTATGAATTGCAATTCCTTATGGAAGATTCCGCATTCGCTTATGTACCCTGATTTTTCAGCAGAATATTTTGATTCTACTTCTGGACATCTTTTGCATAACAAAGAACGGGGCTTGCCCGAGAGTCTTATTAAGCGTTTCTTTTCTAACGTTATACTAAAGTGCATCATTGTTTGTCCTTTCATTATCATCGTCTATTAATTCCATGAATTTCGCCTCTTCAGAATAGTTGCCATTTGATTCGCCGTACCACCTGATAGTTATTCCTCCATTAATTGTGATAAGTTTGTAGAACACCCAAGTGAAGCTCTCATCTTCCCCGTCCAGGCTCTGCAATCCCTTGCCCATTATTACTTCCGCAAGAAGCACCTCCGAATTGAGTAATACCTTAGGGTCATTATCGATGTCTTCAATAAACACCGTTTCACAGCATTCATCATCGTGGAACAATTGGAATTTGCGTCCGTCGTCTAAAGTGAAGATTATTTCCTCACTTCCTTTTTTACATCCTTCTATGTTAGTAAAGATACACCCCACGAGGTCTTCAAAAAGAATTATCTTTTTCACGCAGTATGTCTCCTTATGTTTTCTGCATATATTCTATTGGTCTTTTTATCGACCTTTAGATAGAACTTTATTACGTTCTCATATGAGGTCTTTTTTAGCATGGTCGTTGCGTAGTCCGGGAAGATGCCGGAAATACGGCCAGATTCTTTCAATACCAAAGCATACCAGATAGACTTTTGCATTTTATTATTCCTTTCTTTTTCGGCGGAGTGATTTTACTTCGATTCTAAGTATTAATCTTCGTTTAGGATATCTTCATACATTTGTTGCTTGGCTATGTCTGTTGTTTCTTGCCTCTTATTTGGTTTAGGAAAATAGTTATATCTTAATTCAACTATTGTAAACTCTAATTTCGGGTTCTTTTCTATCATTTCGGCAACTCTCAATATGGCATATTCTAATCCGTTGAACTTAATGCCCTCTGGAAGGCCGAATGTTTCTGGCGATAAATCGCTTATGAAACTTTGAACCCAAAAACCACGAGATGTTTTGGTGTGATGTTCGATGATAACCCATACGGAATAAAAAACTTTAAATCTACCGTCAAACATAGTCATGTTATGCTCCCGTCTTATAGGATACGCGAGGAAAACCTTCTACGATAGCATCGTATTCCATGCGTAATAGAATGTAGATAAAAGGCAAGGATAACGCAAGGAATCCAGTATAACAAAAGACTAGGCATATTGATAGTATCGGCGTTAGTCCGCTTTGGATACCGCTTGCGCTCATTATGGTTAAGCAACAAACAATAACGATGTAAAAGATACATTGCGTTACCACGCACAGATAACCTAACATTTTTTTGATTCTCATTTTGTTCTCCTTTAATCGGTTAAACTTGTATTTAAAAATTCATCCAATAGTATATCGCTGTCCTTAATGGTGATATCTCTTTTGATTTCTATCATCACCACCTTGTATATTTTTTTGACCTCTTTTGTTGCCTTTATGTTATGCTCTTTCCTTCTGCATTTTGTTGTATATGGTTCGCCGTGTTTAGGGGTATGTACCTTAAAGCATGGATGTCCAAGCAACATATTCTTTATTCCTTCCTTGGCTTCTTTTTCCGTGTTAAATATCTCGATGATTTCTCTCACAATATTGTCGTAAATTGCGAACACGTAAAGACGAAGCCGATACCGTGAGTTGTTTTGTTTGCGTAAAAAATCGTGCATTGTTATTCTCCTTTGTTGATTAGATTAATTAGATTAGCCAAGTCTTTTCGTCGGAGTGATTTTACCCTATTTTATTCGGGTATTTCATCGCGTGTTTTAATTCAATGTTTACTCTAATTTTTAGATGATATTATTGCAAGAGTTTAGATAAGAAAAAAAGATGAAAGATTGTTGTTTATTATTTGCCCTTGAATTTCGATAAGGCAGTTCAAGCCGCAAACTATTATCAAATTCTGGCCATGCTATGTACAGGCCAAATAATCATCGCCCATGAACAATGAAAGCAACAATCTTTATTTTTCAAAAAACCTTATTCGTTTTGTCGATTCAAATTCAATCCGCAAATTCGAATCAGACATCGAAAAGGTATGCCCAAAACTTGGGCAGTCCTCATTGTCAATGGTATCATAAAAATAAGATTTTGTCAAGCAAAATCTTTCATGGTGTCGGATGTCCCTTAGCATAAAATAGTCCAATAATTATCATGCTATTTAGCTATTGATTTATACATGCTATATGTTCAAGTAATTAGATACAAAAAAAGCCAGTCAAATTACATGAGAAACGGGTCATGTAAAATGCTGGCTTAATTCATTCATGCTATTCGGCGGAGTGACCCCCGTATCAAGGGGGCAAAAAAAATGGGCTTCCCCGGATTCGGGGGAAACCCATTCGAAAATCGACCGCCCCCCCTAAGGCGAGAAAAGGGGGGCGAAAGGCGGACGTGATTAGACTACTCGAAATATTCGGAGAATTGTTCCAAAGCTAATCGGCATACGGCAGATATTTTTCCGTATGCTTCAAGCTCACTCAATGCGCCCTTGATGAATCCGATTGCGTATTCATCGACCGAATCTTCCGCCTTATCAAAGGCCCGCTCTAGTCTTTCTCTCCAATAATCCTTTTCCGCTTCAGTCCATGTTGCCATTTTCGGGGCCTGTTTTTGTCTGAGTGATTAGTCTTTAGCTTTGAGTGCCTTGCGGAACTTGCGAACGCCCTTCAATTCCTCGCGTAATTCTTTCTCTCTATTTCTGTAAATAGAGACCGCGATTATATCGCCGAATGAAGGGGCACTAAAATCTTGCGTCAATTCAGCCCCGTGTTCCGCGAGTGCTTTGTTGATTATCGCTTTAAAATTCGGCATTTTGGGGTCAGCGATGAATTGCCCGGCTTTGATAGTGCCGACAAGGGCGGGGTCGATTGATACCAGATATCTGCATGTTGCTGGATAGTTTACCTTGACGACTATTTCAAGGTCTTTCCTGGTATCCGTCTTGGGGGTCGTGTTTGTTTTGCTCATGGTGATATCCTTAGCTATCCGCGAGATAGCCAGATACTCGCCTTTGTTTGTCCGCCCGTTCGATTTTCAAAGAACGTTGAATTGATTAACTATCAATTTCATAATCAGTATATCATACTGAAATGTAGTGTCAAGTAAAATCATCGAAAATCGACCCAAAAAGTGAAAGTTTTTTTATCTGGTTTTCGAGTCATTCTGTTTTTAATTGTCAAGCAAAATCTTTGCGCTCAAAAGAAAATACTTGACAAGAACAAAAATGTATGAATGATGATTAGACCGCAAGCTGTCCATGCAGTATGACGTTCTCCAATAATCGTAATACTAAGAACATAGATATCCATGGTCATTAATCAATCGTCTAATCATTATCGCAATTGGACTATCATATCCGACTTCATTATGGCATGGTATTGGCAAGGTATTTTTCCCTTCACTTCCTCATGCCATTCTATAGCCAATAACGATAACACGTTTTCGGTGCAACATAACACTCAAAAACGGGGCGGGGTATTGATACGTAGATACAAGGACAAAATGAGGACGTGTTTGAGCTGCCCAAGTTTTCGTCATGCCCAAATGTTGTGCATATTGGGACTGCACAAGAATTGGTCATGCCCAAAAAATGGGCAACACCCGGAGGGGGTACGGGGAGCCGCCCGCGTGAATGAGGTACTTACGACCATTCATGCGTATAGGGTCTTATAGTAGTTGTTAGGCCGTTAGGTGATAATGGTATTGGTTAGACCGCTAGTTAGGATATTAGGAAATTAGGGAGTTCAAAAATGGCTGGGGAAAAACGGTCTATAGCGAGTTAAGGTTGATTAGACGAAGTAATTTAAGGTATTGGTTGAGTTTTTCATTAGGTATGTGGTATAATATAGCAGTAGTGGGAATTGAGCCTACTGCATGGACAATTAGACTCTTAGGGAATTAATAACAATGCCAAAGAAAGACAATCAGGGAAAGTATAAGACGAGCGAGAAGATAGCGGACGTAGCGAAGTGGACTTGGGAGGGGATGACTAGGGACTTAAAGAAGACGTTTACTGCTGGTGGGAAAGCCATCAAGAAGTTCAGTGAGGAGGGCAGTAAGGCATTGGACAAGATAACTGGGGGCCAGGTTCCCAAGGCGGACGTGCCCAGGCCGAACGTGCCTGGGGTTAAGGACAGGTTTGAGCAGGAAGAGGGGTTTGGCATTTACAGGGGTAAGAAGAAGTCCGATAAGGTGGGGCTGTAATTTATGCCGTCATCGGAAGACCTTAAGCATTTATCCCGGCAACATAAGAAGTTCGTGGACAACAGGGTGAATGGGATGACCATTCAGCAGTCTGCGGAGTTAGCCGGGTTTACTTATGATTATGGGAAGGAGTTGATGGGCAAACCGTCCATCAAGACTCTGTTGAAGAAACGGCTAGAGGAAGCTGGGCTTAATGAAGAGAAGATAGCCAGCAAGATATCTGACGGGTTAGAGGCAATGGCACCGCCCAGGAAGGACGGGGGAACTCTTTACCCTGACCAGTTTGTTAGGAAGCAGTTCTTGGATTTACTGCTTAGGATTAGAGGCGACTATGCCCCTGAGGTCAGTGAGCACGTTGAGAAGGTGATACACGTGACGATAGACCGGGACATGGTTAAATCGCTTAGGGATTCGGGGTTCATCGCTGAGGATGAGGGCGAGATACTCGAAGCTGAGATAGTCAAGGAAGATGACAGACCAGAATTACCAGAACATACTGAACAAGATAAAGAATCCTAACAAGTGGATGGATGCTTGTTTGAATGACCTTTACTTCTTGTGCAGGTCTGTTCTGTTTACCCTTGAGGACAATACGCCTGGATTCAAGGATTTGCATAAGCCTACGCATAAACGGATATGCGACTTCATACAGGAGAACGCAAAGGAAGGCAACAAGTGCCTCGTGCTTACTCCCCGAGGCTGGGTCAAGTCATACGTTATAACCATTGGTTGGACCATGCAAAGGTTGCTTAATAACCTGGTTAATGGGAAGAGGGAACACCAGATTATATCTAATGCGACCATTGGTAACGCCAAGAGTTTCCTTGAGAAGATTAAGTATAACCTGAAATACAACGAACTCTTGAGGGGATTGTTCAAGGAATGGATACCAAAAGACCCTGACAATGAAGCCGAGAAGTGGACCCAGGACTGCATACAGTTGCTTGGGAACTTGATTGAAACAGGTTCTGTTGAGGGCAACTTGGTCTCCCAGCACTATAAGGTCATGATTAATGACGACCTTGTGAACAAAGATAACTCTGCGACGAAGGAACAGTTAGAGAAAACCGAGGACTGGTGGAAACTGTCCCAGTCGTTGCTTCAGAGCAATGGTATCGAGATAAACATTGGTACCCGTTGGGCGTATGACGACCTTTATGGCCAGTTCATCAAGAAGTTCATTGAACCCGACTATGAGTATATGGAATCTGGACAGCCGATAGTAGAACTACATAAGGGTAATTACCATATGCTCTGGATGGACTGTTGGTCAGACCCGGTGCACGAGACTGGTTCTACGTTCCCAACGTTGTTCCCGGAAGTTAAACTTAAGGAACTCCAGAAACAACAGGGCGACCGTTTCCCTGGCCAGTACAGAAACAACCCCCTGGCCTTAGGGAAGAACCCTTTTAAGAAGAACTGGTTCGTAAGGTGGGCACCCAAAACTGACCTGCCTAAGGTTAGGAATACCGTGATGCTTATTGACCCTAGTGGCAAGGCATCGATTGACTCAGACTATTCTGGCGTAACGGTTATTCATCTTACTGCACAGAAAACAGGACTCATAGAATTTGGTAAGCGATTGCTGATAACGGACAGGGCCCTTGCAGAATGGATAATACTCAATGCTCCAAAATTCATGGCAGATTCGATATATATCGAGGACATGAAATATAAGACTATATTTGAGCTTATGGAATTGCTGATACCAGATATGATACGGCATCAGTCAATCCCTAAGGAGAATCTTGAGTACGTAAAAATGATACCGTACATTCTTCAGCCATGTTCCCCCAAGGGAAGGCCGAAAGAAGTGCGAATCAAACATCTCACCGGCATGTTTGAGAATGGTACCTTCGCCCTGCCGTATAACGGGGCGGAAGACCTAGAAGAAGAACTCATACGATACCCATCTACCAAAGACGACGTAGTTGACTCGTTAGCTTACATTATGGACTTCCTTATCTTTCCAAAGCCGACGGACCATCCCAAGGCGTTAACACTTGATGAATCAGAGAAGATGACGGATTTGGAAAGAGAAGAGAAGGAATGGGACGAAATACGGGAATCGGTATTTGCCGGGAGTATTGTAACAGAGGAAGACATATAACATGAGTGGATGCGTAAAGAAAAAGACCTTGATTGAGGGCCCCTATGTGGCCGCTCAAACAGTTCTGAGCGATTGGATGGATGTCGATGAGTTCACTGAGTTGATAGGTTGGTTTAATGTCACCGCTTTCGCGTCTCGTGCGGATGAAACCGCTATCGTTACCATCGAAAGAGAAGCGGACAATACGAATGGTTATACAACGATTATTACGTTCACAACGAAAGACTCAACCGGTGCGGTCTCCGAAGAGAAGTCTGCCACATCCTTGATTGGTGGGCGTATCCGGGCGAGACTTGTTCTGGCGGGTACGTGGTCAACCAAGTCAATTACATTGTCCGTAAAGGTACAGGCCAAATCAGCGTAACCGTCACCATAGAGCGGTACGCGTTTATAAGGGGTTTAAATTATGGGTATGCTTAAGGGAAAGAGCACCGCTAATGGGCTTGAAATATCTCGGAGATGTTACTTCATTGGCCCTATCGGACTCCAGTATGCGGACGGTAAGGTTGCTTGGCTTTGGTGCGATACGGACAAAGCACTCAGGTTCTCTGCCACCTATCCTTCTGCGTTCAATTCTGATGGTACGTTGGTAACGGCGGCCTTGACTGACGGGCCTACGGGCCCCACCGGGAAGACCGGAGCCAAAGGTGCGACCGGAGCCAAGGGAGCCACTGGTGCGAAGGGCGCAACCGGTCCCACCGGGCCTACTGGCCCGACTGGTGCGTAAGTAATATGGCGTCGGGGGTATTCATTCAGGTGGGTACCCCCAACTTTAAGGAGCATGTACAGTGATTTGGATATTGTTAGTCGTGTTGGCTTGGCACATTATCAGTGAGATTCTGTCACGTATTGAACGCGACAAACTCATGAACCGGATAATGTCGATAGATTACAAGGAGTACCAGTACTATGATAAGAAGTTTCCTGAGGATGTTAGGGAGGTTGTTCGGCTCCGTGAGAGAGAAGATAGAGCAGTACAGGCTCAAATTAAGGGAAGAGAGAAGGGAACACTCCAAGACATCGGAGATACTGAAGTAATCCCTAAGGAAGTAGAACAGTTTTTAGCTAACTCTGAATCCGACTGGGCACCGGAAGAGATAGACATCGTGAAAGCGAAAGAATTAATTGGGGCAATGGATGAACCTGAAGACGATAGAAAATAAAATATACGAAGGCGCAAAACTTAACGAAGATGAGGAGAATTTTCTTCTCAAGAAAGTTCAAAACTATTGGGATAACCATCCTGATGTTACCAATAGATATCCTAGGTGGAAAAAATATATAGCGTGGGTCGCTGGCTACCAGACCTATGATTATAATAAAACATACAAGAAACTGTATGAAGTCCCCCTTAACAGGGAGAAGCGTGTGGTCATTAATAAACTTAAGCCATACGTCAGAACCCTTCTTTCCAAGTTGACCGCAGATGTCCCGGTGCCCAGCGTTATTCCGAATACAAACGATGACGACGATATCTGTGCCGCAAGAATAGGCGATAAACTTATCGAGGGTGTTGCCAACAAAATCAACTTCGATATGGTAATCAAAGACCTTAAACTCTGGACGATTCTTTGTAACCGTGCATATCTCCACGTCTTCTGGAACGAAGAAGACAAGGGCGTTATAGGTTACGGGAATACTAGAGGAGCAAATGTTGGTGGTGGAGCAGGGAACAAGCCAGAGGAAGGGAACCCCAACGTTGACATAGAGACACCCCCGTCTGACGTTGAACTGGCTGGAGCAGGTGGACTCCCGTCGAATCCTCAGGAAGAGACAACCGGAGAACCTACTTATGAAGAAGGCGATGTCTGTATAGAGTCTGTGAGCCCTTTTAACTGTAGACCCGACCCCCTGTACCAAGAACGGTCTCGGTGGCGTTGGTTTATCTATGGCGATGAGGTCGATGCGGAATGGGTTGAGAATAAGTGGGAACTGGCCGAAGGGTCGCTCAAAGAAAAAGATGACGTGCTCGATAATGCATATGAGCTTACCTTGCAGGACGAGCAGGATATAAACATCGGCCAACCTAGTCAGGATGAGGATGTGACCGGCAGGACGGTTACTCTCAAGGAGTTCTGGACTCCGAGGATATATGTCTTCTGTACCGAGAAGAAGGTTCTTCAGTACGGTATCAATGAATACGGAGAAATCCCATTCTTTGATGTTGAAGACCGGATTATCCCAATTGACTCTTATGAGAAGGGATTTACATACAATGAAAGCCTGATTAAGGATGCTATCCCGATTCAGAGGGAATACAATAGACAGGCATCTATAATTTCTCAGGCACTGGAACGGTGTTCTAAACTGAAGGTTCTTACTCCCCTTGGCTCACTGCTCAGTAAGAAGCAATGGGTCAACGACTATGGTGTCTTCATTGACTATAACCGGAACGCTGGAGAACCTCACCAGATGAAGATGGACCCGTTCCCCGTAGAGCTTACGCAGTATAAGAACGACCTGGAAAGGGAAATGGAGGCTACGGTGTCTCTCTCCCCGGCATCCTTTGGTCGTCTGCCTGAACGTGCCTCACACGCTTCTGGCACATTGGTTTCTCTCTTGCTGGAGCAGGATGATGTTATCCTGAATCCAATACTTAATCAGATAAATAACGTTATGGGTAAGGCATGGACACTGGCCCTCAGGCTTATCCAAGAGAATTACATTATAGGTAGATATCTTCGTGTTACCGGCTCGGATGGTTCTGGTGATATTGAATCCTTTAAGGGGACTGACCTTCGTGGCAACACTAATGTTACAGTGACCAACCAATCAGGTCTTCCTCGTTCTAGAGCCCTTAGGGTTGAATACATCATGAAACTTCGTGAGTCGGGATTGCTTAGGGACGACAAGACTACTCTGGAAATGCTGGAGTTCGGCAATGCAAGCAAGATTTTCTCCGAGACTCTAGTGCATGAGCGCAAGGCCCATCGGGAAAATTCTATGATTGAAAAACAACCGAACATAGACCCTAATGCTGTTCAGCCCTGGTTGTACCCGCTGGAAGACCATAACATCCACATGAAGATTCACCTTAACGATAGATTGTCTATCAAGTTTGATAGATATTCGGAGAACCAGAAGGCGGCCCTCGAGGGCCACATCCAGATGCACGCACAAGTCTTGCAACAACAGGCAGAGGCCCAGGCCCAGGCCATGATGCAAGCAAAGGGCAACGCTCCCCAGGAACCAAGTCAGGCTGGCCCCGAAGGGCAACCAGTCTAACTTAGAGACAGGACGTCCCTTGACGATAAGGATTTAAAATGCCCGGTGAATTTGATTATGACGTGATTCAGAAACAATTGAACCCAACGTCCGATGTTGAAGAAAAAGAGAACGTCGAAGTAGATGAGGAAGATGACTTCTTTTCTATGACCCCGAGAGACGTCGAGGGGGAAGATGAAGATGAGGAAGAATCTCCAGAAGGCGACGACAAAGATGTGAAGGAGAAATCTCCAGAAAAGAAAGAGCCAACTGACGCGGAAGCGGAAGCACTCAAGTCTGCCGTAATAAAGCAGTATGGAGAAGACTTCTCACTTAATATCAAGGGTAATGTACGTTCACTTAAGGACGTCCCGGCAGATGAACTAAAGAATGGTCTGCAAAAAGCATTTAGAGGCGACCAGATATTTAACGAGTTGTCTAATGCTCGGAAACAGTTTGAGGAAGAGCGTAGGCAATTCGAGGAGCAAAAATCGCAACAAGAGGCAACACTTGGTGAGCTGAAGACTCGGCTCAACAATCTCATGAAAATGAACCCCGGCAATGCGCCCCGTTACAATCAGTTCGGGCAACCAGAAACCGAGGACGTCAGTCCCTCTCCCTATGACTCTCCAGAAACGAGGGCATACAAGGAAGAAGTAGCAAGAACGCAGGAACGGCTCAACACCTTGGAGAGTGGACTAAACAAGTCTTCGCAGGAGGCTTACGTTCGTTCTATTAAGAACGAGATAGAGTCTCTGGCAAAAGATTATCCTCTTGCTCCGGTAGACGAGATACTAGCCATTAAGCTCGTCAAGCCTGAAGTTAAAACAGAAGAATTGCTTCAGGCGGCCCACGATTATTACCGTGCAGATGAGAGAATCGACATTGCTATCAGGAGCAATCCAGAGTATATGAAGAAACTCGAAGAGCAGGTAATAAAGAATTATTTAGCGAGGCGTCAGTCTGCAAAGAAGGTTACTGGCGTTCAGAAAAGCTCCTCTGGCTCTGAAAAAAGTTTTACGAAGGGCAATGTACCTATTCGTGACTTTAAACAAGCAGATGCGGCGGCACGAGGGTTCCTTCGGGAGATGGCTCGTTCTGACCGTGATTAACAGAGGATATTGTGCAAGAATTTCAGTATATTCAGGACATTCTCAAGGAGTTTTATGCTCCGGCGATTGTCAATCAGTGTTATAAAAAGGCCCCTCTTTGGGCCCAGATTGAAAAAATAACCAGCCCCGTTTACGGTAAGCGAGTGGTTATCCCCGTTCAGACTGCCTTCACTCAGGCTGTCGGTGGGCGTGTGGCCAATGACTATTCTCTTCCTACCGCACAGCGGAACACTTTCGACCAAGCCTATGTCTACATGAAGAGGCTCTATGGTCGTATTCAGGTTGATGGTTTCTCTATTGAATCCGCTTCCGGCAAGGGCGGGTGGGTTGATATAGTTTCTTCGGAAACTAAGGGAGTGGCCAATGCCTTCGCCATGGACATGGACAGGCAGGTCATGGGTAGGGGCGATAGCGTCATCGGTGACGTTTCCGCGGTCTCTAGCGAGTACGTGCTTGCTACCGACAACCCCCTCGGTATCACTGAGGCAACCCCCAGCCATCGTTGGTTCAAGGCTGGCATGCTCGTTGACGTTTGGAATCCTGGTACGGCGGCTAGACTTTCTAGCATCACCATCAATTCCATAAGTGGGAACTCTCTCACTTGCGACGTTGCCATCAACACTTCTAGTATTGCAGATAACGACACCATTCACCGCCATGGCGTCATGAGTGCAACTCCTGCAAATATCGGCGAAATCATGGGTATTGACGGTATCGTTGATTCAGCCAATCCGATTGGGTCTGACTTTGAAGGCATTGACCGTGCGAACGAAATCTGGCAAGCGTACAAGAACGCAACCTCTACGGTCATTTCTGAAACTGCCATTCAGGAAAATCTCGATGCTATTGACAACCGGACGGACGGAGACCCGGTTGACCTGATTCTCACGACCCAGGCTCTTCGTAACAAGCTCATTGACATCCTGCGTGAAGACCGCATGATTGACACAATGGAGCTTAAGGGTGGGTGGAAAGCCCTTAAGTATGTCGGTGGGCCCGCAGGTGAGCTCCCCATAATGACCCATAGGGATTGCCCTACTGGTTATATGTATTTCCTGTCCCTGCCTCACCTCAAATTCTATACACTGTCTAAACTTGTTTGGGATAACAAGGGCGGTGGTATTCTTAAACCAGTTGCCGGTTACGATGCTTATGAAGCATGGTTTAAGATGTATTGCAATCTTGGCACGGATTGTAGCAACGCACACGGAAAGGCGACCGCGTTCACGACCGCCTAAGGTCACGGCCCTTAGGTTGGTATTCATATAGCGGCACTGTACACTCAGGTTAGGGGGCCTCGAAAGGGGCCCCTGAAGCCTCTCGGAGAAGAGATGATAGCTCCAGATTATTTGCAACACGAGGCCCTGCTCATGAATAATCGTTATTTCATAGCATGGAACAACGAGAAGAAAAGGTGGGAACTCCGTGCTTGGAAAGTCAGGCCGTTGTTTAATGTTACGCCAAAGATAATTAAGAGATGGGTTGGTCAAGATAAACCATCTTATTTGATAAAACGTTGCTTTTCCTCTGATGAGGTTGGCAATGATATTGGATACAAAAACATAGAAGGGACTTCGTTTATACAGGATTGTAAACGTGGACTTTATAATATGCAGATGGCTGTTAGGATTTTGAGAGAAATAGATGAAGCGAACCTAAATAAAGAAATAGCAGAGTCGAAGGAAAACGATTATCAACACCGGGCCGCCGCATCAACAATATGGCACCATTATCAGGAGCCAACTGTTTTTGTTCATAAGGACTAAGGATGTCAATTACTACAGCTAATTCACTCTCTATCATACGTAGCCTCGTTGGCGAGACTACAGCTAAGTATTGGACAGACGTTGAGCTTGGGTTGTATCAACAGATGGCTATGGCCAAGGTGCTGTCGCAGTACGGTCCTTGGTTGTTTAATAAATATAAGAACATTGCAAACCTTAGCACGGTAGCGGGCACTGCTGACTATGACTATCCTACCGATTGCTATAAAATATCATATATACAAGACGCTATCACCGGTAGTAAACTGAGATATGTCGATGACGATGAGTATTGGAAATATAAGGGGTATCCCACCTCCACCGTGGCGTGGACTCACGTGGGTGGAAAGATAAGATTTATACCTACTCCATCTGGTACGGTTACAAATGCTTACATAGTTTGGTATTTAAAGAACCTGGATGAAGTTACGGACTTCCCGGATATACTCAGGGCCCTAATAACCGTTGAAGCCGCCATACTCGCCAGGACTAAAGACGAGAACGTTACTGCTGACCTAATAAACATGAAGAATGAATATAATCTCTCTGCCATGGTTGAACTTCAGACCACCAATATGCACGATGTGGTAGAGATGGGTGATTTCTCTGAGGAAGATAGTCTTGCTTAAATCAACGACTAGGTTCTATTCGTTCGACGACTTCTCCCAGGGTCTGGATTGGTCTGCCCCCGCAGACAGGGTTGAGGGTGCAGTTCTGCATGATGCTAAGAACGTGAACCTTACTCTCTGGAAGGCAATAGAAAAGAGGAACGGGTGTTCCAAACTCTTTGCCACTTCGTATGATGAGCACAACAGGGTAGAGTCTATGTTCGAGCATTACAGGACGTCCGGGGCTAGCCTCCTGCTCGTGCAGTGTGGCGGGAACCTCGGGTACTATAGCTCGTCTTGGAATACACTTATAACCGGACTTACGCTTGATAAGCCCATGAGTTACGCTAGGCACCTTGGTTACACGTTCTGCGTTAATGGTAGTTCGGTCAATCATAAGATAATCAACACCTCGGTATACAACGTCGGTATAACGCCTCCTGTATCGGCACCTGGAGTTACGCGTGGTTCTTCGATACTCGGAACTACCACAGCTGATGGCCCAATGGGCACATACAGATACAAGTACACCTACTATAAGTCTGGGGCACCGGTATGCGAAAGCAACGGGTCTCCAGCTTCCTCCTCTGTTTTAAATATATATGCAGGTAATAACTATAACATCCTTGTCCCGCATGTGGCAAGTACCGACCCTCAGGTTGACCAGATACGGATATACAGAAGCGTGGACGAGACAGTGGAAGCTTACGATACGTGGTATCTGGTTGCGGCCATTGCGAACACTACAGGTACGTATAGCGACATACTTCCAGATGCATCGTTGGGAGCAGTGCTTGAGACTACGCATACAAAACCTCCCATTGCCACATATATCACTCTACACAAGAATAGGATGATATACGCCAACTGCCCTACGATTACCGATGGCAACTCTGTATTCATGTACTCTGAGGTTGGGCAACCGGAGTATTGCCCTTCTGGGAATTACCAGTACTTTGACAGAAGCGATGGTGACGAGATAACGGGTGCGGCCTCTCTTGGTGATTATCTCATAATCTTCAAGAAGAAGAAGGTGGCCATCATGGAAGGTAGTTTCTCTGAATGGTATACGCTCAGTCCTAACGTTGGTTGCGTGGCTCCGTGGGCCATAATTAAGTTCATCGACCGGGTGATGTTCCTGTCTGAAGAAGGTTGGAAGATAACTGACGGTAAGGAGATATTCGACGTCTCCAAGAAACTCTCTACGATAATACAGGGTGGCTACATATCTTGGGATAACAACCTCTGGTACTCTGCGGCTTATTACCCTGTAAGAAAACAGTTCCTGTATCTGCTTGGTGCCAATAACATGGTCATGGTGGGTCACTCGATGTCTCTCTTGTATCAGGACAGCCAGGAAGACAATACCGTAGACGCTCAGTACATAGGTTGGACATATCACGTGTACCCAAACCAGTCTCTCTCGTGTCTTGGCACCTATACGGATTCTATGGGAATCACCAGAATAGTAGCCGGAGACTATAGCGGGCATATCTACCAGCTCGATGATGGGACTACAGACGATGGGTATGACATCCCATACCAGATTGAGACCGGATGGTCTACGTTCACTGCATCCGAATATAAGTCGATTCGGGATTACTCGATGTATTCTAAAGACCTTAGGATGCTGAACTTCGTGTACTCAAACGGAAATGCAGAGACCCACACCGTTGAGGTCGATATAGACTATGCCAAGTCTATAGATTCTATTTACTTGACAAAGGGACTTGGTTCCTTCTGCGGGCCAACTACCTATTGTGGTTATACTTACTGCGGTTCAGATTCTACGTATACAGAGAATCTGCCCGTTTCAGATAAATGTACAGGCCGGAAATTTAGATTTAGAGTGTATGGTTCTACAGATAAGCCATTTACGTTGCGGGAAATAAACTGTGCGTTTAGGCTTAGTAATATTCGTGAGGGAGTTTAATGGGTACTATAGCCGCCGTGCTAATCGTCAAAGATGAAGAGTCTATGATATCCAAATGCCTTGAGTCAGTCAAGGATGCAGATGAGATTATAGTTGTCGATACGGGGTCTAAGGATAAGACCTGCGAGATTGCAAGGAAGTATACCGACAAGGTGTATGAGAACGAATACCAATGGGAAGATAGCTTCTGCAAGGCCAGGAACTATGCCAAGGGAAAGGCTACGGCAGATTGGGTTCTCTCTATTGATGCAGACGAGACTATTGAGCCTGATGGAATCAAGAAACTCAGGGCAGTGGTTGACGACCCCAAGTTCAGGGTCTATGACCTCTGGCTGAAAGATGCCAAGAACGGTGCGGAACATAATTTCCCGAGGTTCTTTAAGAACGATAAGGACATCTTCTGGATTGGAGATATCCATAATTATATTAACGTGGCAGGTGAAGCACAGGTTAATATTACGATAACCTATGATTATTCACCCGCCCACGCCAAAGACCCTGAAAGGGCCTTTAGGATTCTTAAGAATACCGTAGCAGAGAATCCTCGTTGCGTTAGAGAGAAGTTCTATCTTGCACGGGAATACATGTATAGGAACGATTGGAACTCGGCTATCGAATGGTATAATAGATACCTTGAAGTTGCCATATGGGGGCCGGAGATAGCGGAAGCAAAGTTCCAGTTATCGCACGCATATTACAATATAGGTGACGCAGATAATGCTAGACAGCAATGTCTTGAGTCTATAGGTATTAACGCAGACTACTCAAGTTCATTGAATTGGATGGCCTTTCTTACTGGGCCTCTAAACAAGGAACGATGGCTCCTTTCCGCGGAATCTGCCAGGAACCAGAACGTCTTGTTTAAACCTGGGTTTAATGAAATGGGTAGTCCGTATTATGACTCTCTGTTCACTTGGTCCAAGGACTTCTCCAGATATCAGAAGATGTACGAAGAGATAATTGAATGGGCAGGGACTTATCCCGTTCTTGATGCGGGTTGCGGAAACGGAACCCTATTGTCAATGTTCAAGGGAGACGCCATTGGCATAGACTTCTCTCAGGTTGCGGTTGAACAATGTAGAGAAAAGGGCCTAAAGGCTGATGTTGCCAATCTTTATGATTATAAATTTGGCGGCGATAGACTGGTTGTTTTTTCCGAGGTACTTGAGCATATGGATGACATCAAGTTGATTAACTCTTTACCAAGTGGTACAAGGGTTATTATAAGCGTCCCGTCGTTCCCAGATGAATCGCATCTTAGGATATATACATTTAAATCGTTTGAGAGAAAGTTTAAAAATAAATTAAGGATTATTAAGCATGATACGTTCTACTGGAATAATGGTTGGGACAATAAGGCACCATATTCCAATGAATATATAACATTGATTATGGCATATGTCATTAACTAAAGTAGTTTTAAAGTATTCCGAAGACAAGAAGCAGATGCAGATAGTCCATGAGGACTTGAAGAAAGCTATCAATGGAATAGTAGATTATTTAAACTCTGGCGGTTCTTCTTCCGGTGGAAGTGGAGCCAAAGGTGCTACCGGGCCAGTGGGCCCCAAGGGGGCTACCGGGGCTAAAGGCCCTACCGGCCCCTATGGAATCTATGTAACCGGAACAACTGGGAAAGAGAAACAGATTCTTCAGATGGGTGGGTCAAGTCTTCCAGTGTGGGGACCAAAACTTACAATATCAACAACCGCACCAACTGGGGCGAGTGAATTAGATATTTGGATTTGCTTACCAGCAAATTAAGGAGTTATTAGATGGCTAAATTTATCCATGATGATGTACTAAATGCGGCATTAAATTATATAAAATCTAATGCCTCAAAAATGTACGCATGTTCTGCCTTGCCGACCACGTATAACGAGGCTACGTCAACCTACGCCCTGGCAGATGTTGCGGTGGCGTCCGGGGACTTTACTCTGGCAGATGGAGATGCGAGCGGTCGCAAGGTTACGGTTGGGGCAAAGAGTGGCGTTACGGTAGACACTAGTGGCACAATCACGCACATCGCTATCGTAGACGATACAAACTCTAAGTTACTGCTTGTCACGACAGTGACGTCTCGTGCGGTTCTCGCATCAGACAAGATTGACATCCCGGCTTTTGATGACGAAATAGCCGACCCGAGTTAATAGAACATGAATAAACTCTGCACGCAGACAAACAAGAACACTCTTTTTCTATCTAGGTGGGGCGACGAGGCGGTTGCCGAAATCACCTGCCACGACAAGGGTGTATTCTTTAAGGAAACCGAGCAGGGCATCGACTTCGATATTGTTCTCGAACGTAAACCTAGAACTAATGTATTTTCGTACCAGGTCAGGTCTAAAAACTTGGCCTGGTACTTTCAACCCGCTCTGACCAGGGCTGAAATAAGACAGGGTTGTTATCGTCCAGAAACCGCTGTTGGTTCCTACGCGGTTTATCACCAAAGCAAAAGAAACGGAATATATGAAACTGGAAAGGCGTTCCATATTTCTCGTCCAGTTGTTGTTGACAGGAACGGAGAGCGTAGTTGGGCTAAACTAAGGTACAGGGATGGCCAACTCGATGTTGTTGTTGACCCTGCATTTCTTCGCAGGGCCGCCTACCCGGTCATCGTTGACCCGACGTTCGGGTATACGACAGCCGGAGCGTCGAGTTATGCGTCCGGTCCAAACTACATGCTCATCTGCCCGCTCCAGGCTCTGTCTGAGGCCGGGACGTTGACGGGGATGAGTGTCTATGGCAGGTATCTCAATTCTGGTGATAACATACAACTGGCCGTCTACGATTCAGACGGAGACCTGGTGGCGAATACGGGGGCTATAGGACTGGTATACCCCAACGGATGGGTGTCAGGTGATTTAACTAGTAACCCTTCTGCTGCCGCGGGGGACTATTACCTGGCCTACGAGGTCAGCGCGACAAACTCCAGGGTCAGTTATGATTCTGCCGCCTCTGCCGCATTTTACAAGAGCAACTCGTATGGCACTTGGCCGGCCTCAATAGCCTCGAAAATCTCCTCGAACTCCTGGGTGTTCTCGATGTACGTCACCTACACTGCGTCTGGGGGCACGACATATACTCTTACCGTGGCGGATTTGGCTAATAGCCATGCTCTTGATTCCCCGTCATTGATTCCTACGTTTGGAATGTCCCCGGCTGACTTGGCTCACGGGCACTCTCTGGACTCTCCGTCTTTGGTGCCTACGTTGAAGATGTCTCCAGCTGACCTGACGCACGGACATACTCTCGATTCTCCAGCTCTCGTTCCTACGTTCAAGTTGACCCTTGCTGACATGCTTCATGGCCATACACTTGATTCTCCGTCTCTGGTTAGGACGCATTCACTTGCTGTTGGTGAACTCTCTCATGCTCATGGACTAGACGCTGTTGGCCTTAAGGTTATACACGCCATCGTTGTTGACGCTTTGGCGCATGCCCAATCCTTAGACTCTCCGACCCTGGCCCTTACGCATTTGCTGTCTGTGGCAGATATGCTTCATGGGCACGGTATAGAAAACGTTGCGGTTGCTATCGGTTCGATTGGGTTATCTGTTGACAATCTACACCATTCACATATTCTTGATAGTCCAGTACTGGTAATCACCCATGAACTGACGGTTGACGACCTCTTGTCTTCGCATCTGCTGGATAGCATATCGCTTTCTAACGCGATGATTTACGTTAGGATTGGCGGTGTATGGGTTGCGTGCAAAGGTGACAGCACCTCGGTTGCGGCGGAACCTCCTCTTGGCTCACCTACAGTAGACGGTAGCCTATTGTCGTCAACAGTTGCAGGTGTTAGGTCATGGGCTTTACGGAACTCTATTGCACTTACACCGGTCGTTTCTCTGTTTATAGATTACGCAGATGCTGTTTCCTATTTAAATTCAGGGGAACCCGGTAGGGAATACCATTTTGTTGTTCCAGTTGGGGCGACCGGAGCATGGGCAGGGAAAGATAATCAAATAGCAATATATAAATCATCTGTATGGAGATATGAAACCCCTGTTGATTATCAGCAAGTTATAGCTTATATGGATGCTGGATATAGTCAAGATGGTCACATATATCAGTACATAGAATTTGCTGAAGTTTGGGTGCAAATGGAACTTAAGGTTCACGAGAGTTCGCTGACCTTAGAAGACAATACTACTGGAGATGTTTCGGCATCCGCCCATGGGTTATGCCCCAAACTACCCGCGGTTGCAACTAAAGTATTGTACGGAGATGGTTCATGGATGGAAGTAGCGGGCTCAACTGGCGTTATCAAGGTATATTCTAAGCCTTCGGCCAATGTTAGGAACACCAATGCGGCGGCGGTTGCTACTCATTCACTAACAGACGTACTGCTCAAAGAATGGGTTCTTGGAGAGTCGGTTAAGGGCGTGAGAATATCGTTCCTCGTGAAATCTTCGACTTCTGGTTATGTTGCCCAGGCTCAGATAAGAAGGAACGGCACAGCCATTGGAACGTTGCGGGAATCAACAACAGTCGCCGGAAATACATATACAGAAGACTTCACTGATTTATGGTCTTCTGGTGATGTCATCCAACTGTATGGTTCAATCGACGATGTATCAAAGACGTGTACCGTATCGGCCTTTAATTTCTTGTATGACAGAGCTATTGCGGGGTTTGGCCCTTGGAACATTGATACCCCAACTGATTTCTTAACAACTGCGGAACAGACCGCATACAGTATGACAGCAAATTCTTAAGGAGAATACATGGGACTTATAGTAATGTATCACACTTTTACTGATACGCAAGATTCAGGCGGGGCACTTACCGCGAGCAATGTTAATACCAATTGGCAACGCTTATATACACTGGTCAATGGGAACCTAGACCAAGCAAATATAGCACCGACATATTTCCTTACCCGCTCTGGAACCAAGCCTACGTGGGCCGCAGGATATGAGGGGCAATTCTGGTATGACTCAACAGACCACAAGGCTTACGTTGGTAGTAACGCTACGTGGCTTCCCGGCATGGGGGCTACGGGCCCGACTGGGCCGGAAGGGCCGACCGGGCCAACTGGTGAGATAGGCACTCTCTCATATACTTGGGTTATAGCCTACCCGGCTACGGGAAGGGTACTTGGCCCAGAGCTTCAGTCTGACCATACTGTTAGCCGCGTGTACGCACGTACAGCTACCGCCGGTACTGGAGCCGCTTACGTTACCTTCAACATTGACAATATGGTCGGGGCTAAGGGTACCACTGGAAGGTACGTATTGCCTCACGGGTTAATAGCTAACTTAACAGGTGTTGCCTACACTGGCACGTCCGGCTCAACCGCACCGATATGGGGATACAACGAGATACTCGACAAGTCGGTGGTTGATGTCGTAATAACTGCGGTCACCGGTGAGCCTAAGTACGTAGCCATCACAATGGTTTGTACGGTGGAAATCTAATGCTTAGTGTAGTTTTTGTAGCATCTGGGACTTGGGTTTGCCCTAACGGTATAACCAAGATTATAGTCCAATGCGTTGGCTCGGGGGCCAGTGGCGGTGCCGGACTGTATGAGAATGGAGCCGGGGGCGGTGGAGGCGGTGCATACGCCAAGACAACAATGGTTCCTACTGCTGGAAGAACTTACGTAGTCACAATATCTGCTGACGCCAAATTTTCTTATGGTGCAACCACATATTGCCTAGCGGACGGTGGATACGTTGGGCAGAACTCTACGGAAGAAGGAGTTGGTGCAGGTGGCTCTGGTGGAACAGTAGGTAACTGCGTAGGGGACGTTAAAACAGCAGGGAACGACGGTGCAAGTGGATTCGTATTCCACGGTGGCAAGGGTGGCAACAGTGCATTGGGTGACATCGGTGCCGCGGGCGGAACTACCGGGAACGATGGAGAAGATGTAGTGGTAGAAGACAGCCACGGAGCCGGTGGCGGTGGAGGCGGAGCCGCTAGTGGAGGTGGAACCTCTGGTGGAGACGGAAGCGTTGGTATGGTTATGATAACCATGTTTAGGAAGAATTTGGTTACAAACGTAATCAAAACGGATTAAGGAGAAATAAATGCCAATAAGCGGCGCAGGGATGTTAACGGCAGGTAACTTCGCCAATAAGGTAGCTAGCGGCGGGATGAGTGCATTGACTGGCGGGCTCTCTGGTATTCTCGGTGCAATGGCCCCAGGGATACCTCAGCTATTGACGGGTATCATAGGTGGGTTGTTTGGCAAGAGCCCCACTTCTAGGTATAAATCTATGTCTAAGGCACAGATTGAAAACATTCAGAAATACATGAAGCCCACTACAGAGTATTACAATTTTGCTCAGAATGCACCCGCCAAAGATGCGGCATATAATTCCGCGATAACAAATATGATGTCTAAATACGGACTGTAATATGCCATTCTTTGAAAAATACGATAAGTTTTTATCTCAAGGTCGGGCAAGCGGTAGGCCCGTTGGGGTCAAGAATGGTCAGGGTACTCAGCCTATGGCGTTTGAGAACCCTATGCTTAAGGGAATGGCCCAGACTCAAACACCAATGTCGGGTTCTGGGTCTAGTGGTCAAGGTAACGAGCCGATTACCACTACGATTCAACCAATGCAACCGGCTCAGTCGGTACTCGGTGCACCAAAAAAGATGTCTCTTTTAGATTGGGCAACTGGAATTAATTCACAGGTGAAGAAAAATGGCGTACACAGCAAGTAACTATGCGGCAGATAAGCAGGTTGCATTTAACCCATACGGACAATACAGGGCGGCAACTGCGTATAAGTCCCCTACCGTACCAACGTCTACCAATACTTACGGTGGGGTAAAACCAGAAGCCACGGTTGGTAGAACAGACCAGGAAACCCAACGTCTCTATAACCAAGCTCGGCTTAACATGACGGGGGCCACCAAGGGGGCGGCGCAGACGTTGACCGATAAAATGGGCGGAGTTGGATTCGTTCCTGGGCAGTCCGGCGTTGCGGACACTGCGTTAGGTAATGTTTATTCTGAGGGACTAAATACATTGGGTTCTACCATGGCTGGGATAGCTTCTAATGAACAGCAAAATAGATTTGCTAATCAATTAGAACTCGATAAACTTAATCAATCAAGATATGAGTTCGGTAAGTCTTACGGGGCCAACAGGGAAGACGCCACGATGAATAGTCTTCTTTCATACATGAACCTCATGCAGAACTCTCAGGCCAGTCAGTATTCTCCTTATTGGTCAGCACTCGGTTCGGCCACAACCTATAACCCAGGAGCTTAATAACAATGGCAAACTTTGATTTGTTTTTACAGGGCCTTTCTAAGGCCGCAGATATCGTAGGTAAAAACTTGTATGAGCAGAACATGCTCAACAAACAACATGCATATGAACAAGAGAGTACTATCAATGCAGAGAAGCGTGCGGAGGCTAGGGCGGCCAGAGAAAACCTGACTGCATATCAAAGAAACATTGCAATGGCCAAGTTGGGTGGAGAGATATCGGTAGGTATAAATAAGGCAACCGAAGATTATAAGGTAAGTCTTCAACGTAATGAAGAACAACATAATGCTGACCTAGAAGATGCATTCAATGACCCTCATCTCCATAACTATATTGACCAACTTGAGATGTCTTCACAATATGACCAAGCCGCCGCTCAACAAAAGGGTTTACTGTATGGAGTTTTGACTAAGATAAAACAAGGTGACGTGCAGTCCCAGTTGTCAGAAGAAGAACAAGGTATTCTAAATACGATACCGGATGACGCTAAAACAAAGATAGCGTTGGCATTAAACAATAACGCAATAAGAAAGTCCGCTCTCGATGAAAAGGCCATGAGTATAAAATATCACCAGGCTCTTATTGATAATCTCAACGCTGGAAAGGTTTCATGGGGTACCTCCGCCTGGGAATCTGCGTATACGAATATTAAAAACGAACAAGCTAAACTTATTGGTGACATTAGAAAGGTTCGGGATTCTATTCCCTCAAGGATTGCTTACCAGAAATTCCTTAAAGAACAGGCGGGGACTGGTTGGAACCCAATGGCAGACCCACGGTCACACCCTAATTGGGTACAATGGGTCGATAAGCACGGAGAGGAAGCTAGGGATATCGAGAACACCCAGAACGATATAGGGTCTTACCTTGAACAAATGGCACAAAACGACATGCTGTTGAAGAGGCTTAACATGATGAACCCTAAATATGACCCATCGCAAGACCAGGCAACCTCTGACCAACCGGTTGAACAACAACAGCCAACCAGCCCGCCACAACAACAGCAACCTCCCGCGGGGGCGGGTGGATTTGTGAGCAAGGTATCTCGTGGAGTCCGCTCGTTTGGAGAGGGCATGAAACATTTCGGTAGGTCCATTGATGCACAGCGACACCCAGAGTGGTATGGGCTTCCCAAGGATGTAAAGATTACAAGCCTTTCTTTCGAAGACGAAGCACTTGATATTCTTAAGGAGCTTACAAAAAAAGATATTGGTAAAGTGTTTTACGTAAGCAATAAGGATGAATATGTACAAGTGGTAGAGGCCAAAACCCCAGGTGAACCATCTAGTTTAGCCTTAAATATATATCCTAAAATCAAGAAGGATTAATGGTGCCGCAACAAACATTATCTGTAAGCGAATATATAAAACGAAGTCAAGCAAAACCTATCCCCATTGAAGAATACATACGTAGAAATACTATGGCGTATGTCCCCGTGCAGGACTATGTTCAATCAATAGAGGACAGGTCTTTATCCGAAGAAGCCATGAATGCAATGTCACAATTCGCCATCGGCTTCGCTGAAAATGTTATGCCTAAGCCATCCATGGTGGCACGGATGTTTGGTATAAACGCAGAAGAGACAGCGACCGCTCCGCCAGATAACACCGTGGGGAGCATAGCCCGAGGCGTCGGTGACTTGGCGGGGTTTCTTGTGCCCATGGCCGGGGCCAACAAGTTGCTCAAGGCGACTAAACCAGAAATATTATATGAACAGATTGGGCAACAGTTTGGAAAGAAGGCCGCTAATGCGGCCGAATGGGGGGTCAACCAAATGGTTCCCATGACCGCCGCTTCGCTATATACGGGTGGCGGAGAACCTAGTGCCGCGGCGGAGGGGGCGGAGATGGCGGCTACGTTTGCCGCGGTTAGCCTTATCAACCCCAAGAGCAAGATGCTTGGTTGGGTGCTTAGGCAGGTTGGGGGCCGAGCCCTGCAAGCCGTTGAGGGCAAGTATGACACTAATATGTTCTCCAAGGAACAACTAGCGAACACGGTATTCAATGAGGCACTAAATACTATATTCTTTACTCACGGGGTAACTCCCAAAGAAATACTGAGTGGAGAATATAAAAATCCAAAATCCAAGAAATTGGTTGATGATTTAACCGAAGAGGTACACCAGGAGAATCAACGGATAGTTACCGAGTCCGTGCCAATACCGATTAGCGACTATACCAAGATGCAACGCATGGATATAAGTCCAGAGAACTTGGATATTAATCAGGTGATTGTTGACCATGAGGTTGCTACCCGTTACAAAAAAACGCTTGAAAGACTTGAAAAAGAAGAACGAGACCTTGGGCCAATTCTAGTTGACTACGACCCGGCTACCGATAAGTATCGTCCGGCAGAAACGGAGAATGGAAACAATCTGGCTGTCGCTTACTTGACGAGGGCACTTGAAGAGAAGCGTAGGCTTGGAGACCCTGCGCCAATAACCCTTCCAATTCTTATACGTACACCACGGCCAGATACTAAGATTACTTACGATACACCCGTTGAGGCGGTCAGAAAATATATCATGGCCGACGAGAACGGTATTATCAACGGCGACGTGTTAAATAAAGCCCAGAAAACGCAGTATGCTATCCTTGATTCACGCAAGGAGAAGGGCAAGAGGATAAAACTTCTGCACTGGGACGAGCCGATAGTTACTCTTAGCCCATATGAAATATTGTTTAAGGTAGACAACGACTTCAAGTTGACCATTGAATCTGTCGGTGACTCCTTGAAGGGGAAGGTATTTCAGGGAGGGACTCGTTCTAGGTCTTCCAAGGAGAGGAATGACATTATTCTTCTCAACAGAGAAATCAATTCTATGCTTGAGAGGCAGGAGGCAAACGCTAGTTCTGCCCCGCCGGAGGGAATGAGGCCATCGACCTGGGGCGGCGTGTTGGATACTGAGTTGGCCCATAGATTAAAAATCAGGAAGGGCGTCCTTGCACAAATGCAGAACGCCAAGAACTATCTTCCTGAACAAGAAATGTTGGCGGCATTCAAGGCCAATAAGGGCGTCATAGAGACCAGCTTTGGAAAGATAAACATCGAACAATTGGGGAATGAAGTCACTGGTGTATTTAAAAAAATACGTGCATTCCCCGATATGCCAATAAGCGAACGTTATATATCATCGATTAGGAATGTCTTAAATAAGTTCGATATGGAATGGGAACCCGCTCAGTTCTTCAAGGCTATTGGTGTTGTTGATGCAGAGGGGAAGGTTCCTATCAGAATGGCCCAGCCACTCATTGAAAGCAACCTCAGGGCCCTGGCTAGCCTTCCAGATGCGGCGTCTCGCCACGGTTTTATCACCGACCAGATTCTTGCCAACCACGGAATAGTCAGGGCAACAGTTAAGAAGGGTACCCCCGAATGGGTGCGCCAGCGGGAGATAGAGGCGTATGAAGTGGTTGCCAGGAAGAAGATGTGGGAACGACTCAAAGAAGAATCCAAGAAGAACCCAGGTGGTGGTTCAGCCTTGCAGAGGGCACTAACTATCGGGGTACGTAAGTCCCTCATGGACTCCCGCATAGCCTTTGCAAAGATTGAGTCCGACACGGGAATACCGCTGTACACTATCCATCGAGTTATCTCTGAGGGGTTCTCGGCAAAGTGGGTTGAACAGAAATATTACGAATCCAAACTTGATAATTTTATCAGGATGCCACAGGCTGACCAGATATCGGTTGGCGAATACTACATTACAAGATATAACAATGGTGACTATAACGTAATCTATGATAAACTTTCCGATAGGGCAAGGAAATTCATAGGAGTTGTTGATGAGATTAACCAAGAGCTTGCCCCAGATATAGTCAGGTGGCGTCATCGCACGTGGATGCTACAAAGGGAGAACCCTGTTGAGAGAGACCACGATAAGGCATTTAAGAATCAAGATGAACCAGAAGTAAAAGAATGGCTGGCCAACGGGTCTATTCTCTATTCCATGAAAGACAAGTCTCTGTATGAGGCGTGGATTAAGCAAACCGTGTCAAAAGGATATGGATTGATAGATGCGGGGGCGTACTTTCCCATTCAGGTTATGGGTGCCAAGTCTACTGAATTGAGTAGGATAGGTAAGTTGCAGAACGCAGACTCTATAGGGCATGGGCACATACTTGAACGTGGTAGTTTCAGGGGAAAAGATGTCGAGGAGTTTGTCCTCGAACAGGTTCACGAAAAAGACATGACCCTGCGATACAAGAACTATATCAGTCAGATACTGTCTCTCAAACACCTGTCTCCTGGATTAGATGCACTGAATGCTGTCATGCAGGTGTACCCTGAGATGGCAAGGGCCAAGAGAAAAGGTATGTTCCGAGAAAGTGCCGAGTCTCGTGCTTATACGACAGAAGAATACCTCAAGCTCTATGCCATGCGGGTCAAGGGGTACCCAGTTAAGATGGATGTTCTGTCTTCGGCACTCAAGGGTGCACAGCTTGCATTCTTCAAGACCCTGACCGTTCAGCCCAAATTGTGGTTGAGGAACTTGCCCCAGATGATAGTTAACTTCCCCTCCAAGAAGTTTATTGACCCCAGGTTCATGAAGATGCACTTTAAGAATCTTCCAGAGAACGTCAAGGGATGGCTCCATTCTCGTGGGATTGACGACGCGGACGCTTTCTCTCATGCGTATCTTGAGCTTGAGACAACGCACTCTCTGGCCGGTAATCCAATTATTAAACCCATCTGGAGGGCCGCGGATGCCATCGGCAGGTTCTATGCTTATACCGACACGATAAACAGAAAGTTCGTTTATACCAGGTCGTGGTATCGTGGTAAATTCTATATAGACAAATATTTAAATAAAGAAATAGACCTTGACAAGATGGAAAACTCTCTCGATATAGATAAACTTATGCCTATAGAACAAAAGGAATTTAGGGCCGCTGTTCAAAAGGGAGAGGCCGACAATGCGGCGTTCTATATCGCACGTTGGCAGACAGAGAACTCGCAGTGGAAATATTCAAGGCATGAACGCTCACTCACAGAAATGACAGGGGGAGGCGAGGCGTTGTCCAACCTATTGGTTTGGCCTAAGAGTATGATACAGCATGTTTCGCAGACTGCCTATAGGTTCTACGATGCGGCGCAGAGATACCAGTACGTTGGCGGAATAGATGGGGCCAGGGGCAGGGCCGCAAAGCAGATGCTACATGCGTCGGCTGAGGTTGTCGGACTTGCCTTGAGCGGATACGTTGCCAACAAAGCACTAGAAACAGTTACAGTTACTTACGGTAGCAAGTACCAGTCTTATGGTCTTGATATGTTCTCTTGGCAATTCGGCGGTGTGACTAACGAGATTCTGTCGGAGTTCTCGGCTAAGACAGCCGCGTTGCTAGACGGGACAGAAAAGTCACGGACTGATTGGATAAAGATGGCTGATAACTTGTTCATCAGGCAGATGATACCGTTCTCCAAGCAAACGTTATCGCTCATAGAGACCGTTACTGGAAAGTCATATATCTCTCCTCTTTACAGCTTGGCTGGCAAATTGGAATCTGGCTATTGGAGAGGAGACGAAAAGGTTGACCGGACACTGCTTGAGGGAATAACCCATGCTATCTTTGCCGCAGACCCAAACAAGTCTGAGCAGGTTAGGAGATATGCCTGGGATAAGTTGAATGATTTGAAGTCTCGGTATGCCTCTTCAACTGGTGCCACAAAAGAATACTATGCTTATCAAGTCAAAAGATATGAATATCTTACTGATTTGTTTATGCGGTATGAGCCTAGCAAGGTTCAGGAACAATATAACGAAAAATATCTGGAACGTCAGATGGACCAGAAGATAAAGAGCTATGAAAATAGTATTTATCAACAGTACAAACAGGAGTACAAGAATGAGTGAGCACTTCAAGGAAGAGGAATTTAAGTGTCCCTGCTGTGGGGAGGTCAAGGTAGACCCAAATCTGTATACCCTCCTAGAGGCTGTGAGAGCCTCCGTGGGAAGCCCTATTAAAATAACGTCCGGTTACAGGTGCCCAGCCCACAACGCCTCGCTACGGGGCTCTGTGGCCTCCAGCGACCATATTCGCGGTACCGCCGCGGACATATCAATCGTAAATCCACGGGATAGATACTTAGCAATCAAGACCCTTCTAACTATTGGATGCAATAGGATTGGGGTTTCAGGGGCCTTTTTGCATGTCAGTTGTGACAAAGAAAATCCCCAAAATGTAATATGGACGTACTGATGAAACAATCAAGACTTAAACTTGCTATAGGGATGTTGGCACTTTATTTGTTTGAGGGTATCTTGAAGGCAATATTTAACGGGTTCCCCATTGAAGTTGTTATGGGTGGCCAAGGATTCATAGCCGCCTATTACTTTACTGTTAGAACGGTGTCTGATAATGCAATCGCTAAAAACTGTATTAAATAATGGGTTCGTTATCCTCGGACTTATTTTATTCATAATAGCGGCTAGCGGGGCTATAGGATACGTGATATGTAGAGACAAATACGAAGACAAAATGAACAATGCATTAGAGACAATAATCAAAATGGAAAAAAACAACGAGCAACTGAATAAGGAAATAGAAGTACTTAATGCAGACAAGGCCGTTGTTGTTAAAGAGAGGGAAGACCTTAAGGTTAAGCTCAAAGACTCTAACGATAAGTTAGCAGAACTAGAGAATGCAGAGCCGTCTCAGCCAGAGCTAGAGAATGAACCACTGGTCATTAACCTTAGGATGCGGCTCAAAGAACAAGATAGGCGGTATAGCCTAGCATTGGAAGATATAGCAAAAGCGGATAAGATTATAGCCGACATGCAGGGAATTGCAGACAAGTTAAATGCTATAATCACCAACAAAAATACTGTATATTCTGTGCTCCTTGTTAACTACAATAGCCTACAAGACGACTATACTAAATTAAAAATAGATAAAATAAAACTAGAATCTAAATACAAAACGACACGTAACATTGTTATCGGCAGTGCGGTTGTTTTTGTGGCCTATGAGGTTATCAAGATGGTGTTGAAATGATAATCGATTGGGTACTGATAGAAAAATGCGCCGCCGCGGCAGTGTACGTTGCTGGTTCTTTGTACATAGTAATGAAATATGTAAAGGAAACAAAGGCAAGAAAGCAGGGGCTAGAGGGCAACCCTACCAGGTGCCTTAGACATGAGTCGTCCATTAAAATCCTTGAAGGAAGAATATCCAATGTGGAGTCCTCGGTAGAGGCGTTGCCACGCATAGAAGAAACTCTGCACCATATGCAGTGCACAATAGACACGTTACTTAATTTGCACTTAACCAAATAACATGCCATTCAAGAGCGAAAAGCAAAGACGGTTCATGTGGGCTAAACATCCTGAAATAGCGGAACGCTGGGCCGATAAGTACGGTTCAGAGATAGCCAAAAAATATAAAAAGAAAAAGGCCCGGAAGAAATAATCAACCGGGCCTGATTCTATCTTACTTCTTGAGCCCCTTCTTTGTCCAACCTTCACCCTTAAAGTGAACGGCTGGAGCAGAAGGGAGCTTCTCAAATTCAATCGAGCCACAGCTACATTTTTGTAACACGTCAGCCGTTGGGCTAGTGGCAAAAACATCAACCCATTTCTTGCCACATTTCTTACACTTCACGTCATACAAAGGCATGCTTTATGCTTGCTCCACAACCACCGGGGTCACAGGTGCGTCTTCTTGCTTGGTATCCTCAACCGTATCGCCTTCTTGAAATGCGGCCTGGGCAACGCCCTTCCTAACAAACTCAAAGGTGTCCTGCTTAAACTCCCAGTCTTCCGTGTCAACGTTTGCCCCCGCTTCACGGGCCAGCTTCTCAAGCCTCATGTTCATTATGTCCGAAGCCATAACGGAAACGGACTGTATGAATTTGGAGAGGTCATTCTCCCACATCTTTACTAGGCTTTGCTGAGTCTTTGTGAGCTTGATGTAATTCATCGTATTCTCCTTGCAAGTCAATGGCATCATTATGCCTGTCTTTAATAAACTGTTCAAGGGAGTCTATGAATCCCTTACTTACTTTCTTCCTCCACTGGAGCCGCGTCAGAACCCAGTGTTCTCCTTTGTAGACAATCACTGTCCTTTCGGGTTCGTATGTAATATGATGTCGCTGAATCACACTTTTCTTTTTCTTTTTTAATATACTCTTCTTTTTTCTTGGCAAGGTCTCCCTCTTCTACAAACTCCATGGCTACTGGGCTTGGATAGTAATCGGGCAGGTCATCTAAGTCCCATTCACTGGTCTCCTGAAAATGCATGATGGCAAAGATGTTCCATGCGGCTTGGCCAAGGTGGTCTTCATCTGTATGCCCCATGGCGAACTGGCTGAGGTGTCGCATGGCAGAGTCGAGGAACCTAGAGAACGGTATCCCCTTTTCCCAGTTCCTATCAGCATACTTCTTGGCACCTTTTTCGTACACCAGTGCCAGCCTTTGCAGAGCGAAGGGGGATATCAGGTCGAACCTACCCTTGTTCTTTGCAGGTTCCCTCACCGCACCGGTTCCGTAAACCATCCTGTCTCCGCCATCTTTAAGGTCATATACACCGTCAAGTTTATCCACGTTTAATCTCCTTATTCATAAGTTTAGTGAAAATCAAACCAGAAATACTATGGTAGATTGGGATACCAAGTTCTTCTGCCCTGGCAAGCTCTGCTTTTGTACCACTTGATTTCTCCCAGTCTCCTATGACAAGAACCGCATCACAGACCTCAAGCCATGCCATGCTCTGCCTGTACATTGTGCCCTCGGGGTAATTGTTAATGAAGAACTGCTGGAAATCAAGAGCCGGATTGAACGGGGCGAACCCATTCCGAACAAGGATATCCCAGGTCTTCATCATGTCCCTCATGTTGTATAGGTACTCAACTGCCGGATTCCCGGTGTCCTCTCGGGAGCCTGTTGGCGTGAGGGGCCCAGCTATATAAATCCTATACAGCTCCCTGGGCTTAAAGTCATCAATAATAGTTACTTTAATATTTTCAAACATCCCCATTCTCCTCCATTTTTTTATCTTCATAAGGTCGTATTCTCCTTTGATAAAATTCTAGTTTGGCCATCTCTAGGGCCGATATGATTGCCGCATAGGTATTAAAGCACTCTCCTTCTAGCAGAAGATACTCCTTGCACTGGGCAAAAATCTTATAGCATAACTCCCCGGCTGTTTCTGGAATCTGCCCTCTCTTTTCTTTCTTTATGTACGGCATTAGATACTCGTCTTTGCAATCAGGGCGTAGGGAACCAGCTTCTGGTATGCCTGAGCGAGAGACTCGGCGTCCTCTACGTTATGCTTCCAGATGTAATCAAGGGAACTCTGCTTACCAGTCATGGCACTGCACCACTCATCGAAGTTCATCGGGTGGGACTTGGCATCAATGTCGAAGAACCTACAGACGGTCTCAAGCCTATTGGAAGATAGCTTGAGTTTCTTCCTGCATATGGCCCACATGTCCGTGCAGTAAATCTCTTTGTACAAAGGGAAGTCTATTCCGTACTTGATAGAGCGAGTCCTGACAAACGGAAGGTCGAACCTGCCATCGGCTCCGTAGTGGACAACTATCCTGTTGAACTTCCGCAAGTCCTTGCACATCTCCACCAACAGCTTCTTGTCGAACACCCCACTTCTGATTTCCCTCGGGGTGAGGACTCGGCCAAGTACATGGTCGTCCTCTGACGAAGCTATGGCATACGAGAACATGTACCCAAAATTAGCGTTCAGGTTTGACGCCTCGATATCGAAGTACCCTATCTTCTCGTGGAACGGAGCGGTGTCGGGTGCCTCAGCAATGAAGCAATCGTAATGCTCTAGATACGTATGCCCGTGCCTACAGTAGTTAGTACCGAGCCATTCAATATCTTTTTTCCTAAGAGTTCTAACTGGTGCTATCATGAATTATCTTCCTTCTTGATTATTGTAACGTTAATATTTGTAGGCAATACCTGCTTGTTTTCCTCAAGTTTCCCGAGCCTACGATGCAGGTCGTCAATCATCTGTGCGATTGACATCATCTGTGGCTTGTATACTCCCTCATAAAAATCACCCAAGGGCATTGCGTCAATCGGAATCCTACCGCCCCTCGGGGGTGCTATCGGACTTCCACTAGAATCTTTTAATATCACTGTACACTCCTTATAAACGGTTCCATGGCTCAAAGGGGTTTGCCCCTCTCCGCCCAAATCCACTTTCTAATTCCGGGTTATGCCACTCGGATGTTTCTATCAGGTCGGCACCGCCCTCTATCTTGAAAGTCTTCTCCAGCTTATTGGGGTTACGCCTAGCGTCTTTCCAATTCTTAGCCTTGGTTATCTTAATCTTCCCTGCATCCACGGAGAGATACAACCTGGGCTTCTCAAGGCTGAACGTACCTCCACGACCGAGGTCTTGTCCATACCCCTTCTGGAGACCAATGATGGCGATGCCACCATGCAACTTCCTGTATATATCGTTTATCTCTGCGGCCACCTTGTAAAACGTGTCTGATATTTCCAAGAAATCTATGATATTAATTGCCTCTGGAAATATAACATCAGAAAAATTATTGTCCCGTGGATACGCATGGAACTTCCATTTATCGAGGGGAACGTTCCTGTGATTCCGAAGGCGTATCTTCATTTCAATCTCACCCATTTCAGAATTGAAATACCTGATGTCGAATTTGTTCATATTTTTCTCAACCAAATCCAACATGAAGGCAGTCTTTCCCGCATCGGGCGACCCCGCGATGACAATAATGTTATTGGGATAAACATCAACCAATTCGGACAACCCAAGTGGCAGAGTTAAATCAATCGGATTTGTCCCAGAGTTTATCCAGTCCATCTCTTCCAAAGACAGGTCACGTTTTCTCCAACAACCGTGCTTGCCGGAGTAGGGCTCTATGACACCCTCTTTTTTGAGCCTAGTTAAGACGACAGATGCATTCGTCTTGTCCTTCACGGAATTTATCCCCAAATCCCGATGCATCTCATGCACCAGGAAGTAGCCCTCCACCTTGGATACGTATCCCCTGACCTCTTCTGCCAGGTTCCTCTCCTGCCGTATCGCACGGTCTATTGCGGAGCGTACCTTTTCCGTAGCCTCGTGTTCGCTGAATGGAGGGTTGCAACCACGGGCAATATGCGTCACCGTACTTAGTATCTCGTGGTGAGGCATACCGCTTCTCACCAGGGCGTTGGCAACGTGGAATAAGTCCTCGTCTCTCCTTCCCTGCACGAACATCTCGTATTCCTTGTTGACTGCCGGAGATATCGTGACCCTCCCAAGGGCCTCAACATAGGACTCTGGAAGGTCTGGCCACTCTCCAAGGCTTTCGACCGGAGCCAACCACCTGTACGGCTGTCCGTTCATGCCCACAGAAGGAGGGGCCACGACAAACCCGCCCTCCGCCCTCAGGTCGGTACCAGGAATAACCCCGGCCTTGTTCCTGACCCCATCTTTGTGGGTATGGTACAAATGCATACCACCACGCGGGGTACGCACTCCGGGGGCCTGGAACACTATTGGTGCTATGTTCCTCAGGTTGCTTTCGCCGTCCTCTGAGTCAATATCGATAACGTCAATACCGGAGATGGCCCCGGTGACAATTCCAATATAGTTTTCATCCTTCAGGAACCACTTAATTAATTCTTCATCTGTAGCCTTCCTTTTCTGAAATTCAAACCACGGAACCGCTGGCTTCTTGTCTTGGTGAACCGGTATTACAGAGAACCCCAACGTGTCTCTATACATCTTAGCCATGCGGAGGATTTCCTCAGAACCACTCATTTAGTCTCCTTTATTCCGAGCAATCCAAACATTATCTTGTAGAACCAATCGAATATCTTTTCCCTGTACGTCCACAACATCTCTTTGGGATGCTGATGGAACTCAATGTGGCAACTCCTACAAAGCGGGATGACCTTATCGTCATCTGCCCCAGCCCCTCTCGTCCGAGGAAAGTGATGGAAATCTACCGGGCGTTTACCGCAGATTGCGCAGGGGGCGGCCTTACATAGCTCCGTGTACGTCGAGGTGACAACGAGCACCTCTTCTTCATCTGGCATGGGAGGCATGAAGTCCAGGTCTGGGAGCTTCTTGCTGTTGCGAATCTCGTTGATGAAATCAATCTTACCGAGAGCCTTTGCCTTATCAATCCACTCCCCTTTTGTATCAGGGTACTTCCGTATGACAGGAACCAAATCCCTGAGCCGAGTGATGTCAATCCCCATCAACTCTTCTTCTGTCATGCCGAGTTCTAGGCAATAAAAACGGTACACCATGATGTACAAGTAAGCGGTGCTCTTCGGGAAACCGTACTCGGGGTCAGAAAGGAAGCTGGCAAAGCTCTTGTGGCCCAAACTGGTATATGCTTTAGTAGACAGAATCTGGTCAAGAATATCCCCAGCATGGATATAGCTGTAGTTCAACATGCAGTGGAACTTCTTCAGCTCCCCAAAAATATCAGGGACATCAACCAATTCTTTTGTATCCTCCACCAACTCTTTTGGTTCTACAGTTTCTTGCTCTTGCATATCACATCTCCGTACTCCTGCTTGCCATTAATCTCATTAAGCACCGCCTCTCTAATGATTTCCTTGGCCTTTATCTTAGTCACGTCGGCACGCAGGCAGGCCCTGTGCGCCTCGCCTATAGTCATCCCCTTCTCGTTCACCAAGAACTCTACCTCTCTGGCGAACCAAAGAGGACAGGAGATGTTGCAATCGAATGCCTTCTTGCATCCAAAAACTTTGTCCATTTTTGAACAGAATTTATTGAACGAAACTTCCTCACCTAGAATGTTAATCTGTTTAGGATTCATTTGTACTCCTACATTGCTCACAGTTTTTGCTAACAGAACAGAACCCCATACATCTGGTGTACTTTCCGTAATTTTTAGACCGAGGATTTCTGTTAAGCCAACGCTCGTCATCTGTGCATTGTCTATACCTGCCTGTTTCAAGAGCCTGTTTATGCTCTAGTATTTTACACTCAACCATGGCCCGCATTTCTGTCATCGGCTCCATGGGCACTTCGATGTCCTCTATCTGGTAGATTCCATCTGCCTTCCAGTTGTACTCCATCCAATCCTTGCTAACAACTTCGAGAATAAGGTGCTCCGCTTCTGGGTACTTAAATGTCCTGTAAATATTTATCTGGTCTTTGTACTTGCTGTCGTCAAAGTGCCCCTCTTTCAGTAGCTTCACTGCATATAACTTTATTGTCTTGTAATCTATCAAAGTTTTGGTGGCACGGTCGTAGAGGTCTGGTCTACCAGTTAATATACAGCCAGCAATTTCAATGCTAAACGGCTGTTCGCTTTCAAATCTATCGGCCATGCCACCAGTCAACATACTATGACCTTTTTCCATAACAGAATGGAATCCAGTCCCTAACAGTGAATTAACTAAAGAATGAGGGGGAGCAAAGTACTGCGTCTTCCTACTTAAGTACACCACCTGCGGGGGGTTCAGTATCTCTGTGACATGAAACACATTCTCCTCGACGCCCCTGTTGGACGCGGCCATCGCTAAGATGGCAGGAAGGGTCATGCATTTACGCTCACAATAGTTTATACAGTACTCGAACATCGAGTCCCGACCGGTTTGGGGACATACGAATCCGACCAGCCCTATTTCTTGCTCCCCCATTGCCTTAGTCCAGCCCGTATCCGTTAAAAACGTAGTCTTCGAACTTGCTAGCAATAAGAATCACGTCATCATGGGTCATCTTATGCTCTTCGGGGGAATTTTCGTTGGTTGCTCCGCAGAACTGGGCCGCGGAACCCAAGCACGACTCGCGGATGATGTGGAGCTCCCTAGGGTCGGGCCTAGACCCCTCGCTAACAAATGACGGTTCTTGTCCCTCTGTACGAGCGGGCGGAGGGGGCTCTATAGCTTTTTGGGAACCAACGGGAACCATATCCTCGTTAGTCAGAACTATAGGCTGAATGTTAGAGGCCGCGACAAACTTCTTGGCCGGGTCTGAGAAGTCGGCGGTGAAATCATACGATTTGCCAACTTCAATCCTGTTGACTAGATTGTAGTCCCAGACAAACAGGGTCGTAGGCACGCCCTTCGAGTCCACGACATAGACTTTCCAGAACGTCTTTCCGCTGTTCCTGCTTACGGAACTCTGGACGCTCTGAACCGTTGCTGAAATTATGAATGACACTGTACACTCTCCTTGAAATTAAATTACTTTCGGAATCTACGTTGCTTATCCGAATTAGGCTTATTCTTGGCCGCTCTTGCTATTTGCTCCCAAGTCCGACCCTTCTTCTGAATCGTATTGTGCTCGTCACGGCTAACAAGCTCAAGATTTGACTTGGAATCATTCGTTGGGTCTCCGTCCTTGTGATGAACTATCATACCTCTTGGTATCTTCACCCCATGATGCTTCTCATACGCCTTTCTGGCACGCAGAGCATCGGTAGACTTCGACCCTCCCTTCCATTGGGAGTTCTTCTTGCCTTCGCCGAATCCTTTCGGCTTGTCGCTTTTAGGCACCAAAAATCCTGAAGATAAACGCCCGAACCTTAGGAAGAATGTGGTCTTCCCAATTGAGGCCCACAACGAGACCCGCTGTGAACACGAGAGAAATCCTGACTAGAAGCCAAAACATCTTTTTCTCCTTTTTTTTGAATTGAGCCGAATATTATTCGTGCTCTTTACAAAGTTCCACAATATCACGTATCGTTTGGTACTTGGCTCGGTCTTCTTCCGTAGCATTATCTGTTTCTTCGTCAACAAAGGGGTCATCAACATCAAAGAAACGATACGAATCCCATATTTCACTGAGAAACTGAAGAAAATCCTCCTTTTCGTCCTTGGTGATGAAAATAGTCTTTACCGCCATTCCCGAGTCGTTGAGTTTTGACGTTACTTTCATGTTTTTCTCCTTTTCTCACTTTCTGAGCATATTATACCATATTTTTTAACCAATGTCAAGTGTTTTCTTCATCTTTTCAAAATATTCTATAATTGTCTCATATTGGACAGGCTTATAGTCCCAGGGGTCTACCCCTACGTCCAGGGCGTCGGGCCTAGCGGGGCCATGCCCGTGGCAGTGGCCGTGAATGTGGCCCTCGCCATACGGTTGGGTAGGCCACGTCAATAATGGCAGGTGGCTCATGTAGAACCTCGGGGTGCGTCCTTTGAAGTGCTCGATGTACTGGTGGCCACCGAAATACCGTGCGTCGTGATTCCCAGGTATGAAGACCTTGGTTCCGTTGAGCATGGGGAGATACCTGTCCCCTGCGTCCTTGCGCCAAACCATGTCCCCAAGGAAGTAACATACGTCCTGTGGCTTGACTCGCTCGTTGTACAACTGCACCAAGCACTCGGCCATCTCGGTCGCTCCGCCGAACTCGGGTCTCTCGTACCGCATGATTTGGTCATGCCCTAAGTGCCAATCTGCCGTAAACCAGTAATTCATGGTATCCTCACTTTTCAAGCATATTATACCATACCTGCATTGTAAAGTCAAGGGATTTCTTTCTCTTTCTTTCTTTTTTCTTTCTTTCTCTTTCTTTAGCATGAACTAACTCTTAATACTCTTGAAATACTCTTAACTCTTAATATTCTTCTCTTAATTCTTATTCTTAACTCTTATTCTTAACTCTTAATACTCTTGATTTCTTAATTATATTAATATATTATTATTAATTAATATATATATTATATATATAATATATCTTAATATACACCCTTCCATGCAGTTTGTCAAGTGTTTTCTTTAAATATTTAAAAATATTTTACTTGACATTTGACTTGACTTGTGGTATAATATGCAATGTTAAGTGGGGGAACCGGCCAGTTTGGTCGGCCCCCAAGGGACCGTAGCTCATCCGGGAGAGCGTCTGACCTGCAATCAGAAGGTAGCCGGTTCGACCCCGGTCGGTTCCATACTGGAGGGTAGCTCAATTGGCGGAGCCCCGGTCTCCAAAACCGTAGGTTGCGGGTTCGAGTCCCGCCCCTCCTGCCACGCTCTTTGAAAATTTAACTTGACATTCATGCTAATTGTGGTATAATACCCCGAAATAGGAGTAAACATGAATAAAGAAATTAAAGTATTTTTGATTGCCCTTAAGTGGGTAGTAATAATTCTTGCTATTATGTGGGCATCCGACGAGATGCTAGGTAAAATTAAATCCCTAGAATCAACCATAGACGGGATGTCCAGCCAGATTACCAAGATTACTCTGGAAAAGAACCAATTGAAGCAAGAATTGGATTCCGTGAAAGGAAAAGTAGAGGAACTCACCATGGTAGCGTCTTGGTATGGCTTTAATCTCCAGGGTAGGCCAACTTCTACTGGTGAGCCATTTGATGCAAATGCATATACTTGTGCCCATAAAACCCTGCCAATAGGTACTGTTCTAATAATTGAATACAATGGTAAGAGGATTCCGTGTATAGTTGCTGACAGGGGGCCGTTCTTTGCGGGTCGAGACATTGACCTGTCATATGCAGTTGCCAAGAAGGTCGGCATGGTTCAGGTAGGCGTAGCCAAGGTCAGGGTATACAAGATAAACCTTGACAGAATGCTAGAGTGAGGCAGGGGAGTAGTTCAATGGGAGAATACCCGGCTTTGAACCGGATAACGGCGGTTCGATTCCACCCTCCCCGACCAAATATTAGCCGGTGTCCGATGGTCCTCGGAGGACTGCCCTGTAAGCAGTTCGTGGTAGTTCGATTCTATCCACCGGCTCCAGTTTAAATTTAACAAAGGAGTTTACAATGATATTAGGAATTAGTTTGTTGGTTTTAACAGTTCTATTTATTGCATTGGCAATACATTACGGAGCAGAGTGCGAAGACGGGGCGGCTGGCGGTTGTGTCGCCTTGGCCCTAGTGTTTCTTATCGGTGCTTGTTCTGTCCTCTCGTGTAGCATTCACACGTCGATAAACTACAGCGAGTTGGCGGCGCAGAGAAAGAGTCTAGCTATAATGGAGAAGTCAATTGAGGCCACAAAGAAAGCGGTATATGATACTTCCAAGAAGAGTGGTCTTGGCATTGACATCGAGAACAAAGACCAGTCTACCAACTGGAGTGAGGCAATCAAGAAGTACACCGAGATGGTTACGGATTACAATACTCGTATTGCTCGTGCTAGGGCTCTTAGCAAAATTAAGGTTTTGAAAATAGTTATCCCCAAGATGCCGGATGAATTGACGCTTATCGAGAGCGTTAACTTCTGAGTAGTCCATGCGAGACCATGAGTGCAAATGGGAGCCTATCTGTACCTGTTCACAGTGGGGCACGGAGCCATCTGAATACTGTGAGGTACACGGAGTAGATAGGTTCCCAAAGCGGTGTACGATATGCGGTAAGTTTATCAAGATTATTAAACCTAAAGAAGAATGGAGGATTCAGCATGAAACCTAAGATTGATAAGCGGTATGCGGTAATGACCAAGAGAGGTAAGCTATATGACATATTCGAGACTAAGTTTGAAGCCCTTCAGGAGGTAGACCGTTGGTCTGATTTAAGTTATAACATAGAGATTGTCTCTGTCGTCCGCGACGGTGGGAAGCTGGCGAAGGGAGGGAGGGGATGAAAAAGAGACATCCCAATCCGAACAACGCCTCATGGTGTTGCGAGAAGACCCGCGACCACAAGCATAGGAAGGACCAGCGAAGGAAACAACGGAAGAGGGGGGGGGGGAAGGGCTAAAGGAGGAACACCGTGACTGAATTGGACAGACGGATTGAACTTGAAGCCCTCATCACCGAGCGGGAAGCGATGATAGCCTTCAACACCTCTTCCCCTGACAACTCCAACTACGGGGCCGACCTGTTTTTCGAGATAGCCGACAAAATGAGGAAGCTCAAGGAGGAACCCCATGACTGAGTTAGATGAATCCCAAAAACGAATCAGAACAGATAACCGCGAGTGGTTTAAAAGATGTGACGTTTGCGGTGGGAGTGGAATGGACGAGAAAAACGAATATCTTTGTACAGTATGTTTTGGTTCTGGAGAGGTTCCAAAAACACTAGATGATTATCTTGAGGAGGACAGGGTGAATGGCAAAACTCCACCCCATCCGTATTCCCCAGCCATATATAATTTTGATAAGGATAAAAAGACATGAGTGAACCTACGGTAAACGATATGCTTAGTTGCCTTGCCAGAGAGGGGTGCGATGAGTGCCAGTGGTTTGGCGTTGAGAACGATGAAATAAATTCTCATTGTAAGGTTAGGTCAAGAATAATCGCGGCGGTGCGTGCGATGTATGAGGCGTCTCAAGACATATACATCGATGACGAATCTACGTATGTTTATGCCCAAGGGACAGATAATCGACTCCATCCTGGTACTCCAGTAAACGTGGCCCCGCCAGAGCGGGAGTCAAGTCCGACGGTTAGGCCACCGGAGGCTGGTTGGAGTGAATCGTTAAGTTCATTTGTTGGGTATTATCAGCGTCAACTTAATAGAGAGATGTATCGTGACAGTGAGTTGCATCGTCACCTGATTGGCACCATGGCCGAAAGGGATGGCCTGTAAGATGTCCGGGACAAAGAGAATTAAGGAGTGCCCATTTTGCGGGCGCAAGGGTAATAAGATTATTAGCGTATACCAGTACGGCCATAACTATGTAGAGTGTATGGCGTGCTGGGCCAGGGGGCCTTGCGTGGACCACGATAGCGAAGACAAGCCAGAGGCCAGGGCCATAGCCAAATGGAACGGGCGTAGTTAGCCATTCCTGATAGTTAGAAACGGACATTCCTGCTAATTCGTAGGAGTGAGGGCTCAAAAAAGTATAAAAAAAGGGGGGCCGATTTCGGCCCCCCGTGGATTAGTTAGAATATTAAGTGAATAACGAGTGAAAGCACTAGGAAGATTGATATGAAAACAACCGATAGAAACAATCCCCCTATTATCATAACAACAAGCGTTGTTAATGGGAAGTATTCGTGTAACTCATCTTTTACTGTACGAAAAAAAACTTTCATTATGCCCTCCCTAAAAAAGATTTTAATTCAAGTACTAACCGCTGGACTTTTCTTTCGATTAGTCCGGGGGCTGAATTTACCTCGAAAACATATGGCGTATTGTCATTGGCAATACAGCAGTCAACGGCACACCAATCTATTTCAACCGATTTCGCGGCCATCCTAGCCGCGTTTTTTAACGCTGTTTCTATTGAAGAAATTGGCGTACGCTGAAACCCCCATCCTCTTCTGTGATTTCTTACGAGCGGGTCTGGGTTTTCTATTATGGGTACCTTTTCCGCCGCTTCTACGATTCGGTCTTTCCAGATGAATAAACGGTATTCCTTTTTCTTTTCGATAATATCTTGCAGGTAGAAGTTCCTGGAAAGGAATTTTTTGGCTTGTACAATATTGTTTGCCAAATAGAACCTCTTTCCGCCCATATGAAAGAATGGCCTTGCGATAACTGGGAATTTTGTTATCGTGTACATCGTTTCTAAATCGTAGATTCCTGGGGCCGGGACACCACAATTTAATAGCCTCCTTCTGCATTCGATTTTATCGGATGCTCTTTTGATTGAAGATAGAGAGTTAATAACTACCCCCCGATACCCCGAATAAATTGGGTCGTATTCCATTCTGTTTCCGTACCTGAAAATTGCTGAAAATTGGTTAGGGTCTTCGGTGAGTTTTCCTTCCTCGTAAACGCAATTCATTAAATTGGCAATCATCATTCCCGTTGGCCTTGCTTGTTTACATCCGTAAATGAGGAATTTTGTATCCATCTTTTTCTCCTTAGGATTTCTCAGCAAAGGATAGGTCTATTTTAGCCGTTTCTTTCTTGTGGATTACTGGCTTTGCACTTGTGAACAATTCTCCCGCCGAAACCTGTCTTGCTTTTAGTTTGTCTTTCGCAAACATTTTGCAATAGACCGGGTATATCTTTGTTTGCCGATAGAAATTGGATAAAGAATTGTTGCACTTAACGCCCTCTTCGTTCAAGGAAACCCTAACGGAAAAAGCGCACTCCGAACAATGGCACAAATCGCCATACGTTTTTTTGATAGCTTCTTGGCATTGTTCTTCCGTTACCGTGGTGTCAATTTTCGTGTTAGGAACGAACGGCCCTATTACCTTTGTAACTGGACTTGAGTTTTTCATGGCTTTCTCGAAGTCACTTTGAGATGGCTCTTCATTGACTTCAAATGGGTCATCTTCTTTGTCATTTTTTTTCTCTTCCCCTTCCTCCGGTACTTCGACCTCTTCTTGCTCGTATTCTACGATGCTCATTCCCCATCTTTCTAGGGACTCTTCTATGTTCAAATTTCTATCTTCAAGATAGTTAATTCTATTTGATAGCTTTAACATATCTTCGGCCATTCTAGTGTAATAACCCAGGACGTCCCGCGTGTCTTTTTCTACATGCATAACCTGGGACTCTATGGCCTTTTGTTTTGCCCATAGAAACTTGAACCTGGTTTTAATGTTCTTTAAGAACGATTGAATCATTTGGTTGTCTTTTGGCGTGAGCTTTTCTCCATATTTTCTTAACTCGTTTGTTGCTGATTCAAAATTCTCTTCAATGTTTTTGTCGTTCATTGTAACTGAATTTGTTTTTATTAATTTGTTCTTTTTCATTTTGTCCTCAATCAAAGCTATCTCTATCGTAGGAGTCATTTGTGCGTGATAGGTCGTATTCTTTTCTATCGTAATAACCCTTACCGTAACATGACCTGTTTTTGTTTGAATAATCGTAGCCCACGCTTGTATAGATTTTATCGAGGTCTTCAATCTCCAATTTTTCAGTACTGATTTTGAAGAGATTGTCCGTGGGCAAGGTAAGGATTTTATACGAGGAATCCGTCAAGTCATCTAAGAGCTTTTTCTTTTCCTTTTTTAACGGCACATATTCCGATAGAGAACATCCCACCAAAATTCCATTCTTTGGAAAGAAGACCAAATCGAGAGGATTCGTGTGCCGATAAATAAATAATTCTTTTTCGCGAATTGGCTTGACGATTATTGCCAGGGAACCGGATATCTCCGATATTGACTTTTTAAAGTCCCCCTTATATAGCTCTAATCTTGCAAGCAATTCCTCTGAGTCAACCTCCCCCTTATATTTGTATTTCAATCGCTTGGCCGTAATGCATCCGTTATGAGCAAGGATATAATTCTTAGAATAGATAGGCATATTGTTGTGGTTATCGTATTCCGTTCCTTGCGTTTTCTTTCTGGTATGCATTATGATAAGTTTTTCCTCACCATTAAACCTGAAGTTTTCTACTGATTTTTCTACGGCCTTGGGATTCCCTGATTCATCGGTGGGGTAAAACTCTTCCCATAAATCATGAGCAACAACGGGCTTTTTTACAAGCCTATTAATGCTCATGTTTTGTTCCTTCCTTTCAAAGTACCATCCGCAAGCGTCTCCGCCTCGGGCATTCATTGAAAGGAATAATTGCTTGATAAACTCCGTGTTTATCTTGTCCGTTCCGTAATTGATTATAAAAGCTATTCCGCACATGTTATTTTTATTATTCCTTTATTAAGAATTGAAATTGGCGAGCGAGATTTCCCCGTGTTGTTCTTCTGTTATTTTTTCGTAGGAG